>Ga0302320_10012211_pt1 | contig 18084 bp, 19 predicted proteins | sample Bog_T0_3_FD_202130 | JGI IMG/M metagenome (GOLD analysis project Ga0302320, IMG submission 202130) | Peat permafrost microbial communities from Stordalen Mire near Abisko, Sweden - Bog_T0_3 | ecosystem: Environmental > Terrestrial > Soil > Wetlands > Peat | place: Sweden: Abisko, Stordalen Mire...
CTGCGTGAAGAGGGTGCGAGCCGGCTGGCGTGGTTCGTGGGCGACGTGGAGCGCACGTATTGGATTACCGGGCACACTGACCTGCTGCGCCTGATCGACAATACGATTCGCTGGGTGACGCGCGATGAGCGGATGGTGAGCGTGGCGGGGCCGGGATTGATCGAGATGTTTTGCTGGGAGACCGAGCCGGGCTACGCTGTGCACCTGCTGAATTATTCAAACGCGAATGCGTTTCATGGCTGGATGCAGAATGTGGAGCCGCTGGGGCCGCAGCACGTGAGCATGAAATTGCCTGCGGGAGCCGGCGTGCATTCCGTAGAGCTGCTCAAAGCCGAGATCAAATTGCCCTTTGATCTCGATGAGCGCGGGCTGCACTTCACCGTTCCGTCATTCGGCGATTACGAGGTTGCAGCTGTGACTGTGATGTAGCAGGCTAGGAAAAAAGTCGGGATCAATAGCAAATTCTACGAGGGATCGATTGGCAGGGGCTAAAGCCCGACGCATTCTGCCAGCTTTATCGGCCCGGCTAAAGCCGTGCCCTGTTACAAAGCCCCCGGAGTCGAGTTTTTCGCAAGTCTAAGAGTCGTTCCCAGAGAAAGTGTCTCGATGCGGGGCCAGCCAAGCCGTTAAGCTTGGCGGCTCTTGCGCGCGTGCAGCGCTTCCAGCGCATCGCACGCGGTTTTCACGCCGTCCTCGCGAGCTACTTCTTCGGCGGCTTTTTTCGCCTGATCTGCATATTCGGGATCGGCGAGCATGGCGCGGATGCGGCGCGCTACGCGCCATGGTTTGTACTGCGAGCGCTGGATGACGCGCGAGACGCCCATGCGCTTCATGCGGCGCGCGTTGTCGGGCTGGTCGTGCGAGTAGGGCATGATGAGCATGGGTCGGCCGGCGCGGAGACATTGCGCGGTGGTGCCCACGCCGCCCTGGTGCACTACCAGCGATGCGCGCGGGAATAGTCCCGAATAGGGCGCGTACTCCGCTATGCAAATCGAGTCCAGAAGCTCCTGCGGCTGCGGACGATTGCGCGGGTCGTTTCTTGGATCGGCGCCGATGAGCAGCACCGCACGCACGCCCAGCTTTTTTGCGGCGCGCGCGGACTGTTCGTAGAAATCTCCGGCGGCCAGCACGGCGGCCGAGCCCAGCGTGAAGACGATGGGCGGCTCGCCCGCAGCGAGAAACTCTTCAAGCTCGGGCGGAAGAGCTGCATTGCCCGCGTCGGCATCGTAAAAACAGAAGCCGGTGATAAGCGTGTTTTCAGGCCAATCCTTTTGCTCGGCGCCGAGGACGCGCGAGAAGAGCGCGAGCACGAGGTTGGGCGAGTGCTTGGCGTCGAAGATGGGGTTTTTGCCTTTAGACAGGCCCAGCTCGGCGCGCAGCGCGTAGACGGGCTCGGGCCATTTGCGCGTGACAAAGCGCGCCAGCCGCTGCATGCCGCGGCCCATGCCCGGGGCCTTATCGGCGCGGGCGAGTTTTGGATAGGGCGGCAGGACCGGCGGATCGTAGGCTGAGAAGAATGAAAACGGCGCCAGCACGTAGCTGGCCCAGGGAATGCCCGTGACTTCGGCGACAATCGGTCCCGCGTAGTTGAGCTCGCCGAGGAGCAGCAGGTCGGCACGCGCGGGTTTGGTTGCCGCGTCGAGAAGGTCGTCGTAAGTCTGGCGCAGGACGGGATAGAGAAATTCGCGCAGCCCTGTCTCCGTGCCTTTTTTCACGTCGTAGATCATCTCCACGAGTTTGGTGTTGGTGGGGTCGATGTCGGGCCGCAGCTCGCGAAACTCCAGGCCCAGCGGCGCGATTTTTGGCCGGTAGACGTTGGGCAGCGCCATCACCGGAGCGTGGCCGCGGCGCTTGAGCTCCAGCGCGATGGAAATCAGCGGATTGATGTCTCCAAACGTGCCGATGTTTGATAGAACAATGCGCAATCCCGGCTCCTCCGCTGCTTGATTGAACCGCAACAATGAGGGTAAAGCATCGGGGCGGATTTCCGTGCGGAAGTTGACGCGCGTGAGCCCCTGGGCCGGAATTCCCGTATAGTTTTTGTAGCTGTTGCTTGCTGGTGCGATGAAACTCGTGCTCATTATTGTTGGGGTGCTGGCTCTTGCCGGCTCGATGGTGGCCGACTACAAATGGCGCCAGTGGATGGCTGCGCGACGCCGCGAGCGCGACGATCCGGATCCGCGGGCGGGGCGCTAGCGTGGTGCGGCGTGCGGATTATTTCTTCAGGGTCGGGAGGGTCGTAGCTGCTTCTTTCGCCCGCTCAAGCGGGCTGGACCTGCTGGGCTGAGGTTTTCCCCAGGCTCACGCCTGGGGCTAGCGTCTGGCGCCCGCTACGCGGTCTCTGTTTACAATAGCTTCAGGGAGCCGTCAAAATACCTATGCGACTGACCTTTACCATTCCATTCCGTGTGCGACTGAAACCTGCCCGCCTTGCGCTGGCCCTGCTGCCCGCGGCGCTGCTTTTGGTTGTTCCCGCGGCGCGCGCCCAGTTTGGCGCGCCGCCCACCACCCAGGTGCACGACGCCTCGGCCCTGAAACCGCCGGCCGGCGCCAAAGTGGCGATTGTCGAGTTCGAGGACCTGGAGTGTCCCGACTGCGCCCGCGCCAACCCATTGCTGAAAGACGCGACCGATAAGTACCACATTCCCTGGGTGCGCCACGACTTCCCACTGCCGATGCACAACTGGAGCTTCCAGGCGGCTGTGAATGCGCGCTATTTCGATACCAAGAGCCAGGCCCTCGGCAACGAGTACCGCGATTCCGTATTTGCCAGCCAGATTTCCATCGAGACACCCGATCAACTGCGCCAGTTCACGCAGAAGTTCGCCGACGCCCACAAGGTGGTATTGCCCTGGGCCGTCGATCCCATGGGCAAGCTTACGCAGGCTGTCAAAGCCGACTTCGCTCTGGGGCAGAAGATCGGGATCGAGCACACGCCGACGATCTGGGTTGTGACCAATGCCGCGCATACCGCGCCGTTCGTCGAGGTGGTGGATCGCAGCAAGCTTTACCAGATCATTGACGAGGCGCTGGCGGAGACGCGGCGCTAATCGCGGCCTGTCAGGGAGCGTTTTCTCGCCATGTCTGATTACACGGCTTCCGTGGACGTCGTCGCGCCGCCTGCACGCGTGTGGGGTGTGCTCGTGGACGTTGAACGCTGGCATGAGTGGACGGAGACCGTTCTGTCCGCTAAGCGCCTCGACGCCGGCCCGCTCGCTCCTGGCGCCCGAACCCGCATGGTGCAACCCGAACTCCGGCCCGCAGTCTGGCAAGTGACCGAGCTCAACCAAGCGGAGGGAGTCTTTGTGTGGGTTTCGCGCAATCCGGGAATCGACGCAATCGCGGGGCATTTTGTGGCGCCCACACCCGCGGGCACGCGCGTTACACTCACCGTTCAGTTTTCAGGAGTGCTGGCGCCACTGGTGCGGCTTGCGCAGGGCAAAAAGACACAGGAGTACATCCGAACCGAGGCCGCCAGGCTAAAGGTACGCAGCGAGACCTGAGCAGCATCGCATTACTCTCCAAAGCAAAACGGCGTCGGCCATCGCGGACGCCATTCCCGTCCGTGCCCCCGGACCTTACCCACTTATCACTGCCCACCGTACTCTACTTACTACTCCCTGCTCCCTGCACTTCAATCTTCACCAGCTCCTGGCCGCCGGGGGCGACCATGCGCGTTTGCGGGGCGCGCCAGTGATCGATGTAGCTGATGCGGTGCACGCAGCCGATGGTGCAATGCGGGGCGCAGCTCTTGGCGGTGGTGAACTCGCGCTTCACGTCGTCGTGGGTGTAATCGGCGATGGGCACGCCGGGATAGCCGCGCTGCTGCGAGCAATAGTGGACCAGTCCGTCTTCGCAGATGTACAAGTAGCGCGAGCCGGCGCGGCAGCGCCAGTTGTTCGGCTTGCCCTGCACAATGGCTTCCTGGAAGTGGTCGAACTGCGCGTAGTTGGTCTTCTTGCGGTGCGTCATGGCGTGGTAAACGCGCGCTTCTTCCTCTGCCAGCGGTTTGAGTTGCCCGTCGCCATCGTGGATGATGCCGATGGTGGACTCGAAGCCGAGCTCGAGGGCGCGCTTGCCGATGACCAGCGCGTCGTTGGGATTGCGAATGCCGCCGCCGACCACGGAGTTGATGTTGACGTGGAATTCGGCGTATTCGGCGAGCATCTCGAGGCGCTTGTCGAGGGTCTTGAGCGACTTCTTCGAGATGTCGTCGGGCTCGAGATTGTCGATCGAAATCTGCATGTGGTCGAGGCCCGCTTCATTCAAGCGCAGAATGCGTTCGGGGCTCAAGAGAAATCCATTGGTGATCATGCCGGCGATGGCGCCGGTCTTGCGCATGCGGCGAATGATGTCGTCGAGTTGCGGATGGGTCAGCGGCTCGCCGCCGCTGATGCCGATCATGGCTGTGCCCAGACGGCCCAGCGCGTCAATGCGGCGATACATCTCCTCGAGCGGAACGGGCTCGCTGACTTTGTCGTACTCGTTGCAGTAGGCGCAGCTCAGGTTGCAAAAGCGCGTGGGAATGATCTGCACCAGCGTGGGATGCGATGTGTCAGCGAGCGCGCGGACCACCATCGCGTATTCGCGCAGCTTGCGCTTGGCCGCAATCCAGCGGCCTTTGAACGTTGATCTCCGGGGTTTGGCCATCATTACTATTTGAACACGGAAGAGGCAGGGAGCGAATAGACAGGGACCGAGGGACCAGGGAACTGGGGGATTAGAACCGATTGCAGAAATGGCGCCTGGAAAGCGCACGATTTCAGTCGAGTCCCAGAAGCCACATAAAATGATGGACTTTAGCCCCTATGGGAGGCTAGTTGGCTGCTTCCAGCTACGATTGCATTCAGCCCCAAACCGGAGCGGGTCGCCCAAGGGTAAAATTACTGTGCAGCAGAGTGTTAAATGGCGCTGCTCGACAAAGTGCGCCGCGCCCGTCTAACCGGGAGACCGCTCCCTCTGAAAGGCAGTCCTTGATGCGCTCAGCAAGGTTCTTCGCAATACTCGCCTCCCTTCTTATCTTCATCGCCGCGACTTATGCCCAAACCCTTCCGACCGGTGTTCAAAGGGTCGCGTCCATCGAAGGCATCACGGAGTATTCCTTTCCCAACGGCCTCCACGTCCTGCTGTTCCCTGACAACTCCAAGCCCAAGATCACAGTCAACGTTGTCTATCGCGTCGGCTCACGCAACGAGGGCCCCGGCGAGACCGGAATGGCCCATCTGTTGGAGCACATGTGCTTCAAAAGCACCGCTTCGGGCCGCGTGGTGTTCAAGGATCTGACCGACCACGCCGGAGGCGGCTGGTTCAACGGCACCACCAGCTACGACCGCACCATGTACTTCGAAGTGGTCAACGCTTCGGATGAAAATCTGCGCTGGGCGCTCGGCCTTGAAGCCGACCGCATGGTCAATATGACCATGCTCAAGTCCGACCTTGACACCGAGATGCCGGTGGTGCGCAACGAGATGGAGGCCGGCGAAAACTCTCCACGAAATGTGCTCGAAGAGCGCGTCCTGGCCGCGGCCTACAACTTTCACACCTACGGCAGAACGGTCATCGGCAACCGCACAGACGTGGAGCGCGTGCCTATCGCCAACCTTGCGGCGTTTTACAAGAAGTATTACCAGCCGGACGATGCCGACCTGATCATCGCCGGGCAGATCGACGAATCGAAGACGCTCGCCGTGATCGCCGATACCCTCGGCAAAATCCCCAGGCCCGACCGCGTGCTGACCGCGCCCTGGACCACCGAGCCGACGCAGGAGGGCGAGCGATCCGTGGTTCTGAAACGCGTCGCAAGCGCGCAGGATCTCCTCGTCGTCTATCACATTCCCGCCGCTCTGCATCCTGACATGGCGCCGCTCGAGGTGATGGCATCGATCCTCGGCGAGCCGCAAACCGGCCGCCTGTGGAAGGCCCTCGTCGACAGCAAAAAGGCGACTTCGGCCACCATGAATCTCCACGAAATGCACGATCCCGCATGGGCCGCTGCCCGCGTGGAGCTCAAGCCCGATCAATCCATCGCCGACGCGCACGACATCCTGTTGCAAACCATCGAGGGCTTCGCCGCCAATCCCTTCACCCAGGAGGAGGTGGACCGCGCCAAAGCCCGCCTGCTCAAGAACAACGAGCTCATGCTCGCCGACTCGCAAACCGTCGGCCTCGCGCTGGGCGATTTCGTGGGCGATGGCGACTGGCGCATTCTCTTCCTCAAGCGCGACGAGATCGCCAAGGTGACGCCGGCCGACGTAACGCGCGTGGCCGCGGCGTACCTGAAATCCTCCAACCGCACGCTGGGCGAGTTCATTCCCACCGCCACTCCCGACCGCGCCGAGATTCCCGCCACGCCCGACGACCAGGAGCGCTTCAAAGGCTACACCGGCGGCGCCACAATCCAGCAGGGCGAGGTCTTCGAACCCACGCCCACCAACATTGAAGCGCGCGTGATTCGCGCCACGCTGCCCAACGGCCTTCACCTCGTGATGTTCCCCAAGAAGACACGCGGCGGCATGGTCACGGCAACGGTCAACGTCCGCTTCGGCGACGAGAAATCGCTCTTCGGTAAGTCCACCGCGGCTGAAATGACGGGAGCCCTGCTGATGCGGGGCACGAAGACGAAGAACCGGCAGCAGATTCAGGACGAAACCGACAAGCTCAAGGCGCAGGTCCGCGTCTCCGGCGCCGCCGATAACACTTCGGCAAGTGTGCGCACGCTCGAGGCCAACCTGCCCGATGCGCTGCGCCTGGTCCGCGAGTTGCTCCGCGACTCCACGTTCCCAGAGGCGGAGTTCGAGCAGGTCCGGCAGCAGCGCGTTGAAGGTGCCGAGAGCAGCAAAACCGAGCCCAACGCCCTGGTCTCCATCGCCTTGGAGAGGCACATGAACGCCCAATTCAAGCCCGGCGATCCGCGCTATGTCGAAACTCTCGACGAGCAGATCGACGCGCTGAAGGCGGTCAAGCTCGACGACGTGCGCCAGTTCTACCGGCAGTTCTATGGGCCCGGCGATGGCGTCATCGTGGTCAGCGGACAGTTCGATCCCGATCAAATCAAGAAGCTGATCGTGGATCTATTCGGCGACTGGAAGAGCCCCAGCGCCTACCGCCGCATCCCCGGCATCTACGCAGCCGTGGATCCGCTCAACACCAAAATCGAAACGCCCGACAAGAAGAACGCGCTCATCGTATTCGGCGAGTCGATGAAGATCAGCGACGAAGATCCCGACTACGCCGCGCTCACCATCGCCGGCATGGTCTTCGGGGGGACGTCGAATTCCCGCCTGTTCCAGCGCATCCGCGTGAAGGATGGGCTGAGTTATGGGGCCGGGGCGTCGTTCTCCATTCCCACGAAGGACGATGATGGCAGCCTGAGCGGCTACGCGATCGCCGCGCCGGAAAACATGCCCAAGGTGGAAGCTGACTTTAACGACGAATTGGCGCGCGCGCTCAAGGACGGCTTCACCGACGACGAAATCACGAAGGCCAAAAAAATGTGGCTCGACAGCGAAACGACCAGCCGCGCCGATGAGGGGTCCATCGCCAGTCTCCTTATGAACCGCGAGCGCTGGGGCCGCACCATGGAGTGGGATCGAAAGCTGGAAGCGGAAATTGCCGCGCTTACGCCCGAGCAGGTGAACGCAGCTTTCCGTCGCCACGTCGATCAGAAATCGATCTCCATCGTGAAGGGCGGCGACTTCAAGAAGGCGGGCGCGTACCAGGAGTGAGTGGCGGATTGGTGGGCGCTCCGGATCTGGAGAGGTAAGCCTCGCTGTGGCGAGTATGCTTCCTAATGAGCCGGGTCGCCCGCCTATAGTTGGGATAAGGCCTATGAACTCCCCGCGAACGCTATTCCTTCGTCCGCTGATTCTCCTTCTTGCTTGGTTGCCTCTCGGCAGCGCGCAGCAGGTCAGCTTCCGCATCGCACCGCTGCGGCCGGTTGATGAACTGCGCGCAGAAGCGCTGAAAGAACAGCCGCCACGCGAGCAGGGAGACTTTCTCAAACCGGACCTCGTGGAATTGACGAAGCTCGATGCGACAATCAAGCTCGACATCCGTTACGCCGGCACGAACAATTTTCTTGGGACGCCGGTCTACACGCAGGCGCGTGCTTTTCTCGAGCGGCCAGCGGCGGAAGCTTTGCTGCGCGCGCAGCGCGAGTTGAAGGCTTACGGATACGGATTGATCATCCACGATGGGTATCGCCCCTGGTATGTGACAAAGATCTTCTGGGAAGCCACGCCTGCGGATAAAAGGATCTTTGTCGCCAATCCGGCGAAGGGCTCGAATCACAATCGCGGATGCGCGGTGGACCTGTCTTTATACGTGCTGAAAACCGGCGAGGAAGTAACGATGCCGAGCGGCTACGACGAGATGACGGAGCGCGCCTATGCGGATTTTCCCGGTGGTACGGCTGACGAGCGAGCGCGCCGCGCCCTGCTGCGCCGGGCGATGGAGAAACAGGGATTCACCGTCAACCCGGAAGAATGGTGGCATTTTGACTATAAGGATTGGCAGAAGTATCAGATCCTGAATATCCGCTTCGAGGACATTGCACCGTAGGGAAACCGAAGCTGCCTATTGTCGATGAGCGTTGTTCAATTTCGGCAGGCGCCAGCGATGGGTCAGCCGGCGATATGCCGGCGTGGGTAGTTGCAGTAATCGCGGCTTGCGCTCGGGATCAAGCCAGGTGAGCAGCGATTCGAGATTTGGTTGTGTCATGGCGGTGCATCCAGCAGTGCCCTGGTTTTGGTTGTGCCAAATATGGAGAAAGACGCAGGAACCGCCTCCGGGTTGCGGCGCCGTCAGATTGGGCGCAGCGATCGTCCCGTTGAAATTCACGACCATTCCCCATCGGTACGACTCGCCTTCGTCGCGCATGTGCTCGGAGCTATTCCAGTCGGCCGCCACGGCGGAGCGATCGACGATGCGGTTATAGTATTTTGAGTTGATGTCGTCTACGCATTCGATCGATTCGGTCAGCGCGAGATAGGGGAACTTCAGCCCCGGCAGAGACTGATCGCTGTATCCAAAGACAGTGCCAAGGTCGAAGATGCCGGCTGGGGATTTTCCGTCACCCTCCTTTTTTAAGGGATCGAGTGAGAGGCGGAGGTTGGGGTCGTTGGAGGCAGGAAGACCGATGCCCCACCCAAGGCCACTCTTGCCGACAACGATCGGAATCGGCTCGCCGAGGCGGCGCCAGCGTTTACGCGGGGAGGTGCGCTCAAATCGCTGCAACTGCCCCTGGACGGCGTCCCAGTTGGGCGTAGCAACGACGATCAACTGAGTGGAACCGGCGAAAGGATGCCGGTTGGCGGCACCGGGGTGAGCCGCGGATACTGCAAATCCTTCCCCGGTCAGCAATAGAAGAACGAAGATGCAAATCGACCTCATGATGAGGAGTGTAAGCGATGGCGTTCTGTTGAAGACACAAGCGAGGTGGAGATGCAGATTGCATTGGGCTCCAACTGCAACTGCAGTTGAGCGGGAGCGTACCGACAAGACAAACTTCCTTCAGGGGTTAAAACCCCTTCTCTTACATGTGCCTTTCTTCGGCGCGACTAAAGTCGCGCCCTGATACAAAGCCAACCATTCTGACCTCTATGCGCGCCCGATATTTTCCGGCACCTTGCGGAAGACGCGGTTGTAGATTTCGTGGGCGAGGTCGACGGACTCTTCGATGGCGTGGCTGGTGGGGATGACGCGGACGTTGACCTGGCGCTCGCGGGCGAGACGGATGCCGGCGATGAGACACGCTCCCAGGTAGATCATGGCGCGGTTGATGCGGGGGATGTGGGCGTCGGGGTCGAACATCAGCGGGGCCTTCGGTGCTGGTGGATAACGAGGGGATCGACGCGGCCGAGAAAGGTCTCGGAGGGGCGGTAGCGGCGGCCCTCTCCGCAGAGCGGGCAGACCACGGCGATGGACTGGAAGGGGAACTCGTTGAGGCCGGACGGGATGTCGCGCCGGCACGTCTTGCACGTGACCACGAAGGTCTTGCGATTCGCAGGTCCCTGGAACATGGGGAAATCATAGGCGAATATAAGGCGAAAAGTCCAGTGGATAAAGACAGGGACCTTATTGACTGGAAGGGTGAGCCGCCGACTGCCGATTACCCATTTGCGGGATCAACGAGGGGGCAATAGAACCATCGCCATTGGTGAGGGGGCGCTGAAATACTCGATTGGATCCAGGCGGCCAGTTTGCGGGTCAATGTGGAATTTCACCACTCTGCTGCTGGCTATGTCGGCAGCAAAAAGATAGCTACCGGCCGGATCCATGAGAAGATTGGCGGGCCTCTCGCCGTAACTGGACTCGATTTGCACGGGTGTCAATTTGCCAGTGGCCGAGTCGACCGCAAACACGGCAATACTGTCGTGCCCTCGGTTCGACGCATAGAGAAACCGCCCGGACGGATCGATCAATAAGTCGGCTCCGGCGTTTCCTCTCCGAAAATCTGGCGGCAGCGTACTGATGGTCTGGATTGGAGTAAGAACTCCGCGCTGGGCATCCCACCGCATGGCCATGACACAGGAGCCGCTCTCGCCAACCGCGTAGCCGAATTGACCATTTGGGGCAAAAACAAAGTGCCTCGGGCTGGCGCCTGGTGAGAATTCCACGAAGGCGGGGTCATTGGCGACAAGCTCTCCCTTTTTCGCGTCGAATTTATACACGAACACTCTGTCGAGCCCAGTGTCGGGAACGATCGCGAATCGATTGTCCGGTGAAATCGCAATTGCGTGGGGGCGCGACACGCGCGGCGACTCCATTTCACCCCGCTTCTGTTGAAGCACGGAAGTCACAGGGCGCAATCTGCCGTCGGGGTCGATGGGAATAACGGCCAGCGTTCCTCCGTAATTGGCCACGAGGAGGAAATTGCCCGTAGAATCGATTGCCAGAAAATCGGGTGATTCTCCGCCGGAATATTCCGTATTGAGCAACGTCAGTTTGCCGCTTTCCCGATTGATCTGGAACGCCGAAACGGCGCCTGCGGTCTGTGGATTTGCGGTGTAGAGATAGCGTCCATTGGGATGAGCAGCCAGGAACTCCGGATTGCGGACGCCCATGAACATCGAATTCACGTCGGGCCAGTCGGCTCGAAATTGCCCAAGGACCCTGGCGGGGATGCGTTTCAAGGAGCCGGTCTTGGGTTGCCACAAACTTCCGCCGGCGGCCAGACCCACGGCTTCCACCTTGCCCGTTGCATGGAGGCGAAAGAGGTAGATGCCCTTTCCATCAATGCTCGTGGAAGATCCAACGTAAACGCGATAGTTATCCCCGATGGGTTGGGGTCTGGGGAGACGCAGCCAATAAATGCCGGCCATCAGCGCGGCGAGCGCAACAATGGCCAGGAGTCGCAGGCGACTCGATTTGTAGTTCTTAGCACCCAAGATACGATCCAAGCCCGGTCAGGCGTCATTATCTCAGATTGCCAATTGACTTCCCAAGGCAACCTCTTCTCCCGCACAATGCTCTTTGCGGCGCGCTCTCTTCCTGGTGAATGAGCTTGTGGAATCGCAACGGCCGCTTTGACCGAGCGGCGATCCATCGCAAGGAAGCGGGGTGCGTGCAGCGATTTGGCAGCGCACCGCGGGACTTGCGTGACAGCTGCGGCTTAGGTGGGCATGCGGCGTCCGTGAAACGCTATCCCCGTCAGGGTTCGTTGTCGAGGTATTCTTCGGGGACGTCGTCTTCGGGGACCTGGCGTGTGCGGACCTCCTGGACGTCGGGATCTTTGGCGGATTCGACGCCGTCGATCGCTTCAGCTTCGTAGATGTTGCCCTCTTCGATGAGTTCCTCAATGCTCTCGGAGTCCGCGAAGGCGGAGTCGCTGATCTGCTGCAGGTCGCCGGATTGTCCGGCAGAGCCGGGGCCGGTTTCGTCGCGCATTTTTTGCTGGGGATCGGGCATGAGCTTGCCTCCTGCTAAGTTCGATGCTTTGCGAAGGCAAACGGTTCGATAGGGCGAGGGAGCAAGTCACCCCATCGAGCAAAGGCCGCTCGATGGGGACCACGGCAGGGAGCGAGGGAGCAGGAAAGCGGGGCCAGGGACTGTGGGACTTGTGGACTGCGCGACCTCGCGCGAAGGGCAGTTTGAGACATTCAGCCGCAGCTTGTTGCGATGAATGGGCGGCAGGCGCCGGGCTTAGTGGAAAAACGCCGCCGAGATTTTGGGGTCGAGCGGGGGGCGACGGCTCTATACTGTGCCCTATGATTTTGCCGCCAGACCAACTCGTCGCTGTGATGATTGCAGTGAGCTTTGCCGCCGGATTAAACGTGTATGCCACGGTGGCGACACTGGGGCTGATGGGACATACGCGGTGGCTGATGCTGCCGGCGTCGTTGCACCTGCTGACAGACTGGCGGGTGATTGCGGCGGCGCTGGCGCTGTTTGCGGTGGATTTTTTTGCCGACAAGATTCCCGCGTTCGACGTAGTTTGGAATGCGTTGCACACCTTTATCCGCGTGCCGGTGGCGGCGCTGATGGCATTTCAAGCGGCGTCAAATCTCTCGCCGGGCGAGCAACTGGTGGCGACGCTCGCGGGAGGGATGATTGCGTTTATCGCGCACGGCGGCAAGACGGCGGCGCGCGTGGCGGTGACGCCCTCGCCGGAGCCGCTCTCAAATATTGCGCTGAGCCTGGGCGGTGATGCGCTGGCGGTGGGCCTGACATGGCTGTCAACGTGGAAGCCGTACGTCGCCGCGGGCATTGCGGTGGTGTTGGTGGTGGTGGCGCTGATACTCGTGCGCTTGATGTGGCACGCGATCAGGTCAATGTACCGCAGGCGCGCGAGGACGGCCGCGGCCTAGGCGATCGCGCACGAAAGATCCGTTCGGGAACTGCAAGTGCGGGTCCGGAGACCCGCACTTGCAGCCGATGAGCCACCCCAACGCCGAAGACCTGTCGTTGGGGGCCCCGGTCAGGAGACCGGCGATTCAAAGCGGCTTCACTTGCAGCTTTGGGCGTCAGTGGAGATGAAGAGTCGCCGCCGCGATCACGATAAAGACAATTGCCGCGATGACGACACCTGCAATTTTCTCCTCTTTCGTCACGGATTGGTCCATTGCATGGTCCATAGGTCACCTCTTCAGACTTCGATGCGGAAGCCTGTGCGGGGAGGTCTGGCGCGGGTATGATGGCTTTTGATGAGGCCAAAACGAAAACGGAAGTGGCGGATTCAATTGCACTTTCGGCGCGTGCGGGGAAGGCGGGAAGCGAGTTAGCGGGTCTGCAAGTCAGCGAGTTAGCGAGTCAGGTAGAGAACAGGGACGGCAGGGGCGGCGAGCGATGGCGACGAAAAAAACGCGTGCGGTGCGGAAGTCGTTTAGGGCGGTGCTGGAGCCGCTCGGGACGGCTTTGAAGTGGACGATCGCGCTGGTCCCTTTTGATGTTGCCAAGACTTGGCCGGTGCGCAGGGGACGAAGAGTGCGTGGCGAGATTGAAGGATTCGCGTTTCGGACAACGTTGTTTCCGCGCTCCGGGGGCGGCGGGAATTTTCTGCTGGTGAACAAGGCGATGCAGGCGGGCGCGGGAGTGCGCAAGGGCGACACGGCGCGGATCTGGCTGGAGCCGGATTTGGAAGAGCGGGAGATTCTGCTTCCGGAAGAGTTGAAAAAGGAATTGAACAGCGATCGCGGGTTGCGGAAGTGGTTTGACGGGATGAGCGATGCGATGCGGCGTGGGATTGGGAAATGGGCCGACGAGCCAAAGACTCCTGCGAGCCGGCAGAAGCGCGCGGAGAGGATGGCGGAGCGGCTGATGCAGGCGATGGAGGGGGAACAGGAGCCCCCGCCGGTGCTGAAGGCAATTTTTCAGCGGGAACCGCGGGCTCGGGAGGCGTGGTTTGCGCTGACGCCGGCGCAGCGGAGGAATCACCTGCTGGGCATCTTCTATTATGAGACGGTCGAGGGTCGGGAGCGGCGGGCGGCCAAGGCTGTGGAAGAAGCGATGAAGAGGGCAGTGAGCAAGGGAGCAAGGGAGCAAGAAAACCGGGACTAAAGGGCTGATAGGGCAGGGAGTTGGGAGTAGGTGCTAGGGAATAGTTGCGTACTGAAAGCCGAGATCGGAGAGCTCTTTTTGAGGCAGTGGGCAACTTTTTGTGCGGGGATGGGGTTGGGAGTGAGTAGGGGGAGACGATCAAGGAGCTTCGGGCTGGGGAGTTTTGGTTAGTCGATTTTCGGTCCTGGAAGCCGGTTTTATCGTCTAATAGAAGAGATGACCATCGGTTCAGCACGGCCATTTTTCGCCAAAGCATCCCTGGTTGCAGACGAGCAGGCGCGGCTCGAGAGCCTTGCTGTCGCTGAAGGGCTGAAACGCCGCAGGGCGGGGCTGCTGGATGAGCTGATTGTGAAATATCAGCACCGGCTGCTGCGCTATCTGCTCTTTTTGACCGGGAACCGCGAGACCGCCGAAGACCTATTCCAAGAAGTCTGGATGCGGGTGCTGGTGCGGGGCGCGCAGTTCAACGGCAAGGCGCGCTTCGAGACGTGGCTGTTTACCATTGCGCGCAACCTGGTAATCGACACACGGCGCAAGCGCACGATGAACAGCCTGGACGAGCTGATCGATGGCGTGGGCGACGACGATCGGGCTATGACTTTTGAAGTGGCGGCCGACGATCCGACGCCCTTCGACCACGCCGCGAACCTGGAAGACCGCGAAAAGATTGCGGCCGCTCTGATGGAACTGGATGCGCTACACCGCGAGGTGCTGGTGCTGCGCTTTCACGAGGAGCTGTCGCTGGAAGAAATTGCCAAGGTGACCAAGGCGCCGCTTTCTACGGTGAAATCGAGGCTTTATCGTGGCCTGGCGATGATCAAGCCGCGGTTGGGGTATGCTGCCGAGCGGTTCGAAACGCGTTGTGGGGAGGCGCTTTGAGAGCGGCGGAGTGGGCCGAGAATCCGGCGACGAATTCGGCGGCTGGCGCCGAAGATGCCAGCGGCGAGTTGCTGGCGGCACTTGCCGGCAAGCGCGCTGGCCGCGAGCGGGCCGTGGCCCAGACGACACGACGCGTGGTGCGGACTTCGCTGGGAGTGATGCGGGAGCAACAGGCTGGCCGGCGACGCAGCCGTGCGTTGGCCGTGGCGTCTGTCCTGCTGGTGCTTCTGGCTTTGGGGCCGTTTGTTTGGCATGTGACGGACGACCTGCTCGGTGGCGAGCATATGGCAGATATCGCGACGCAGACCAGCCTTTGGATCTGCATTCTGTGCCCTGCTATTCTGGCGGCGGTGATTGTGGCCGGGTGGGCGCGCACGAAGCAATAAGCCACTAATAATCCCAATAAGATCCGGCAAAATCCCGAAAACTGGCAACTTCTGTGCCGATTGTTCCGTCCATTCAAGAACGGGGCAATCTGTTTCCAGGGATTTCACGAAAGGCCCTCCGTGGCGAGGGAAGGCTCATGCCCGATCCGCAAGCTATCAGCGTGAACGATGAAGAACGGATGATTCCGGTGTGGTCGATTATTGCGGCCAGCCTGGCGTTCGTTCTGGTTGAGTACTATTTCTGGGTCATTGCGCCCGGCTTGCGCCATCATCCGGCGCCGCCGCTGGGCGTTCGCATTTATCTCGACCTGACATGGGGTGCGGTGACCGCGCTCTACTTCCTGTTGGTGGGCTACATCAGCAAAGATGCGCCGCGACGCGCGATGAGCCCGTGGTTCTGGATGTTTATCTGCTTCGTCGCGCCACCAGGTATTGGCGCGGTGCTGTACTTCCTGCTGCGATCCCCCCAGGTTTTCCGCTGCCCCGGATGCGGCACACTTGTGCAGGGCGATTTCCACTTTTGCCCGCAGTGCAACTACCAGCTTGCGGCCAGCTGCGGCAATTGTTTCCGCACGGTGCGCGCCACCGACCAGTTCTGCACGCGTTGCGGACACGAGTTGGCAGAGGATCACACGCCGGCGCGGCTGACGGTGATGAGCGACTAGAGAAGCAGCTTTCAGCCTTTAGCTCTCAGCTTTTCGTGCGGGGTAGGAGTTTCGTTGATGATTCTGCCCTGCCGTTCCCGCTCGGCCAGCTCCTTTAACTTCGCTGCTTCTCCGCATTGACCGCGCCGGTCTAGCTTCCTACAATCGAGTCTTCGGTTGCCATGGCGATTTCCGCACTCATTATCGACGACGAACAACTGGCCCGCGAGGAGCTGATGTATCTGCTCGACTCGGTGGGCGGGGTGGACGTGGTGGCGCAGGGAGCGAACGGCATTGAGGCCGTGGACCTGATTGAGGAGTACCACCCGGACCTGGTGTTTCTGGATGTGCAGATGCCGGGGCAGGACGGGTTCGCGGTGATCCAGCGGGTGGTGGAACGGAATCGCGCGGGCAAGCCGGTGGCGGCGCTGCCGCAATTTGTATTTGCGACGGCGTACGACCAGTACGCGGTGCGCGCCTTCGACGTGAATGCGGTGGATTACCTGCTGAAGCCGTTCGACCGCGCACGGGTTCTTGAGGCGGTGGAGAGGGTGCGCGTGCGTCTTGCCGCGGGCGGGTCTGCCGGTGCTGCCGCGCCCGACGCCCAGTCGCAACTCGATCGGCTGTTGCAGCTGCTCGATCGTCAGGAGGGGCGGCCGCAGGGCGCAGAGCCTGGACGGCCACCGGCCAAGCTGATTGTGCAGGCGCAGAGCCGGTTGCTGCTCGTGGACCAGGCGGAGATTTGCTTTGCGGCGATCGACGAGGGCGTGATTCGCGTAGTGACGCGCGCGTTCGAGGGGCAGTCGAAGTGCCGCACGCTGGAAGAGTTGATGGAACTGCTGGACCCGGCGCGCTTCTGGAGAGCGCATCGCGGATTTGTGGTGAACATCGACCAGATTCGCGAAGTGATGCCGTGGTTCAAGTCGAGCTATCAACTGCGCATGAACGACAAGCAGCAGACAGAGATTCCGGTGAGCCGAGCGCAGACCAAGCGATTGCGTGAGCTGTTTAATTTATAGTGCGGACATTAGTACTAAAACTTCTTCGGCAGAAGCCATTTCTGTACCAACTTCAAACCGATGCCATCCACCACAACGTAATCGTAATATCCGCATTCCTTCTCGTTCGGACATCCGTTGATTTTGAGAAGGCGGCTAGACGGTACAAACTGGATGCGAAGCGGTTGGTCACCGGATTGCTTCTCAAGCCATTGAGGAGGCAGATCAAGGATGGAGAACCCGTCATACACTTTTCCGGTAATTGAATCGACGATATAGAAGCCGCTACATCCTGCTCCACATCCGGCTTGAGGTACTGTGTAATGCCCTGCGAACTGCACTTCCGCTTTGGCGCCTTGTCGGATGACGGTACGGTACATCTCTTGATCGTGATTGAGCTTCGGCCGAACCGGGGCACCCTTGTAGATTTGTTTGACTGGATAGTTGTCAAACGACGGGCGAGACGGAATTGATTGCGCCGAAAGAACGACCGAGCAGAAAAGCGCTAATAGCGATGTTCTAATCATGAGGCGAAAAACTCGTAGACCACCTGGAAATCTTCCTTTTCCAAGTACGGGAATTCTCGCAGGATCTCGTCCTCCGACATTCCTGAAGAAAGGTAGGATGTGAGGTCGTAAACGGTAAAGCGCAGGCCGCGAATGCAGGGCTTGCCCCCCATTTTGCCGGCTTCCACGGTGATGCGCGGATTCAGGCCAGTCATTCGGGAACCGCCTCTCTCGTCCACTCTTATATTCTAGGACAATTCCGGCTCAGTCGTAGCGCTCGAAGATGATCTGCTTCTTGTGCCAGCCGAAGGCGGCGAGGCGATCGCGCACACTCGACACCATGAAATTGAGACCGCAGATGTAGGTGTAGATGTCGAAGCGCAGGTCCGCGGACGGGGTTGCTGGATCGATGGGCGGCACAGGCAGCGGCTGGCCAAGGCGCGCGGCGCGGTCTTCAACAATTTTGGCGACGTGATCCTGTACGTAACCGCGGAGGCCGGTCCACTCCGGCTGCGCGCGGCTGAGCGTGGGCAGGTAGTGGAAGTTGGGCACGCGCTTTTCGAGCGCCACGAATTCATCGTGGTAGTACATGTCGGTTTCGTAACGCGTGCCGTAGACGAGCCAGATCTCTTTGCCGTTGCTGCGGTCGGGGCCACCGGCCGGAAAGAGCCACTGC
>Ga0302320_10012212_pt1 | contig 18082 bp, 14 predicted proteins | sample Bog_T0_3_FD_202130 | JGI IMG/M metagenome (GOLD analysis project Ga0302320, IMG submission 202130) | Peat permafrost microbial communities from Stordalen Mire near Abisko, Sweden - Bog_T0_3 | ecosystem: Environmental > Terrestrial > Soil > Wetlands > Peat | place: Sweden: Abisko, Stordalen Mire...
TGGCGCCGCTCCTGGCGCGCATGGGAGATGTCAGCCGGATCACGCTGGTGGATCCCGGCGCATACGAGGCTGCGAATGTTGCGGTGCAGAACATTGAGGCGAGCGACATCGGCAAGCCGAAGGTGGAGGCGCAAGCCGAGAAGCTGCGGCGCATCCGGCAAGACCTTGAAGTGGTTGCACTGGAACAGAGGATTGAAGATGTGCCCCGCGGCCAACTGGTGTGCGACCTTTTTGCCAGTTGCCTTGACAGCAAGGGGTCGCGGCAGAGCCTGAACGAGATTGCCTGGCGGCTGAATACGCCGTGGAGCGATTGCGGCGTGCTGGGCAGCCTAAACCTGGTGCGTGTGAACTCCTACGTTCCATCGGACGAGTCTGCGTGCCTGGAGTGCGCGTGGGGGCACGATGAGTACTCGGTGCTGGAGCAGGAGTATGTGTGCGGCGGCGGTGTGGCCTCTTACCCTACGCTGGCGACTTCCGCACTGGGGGCGCTTGCGGGCGCGTTGATGGCAGTGGAGATTGGCAAGCTGTTGCGCGGGGATGTGGACTGCTCGCTTGCTTCGCGGCAGTTGGTGATGGACGCGCAACACCAGAAGCTGCAGGTGACACAGATGAGAAAGAACGTGTGGTGCAGGTTCGATCATCGCACGTGGCAGATTGAGCCGTGGGTTTGCCCGCCGGAGACCACGACGCTGGGAGCGGCGCTGAACACATTGGGCACGCTCCAGGTGGAGGGGCACCGCTTTGCAAGCGACCTGATTTGCCCTGGCTGCATGAAGCGTGAGCAGGCACTGCGGCTGAACCGGCCTCTGGCGCGCTGTAACGCTTGCAACCGCAGGATGATTACCGCTGGATTTGGATCGCTGGACCGGCTGGATCGCGAACTGGCCGGGGAGTATGTGAGTAGAACGCTGGCGCAGGTGGGGCTGCGCGCCGGAGACATCGTGAGCGGCGGAAACCGGCACCGCCGTCTTTTGGAGGCAGCATGAACGACGGCGAGTTGATGGGCGCGGACGCTATCTACGAGAGCTTCATGGCGCGGCAGTTGGAAGAAGGCATGGCATTGGCGAGCGCCAGCGACATCCTGCGGCTGCATGTATCTCCGAAGGCGCCTCCGCACTTTGTGGCTGAGTACCACTGCAAGGGATTGGTGCGCGATGCGTCGGGCAGAGTGCAGGAAACGGACCGATTCGATTTGGGTGTATGGTTTCCGCCCGACTATTTGCGCAGGGCAGATCCATTCCAGATGCTGCGTCTCTTTACGCCGGGTGTGTTTCATCCCAACGTGAGCGAGGAGCTGCCGGTGATTTGCATTGGGCGGCTCACGGCAGGCACGTCTCTGGTGGACATTCTTTACCAGGTGTACGACATCCTGACCTATCAGAAGTACAACCCGCGCGAGAACGACAGTCTGAACCGGAATGCGTGCGTGTGGGCGCGAGAGAACCAGGGGCGGCTGCCTTTGGACAAAAGGCCTTTAAAGAGAAGGCCCTTGAATTTGGAGGTGCAACCCCTATGATGCCGGCGAGAGAAGCAGGAGCAACCGCATTCCGCGTGCTGAACAAGTGTGCCGGCGAAGTGACGCCGGAGGGCCGGTGGCGCTGGCGGTGCGCAGTGCAGAACGGCATGCTGCTGCCGGTGGCGGCCACGCTGGAGGAGGGCTTTCTTCACCTGGCGTGCGTGCCCAGCGCGGGCCGCAAGAACGAAATAGATATGGAGCGCGCGCTGAACGGAAACCGCACACTGGCGGGCGGAGTGAAGCTGGCGCTGGGCCAGCAAGGCGGCGGGCTGCACATGCTTGCCGACCTTGTGGTGCTGGAGGAGCGGCAACTGATGGAGCGGATGCGAGGGGTGCTGCACGGATTCCATGAAGGCGTGCGATTGATGAAGTCCAACGACACACGCGGTGGGGCCGCGGCAACTGTGGACGCTGGTTGGGGTGAAGGGCTGGGCGGAATTCTGCGCGAAGCCACATGGCCCGCCAAGGAGCGCGGACCCAACGATTTCTCAGCGGAGCTGGATGCACGATCCGCTCCGCCGGCGAGTATCCGCATGAGCGAGAGCGGCGTTCACTTCAGCGTGGAGCTGGTTCGATCGAACGCCGCGGAAGAGGCTTCGCGCAGGGCGCTGGCATTGTTCCTGCTGACCATCGGCGGCGCCTTGCGCATGGTGCGCGCCTTTGTCCAGGAGGCCGAGGGCCACCAGAGCTACGGCCTTGAGGTGAGCCTTCCGGCAACGCCGGCCGCAGAGGAGATCGACCATGCGATGGCTGCTCTCTCTGTGGGTTACCGGATGTGCGCGCAGGAAGCGAGCGTGCTTCTGAATGCCGGAGCGGCCCGGTGCTACCTGGCTGCGCGCGACGTGAACTCAACCCACAACCCCGATGAAAAAAAGGAGAACTGACTATGGGAAAAGCAGAGACAGCCCCAGAGATTCCTCTGGAGATCAGTGACGTGAGCGGGCAGAAGGTCTTCTCTGTCTCCAACGCCCCGACGGCAAACACGGTAGGGGAGTTGATTCACGAGATGCTGGGGAAGATGAATCTCCCAGTGAACGACGCGTCCGGAGCGCCCTTGGCGTACCAGGCACGGCTGGAGCGCGAGGGCAGGCACCTGAACGCATCGGAGCGGATCGGAGACGCGCTGGAGAGCGGAGACAAATTAGTTCTCCAACCCAACATTGACGCCGGCCGGGGGCGCTAAAAACCTCAGGCGAGGACGCACGATGACACTGAACTTTCCGTACCGCTTTGCTGTGGCCTTGTTTCGCGAGGACGGCACGAGTCTTGGGACCGTGGCCGCCGTTCGTGATTTTGACCAGGTCTATCAGTGGACGCGCTTCTATTTTCAACGGCGGGGCGAGCTGCCGCTGGAAGAGAACGGAAGCGCGTCCGTTCTTCCCCTCTTCGATGAAGCGCTGGGGGAGCCGTATTGCAGAGGCTATCGTGTTCAGATTGCGCAGCCGGGAGCACGGGCGGTTGCATCGGATTTTCCCAACACGCATTTTCGCGATTTTGCAGGAGCGGTAGCATCGCGCATGGTGGCGCAGAAGAAGCTCAAAGAGGGAGAGTTCTACTCCTACCTGGTGGTTGCGCATCCCGCAGCGCGGGAGCCGGCGAAAACCGGCGGTTTGAGTGTGACCAGTGCGTCGCCGCGGCTGCCGGCGGAAGATGGGTCGCTCGATTCGTTTCTCAAGCGGGCGAGGCCGAGCGGTGCGATGAATGCGGACGATATGCCGGTGTTTGTTGCGCAGCAGGTGCTGGACGAGATGGCGGCGCAGACACACGCCGAGGAAGGCACAGAGACAGGCGGCGTGCTGATTGGCAGGCTGCGGCGCGACAACGGCGAGGCGGAGATCTTTGCAGAAATTACGGCGCAGATTCCGGCGGAGCACACCACCGGCAGCAACGTGAAGCTGACGTTTACGCCGCAAACATGGGCCGCCGCAGATGCAGCTCTGCGGCTTCGCGGGCGAGGTGAAATCTTCGCCGGCTATTGGCACAGCCACCCAATTCGGGCATGGTGCAAGGGCAAAACCTGCACGCCCGAGGCGCAGAAAACCTGCCATCTGGCAAAGGATTTCTTTTCAGCAGACGACGAGGCGGTGATGCGAGCGGCTTTTCCATCCGCATTCAGCGTGGCCATCGTCGCCAACGATACGGCCTTCACCGACCTGACGTTCAGCATGTTCGGCAATCGTGAAGGCGTGATACAACCCCGAGGATTTTATGTTCTGGAGGAGACCAGTGGCACGTAGACCAGCAGAGCAGATGAGCGTGGCAGGCGGCATATTGGAGCAGATCAGCAGCTTTGGCGAAGGCACACTGCCTTTGGATGAGCGGCTGGGGGCTCTTGCGCGGCTGCGCGAGAGCGGAATTGAAAACTCCGCGGTAATCGACCGCTTTCTGATGGAGCAGATTGGCGGCATGCACGAGGCGCTGTCCACGGTAGAGGAGCAGCACGGACATCTGCGCAGCCTGATTCGCGAGCTGACGGCGCCGCCCTATTTTCCGGCCGTGTTTCTGGGCAATGCAAACACGCCCGAGGTGCAAGGGGCGCTGGTGCAGAGCGAGAACGAGCGGCGGGTTGTGCAGTTGGGAGAGGGAGTGGTGGCGGACGAGCTTCAACCGGGCGATGAGGTGTTTCTCAGCCACGAGCGCAATGTGATCGTGGCAAAGTCGAACATCGTAACCCTGTTGACGGGCGAGGTGGCGAAGTTCGAGCGCGCACTGCCAGACGGGCGTTTGGTGATACGCCTGCACGACGAAGAGATTGTGGTGCAGCCGAAGGCTTCGCTGCGCGATGCCGGGCTGAAGGCGGGGGACGGAGTTCGGTTCAACCGCGCGGCAGGCCTGGCGCTGGAGAAGATCGAAACATCGAAGGGAGATCAGTTCTTTCTCGAAGTAACGCCGAAGGAGACGTTCGCAGATGTCGGCGGGCTCGATGCTCAGCTTGATTCCGCGCGGCAGATGCTGACGCTGCACAAGCTGCACCCGGAACTGGTAATGAAGTACAGGCTGCCGCGCAAGACTTCGATCATCATGGTGGGGCCTCCTGGAAACGGCAAGACGCTGCTGGCGCGCGCCATCGGTAACTGGATGGCACGCGAATCCCCAAGCGGCCGCTCGCACTTCATTAACATCAAGCCGGGCGGACTTTCAAGCATGTGGTACGGCGCCACGGAGAATAACTTCCGCGAGGTGTTCCGCGTTGCCCGTGAGCTGGCCGCCGCTGAGCCGGATGTGGCCGTAATTCTGTTCTTCGATGAGATTGATAGCATCGGCTCCAACCGGGGCGAGTCCATCAACCGGATCGACGACAAGGTCCTGAATTGCTTCATGGCGGAGTTGAACGGCCTGGAAGAGCGGGGCAACATTCTGATTCTATCGGCGACCAACCGCATGGATTCGATTGATCCGGCACTGTTGCGGCCGGGGCGGCTGGGCGACCTGGTGCTGCACTTCCCTCAACCGGGGAGCAAGGCGTCGCGCGCGATCCTGGCGCGGCATCTGCCCATGGATATTCCATACGCCACGGACGGCGAGAGCCATGCAGCGGCGCGGGAAGCGCTGCTGGACCAGGCGGTTGCAGAACTGTTTGCGCACACATCCGACACGGAACTGGCGAACCTGACGTTCCGCGACGGAAAGCAGCGCATGGTCCGCGCAGCCGACCTGGTGAGCGGCGCACAGTTGCAGTCGATTGCGCGGGCTGCACAGGAGCGCGCCTGCGTGCGAGAGTCGCAGGGCGGGCCCGCGGGCATCACGTCCGCGGACATGCACGCGGCCATCTCCGATTTCTTTATTTCTGCGCCGAGCGCGCTCACACCGCGGAACGTTCGCTACTACCTGAACGATCTGCCGCAGGATGTGGATGTGGTGCGCGTTGAGCTTGTGGACCGCAAAGTGAAGCGGCCTCACCTTTACCGCGTGGAGGCGGCGTGACCATGAGCAAATCGTCGAACCACCACCCCACGCCGCTGGCGCTTCCAAAACTTTGCGGCGCAGATATTGAGCTGGGCAATTTCGTCGCGGGCGAAGATCGCGCGGGAGGCACCGGCCACCAGGCCTCCCGCACGCTGCTTGCGGAGATCAAGGGGCTGCCCAAACGGCATAGCAGCTACCTTGACAACTGGTGGACCGCGTCTTCCACCACTTCTCTCAAGTTGACGGACAACCGCACGGTAACCTGCACATCGGCGGGCAACTGGGCCTATAACCCGCAGGATGTGAGCCGGCGCTTTCTGGCAAGCAATGGTTCGTGCGCGTATGTGGATCTGGACCATCTGGAGCTGGCGATGCCGGAGGTGCTGAGCGCGTTTGACCACGTGGCAGCGTGGCACGCGATGCTGCGCATTGCGAGGGGCGCGCTGGACAGCGCCAACGAAGGCCGCCCTTTCAACCGCCGCATCCAGGTGCTGGTGAACAACACGGACGGCCAGGGGAACTCCTATGGCAGCCATGCGAACTTCATGATCAGCCGCAGGACGTTCGACAATATCTTCTGGCGCAAGGCGCACTATCTGCAGTTTCTTGCATCGTTCCAGGTGTCGAGCATTCTGCTCACCGGGCAGGGCAAGGTGGGAGCAGAGAACGGCCGACCTTCGACACCATACCAGATCAGTCAGCGCGCCGATTTCTTTGAGACGCTGCAAGGGATTCAGACAACCTATAACCGGCCGATCGTGAATGCACGCGACGAGGCACTGTGTGGACGGCATGGATTGCACGACGCGCCGGCGCGGCTGCATGCGATCTTCTTTGACAGCGCGCTCTGCCATGGATCGTCGCTTTTCAGGGTGGGTCCGATGCAGTTGATTCTCACCTTGATGGAGCTGGGCCACGTGAACTCGCGGCTGATGCTGGACGACCCGCTGGCCGCCTTGCAGAGCTTCAGTTGCGATCCAACACTGAAGGCACGTGCCGAGCTGATCTCAGGAAAGCGGGCAACCGCGCTGGAGTTGCAGATCGCTTATCTCGAAGAGGTAAAGCGCTATGCAGCGCAAGGCGTCTTTGCGGGGGTGGTGCCGCGCGCCGAAGAGATCATCGCGCTCTGGGAAGACACACTGAACAAGATGGCGCATGGGGACCTGATGGCGATTGCGCCGCGGCTTGACTGGGTGATGAAGTTGCTGGCTATCGAACGAACCATGGAGCAGCGGCCTGAGCTGGATTGGGATTCGCCCGAAGTGAAAGTTGTGGATCACATGTACTCGAGCCTGGACGACGATGGGCTTTACTGGGCCTACGAGAAGAGCGGCTTTGCGGAGCAGCTTGTGCCGCCGGAGCGCATTGCGCACTTCGAGGCGAATCCGCCGGCCGACACGCGAGCGTGGACCAGGGCCATGCTGCTGCGCCGCGCTACCGAGGAGAACGTGGAAGTGGAGACGGTGGACTGGGACCGGATCACCTTCAAGGTGCGAGGCCGCTATGCGTGGCCTTCTTACCGTGTTTTCGATATGGCAGACCCGCTGAGCTTTACGGAGAGCGAAGCTCAGCCTGTCTTCGACAGCTGTGAAGACTTCGGGGATCTGCTTGACGGACTGGAGTCGCTCGCGTCCGGCAAGCAAGCTCTTCTTGAATCGATGGCAGTCAACCAAGGAGCCTCTGAGCAAGTTCGGTTCTCAAACCAGCATTCCCTCAGGGGCTAAAGCCCCCGTTGGTTTTGCGGGATTTATCGGCACGACTGAAGTCGTGCCCTTTCAAAACAGGACTTATTCAGAGGTTTCCTAACAAACGAAAGGGAGGATACTACGATGCGCTTTCTTCAACAACTTGCGAGAAACGAGCAGATTCACCCGGGCAGCGGAGATGACAGCGGAGGCTCGGGCGATTTGTTGCAGCAACTTCGCTCGGAAGGCGATCGTCTGCTGGCGGCGGGCGACGAGGCGATCCAACGCGCGCTGTCTGGCAGCGATTCCGAGGCGTTTCTGCGCGCAGGACGGCAGCAGGGTGGGGAATGAAATGGCAGATCGCCTTTTCGGGATCGAGACAGAGTACGCGATCAGCGGCATGCAAGGAGAAGACCCGGTGGAGCGGCAGGCGATGGTGCGCCAGTTGCTCGACCTGGCTCGACGGACGCTGCCGCATGTGAACGATCTCAGCTCGTCCGGATTGTTCCTTGAGAACGCGGCGAGACTTTATCTCGACTGCGGCCTTCACGTGGAGTATTCCACGCCGGAGTGCGTGAACCCGTGGGATGCTGTCCGGCATGTCGAAGCGGGGCACAGAACGATGCTGAGGCTGATCGAGGGTCTGGCGCAAGAGCGCGAGCCGGAGTTGGAGACCGGGATCTTTCGCGTGAACGTGGACTACTCCGGCACAGGCTCAACATGGGGATGTCACGAGTCGTATCAGCACCGTGTACCGGACGATGTACTGCCCACCCATCTGATTCCGCATCTTGTCACGCGCATTGCTTACAGCGGGGCGGGCGGGTTCGATCCGCTGTGCTCAGGCCTGCGCTTTACGCTGAGTCCGCGCGCATCGCACATTGAGCGCACCATCTCATCCGAGTCCACGGGCGACCGCGGGATCTACCACAGCAAAGACGAGCCTTTGTGCAGCGGGTACAGCCGCATGCATGTGCTTTGCGGCGAGAGCCTATGCAGTCATGCAGCCATGTTCGTCAAGGTCGGGGCGACGAGCCTGGTGGTTGCAATGGCGGAGGCGGGTCTGGAGCCGGGCAAGGACGTGCAACTGGTATCGCCCTTGAATGCGCTACGCACAGTGGCTTCCGATGCGACATGCAAGAGGCCGCTGAAGGTGAAGGGCGCAGGGCGAATGACTGCCATTGAGATCCAGCGGCACTATCTCGCGATGGCTGAGGCTCATCTTGCGGATGAATTCATGCCGCCGTGGGCGGCAACTGTCTGCAAGCAGTGGAAGCGGCTGTTGGATCTGCTGGACGCCGGACCGGCCGCAAGTGCAAGGGTGTTGGACTGGCCGACCAAGCTGGCGCTGTTCCTGAGCCATGCGTCCCGCCGCGGTCTCAACTGGGACCGGTTGCCCTTCTGGAATGCGGCTATCGATCGGATGAGCGCAGCGATGGAGTTGCCGCCGACCGGCGAACCGTTTCCTCTGGATGCAGCGATCTCCGGGGAGACTCCGATTCCGAAGATCGTCTGCGAGATTGAAGCGATGATGCGAAGGAAGGGCTACGCGTGGGAGGAGCTGAGGAATGTGCTCGCGCTGCGCGCGGAGTTTCTTGCACTGGACGTACGGTTCGGCCAGCTTGGGCCGCAAGGGCTGTTTACCGCGCTCAACGACGGCGGCATTCTGGATCACGCGGTGAGCGGCGTGGACAACATTGAGCACGCCATGGTGAATCCGCCAAACACGGGACGAGCCAAGCTGAGAGGCGCGGTGATCAAGCGGATTGCGAGCGACATGGCCGGCGAGTGGTACTGCGACTGGCAGCAGATCTTCAGCCCGGTGTACGGCAGGTGCCTTGATTTGAGCGATCCATTTGCACAATCCGAGTCGTGGCATGACGAACTGGTGAGAGAGCCTGCGACAACCTGGTGAAGGCAAGGAGCGGAGCAAGACCATGACGGAAGAACTGAATCTCGGGCCATCGCTGGCAGCAAAGCTGCGGCGCATGCGGCTGCGGCTTGAGCTGCCGGACCAGGACACATTGACCGTGAAGCGGGTTCCGGCGAACAAGCGCTGCTTTAACAAGGACCGGACGAACGTGCTGATCAAGCGCTCGAGCGAAGGGATGCCGTGCGTGGTGTGTGTGGATGAGGACCTTGAATACCAAGGCTCAGACAGAGGATTGGCGCAGGCCTTTGCGGCCGCACCCAGGCAGCAGGGTTGGAGAGTCCTCTATTGCAGCGGAGCGCTGCATGGCGAACTGCCGGCGGCGCTGGAATATGCTCTCGGCATACTTGGCAGCGAGGAAGACGGCGGCATGCAGGCCGCGGAGCCGGCAAGCCCGCGAGGCGGCTTGTTAGGCGCATGGGCAGAGAATCTGACCATTGCGATGGGCGGCGGCCGCCCGGGCACAACGCTGTTTCGGGATGAAGAGGTGGAACAGGTTGCAGCGTGCACACTGAGCTGGCAGGGGCGGCTGCCGCTGGTTGTGGGCGAGGCGGGGACCGGCAAGACGAATCTGCTATGCGGGGTTGCGCGCATGCTGGTCCACCGCGGGCGGGATATGTTGACGGTGAACATGGGAGCGCTGATGGCTGGGACTCTCTTCGAGAGCGAGCGCGAGGCCCTGCTGCGCAAGCTGCTGGAAGAGGCGCGAGAGTCCGGCAGCGTTCTGGCTCTGGAGCAGGCCGAGTGGGCTGTGATTGGAACCGCCCGCAGCCTGGTGCTGCTGCGCGAGGCGCTCGACCAGGGCACTCCGCTGATTGCAACGGCAGCGGCAGAACACGAGCGGCGGTTCGCGGTGCATCCGCTGGCTTCAAGGCTGGACGTAGTGCGGCTGAAGGAACTATGCGCAAGCGACACGCGCCGCGTGCTGGAGACCTTGCGGCCATCGATCTCCGTACACCACGGCATTGAGATTGACGCGGAGGTGGAGCACGCAGCGGTGGAGCGCTCGCTGACGATGGATGGATTGCTGCCGGGCAAGGCCGTGAAGCTGCTGGATGCGGCAGCCTCGCGGGCAAGCCTGACGGGGAGCGCAAAGGCGACGCTTCTTGACGTTTACGTGGCGGCCTCAAGAATGCAAGTGGAGAGCACGTAGCGCCCGCGCACAGCAGCAACTACCACGGGCGCGGAACCCCCGCACGCTGCACGCGTTGCCCCCTCTTCAACGCGAGGCGGATTCCGCGCTGCCTGTTCGTCTGGATAAGATTCCGGTCGTAGCCGGCTTTGCGAAGCGCCTCTTTCAAGAGATGCACAATGTTGTTCACATATCTGGGGTGAAAGGGCCTGCCCTGCGAGCCGCCGAGCAACTGGAGAACCTCGGCGCGTGATCGCCAGCCGACCAGGGCGTCATTGCCGTCGCGATCCTTCTCGGCTGTGGCGATGAACTCGAAGACCTCAGCGAGGCGAGGCCCAAGAGAAAAGGGAGCGCCTCCATCAATGACCACCACGACTGAACCGTCGGCGTTTTGGCGCGTGAGCAAGTTGCACGCGACCTGGCTCGTGAAATGCACGATGTGAGCGCCGTCCGGATCGGGGCGAGTCCCGGCAAGCACAGAGAGATCGCGCTCCATGCGATCAAGGCGCTCGATCTGGGCTTCAAGGCCAGACCTCACGACCCGCACCTCATGCAGCAAGTCACGAATGGACAACGAGAAGTTGATTCTGGGCGCAACAACCGGAACCGGAATCACCATGGTTCTACACTCCTCCCCATGAAGTCACAAACCGGAACACCGAAAGACCGGCACGCTGTACTGGTGTAGTTTGTGAGCCTAGACAACCGGCCTAAGTACACTCACAGGTTATGGAGTTTCTAATAAAGCCGCAGTTGAGTTAGTAAGTTGAGTTATGTAGTGTAGTTGAGTTACATCGAAGGTAGAGCCTGCTGGCAGCGGGAAACGCCAGCCATCAGGCCCTAGAGAACGGGCGGCTCCCTGAATGCGCTTCCGCCCCGCAACTCGCGAAGCTTCTGAAGCTCTTCAAACAATCGGGTGACCGCCTGATGAATGTCGGGCGCGAGCGGGCTGCGCCAGAAGCGCGCCAGCCTGCGGGGATCTTCCTGCGGCAAGGCCAGCAACTGTCCCAGGTTTTCTTCAACGCGGGCTACGGACTCGTATGTCTCTGCGCTCCCGAAGTAAAGCCGCCTGCGGAGCAGACCCTGCAATTCCACGCGCATACGCGCAAGGGATTCGCGCGCACCCACGGCGAGCGGCTGCACCTCTGCCAGCGGCTTCAACAACTGCTCGCAGACATGAATGGTCTCGTCGGCGCGGTGGATCTTGCGGAGGCACTCTACTTGCAGCAGGGCAGGATCACCGGCGGGAGACTCGCTGCGCCCATACCCGGCGACCAAGCCGAAGTGCTGGAACACCGCGTTGAGATGATCGGACTTGAGACCGGTTGCACCAAAGTAGTTGTTGAGCGCACCCAGCACGGACCGCAGTTCGCGCACGTTGCCCGGCCAGCGATGGTGGCAAAGGCCGCCCAGTATCTCCCTGGGCAGAGGAGCGTTGGAGCGGGTGATTTCTCTCCACATCTCCTGGGCGATTGCCACCAGATTCTGCGGATCCTCGCGCAAATCCGGCGTGAGAATCACAAACTGCCGCAGCAGGTAGAACAGGTCCGCGCGAAATCTTTCGGCTTTCACCATGGTGTAGAGGCTGCGGCTGGTAGCTGCGACGACCCGCGCAGAGACGTGGATATCCGTCGCACCGCCCACGCGCCGGATCATTCCCTTCTGGATGGCGCGGAGAATGCGGGTTTGGACTTCGAGGCTCAGGTCGCCGATCTCATCCAGGAAGAGAGTGCCACCCCGGGCCACCTCCCACTGGCCTTTTCTTCCAGCCTTGAATGCGCCGGGGAGAGCGCCCGGTTCACAACCGAACAACTCCGGCTCAAGCAACTCCTCCGGCATGGCGGCGCAGTTGACCTCGACAAACGGCTTGTTCTGGCGCCCGAAGTCGTGGATGGCGCGGGCCACGACGCCCTTGCCCGTGCCGACCTCTCCCATTACCAGCACCGGATCATCGATCTTTGCCGCGCGCAGGATGAGTTGGCGCACCTGGTGGCAGGCCTCCGACGTGCCCCAGAAGCACTTGCTTAGCTCCGGCTCGCCCGGCAGTGACGGAAGCAAATCGGACAGCGGATATTTTGACGACCCGTTGTGAATACCACCCTCTTCAGCTTTCGCAGAGCGCCATGCCTTTACGAAGACCTCCGCGTTAACGCTGAGAACGTAGATGCCTAACTCATGGGACTTTACCGCGTTCTCAAGCAGAATCTCGACGGACTGCAGCAGGCGGCCCTCGGTGTCGATCCCGGTTTCAATGAACGGAATCAACCCGCCCTGGCCGATGAGCAGCGCGGCCAGGCCTTTTCGCGGATCCTTCTTCAGGCGGTCCTTGAAGAGCGCGGGGCACGCGCGAAACGACTTCAGATCCTCGTCCCGCACCACCAACGCAGCGGGCAGGCGGCCCGTTCCCACCGTGTGCCGGAGCTCAGCAGGAGGGTCGATCACGAGCTGGACCGGCGACTTGGCTCGGCAAAACAACACGCTCTGAACCGGCATACAGGCGACACCTCAAAGAGTATTTTCGAGTCGCGTATCGGGCTGCACGAACGCCCGGTTCGCTGTTTCTGTTCGCCACGCTTCGCAGTTCGCAATAAAAACAAATGAAGAAACACAGGGTCAAGATGGCGCTACGGAGTCAGTGCTTCGACGGCCAGGCCCGTGTGTCTCAGTCTCCGGCGGCTTAATCAGCGCTTCGATCCGTTTCTGGATCTCAGCAATCGCGTGATCGCGCGACTCGGCCATTGGCACACTTCCCAGCGCCTGCTCGAAGGTCTGATCGAACTCTTCGATGACTCTGGCTATTGTGGGAGCGTGGCGGGTAAAGATCGTATGCCTGTACCCGTCGCCGATCATGTTTGAAATCGAGTGAGCCGCGAACCAATCTCCAACCATCGTCTTGCTTTCATTGTCAGGAAGTCCGATGTCGATCGCAACCTGGCACGGCTGGATGGTCCTGTCGCGAAGAAAGCGCAGCAGGCATTCAAGGCGCGTGCGGCGAGCATGGCCGCCGTAGTGATTGAAGTCCAGATTTGGATTGATCACGATCCTGCAACCCTTCCTCTTTGCATGCTCGGTCAAGGCCACTCGCTCCTCGTGCAGGAGCCTGCAATGGTACAGCGGCTTTGAGTGCACGCCATAGCGCCCCTGCCAGTCTGGGTGACCGATGTTTTCAATTGGGATGTGAAACGAACTCAATCCGCCCAACTGACGCACCATGCCGGAGTTTCCGGTGAGCGAGACAGCATCGGCATAGCGCTTGAACAGGATGGCGCGCTCCTCGGTTGTATCGGCGCACTCATAGAGAGCGCCGCCGGCGGGCGACTGATGCAGGCAGGGCTCAAGCGCGTCAAACGTGAGCACATCTTTCAACTCGCGGTAAACGGCATTCAGGGTTTCCTCCAATCCACGATCCTCACTCGTATTCAGGTGGATCGCCTGAATGCCATGAAGAAACTGGCTTGGTTCGCAGTTAATTGCAACAGGAACCGTAGGCACACGGAGGGCGAGGGCATAGCCTATCTCCTGTTGCGCCCATGCGCGACTCACCGAGGATTGGGTGAGCAGGGGCAGAAAAATGTGCGCGTGAGAGATGCAGTGGATGATTTGCTCAGGGAATTCCTTGCCGAGCCTGAGGCCGTTCTTATCGAAGATGGCGGTCATTCCATTTTCATTGATCACCCTGGCTACGACCTTGACCATCTCCCTATCTTCGTGCGAATAGCTAATGAAGACGCGCAGGCGCTGGACAGCGTGCGCACTTCCTTCAAGGCTTCCAGTCTGGGTAAAGTCCACCATGCTGCTTACCCTCCTTTCCGGTTGCATCGAACCCGGATTTGTCCATTCTGAAACTCTGCAAATCTGCTGGGATTCCGACACAGTGGCGGAACCGCACCATGATACTCCATCAGAGCATGAAATCCATGTGACGCCACGCGGAGGCGGCCGATCAGAATCCTGCCAAATCAGCCCGCCTTGATCTCTACATAACGCATGAGCATGAGCCAGTCCTGGGTCTCACGCAGCATGACTTCCTCATCCAGGTGCTGTAACAAGGCCTCGAATCTCTCCGGATCAGCGGCCAACTTCATCTCCCAGCCGATCCGATCCAGCTGGCGGCACATGTTGGCGCTACGCTTCTCCAGGCGCCGATGCTCGCGGTGCGCCTCCATACCCGCCAGGGACGCGGCGACGGCAGGAAACAGCAGAGCGACGAATGCGAGGCCGCGGTGCAGCCCCAGGTGCAACAAGTGAACCGACTCGGCAGCCGCTACCGCCGGCTGCCAGGCGAGCAGCAACAGGTGCAAGGCCGCAGCGGCAAGCGTGGTGGGCAATACAATTTTTCCGGCCAGTGCAAGGTGACGGGCGGCCCTACCTTCCTTGACAGTCTTTATCTGGTGGAACTTGATCTGCTCGCGGATCCAGACCGTGCGAATGTAGAGGCGCAACTGCCGCCAGTCTTGCCCCACAGAGCCGCGCAACGGCGGCAAGCGGTCCCATATCTCGTCAAAGGCGCGCACTGTCCAGTCGTTCGCGGTCTGGGAGTAACCCATGAACGGCAGCACGTCAATGGGCTTTGGCTCCACTCCGCAGATGGCCATGAAGATTCCGCAGCGGATGCGCTCGGCCAGGAAGCGATTCTCAATCCAGATTTCGCGGGAGTGCCTGCGCTCCGCCTGCCACAATGTCAGCAAGATAATCCCCAAGAGCATCAGTTCCGCGGTGAAGCCCAGCCATGCGATGACCGGGAAGAGAACTCCGACCGCGGCGCATCCCACCGCCGCCGCAGAGAGTGCATAGATGGTTTTGCCGGCGTTGTAGAATCGCTTCTGGCTGACCTTGGCTGCGTCCGAGGCCTTTGCGTAGTAGGGAAACAGGCGGGCATTGACCATGGATCGCACCGATTCCGGAATCCATCGGGCGATTCGCGCGGCCTCAAAGTAGTTTCTGTTCAAGCTCTTCAGATAGCCGGGAGCAAGGGGCTGCCGATTGAACTGGTCAACAGCCATCAGCGCCCCCGCATCCAGCGCCAAATGGTTGCCGGCGTTGATCAGGTGCACCGAACCGTGCCAGATGCGAAAGACGGGCCGCCGCTGCTTGAGCGCGTATTGAACGATCTCCGCGGTACCTCCGACACCTCTCGCGCGTTCTCCGTCCCAGACGGCGATGAGAACGTCACAATGATCCACCACAAATCTTCCGGCTCTGGAATATGCCTGATGACGCAGCTCTGCCTGGGCAGCCGGGTCGCTGCGCTCGTCGCGGAGAAGGCGCGCCCGCATCACGACAGGCTTTCTGGATTGCGCCAGAAGCGCGTGAAATTCACTGCGGGCTTCGTCGCTTTCAAACGTGGCGAGATAGTCTTCAACGGCAAGTGGAATGACCGCTTCGAGCCGCGCGCCTGGATCGCTGAGCACAGCACGCGCCACCACACGGTCAGCGCCTTCGGCCAGCGAGCTCAGGACGCGGTACAGGACCGGGGTGGTTCCAGCCCTCTTCATGCGTTCCACCTGCGCTTGAGCGTCTGGAGGAAAGAGGCTCTTGAACTGAGTGCATAGCAATTGCTTTACAAGCGCTTCAATACTTTGCGAATCGTGCAGGCTCCGGTGGCCGGTGACACCAATGCGAATGCGATAGGGAATGGGTTCAACGGAAGCAGTCATCGCGGCGGACATAGGTTCACTCCCCCGGAAGCGGCGCGTCGAGTTCGACGGCAGGCTGATCGCGCCAGGCAGGGAAGCTGTCGAGCTCCTGCATGTGGGCACGATCGTTCAATGCAGAGACGAGAGCCTCAAGAAGCTTGAAGTCCGCCTCACGAATGCACGACTCCAGGTGCAGCAAGACGGGCGTCATCGACCACTCAGAAGACGCATCCGCGGACTGCATTGCAGTCTTCATCTTGCCCAACAGCTTAAGATGCGCAGGTTCGATGCCGCGTTCCGGATGGAGGCAACAAAGAAGAGCGATCTGAAACCAGAGGATTCGCGGGGTTACATAGGCAGCTGCGCCGGCCCGGTTTCCCCAAGCGTATGCGACGTGTTCCTGCGCTTCCTCTGCGCGCCCCGTGAGAATGAGCACACGAGCGAGGTGGCACCGGTTGCTGGCAGTTTCAAAGCCCTTCTCGACAAGACCGCGAAGCAGCTTCTCCGCTTGCGTGTATTCGCCTCCCACGAAGAAGTTGTACGCAGCGCGGCGGATTGACAATAGGGCTTCCGGATTCCCGCTCCGCAGGTTTGCATCGATCAGGCGCGCTCTCAACGCCTCGGCCTCCACGTTCCTGCCCTGCTTGAGATAGATGACGGTGAGCAAGGCCACGGCCTCAAGCGTGTCAGAATCGTCTTTGCCCAGCGCCCGTTCTCTGCCGGCGATGGCCCTCCTGGCCAAGCTCTCAGCCTCTGCCAATTCCCCGTTCTCCATCTGTACCTTCGCAAGCAGCATGATGCTGTCCAGCGTGTCGGGATGGTTCTCCTTCTCCGGCAGGTGCGCTGCTTTCTTCTCAATGTTCGCGCGCAACAGTTGCACCGCATTTCCAGTTTCTCCCTTTGCCAAGAGGGTCCTGGCCAGCGAATACTCGGTCATCAACGTCCGCCAGTGGAACTCGCCTGACTTTTCCAGGAAGATCTTGAGCGCGCCGCGCAGCTTTGTTTCGCCCTCGTCAAGGTGGCCGGAACACATCAGGCTGAAGCCGAGATTGTGCAGCGTTTCCGCGTAGCCGAACTCATAATCTGTCGCATTGATACTTGCCCATCCCTCCAGCGCCTCGCGATAGAGAGTCTGCGCCTCTTCGTATCTACCGACGGAGTTGAACAGCAAGGCCAGATCGTTCTTTGCCAGCAGCGATTGGGCGGCTCTTTCGCCCAGCCGCTCGCCCTTGATCTTTAGAATCAGTTGCTGAATTGGAATGGCATCCTGGTAGCGGCCCTGGCCAAGGTAGTAGAGGGCCAGGCCATCCATGAGCGCCGTGTTCCATTGCTCTTCGTTCAATGGCTGGACTTTGGCCCAGAGCGCCTCGGCGTGTGCGATCAGGAGTCTCCACTCCTTCCAAACTTCAGGCCGGTAAGCATCTTTGGGGGCAAAATCACCGAGGAGCCGCACTGCCCCAAGCAGCGAGCCATTCTGTTCCGCATTGGGCATCTGGGATTGAGTGAGTTCCTGGACGAGGCGATGCTGGCTTACGCAGGGCACACCGTCAACGACCAGCTTCCTGACCATGGAGAATGCGGCCAACTCGGCCAGCGCCTCTTCAGGAAATGGATTGAGCGCGGAGCCCTCCGCGGGCTGAACCAGCTCCGCCAGAACGTTCGCGGCATTTTCACCTTCAAGGACGGTTTGCGGCAATGGGTCGGGCGCAAACCACGACAGCAGATGAAACAGCGCCACTGCTTCCGCACCGACCTCGCGCATGGTGGTGTCATACGCAATGGCGACGCTCTTCGGGTAGTGCATCAGACGCGGGTCAAACCATTGGCGGACACGCGCTTCCCCGGCACGCCATCGCTTGAGGTAGTCTCCCAGCGAGCACCGCTGACGCTCAATGAAAGCACCAGCCTGCTCCAAAGCGAGAGCAATGCCGTCCAGTTCCTTGCACAACACGAAAGCATCCGCATCATCCTCAGGCGCCAGTCGCCGGCGGTCTTTGGTTCGGTCGAGCAGGAAGCTCTTGGCATCTTGCGCGGAGAGAACGTCCAACTCAAGCGGCTCCACGTCCTTGCTCCAATCGCCGAGTCTTGAGGTAATGAGAACGTGCCCCCCCGGAATGCGCGCCAAGAGGTCTTCCACGGCCTGAGCAGAGGGCCGATTGTCGACGTTATCCAGAATCAGGAACCATCCCGGATGCTCCAACAGCCAACGGATGGCGGCGGCCATCTTGACTTCCTCTTCCTGCCGGTCCTGCTCGGGGAGGTTCAGGACCATGGGGC
>Ga0302320_10012214_pt1 | contig 18082 bp, 10 predicted proteins | sample Bog_T0_3_FD_202130 | JGI IMG/M metagenome (GOLD analysis project Ga0302320, IMG submission 202130) | Peat permafrost microbial communities from Stordalen Mire near Abisko, Sweden - Bog_T0_3 | ecosystem: Environmental > Terrestrial > Soil > Wetlands > Peat | place: Sweden: Abisko, Stordalen Mire...
CACCACCCCCAACAGCGATTTCGCGATTCAAGGACAGAGCGCCGCTTCCGTCCTTGGGCCAACCCCGGTCAACAACGCCTATTTGCTGGTCTGGCAGATCGGCGGGACCTACCATGTGGATACGAATTTATCCATCAAGATTGCGCCCGTTTTCTATAGTTACGTGGGACACGGGAATCAAAACTCGGGTTTTTATGGGCCGTTCATCGGGCAGGGACAAGCCGGATATACGTTCTTCCCGGGCACGTCCACTTCCGGCATTCCTGGGGGATTTGGTGTCACCCAGAGCTACAATCAGACCGGTATCAACAATCTGTCCATTCTTGAATTGCCGATGCAGGTGGACTTCAAGATTGGCTCGCTGGATGCGCGGGCGTTCGGCGACTTCTCCATCAATTTGCAAGGCGACGACCGCGCCCGCGCCGCCTACGCCGCGGGCGAGGCCATTAATCCGAACGCCTTTCCGGGCGGAGTGCAATTGAACCAGGACCAAGCCATGCAATTCGGTCTGGCTGTGGGCAACAACCTGGATCTTCTTTATTCCGCGAAGCCCAAGAAGGGCACATGGGAAGCGCGGGCCTACTGGCAGCACGTTGAACAATATGCGCTGGACCCGAACCTGTTGGATTCCGACTTCTTTGAAGGTCGCGGCAACATGCAAGGCCTTTATACCGGCTTCGCCTACAGCTTGACCGATGCCACGATCGCCACCGTGCGCTACGGCCTGGCCGAGCGCATCAACCGGCAATTGGGCACTGGCGGTTACAATGCTGATCTCCCCCTGCCCAACCCCATCGACCGCTACCAGATCGTCCAGTTGGACCTGACTTGGAAGTTTTAGCGGCGTTACGGATTCTCGAGCACGTCGCCACCATCACCGCCGCGATAAACGTTCATTTCGCTGATCAAGCACGCGGTGCGCGGGCTGGTGTGGACAATTGCGTATTGGAGCGCCTGGATGAGAGTGTTGGCGAACGTCGTGGTAATGTACTCAGGCTCGTCCGGGTGGGTATATAAGTGTTCATAGCTCCAGAACGTGTAGGTGCCGTTCTCGACGCCGGTGATGTTCCAGTTTCCGGGCACGCCAGGATTCTGGCCATTCCACGTGAACACGCCATTGCCATCTTTCAGCAAGTGAGTGGTTGAACTGGCCAGCTTGGATTGGGCATCTGAGAAGGAGATATATCCAATCACGGGAGCAACGTAGCTCATCGTCGGATCAACAGTGCTGTTGACCGAGGAATAGTCGAGCGCGACGCCGACATTGCCGCCGCTGAAGTAACCGTTGGTGCCGGTGTTATCAAGCGGAGTGACGTTGTCTGGCAAAGTCATGCTAACCAGTTGTCCCCAGTAGGTGCCAGCCGGCGCGTTGCCGTCTGTCGATAGCAGGCCGGAAGGGATGACGTTTTGGGCGGTCGCGAGCGCATACTGCAGCAGCGTGTCGTTGATGCCATAGGGGTCGGCATTGTCCAATTCCGTGGTTGCGCGAGTGCCAGACAGGTTGTAGCGGCCGCAACCGAGAACCTGTGTGCCAGCATCAGTTTGAACGCCGGTGAGGAGGGACAAGTCCAGACCACCAAAGTCCAGGACGTCCAGCACGTTGTAAGACGTGAGATTGGAGATCTTAGCAGCGGCGGCAGCATTGCCGGCGATGCAAAACGGTTGAACCGCCACACCGCCGACCGTATCCGCCGGAAGAAACACCAGGCGCTGAGCCCGCTGGAGAGCGAGCTGAGTGGACGATTGCAGAACATCAGAGAACGCGAAGTCGACTCCGTCATTAACGAACTGGCCCGCGCCTGGCGAACCGGGGAGGTCGTAGAGAGCGTTGCCAGGGTTGATCAACGCTGAAATGCCTTCGACCGAGCCGCTGAACGCGCAATACACATTATAGTACACCCCGATCACATCGGCGGAGAAGCCGATGTGGAGAGGATCGCCCGCCCTCCCGATAAAGGTGAAGGTGTTGGCACTGCTGGTTCTGCCCTGTTGCACCGCCAGGTTCATGTCTCCGAGCGCGGCATAAACCTGGGCGCGGAAGGCGGTGGATCCAGTGATGTAAATGTCTGTTTGAGCCTGAGCTACGGAGATGACCGCAAGGGCGAGGCCCAAGACAACGGTTATTCGATTCAATTTCATAGGCCGCGAAACCTTACTGCTGGAGCAGGACCGTCACCCGGCCCACGTACTCGATCAATCGCGCCGCCGCCAATTTCTTCTTCCTTTCATCCTCATCACTCGAATTGCCGGTCTGGTCCGGGCTCTGTGCGGTCGTTGTGACTTGTTGCGACGTTGCCGCAGTTGATGCCGAGTTGCTGCCGACTGCCGCGGATGGTGTCGCCGGTCCCACCACGTTCCCCCCGGTGGTGACTGCGGTTTGGCTGAATGCCTGGGCCGAATCGGTCGCACCGGTGACGTTCACCGCGCCCACGCCGACCACCATGCCGCTGACCGTACCGCCCGCGCTCACCGTGACGCCGCCTTGGGAAAGTATGGTCGCAGAGATGTTTTGCAAAGCGGTGACATTGGCGCCGACGCTCGCTATCACCAGGCCGTTGATGTCTCCGGTGGCCGAAAGATTGACCTGGCCACCGACGATGCCTGAGCCGTTTGCTTCGATACTGCCGATGTATCCGGGCGAACCGGCGGTCAGGTTGATCGTGCCCTTGTCGTCCGACGGGCTCAACACGAGTTGCGAAATGCCGCCCTTGCTGGCGATAATATTGCCCTCCGGCGTCTCCACGGTGATGTTTCCGACGTGGGAGAAGCTCTCGCCATAGACAAGTTGGGGATAACTCGTCGCCAGAATACCGCTGCCCGGTATGAACTCCGGAAGGTCCAGCAGGTCGCCCTGGGCATCAACGTAGGGTTTGTCCACATAAGACTTGCCGTTGCCTCCCTTGCCGGCATCAACGTTCCCGTACAACGACTCCACGAAGACGTTGCCGCCATCGTAGGCGGCAATGCGTGAACCATCCACGTTGATATCCCCGTTGGCGATCACATTGATGTCGCCTTGCCACAGGCTCACCAGACCGGTCGGGTAGCTGATGCTGGAATTTGGTGGGACTGCCGGCGAGCCCACTTCAATCGCCCCGCCGCAAGTGATGTTGATCGTGCCGCCATATTCGCTGGCGATGGAAGACGAGAGCATGGAAAGGTCTCCACTCAGCGAAATATCAATATCCGCTCCCCGTACCGTCGTGGGAACTTGTGCCGGGCAGGTGGGGCCCAACGACAGCACTCCCACGCTATTCCCCAAGTTCAGCGATGAAGCAATGATCTTGAGGGTTCCCGGTCCGGTCACGGAATAGATGTTACCCGCGGCACTCATGTCAGACTGGCTCTCCTGGTAAACCTGTTGGATGGTGTTGGCGCTCAAAAAGGGCGTCCTCATTCCCAAAAGCGCGCTCTCCGCTGCCGGCGACATGACGTTCAGAAAAACCAGGCTTCGGGAGGCGGGATCGTAGGTAAAATCCAAATTCAATCCCTGGAGCGCCGGGATCAAATTGGGATTGGGAATGGACAGGAGCCCGTTCTGCTGCGTCGTCGGCGCAAAGGTAACCGCATCGACATACGGATCCGCCACCGCAGCCAGGGCCGCGAAATTCGGCGTCTCCCCGCCGGGCAGAGCCAGAATGACGTACGGGCTGGGCTCAAAAATCTCTCCGCCGGCGGAAATGACGCTCGTATCGGTCGGCAGCAGGTTCTTGATCACCACGCTTGAGTCAATAATATTGTCAGCCACATACATCTTCAGGGTTTTCGGGGAATAAACGGTAACGTCGTTAACGCTGCCGCTGATGGTGATCGAGTCCGGATTCGGATCGTTCAGGTGGAGCACATTGTTGCCGTCGTCGCCCAGGGTGAAAGTCCCGCCATTGCCAAGGCCGGCATTGCTATTATTCCACCGGGTGCTGTCGCTGTCGGAAACATTGATGTTCTTCCCGTTGCCATTCAGGCTGCCTCCCGCCGTTGTCGTCAAGGTAAGCGTTCCGACCGGCGAAGGGTAGAGGTTGACGTCGTCGAGCAAGGTGATCCCGCCTGCGCCCGCGGTCACGCTCAACGAAGGCGGGTAAATCGGCGCTTCCAAATTATTTGGAACCCGGGGTACCGTGGTGCCGCCGCCAAGTGTCACGCCATTCCCCGCGTTCAGAGTAACCGACGCCAGCGGATCATAGTTGTAATTAAAGGCGTTTGGGCCCGCGAGTGTTCCATTGAACATCCCGTTGGGGTTGCGCACCTCCTGGAGATAGATGTTGTTTTGCGCATGGACGGTCCACGCGCCTTTGATCAGGCTCAACGCCAAATTCGCGGTCGATTCGCCGGCGTCCTGGCTGGCGGTGATCAGCCCGGTTCCATCGGCCAGGACGTAATGTCCGGTGATGTCTCCGCTGGCGGTCAATGTCACATTGCCGGGCTCGGCCCCGAAAGCGCCGCTCCCGTAATCGGTCTGGGCCCTCTGGCCGGACGGCAGTGGCGCGACAATGTTCTGTCCCGCCTGGATCGTGACATTGCCCCCGGCCGCAGTGCTGATGCCACCGAGACCGGTGCTGACAGTGTAATTCAAACCGCCATTGAATTTATAGCCCACCGTGCTCGTTCCACAATTCACGGTGCCGGACAACGCTTGCACGCTGACGTTACCGCCACCGCCCGGCATCACCGAACCGGCAATTCCAGTTACCAAGCCGCCATCGCCCTGCAGTGTCACATTGTTCCCGGCCAGGACCGTAATGTTGCCGGCGGCCGTACGGACCCCACCGAAACTAGTTCCGCCGCCTGGGCTAACGGTGACGGTGCCGACGCCGGGACTGACGCTTCCAGTCGCAAAGTTGTATCCTGCCTCCAGGGTCACCGACCAGTTGTGTGCGTCGGTAATTACGGCCGCGTTTTGGGAGGCACCAATAATGATGTTGCCTCCGGCTTCCAAGGTGAGCAGCCCGGAGGTCTCGCCGGTGGTCTGGCTCAAGTTCCAAGTGGTTCCACCGCCCAGTGTTATATTCCCGGAGGCTTCCAGCAGGATTTGACCAGAGGTAATATTCTCAAACGCCGAGTTGACGTTAACGGTGAGGCTGCCGGAGCTGCCGGTCCCATTGATCGTACCCGAGCTGCCCGCCCCGGTTGTGCCGGTGGCCCCCAAGACAATGTTTTCCGGATCCAAGGAAAAGGCCCCCTGGAGCGAGCCGACGTGCGCACCCGTGTCGATCGCGGAATTCAATGACAGGACGCTCGGAGCACTGACCTCGACGTTCCCGCCGTTACCCCCGTTGGCGCCGCCTGTGGCGGTGATCCGGCTCCCGGCGGCGTCGCTGAATGTGCCGTCGGATTTGATGGTGATGTTTCCGCCCGGACTGTTGCCGCCGGCGTCGCCGTTGGCCTGGATCACCGAGGTGGCGGACAATTGGATGTCCTGGGAGGCATAGAATTCGATGACGCCGTTTCGCTCCCGCAGAGAGTCGGCCTGGACGACGCCGCTATTATTGACGGTTTGCGCCTGCAACAGGATCTGGCCGGCATCGGCGGTGATTTTGCCTTCGTTGTTGACGCTGCCGGCGGGCAGATGGACCGGGACCGCCAGGCTCAGGCCGTCCGGCGTGGTGGACAACATCACGTCCTGGCCGGCGAGCAGGGCGGCGGTGCCGCCCGGGGCGGAGATGGTTCCATGGTTGTCCACCTCGTTGGCGATCAAATAGAGCGACCCGCCGGTGGCGGTTTCGAGGTGGCCGTAGTTCACGATCGGCACCGCTGGCGGCGGGCCGTCAAAGCTCCACCCCGCCCCTCCCGCCGCGCCCCAGGGGTTGACGGCGGCGGTCGTCACCACCAACCCGCCGGCCTTGACAAAGGCGTTCGGGCCGAAATAAAACCCGTGCGAATTCTCCAGCACGACGATGCCGTTGGCCTGCAACGAGCCAAAAATCGCAGAAGCATTGGCGCCGCCGATGTTGTTAAAAACAATCGAATTGGCGGAAGGCTCGCGAAAAATGGTCGTGTCGCCCGCCGGAATATTGAAATTGTTCCAATTCAAGACGGCGTTGCGGGAAGTCGTGATTTGCAGGACGTTTCCGTGCTGCGTGACCGTGGCGGAACCGGAAACGACGGTCATTCCCTGCGGGTTGGCGAGGGAGGAAACGCCTGCCACCAGAACGGAAGCAAGGAGACCACAGCGGATTGCGGATTTCAGATTGCGGATTTTCATAAGACGTCCTTGTGAGTGGATAACTTTAGTCAATTAGAGTTGTGCGCTTAAACTAAATGAAATTCGTTCGTGGCCCGACACGGTGGCGTGGCTGTCCTCCAACGGCAGGCCAATCAAGATGTGGCTTTCGACATAAGGACCAAACCGAAAATTGACGCCCGCGCCGACATCCCAAAGCGCGTGGTGGGCCAGCGGCTCCGCCACCGGGTCCAATTCGTAACCCTCGCCGTAATCAGTGAACAGGGTGACTTGCGCCCCCAATATACCTTTTGCGCCCCGATAGTAATAGGGCGAGCGCACTTCCATCTGCCCCAGCCAGCCGGTGTCCGCATACAGCTCTCCCTCCCGGTAGCCGCGGATGCTGCCATTGCCGCCGAGTTCGAATTGCTCGAGGTTCAGGACCGGCTCGTTGGCCCACTGGCCCGACAAACCGCCATACCAGGTGAAGTTCCCCGGCAACACCTGAGTGCGCGACAATTGCGGTCGGACGGCAATAAACTCGGTCGTGGCTTCCTTCGAGTTGCCAATCAGGGTGGGAAACTCCCGGACGCGGGAAAACGTTCCCCCGCTGCCCGCCACCAGGGAGACGCCGCCGTCAAATTCACTCGTCCGGTTGGTCATCCTGGAGGATTGAAACCAACGATCCTGCCGGGAGGCGTTCCAGCCCAGAAAAAACGGGGTGTATTGCAGGGACGGGAAGCTCGGGACGCCGGCGATGCTAATAGTGTTGCGGCTGGTGGTGGTCCCGGCGTTGGCGTTGTTGCCGTGCTGGACGGTCGTCGCGTAATAGAAGTTATTGGTCGGCAGCGTCACCACCTTGTCCTCCTTGTAGTCCATGCCGAAGCTCCAACTGGAATGAATTTTTTCGAAATCAGGCAAGGGAAAGGTGAAGCGACCACCGACGGTGGTTTGCGAGGTGTATTGCTGGGAAATAAGCTGCTGTTCGATCTTCAAGAGGGACGTGTCGATGACGGTTGACTCGTGGCCATAAATGGTGGGGCCGGTGGTGGAGCGGGAGGCGTAGGCCGAGAATTCCGGCCGGCCAATCGTCGGCGGCAGGACGAATTGCTTCGTGGTCTCGTTGTAGCCGAAATGGTTGGCGTCTTGCGCAATCTGGGATTCCACCCCGGTGGGCGCGCCGAGGGGAGCCCGGTAGAAGCCGCTGTAATACGCGACAGTCGGGGCGTCAATTGGGTTAAGCGAGACGTGGGTGCCTTCGCCGAGCGACGGCTTCATCATCTCGGGACTGAAGCCATACTGCAAGCCCAGCGTGTGTTCCATCTGCCAAAGGTTGGCGTAGGAGATGTTCCCGTTGACGCGTAATTCCGGCGTGCCCGGCGGGCTGAAGTTGTCCAAGTCCAGCCGGCCATGCAGCGGCAGCCGGTCCTGGACCGTCAGAAACAGCGCCGATGTTCCCGCCTCCAGCCCCGGTTTTAACTCCGGCGAGATTTGCCGGTCCGCGTTGGCGTTGGCCCGGTTCACTTCGGCCTGCAAAACCTCGGCGTTCATAATGGTGTCACCGGACAGGAGCGTCGCCAAATAGGGCAGCGCCGCCACGACGTTGTTCGAGCTGAAGTAACGGTTCTTCTGAATCCTAACGGCGGTCAATCGTCCCTCGATGACTTGAAAATCCACGATCAGGCGGTTGGTGGAATAATTCGTCTGCTTGGGCAGAAAGACCTTGACGGTGGCAAAGCCGCGCTGGAAATACTCCAATTGCAGCGCGGCCTTGGCCCGGTTGATTTCATCAATGTCCACCGCCTTGCCGGTGTAGGGGGCGAGCACTTGGGAGATCAGGTTGGTGGAAAGCAACGTGTTTCCAATCACGTCGTAGCCTTCGACCGGGATGGTTAAATTCGTGCTGGCCGTGGCCGGAGCCGGGGTGGAACCGGGTCCCGCCGCCGCCATGCTGGCGGAAATCCCCACCACACTCAACAGCAGCCAGGCCACCAGCGCCGCGACAGCCGCCAGCCGCGGCCGCGACCCTTGCCGCGGTGCCGCCAGATGCCGCTCCCGCCACTCCGTTGGCGTCATGCGAAATCGCTTCTTGAACACGTAATTAAAGTGCGCCAGCGAGCCGTGTCCGCTTTCCAGCGCGACATCAATGATCTTCAAGTTCGCCTGGGCCAGCAGGCGGCAGGCCAGTTTGAGGCGGATGTCCGAGACGTAGGCTGGAAAACCGGTTCCCCATTCCTCGCGAAAAAGCCGGCTGGCATGGCGCTCGCAGCAGTGAAGCTGGAGGGCCAGCGCGCCGAGGGTCAAGCGGGAAAGCTCCGATTCCGGCAGTTCTTTCAGCAGCCAGCGCAGCCGGCCTTTGGCCTCCTGCTGGTTTTTCTCGTCCACGATTCCCTTGCCCATGGCTTCCTGCAACTGCGGTCCGACCAGTTCCGCGAACAACTGGGCAAACGCCAGTCGGTTGGCCAGGTTCAACACGGATTCACCATTGAACAACGGGCTCATCTTCCTGGCCAGCGCGTGCTCCGATGGCAGCATCAGAAAAGGCGCGCATTGTTGCGCCACGTCCGTTTCCAGGCATTTCCGTTCCAACGCTGTCAGGAATCCGGTCAACGACTCCAGTTGCAGGCCCATCCCGCGAAACACCGCCCGTTCCAACACACTCGCCGTGATCGTCAGTTTGCTCTTCGGCGGGCAAACAAAGACTGTCCCCGGCGGCACATCCCGGTTCCCCTTGCCCCCGAGCGTGTAGGCTATGCCCTCGCTCAATTGCAACACCAGCCAGTCCGTCGTCACCAAATTCCATTCCGCGCCATTGGGAATAATTCGTTCAAACTTGGACAGGTGCGCCGGCGGAGTCGATTGGGCAGGTTCGGACATTTTAGCCATAATTCGCATTCATTATACCGAAATTGGTGACAACCATACGGCTGGAATGTGACAATCGCGCAACAATGTATTGCCAATTTGCGCGGGGGCTCAAGCCGTGCCCATCCAGAAGACATTCACGCAAAGTCGCCCAGATGCAAAGTCGCGAAGATTTGATGGTTTTTGTTCATGCTCTTGGGTATCACGGTTTGGTTGACGCCAGCGGTCTGCCGACGTCATCTGCCTTTTCCCTCGCGCCTTTGCGTTGAATTCCAACTGACTGTTCGCGGCTAAACGCCAGGCCACAGTTTCGCAAATGGCGCGGTATTGTCCACCGTTTTTTCGCCGGGCGGGAAAAACCCCAATCATAAGCGACTTTTCGGGGAGCGCGACCGTCTCGGTCGCGGCCGTCGGCGTCTCGCCGACGGAACGTTGCGCAGCCGACAATTTCACCCGTTCGGCAGCATTTCGTGCGTATCCCTAACGATCGGGGGAAAAAGTACCAGGCGCAAATCAGGGCAGATCCCAGTTCCGGGGGACCTGATTTGGAACTCCGCATTCCGCAATCCGCAATGCGTAGATATGCGGCGTTCTTCCGCACGCCTCTACCAATACCTGAATGCGAAAGGCGCGGTCCCTTGCGAGACCGCGCCATTGACTTGTCCCCACCCGGGGACATTGATCTGCAATACCAATTACGGCTTCTCGAGCACGTCGCCACCATCGCCGCCGCGATAAACGTGCATTTCGCTGATCAGGCACGCGGTGCGCGGGACGGTGTTGGCAACCGCGTATTGGAACGCGCTAATGAATCCAGGCGCGAATGTATTTACGACGAAGGCATTCTCCGTCGCTGTGGGTTGGGTATACAAGCGTTCATAGCTCCAGAACGTATAGGTGCCGTTCTCGACGCCGGTGATGTTCCAAGCGCCAGGAGTACCAGGATTCTGTCCATTCCACGTGAACACGCCATTGCCATGCTGAAGCGCAAAAGGAGTGGTAGTGGAGGCCATCTTGGCTTGGCAATCCGAGAAGGAGATATATCCAATCACGGGAGCAGTGTAGGTCTGGGTCGGATCCTGCGAACTGGCGGTCGAGGAATAGTCGAGCGCGAGGCCGACATTACCGCCGCTGAAGTAACCGTTGGTGCCGCTGTTATCAAGAGGATTGCTATTTGAGTCAGTCAAGCCAACCAGTTCAGCCCAGTAGGTGCCAGTCGGGTGGGTGCTGTCTGTCGATAGCAGGCCGGGAGGGTTGTTGACCGTGCTGGCGCTCACGAGAACATACTGCAGCAGCGCATCGCCGATGCCGTTGATGTCGTTATTGTCCAACTCCGTCGTCACGCGAGTGCCGGACAGGTCGTAGCGACCGCAACCAAGGACCGTGGTGGCGGAATCAGCCTGGACACCGCTGAAGAGCGACAAGTCCAGCCCGCCAAAGTCCAAAACGTCCAGCAAGTTGTAAGACGTGACATTGGAGATTTTGGCAGCGGCGGTAGCATTGCCGGCGACGCAAAACGGTTGAACCGCAACGCCACCAATACCCGCATCCGCAGAGAGAGCCAGCGCCTGCTGATGGGTTGAACCAGCGAGCTGCGTGGACGCTTGCAGAACATCGGAGAACGCGAGGTCAACTCCGGTGTGCGAGACCGAACCGGAGCCGACGGCGTCGTAACTGTTGGCTTGAGGCGTGAGCAACTGCTGAATTCCTTCGACCGAGCCGCTGAACGTGCAATACGCAGTCACGCTTTGGCCGGCCAAACCGCCGAGAACCAGATTATTATGGCCAGGAGTGGCGTCACTCACCGTACCGGTGAAGGTGAAGGAGTTGGCGCTGTTGGCTCTGCCCTGTTGCACCGTCAGATTCAGGTCTGCCAGCCCGGCGTAAACCTGGGCGCGGAAGGCAGTGGAACCAGTGATGTAAACGGGCGTTTGAGCCTGGGCCACGGACGTCACCCCAAGGGCGAGGGCCAAGGCACCGATTGTTTGATTCAATTTCATATCTTTTACTTTCTTAGCTGTTTTTGTTGATTTTATTGTTACGGATTTTTGCATGTATTGCGCTTAAGCAGTCAAAGCGCGGATTTGGCGGCGGGAGACGAGACCGAGAAGGCCCAACCCGGCGAAGAACGCATAGGTAGCGGGTTCAGGAACGGGAGCAACGGCAGCGAATTGGGTGCTGAAATCCACTTCGCCATCCGGCTTGAACGTGAAATAACCAAGGAGTTGGTCCGCGCCGGCGCCAGTGGTGGTCGTCGGCACCTTCCAAAGGGCGGAATAGAGGTTGCCAGTGCCATCTTGCGGCAGTTCGATCGGTTCCTGGGTGCCCTGAACAGGGATATTGTTATTGAAGCTAATCAGAGCGGGATTTGACGGGGCTTGGCCTTGCGGCTGAAAACCATGGCCATTGGACGCAGGAACCACGGCCGCATTGGCACTGGAATTTGCCAACGTGGTGGAGCCAGTGGCGGTAATGGCGCCGCCGATGTTGTTGATTGCGAGAGCTGCGGCTCTTTGAGTCCCTTGGGCCGCCTGGATCGGAGCAGTCGCATTGGCGTCAACTGAGTCAGGAAGGCCACCAACGCCAGTGAAACTGACGATCTGGCGTGCCTCCCACAGCACGTTGTTGCCAGCGCCGCTAAGAAGGGAGTAGGCCCCCGCCACCGCCGTCATGCCAATTTGGTTGCCAGTGCTGGCCGAGCCGAAAAGGGCGCTAATCGAGTCCGCCGAGAAACCGAAGGTGGAATAATTGTATCCAGGGGTGGGAGTGATGCTCGCGCCGCTGTCCAGGACGGCGAAACCGCCCGGCAGAGCCGCCACCGAGGTGACGAAGCTGCCGACGTTGCCGACGTCAACCGTCACAGTTGATTCCGGACTGCCGCTGGAATTCACATTGATATCGCGGAAGTTCAGGAGCAAGTCCTGCGCAGCATAGGCCGCTTGCGCCTGGGTGCCCGCCAGAAGCGAAGCGCCAGCCGCAGCGAGCAATAGTGTTTGTTTTTTTGTCATAGTGTCTATTCTGTTCTCGGCCTTTTGAGGGGCCATGTTTGCATTTTTAACCATGTTTCCACGCAGAGATGCGTTTCAACTGTTTCTGTCGTTTTACGGCGATGTCGGCCCTTTGATTCAGACCGACCTGTCATTAAGCAATCCGTTGCTCAAAGCGTCCATAACTATAAGGATCTCGAAAAATACTTCGCCCGAAAACCAGACATGCCTGATGGAAATTCGGATACGTACCTTTACAGAATCAACAATTTGACACTCAACCACTTACGGCTGCCAATGGCGAATTCTGCGCCTGGATGGAACCCGGCGGCGAAAATGTCAGCGATTCTTCACAATTCAGCGGGTTTCTTCACAACAGGGACACCACCGAAACAATCAACGCCAGAATGCCCCGAAAACCGGGAAGGTCCTTGTCTTCCCGCCACCGCAATCATCGGCGAGAATGCCCCAAGGCAAGCCTGACGTCCCGCAGGGACGGGTTGGGGCTGACGATTGGGCCGGAAAGTGGCCGATGGTCGAGGCATCGCGGAAATCACCGTCACGGGAGTTTTGCCCGGGCCTCAAGAAAACAAAAAACCTCCGGCATCGCCGGAGGTTTTGCTCAAGATACAACAGTGGTTCAGGCCACCAGAGCGCGGATTTTGCGGCGGAAGGCCAATCCCACGATGGCGCTCACGCCGAGCAAGGCATAGGTGGAAGGCTCGGGGGTCGCAACGGTAAAGTCCACCTCGCCGCTGGGTTGGTCGGTGAAATAGCCTTCATAAGTGTCCGAGCCTGACCCGGTCGGCGGCACCTCCCACAAGGCGGAGTAGAAGGGACCGGAGCCATCCTGTTGCAGTTCGAGGTAAGCTTGATTGCCTTGCACTGGTTGATTATTATTAAAGCTAATGAGCGCCGGATTGGCAGGGGCTTGCGCTTTTGACTGAAAGCTGTTGGCGCTGGCGGAGGAGACGGTCACCGCATTGGCCGATGAGTTGGCCAGGATCGTTCCCGACACGCCGGCATTGGTTCCAATGCTTCGGATAGCGTTGGCCGTGGTGGCCTGGGCAGATGTGTTGGCCCCTTGCTGTGAGGGGATCAGGCCGGTACCGTCAGAGGAAGGCCCGGAGATTTGCCTTGTTATCCACAAGGTATGCGTGCCGGACACGCCGGGAAAACCTGCCACCGCCGTGAAGCCGACAACGTTGCCCGCGGAGGCCGGGCCGAATACACCCGATGCTCCCGTGATGGCGTCACCGGAAAAAGTGGCGGTATAGCCCGCCGTCGGCGTGACGCCGCTGACCGTATCCAACACGGCGGCGCCGCCCGGCAGGGCCGCAATCGTGCTGACAAACGTGTTCACGTTGCCAACATCCACCGTCACATCCGCGTCCGTGGGACTGGTGACATCGCGGAAGTTCAAAAGCAGATCGTCACTGGCGTAGGTAAACTGCGCTTTCGCCTGGGAACCCGCCAGCAGCGCGGCCACCGCCGCGGCCAGCCCGAGTGTTTGTTTCTTTGTCATAGTATGTGTTGTCTGATTCCGGCCTTCTCAGGCCGATGATTATATTTGACCAATTTCCAAAAATTCTTGTCCATCAACTTTTTCCAATAGTGTCAACCTCCGATTCAACTCGACACCTCACCAAGCTCTCCCGCGCTCAATGTGAGCATGATTCTAGGGAATTCCACAAACACTTCGCCTGAAAAACGGACATCACTCATCGAAAATCGGCTATCAGCCGGCTCCGATTGCGCCCGGCTGTCCTGGAGACCCCACTCCGCCATGGCGCTGGACACTACCGCCATGCCTCTTTCCGATTCCTTCTCCCCACCCAGTGGGGAGAGGTTCAGGAAGAGGGGATCGTTCCTGCGAGGGGGGCGGCATCAACAGGCGCCCCCGCGCCACGCCATCACTCATCGCGGTTGCGGCATGGCCCGAATCGGCCCGCCCTCCTATCACCGCAATGGCCTGTCGTATGCCTGATTCCTGCCCAGGGCTGGAAATTGACGCAGAATTGTAACATTTCTGCTGTGCGCGCGATTCTTACATTTGCGTTACGACGCCGTTTGCCGTTGCGAAATCTTTCGTCTTCCGGCTTAGATGTTTGGCCGATGAAACGGTTGTCAGGAAAAGATCTGAATTCGCCTTTTCCAACTCCTTCCAACTGGCCGGTGATCGGCGTTTGTGTTTTTCTGGCGCTGGCCGTTCTGGCCGTGTTCGGGCAAACGGCGCATTTTGAATTTCTCCGCTACGACGATCACACTTATGTCTTCGAGAATCCGGTCGTGCAGAGGGGCTTGTCGCTCGCGGCCGTGGGTTGGGCCTTTACCCATGCGCAAGTCTCCAACTGGATACCGCTGACCACGCTTTCCCACATGCTGGACTGCGATCTGTTCGGCTTGCGCGCCGGCGGGCATCACCTGGTAAACGTTCTGTTGCACGCCGCCAACGCCGTGCTGCTGTTCCTGGTGCTGCGGCAGATAACCGGCCGCCTCTGGCGCAGCGCCTTCGTGGCGGCGGTTTTCGCCGTGCATCCGTTGCGGGCGGAGTCGGTGGCCTGGATCGCCGAGCGGAAGGATGTTCTTAGCGGCTGCTTTTTCTTGCTGACAATTGCGGCCTATCTCCGCCAGGTCCGGCGGCCCTCTCGCGTCAATTATATTGTCATGCTGGGCCTTTTTGCCCTGGGCCTCATGGCCAAGAGCATGGTCGCCACCCTGCCTGGCGTGCTGTTGTTGCTCGATTACTGGCCGCTGGGTCGAATCCGGAACCGGACTGATTTGGCGCGGCTGGCCCTGGAGAAAATCCCGCTGCTGGCCATCGCCGCGGTGGTGTCCGTGGTGGCCGCGCTTATGCCAGGATTGATTGTCGCGCGGCGGACACCGCTCCTGGAGCGGGTGGAAAACGCGTTGATCTCCTACGTCATTTACCTGCGGCAAATGGTTTTCCCAACGGATCTGGCGGCCCACTATCCAAATCCCGCGCCCGGCCCGGCGTGGTGGGAAGCCGGGCTGGCGCTCGTATTATTGACCGCAATTTCGGCCGCGGTTGTGCTGGTCCGCCAGAAGCGCCCCTTTCTGCTGGCCGGCTGGCTCTGGTATTTGGGCATGTTGTTCCCCGTGATTGGCATCGTGCAAATCTCCAGCGACGCCGCCCATGCCGACCGTTACACCTACCTGCCGGAAATCGGCCTGGCCGTGGCCGCCACGTGGTGCATCGGGGAATGGACGGCGCGCTGGAGAAATCGGCGGCTGATTTTGGGCGGATTGGCGGTTGCGGCCCTCGCCGTGCTGAGTGTCGTCGCCCGGGAACAAGTCTCGACCTGGCGCAACGACGAATCACTCTGGACGCGCGCCCTGGCCTGCACCTCGGACAACTTTATCGCCCACAACGGACTGGGCGTGGCGCTGGCCGGCAAGGGGGAGTACGACGCGGCCATCGCGGAGTATCACCAAGCCCTGAAGATTAATCCCGGCTATGCCGTGGCCCATTTTGATCTGGCCGATGCGCTGGCGGCGAAGGGCGACCTGGATGGCGCGATAGCCGAAGAACGCCTGACACTCGCCCTCAATCCCGACACCTACGAGGCCTGGAATAACCTGGGCGCGGCCCAATTTAAGAAAGGCGAGAAAGAAGAAGCCGTTGCGCAATACCGGAAGGCGTTGGAGATCAAACCCGATGGCGAGCAGGCGCTTTTCAATCTGGGAAATGCGCTCCTGCAATCAGGCCATCCGGAAGAAGCCATTGCCCATCTCCGCCACGGGTTGGCGATCAACCCCGGCTTCGCCGACGGTCTCAACAACCTCGGCATCTGTTTGTGCCTGACCGGCGCCTACGAGCAGGCCATTCCCCAATTCCGCCGCGCCCTGCAGCTTGACCCGAACGATCTGGAAGCCCGCTGCAACCTTGCCAACGCCTTTGTCAAGACTGGAAACCTGCCGGAAGCGATGGCCCAGTACGGTCAGATCCTCGCCAAGAATCCGAGCCATGCCACCGCCCTTCGCGGCCTGGCCAAGGCTCTCCTGCGCCAGGGAGACTTCGATGGGGCGCTGGCCAGTTTTCAGAAAACGATGAGCCTGAGCCCGGATCCGGTCACCCGCTGGATTGAATTTGGCAACGCCCTGCTCCGCAGCGCGGACACGGAAGAAGCCGTGATCTGCTTTCAGGCGGCGCTGAAGCTCAATGCTCAATCCCCCGTCGCTTTGGACGGCCTCGGCTCCGCGTTCGCGCGTCTCGGCAAGGCCAGGCCGGCCGCTGACACTTGGCGGCAGGCTCTGCAAATCAGCCCGAACGCAACCAGCGTCCAAAACCATCTGGCCTGGCTGCTGGCGACCACCGCCGATGCTTCGCTCCGCGACGGCCCCACCGCCCTGCTCCTGGCGACGCAGGCCAATCAAGCGACCGGCGACAAAAACCCGACGGCCCTCCGCACCCTGGCCGCCGCCTACGCCGAATCCGGCCGGTATGCGGACGCCGCTGCCACCGCCCGGCGCGCCGTGGAAATTGCCGCCGCGCAGAAAAACGAAAGTGTGGCCACGAAATTGACCAAGGAGGTCAAACTTTACGAGGGGGGCCAAGCCATGCGCGAAGACGCGCGATGAAGCAGCACACCGGCCAGTCTGAGCCCTTCATTTTGTCATTACTGCGGGCAGCCTTTTCGAAGTTGAAAAGCTTTTGCATGACTGAAACCAGCCTCCCTTGGGGGCGGTCTGTGCGCATCACCAACGATCGCGGGTCATCCGCCAAGTCGTGAAACTTTTCTGTTACAAGCGGGTCTTCTTGGTAAGATGAGTCTGGCCCGGTTCAGACCCAACAATGACGAAGACGGAAGAATTTGAAGTGTTCATGCGACAACACCAGAACATGGTCTATGGGACAGCCGTGCGCCTGCTCGGCAATGAAACGGACGCCGCGGACGTTTCCCAGGAGGTTTTCCTGCGCGCCTTCAAGCACTTCGCCGAGTTGTCCGGCAACGTCCGCCGGGCGGGATGGCTCAAAACGGTGACCACCAATCTTTGCCTCAATCATATTTCCCGCTACCGTTCGCGCTGGCGCTTCTTCTCGGAAATGTTCACCGACCCCGATTCGGACACCGATTTTTGCGCCACCCTGGCGGCGCCGGAGCACGAAAGCCGTGGTCTGGCGGCCCCGGATCAACACCAGATTCTATACGCCGCCCTGCTGCGTCTGCCGCCCGCCCAGCGCGTGCCGCTGGTTCTTTACCATTTCGAGGACATGAGCTACGAGGAAATCGCGCGGCAACTCGGCGATTCCCTGGGCAAGGTGAAAACCAACATCCGCCGTGCGCGGGAAGCGTTGCGAAAGAAACTCAAGCTGAATGCCGATGGCGAATTGGCCGAGCCGGTCCGGCCCGAGTCAATTCCGCCGCGCGCCAGCTTCATGGGATGTATATGAACGACGAACCAGATCAGCTCGAATCGGTATTGCACGAAAAACTCCGGGCCTTGGCGGAAATTCAGGCGCCGGCGGACTTGGTCCCCCAGGTTCTGCGGCGGCTGGCCGCGCCGGACGCGCGGTCGTGGTGGCGCCGCCCGTGGATGGAGTGGCCCGGCTTCGCGCAAGTCATTTCGGCGGCCTTCCTCTCCGCGCTGGCAGGTGGCGCGTGCTATTGGCGGGAAAGTGTGCTCGCAGTCGTGCGGGATTGGTCGCGCCATATTCCCGGTGTATCCGCCTTTTGGCATGAGACCTGTCTCATCGCGCAGACATTCGGGGATGTATTCGGGCATTTCCTCGCGGCGGCGCGTTTCCCGTGGCTGGCGGGCGCGGCGGCGGTGGTGATCTCGGCTTACCTGGGGGTCATCGGCGTCGGAGCCATCTTCTGCCAGGTGCTGTCCCGTGAGCCAGGCAACCCCAAATGAGTAATTGGGCCACCATGCGGGACGATCGTCTCAGCTTCGCCCCGTTGAACTCCCACACCGCCAGGGGAATGGCCTTCTGCGCCAGCTTGACTTGCTTCCTTTCGGCCAACGGACAATTCGTCAGCGCCACTCCCGACGACACCAACGCGAACCTGCCGGTGGTCGAAGCATCGGCCAGTTCGGGCGGGAGCAT
>Ga0302320_10012215_pt1 | contig 18081 bp, 14 predicted proteins | sample Bog_T0_3_FD_202130 | JGI IMG/M metagenome (GOLD analysis project Ga0302320, IMG submission 202130) | Peat permafrost microbial communities from Stordalen Mire near Abisko, Sweden - Bog_T0_3 | ecosystem: Environmental > Terrestrial > Soil > Wetlands > Peat | place: Sweden: Abisko, Stordalen Mire...
CAACTCGTAGTTGGCCGGAACTCCTACTTCGGTCTTCAGCTGAGCAACAACGTACTCACCTGGACGAATATCGTGCTGCTTCCCGTCCACGGTGATCTTCACCAGGTCCGGACGGGGATGTTTGTGGTGGTGCTCAAGTTCCTCCTTCTCAGCCTCTAGGCGCTCAATTTCGCGCGTGTCTTTTGCAATTTCTGCGAGGTCGCGCTTGATCTCAGCGTCGATGCGCTCCTCGCGCTGCTCCAGCGGGTCGTTGATGTTTTGTTCGTCCTTCATAAGTATTCCTTTCTCTTCTCCAGCAGACCGGTTGCAATATATGCCAAACTGCCGATCTGCTGATTAGCGTATCACAAATCCCAAAAAAATCAAGCCCTGTCAAAACAATCCTTTGATTTCTGGTTTCTCGGTAAGGAAGCCTCTTTGTAGCAACCGCACTCTGGCTGCGTCCCGGGAAACGGAAAACTCTGTTACTACATCATCGATCAGGGATGTCCCGGCCCCTGTGTGAAGGGAGATTTGATGTCCATGAAAGCCGCTCTTATGAATGAACTGTTGCACGGCTCGGGTCAATGCCGCTAATGGCATCAAGTAGGCGCCGCAGGCAAAACCTGCTTGCCATTCCATCCAATCCGATTCGCTCGTGGTCAAAATGGCGGATCGCTTGCATTGATTCGATTCAGCTTTCTCCTCCACATCAAACAATGAACGCGACTTAACTGCTCCTTCGAACATGAATCCATGTAACAACACGTGGCCAAGTTCGTGTGTCAATGTTGTGCGTAGGCGATTCTCGAAGCGGGAGTCTTCGATTAACCGCTTGTTGATCTTGACGGTCGGTTTCCTACTGGAATAGAAATCGGTCACACCTTCTACGTCAACACCAAGATCAGTCGGTTCGGCATAGAGATCAAGCGAATCGACATTCTGTTCAAGAAGGATGGTCAGATCGTCTGTCGATATCGGGAACGTAGCAGCTCCGTAACGCTCTTTGAGAAAAGCATCAATAGTCGCTTCACATTTAGCGTCGAGCTCGTCGGGCAAATAATGTGGTCGTTTTGCGAATCTTCCTGATCGATCTTTGACCCATTTCATATGTACGTTCACTTCTTCAGGGTTTTCCGGAAAGCTTGAAAAGCCTGCTCGATCAATTTAGGGTCAGAACCGACGAGATTCCGTTTCAGCTCATCTGGAATGCTGCCGGCGGCCAAAATCAAATAGTCCTTCGAAAGACGGAGTTCCCGAGCGAACTGAACGAGAATCGACTCTGCTGGTGGATTCCGACGGTCCCGTTCGATATCGTTCAAATATTGGGGAGAAATTGGCTCTCCGTCCTCTTTCTTGATTCGAGCAGCCAATTCCTTCTGACTGATTCCCAATTTCTTTCGTGCTTCGGCGATGATTTCTCCAAATGACATACGTCCCCTGTTGATCCGCTGATTAGCGTATCATATAATCTCGAAAAGTTTAAATGCGGGGCCGAACATCTTCGCGAAGGTTCGGGCGAGCCTATCCGGCCAGCAATGGAGATTTCCATGGGGTTTCAATTCATCCACGCAGCTGACTTGCATTTGGGAAGTCCATTTCTTGGGCTCGCCATGCACAACGAGGAAATTGCAAAGCGCTTCTCTTCTGCAAGTCGCGAAGCATTCACTGATTTGGTGACGCAAGCCATCGATTTAAGGGTAGCGTTCGTAGTGATTGCAGGTGACATTTACGATGGTGATTGGAAAGATACCTCAATTGGGTTGTTCTTCAATCGAGAGTTGGCGCGCCTCGATCGCTCGGGAATCCCGGTGTTTATCGCCAAGGGAAACCACGACGCGGAGAGCGTAATTACCAAGGCAATATCTCTGCCATCCTCGGTGGCAGTTTTTCCCTCATCGAAAGCAAAGACGTTTCCAATAGAGAACATTAAGGTCGCACTACACGGCAGAAGCTTTCCGCACCGTGCCGTGACGGACAACTTTGCCCTCTCTTATCCGCCGCCGACTCCTGGGTGGTTCAACATTGGTGTACTTCACACTTCATGTGGGAGGCCGAATCATGACAACTACTCCCCATGCTCCGTGAGCAATCTTACCTCCCGTAATTATCAATACTGGGCTCTCGGGCATATCCATGAATACGAAGAAGTGTGTCGCGATCCTTGGGTGGTGTTTCCCGGCAACCTCCAGGGCCGCGGAATCCAGGAGTGTGGCCCCAGAGGAGCCGTTCTCGTTGATGTGCGGGATGGCGAAGTGAAAGAAGTGAAGCGCCTGATTTTGGACAAAGCACGTTGGGCGATTGCCAGTGTCGACATTGCGGAGATTGAGACTGAAGCAGACGTTCTGCAACAGATTGAGAAGGATGTCCGGCCCCTGGTAGATCAAGCGGAAGGCAGATTGTTGGCGTTGCAGCTTCGGCTGCATGGCGTATCAAGCCTCACCCGCCGATTGAAAGCACGTATCGATGACCTCTCTGACGAAGTTCAGGCAATCCTACATCGTTTCCACGATGATGCCTGGCTTCAGAAATTGCGTGTCGACACTGTTGAACCGACGATGACTATCGACAGTGCGATCAGCTCAATCGACTTTGCTTCGGTGCTCGATGGAATAGAGCTGGACGCAGTTGTTCGAGCGGCGGCCGCTAATGAGCTCGCAATCATGAAAGGCAAACTTCCCGGGGGAGTCGCCGGCGATAGTGCTGCTGCCGATGATCTAGATGCACTTCTTGCAGAAGCCCGCGACCTCGTGCTCGGGCGTGTGAACTCGTAATTAGGATCGGACACATGCGCATACGCGATCTCATGCTCGACAAATACGGTCCATTTTCGGGCCAGTCGCTCCATTTCCGGCCCGACGCCACACTCCATGTTGTGTTCGGGCCAAATGAGGCGGGTAAGAGCTCTGCGCTCGCCGCCATCACGGATATTTTCTTCAAGATAGAACCTCGGACCCAATACGACTTCTTGCACAAAGCGAAGGATTTGCGCCTTGGTGGCGTAATCGAGGCCCGCAATGGAAGCTGCCTAACCTTTCAGAGGCGTAAGGGGAACAAGGACACGCTACTGGATGCGAGTGGTGCCCCGATTCCCGATGAGTCGCTGCTTCCTTTCCTCGGCAATTTAACTCGTGAGGTGTTTGTTCGTGCGTTCGGGCTCAACACCGAGACGCTACGTCAGGGCGCGGAGGACATGATGAAAAACGGCGGCGAAATTGGGGCTACTCTTTTCGCCGCAGCTTCAGGGCTGAGAGGTATGACGGATCTTCGGCGTCATCTGGAGAATGAGGCCGAAGCTATTTTTGCGGCCCGTGCGTCGAAAGACCGAAGGTTCTACCAGATCCTTGATCGCTACGAAGCATCGCGGCGGCAAATCCGCGAGTTGGAGCTCAAGGCAAGCGACTGGCTAGCACTCAATGATGAGATAGACGCGTATTCCGTGGAGCTAGCAGAAATAGCGACCAAGCGCGCCGATAACTCAGCGGAACGGGCGCGTTTGTCCAGACTCAAACGGGTGGCACCGCTGGTGCGTCTCATCGATGCTGACCTTGCCGTATTGCAAACGATTGGCACCCTGCCCCAGGTGCCAGGCGATTTTACGAGCCGGTTGCAAGCCGCAATCGACAGTCGTCGGGAAGCGACAAGCGCGCGCACGCGCGCGCTTGAAGATCAACAAAGCTTAGAGCTAGAGCTGTCTGGGATAGTGGAGGATGAAGTCCTCCTGGCCAACGCTGCCGAGATTCAGGCGTTAGTCGCAAAGACAGGAGCCTACGACAAGGATCAGCGTGACCTTCCGCGCATTCAAGCTGAAGCCGATGGCTATTCTGCAGAATTGAGGCAGCTGGCCATACGTCTGGGTATACGCGATGTGGAGCATGTCGTGCTGAATCAGCCGGCCGATACGGCATCGGTAGCTGTCCACGGCCTGATCTCCGAGGGCAAACAGCTGACGGCGGCTCTCGAACGGTGCACGAAAAACATCACTTCGGAAACCAAAACGCTTGGTGAGTTTGAACGGCAACGTGCCGCTGGCGAAGTTGTCCCGAACCCGCGTCGTTTGCGCGAGAAACTCACGGCGCTAGGCCCCGTACTCAAGCAGCTCGACCGGCGTGTCGAGGTCGAACGTGCATTAACTACCGAAAAAAGGAGCATTGAAGGTGCAGCGGCTCGACTGCATCCTCCCATAGCGGACTTAAGCACGGTCGCCTGTGCTTCATTGCCCAGTGCGGAAACGGTCACCCGTTTCCGCTTGGAACACGATCGATTCGCAGCAGAACTCCAACGTGCGAAAGAGCATGCCACTAAACTCGCAGACGCGATCGGTGGATTCCAGAAAAGGGTACAGTCCTATCAGGCCCACGGCCCTATACCATCCCCTGAGGCGATTGCGGCAGAACGTCAGGAACACGACAAAGCTTGGTTTCTGCTCCGAGATTCATTGCTCGGGAAGACTCCGGCAGTGACTGGAGCGGAATTGAGCGGAACCGTTCTTGTCTTCGAAAAGCACGGTTCCGAAGCCGATCGACTGGCGGACTCTGCCCTCGAAAATGCCGACCTGGTTGCGAGGCATGCAGCAGAGGTCGCACATTTAGCCGAACAACAAACTGAGCAGGTCAGCGCAAGCGAGCGAGAAGCTGCACTCAAGAAGGATTTCAATGTCCACCTCGAAGCCTGGAAGGAACACTGGCATCCGGCTGGCATTGATCCACTCCCGCCGTTGGAGATGGCGACTTGGTTGTCGCAAGTTCAGGGACTGGTGTCGCGTCTCGATAAGAACAACACACTCGCCGATGAGCTAGCTGCCATTGATACAGCCGTTGCCGCCATTCTGCCATCAGTGGAAAGCTTGGCCTTCGAGGCCGGAGTACCACGAGTGGACGGATTGGATGCGAGTGCTCTAATTACGCATATCCAAACGAGGCTAACCGCCGTTGAGAAACTCTGGGACGATTCCAGCAAGCTGGAGACGAGCATTGCCAATGCCCAATCCCGTATTGCCCAACTGCGCGGCGACGATGCCGAGGTTACTCCCCAGTTGGAAGAATGGCAGTTGCGTTGGGCTGCAGCTATCCCGGGCATTGGTTTGTCTCCATTGGCAACAATTGAGCAAGCAGAGGCTGCACTTGCCGCTTGGCAGAAAGTTCCGGATATTTTGCGCGAGCGCGATAGTCGTCAGCGGAGAGTGGCGGGAATGCAACGCGATAGCAACAGCTTTGAAAGCCGCGCTCACATCATCATTGAAATTGCTGCTGCAGATCTCATCTCACTTCCCATCGAAGCGGCCGTAAAGAAACTCAATGAGCGACTCAGCGAAGCCACAAATGCCAAAGCACGTCGGGATCAGGTAGCAAAGAGACTTGATAAGGCGACTCAAACCCTGGGGGCAGCAGACCGAAAGTTGGAAACGGTCACTGCCGAGCTCAATACGCTCACCGCCGCAGTTCCCCCGGACACCGACCTCCTGGACCTGCTGCAGCGCTTCTCTCGTCGGGAGGAAACAAATAGAACTTTGGCGGACCACCGGGATCAGCTCATTGCTCAAGGGGAGGGGTTCACCGAAGACCACCTTCGCGTGGAATTAGCAGAGTTCCATGTAGATGAGGCCGCGGCTAGAATTCAGCAGCTGTTGCAGGAGGACTCGGGCCTGGAAGGCAAAGCTCGGGATGCCTTTGCCAACCAGAAGCTTGCAATGAACAGACGCGCCGAGCTCTACAAAGGAGTCGGTGCCGAGCTCGCAAATCAGCAAAAGAAGAATGCAGAGGCAGAACTGCTGATTTCCGCTCGTGATTGGGCGATTGCCAGGTTCGGGGCCCTGCTCGTTGGCCGCGCAATCGAAAAGGCGCGGGATAGCCAGCAGATTCCGTTGATTAGCCGCGCCGGCGAGCTGTTTTCTACGATCACTGGCGGTTCGTTCGTAGGTGTCGCGCAAAACTTCGGAGAAGACGATACGACGTGCTTGGCCGGGAGACGCGCTTCTGAAGAATTAGTCGGCATTCCCGGTCTTAGCGAAGGAGCTCGTGATCAGCTGTATCTTGCGCTTCGGCTGGCTTACATCGAAGAGTTCGCCAAGAATGCCGAGCCGATCCCGTTCATTGGTGATGACCTCTTCACCAGTTTCGACGAGAATCGCACAGCCAACGGGCTCCGGGCCTTGGCTGCAATAGGGAAACAAGTTCAGCCTATTCTTTTCACGCATCATCGGCATGTGGTAGATCTCGCCCGAGAGAAGATTGGCAGAACCGCGGACATAATTGAAATTGGGTGATCGGGAGCTGCAAACTGGCGCTATGAAACAAGTACAGGAACGGCGGATTGTAGAGCGTTGGCCTGCTTGGTTTAATGTTCACGGTTCCATTCAGAGCATCCTGATGCTATTTGGCTTCGAGCACAGGGATGGTTGGTTCGACATTGTCGTGCGGCTCTGCGAGCGTTTGGAGCCACTTGTCGCACAGTTCGAACGCGAGCTTGGCCTCAAGTTTGAGGTTCTTCAGGCCATCAAGAAGTATGGCGGACTGCGTTTCTACACAAACTACTGGGAAGAAAGCTGTCTCCAGTGCGATTGCAGCCCAATATGATCCTCGATTTCGCGACACTCGATGCGCTTCGAACTCACCATCCGGCGTGGCGACTGCTGCGCTCTGAACATGCACCGCTGGTTGCAAGCTTTCTGCACCGTGTGTTCATCGTGCCGAATATGCGCGTGATGGCAGCTTCCGATATGGCCGAAGCTCTGAATGATGAGCTTTACGGAATTCGGCAATCATTAGGTGAGAATACCTTCCCAAAACCTGCCTTGGAGTACCTGAACGATTGGGCTGGACCCGATAAAGGGTGGCTGCGCAAATTCTATCGGGCTGGAACCGACGAGGCACAGTTCGATCTTACGCCCTCCTCGGAGAGGGCACTTGCCTGGTTGGAGCAGTTGTCTGAACGGCAGTTTGTTGGAACAGAATCTCGCCTGCTTACGCTGTTCGATCTACTCAAACAGATGCGCGACGGCACTGAGACTAATCCAGCAAGACGGATTGCCGAGTTGCAGGCACGCCGCAACAAAATCGACGTAGAGATTGCCCAAGTACTATCGGGCCAGTTGCCGATTCTCGACGACAGTGCAGTGAAGGACCGCTTTCAGCAGTTCATGCAGGGTGCTCGGGAATTGCTCTCCGACTTTCGCGAGGTAGAGGCCAACTTCCGTCAGCTTGATCGCCGGACGCGTGAACACATGGCTATGTGGGAGGGCGGCAAAGGCAAGTTGTTGGAAGAAGTGCTCGGTGAGCGCGATATCATCACCGATTCCGATCAGGGGCGGAGCTTTCGGGCATTTTGGGAGTTCTTGCTTTCCACCCGCCGCCAGGAGGAGCTTTCTGGACTCTTGGATTGTGTGATGGCGTTGCCCGCCGTTGAAGCGTTGGAACCTGACGCTCGGCTTCGCCGAGTCCATTATGACTGGCTGGAAGCGGGAGAGCATACCCAGCGCACCGTGGCCCTGTTATCGGAACAGTTGCGACGTTTTCTAGACGACCAAGCCTGGCTGGAAAACAGGCGCATTATGGACATCCTGCACAGCATTGAGCGTAATGCTCTGGCTCTACGAGATGATCAGCCAAAAGACGTTGTGATGGAACTAGCAGAGCCGCATCCGGAGATTACGCTGCCCATGGAGCGTCCATTATTCACCCCACCCTTGAAACCAATCATTGACAGCCTCAGTTTGCGATATGGCAGCGAGGATATCGACGCACAGGCGTTGTTTGATCAAGTGGTGGTGGACAAAGCGCGACTAACTCGCCATATCCGCCAGGCCCTGCAAGATAGCTCTCAAATATCTTTGAGCGAACTGTTGGAGAGGCACCCACTGCAACAGGGATTGGCCGAGTTAATAACATATCTGCAACTCGGATGCGATGTTTTCAAAACTGTTGTCGACGAATGTAGTCAGGAATTCATACACTGGGAAGCTACCGCACCTCAAGGAACCAAGCTGCTCCGCAACGCGCGGCTGCCCCAAGTAATTTTCGTACGATAGCCAAATATACGGATAACCCTGGAATGGTAGACGACGTATCCAACACGACTCCGAAAACAACTCCAGCAGCAGACTTGTCGACTCTAATAATCGGCTTGCTGAAAGGTGTACTGCACCGCGACGCCGATGAGCGCCTGTGGGGTGTGCTGCTGAGTTTGCAGGCGCGTGTCCGCGACTATGTGACGGTGCTTCATTTGGACTTGGTTCTGGATGAGGCGGAAGGCTATGCCTTTCTGAAAGGCCGCACGGAGCCCAAAGACGAAGAACAAGCGACCTCACTTCCGCGCTTGGTGGCACGACGGCAGCTTTCATTCCCGGTCAGCCTGCTGTTAGCACTGCTGCGGAAGAAACTGGCTGAGTTCGATACCCGCGGTGGCGATACGCGGCTGGTTATGAGTCGTGATGAAGTTATTGAGTTGGTTCGCGTGTTCATGCCGCAGGCCACCAATGAGGCCAAGTTCATGGATCAGTTCGAGACCCATATCAACAAGGTGGTTGAGCTGGGCTTTCTGCGCAAGCTCAAGCCCGCTGACGGCAGTGCTTCGTCCGGAGGAGCCAGCTACGAGGTGCGGCGAATCCTGAGGGCTTTCGTGGATGCGCAGTGGCTGGGTGAATTGGATGCGCGTCTGGAGGGCTATCGCACACAGTTCGCGAACAGTTCCCCTAACGAGGATGAGAGGGAGCATGGATGATACACAGGCGCTTGATCTGGAGTTTGCGACGGAAGGCCCGTTATCTGGATTCCGCCTTCAACGGTTGGAGGTGTTCAATTGGGGTACATTCAACGGCCAAGTGTGGACTCTCCAACTGAACGGCCGGAACGGCTTGCTAACTGGAGACATAGGGTCGGGAAAATCCACATTGGTCGACGCCATCACGACTTTGCTTGTTCCTGCCCAGCGAGTTGCCTACAACAAAGCAGCTGGAGCTGACAGCAAGGAACGATCACCGCGCTCCTATGTGCTCGGCTACTTCAAGTCGGAGCGCAACGAGATCACGGGCGCGGCCAAGCCGGTTCCCCTGCGCGACAGCAACAGTTATTCCGTCATCCTCGGGGTCTTTCATAACGCAGGCTATGACCAGACCGTATGCTTGGCCCAAGTCTTCTGGATGAAGGAACCGCATGGGCAACCGGCACGCTATTTCATCGGTGCGGATCAGGAGCTTTCGATTGCGTCTGACTTTGCCAACTTCGGCCCGGATATTGTGCAGCTTCGCAAAAAACTGCGTGGGCTGGGTTGCGAAATCTTTGACACCTTTCCGCCTTATGGAGCTTGGTTCAGGCGCCGTTTCGGAATTGAGAATGACCAGGCTCTGGAGCTGTTTCATCAGACCGTCTCGATGAAGTCAGTGGGGAATCTCACTGACTTTGTGCGCAGCCATATGTTGGAACCGTTTGACGTAGCGCCGCGCATTCAGGCTTTGATCGGCCATTTCGATGACCTCAATCGCGCGCATGAGGCTATTCAGAAAGCCAAGCGGCAAGTTGAGATGCTGACGCCACTGGTGGCCGATTCCGCCAGGTACACGGCACTCACAGCGGAGGTCGACTTTTTGCGGCAGTGCCGCGATGGACTGCGTGCCTACTTTGCAAACTTGAAACTCGGACTTCTCAACAAGCGGCTGGGACAGATCGAGGAAGAATGGAATCGAGCAGACGGACAGGTGCGGCGGCTTGATTCGGACTTGAGCGAGAAGGATGACAAGATTGCCGACCTGAGGAAGGCCATTAACAACAATGGCGGAGATCGTCTGGAACAGCTTGCCGCAGAGATTCGTAAGAAGGAGCAGGTGCGGGAGGCGCGCCAAAACAAGGCGGAACGCTATGGAAGACTGGCAGCTGTTCTGAATGAGCCTATCGCCACGGACGCTGCGGTATTCGACAGTCAACACAGCCGATTTAGGTCCTGGCGCGAAGAAGATCGCAGCCACGACGCGGAATTGCAAAACTCCCTCACCGAGCATGGCGTGACTCTTCGTCAAGGACGGCAAGAACACCACGAGTTGTCGGCAGAGATTGACAGCCTGAAAAGTCGCCGTAGCAATATTGATGCTCGGCAGATTCATCTCCGCACCGCGATCTGCGGGGCGTTGGGCTTAAACGCAGACGAGATGCCCTTTGTTGGTGAGTTGATTCAGATCCGCGATGGTGAGCACGCTTGGGAAGGCGCTGCCGAGCGTCTATTGCGGAGCTTTGCACTCACAATGCTGGTGCCCGATGCGCATTACAAGATTGTTGAAGAATGGGTGGATGATCAGAATCTGAAGGGCATGCTTGTGTATTTTCCTGTGCGTCTTCTCAAAGCAGGCAATTTGCCGGAACTACATCGCGATTCGTTGGTGCACAAACTGCTTATCAAACCAGACTCGCCCTATTATGACTGGCTGGAGCGCGAACTTGCCTACCGATTCAATGTCGCCTGCTGTGTAACTCACGAACAGTTCCGGCGTGAAACGCGCGCCATTACACGTGCGGGTCAGAGCAAAGATCCAAGCGGACGCCACGTAAAGGACGACCGTTACCGCATCGACGATCGCAGCCGCTATGTGCTGGGTTGGAACAACAGCGCGAAGATCGCCGCGTTGGAGGACAAACGAAGCCAACTCGAAACCCGCCTAGGCGATATGGCGGTCAGGATAAGTGATATTCAGAAGCAACGAAAAGCGCTTGAGAACCGACTAGATGCCCTCACACGCCTTGATGAGTTCAATGCCTTCGAGGAACTGGACTGGGCCACTGTTGCGACCGAGATAGCCAAGCTCAGCGACGAGCGGAAGCAGTTGGAGGCGGCTTCAGATGAACTTAGACTGTTGAATGAACAATTAAGGGATCGTCTGGAAGCGCGCAGGAAGACAGAGGCCGATCTGCTAGCTGCGAGGGCGAGATGTACAACAGCCGAGGAACGCCGAAGAGTGGCATTGGAGCTAGTCACTCAGACCGAGACGCTGCTGGCCGGCGTTGTAGTGGATGAAGCTCTTTCGTTAAGGCTGGAAGCAATGCGCACCGAAGCCTTAAGTGAGCACCAGCTCACCGTTGAATCGTGCGACCCTCGCCAACTGGATGTGCGCAACTGGTTGCAGGCGCGAATCGACGCCGAGGACAGGAAGATCAAGTCCCTCGCGGAGAAAATCATCAAAGCCATGTCCTTGTTCAAGGAGGCATTCAAACTCGATACGGCAGAAATAGACGCCAGCCTGGAAGCCGCATACGAATATGAGAACCTGCTTACCCGACTGAACAGGGACGACCTGCCGCGCTTCGAGGCGCGCTTTAAGGAACTGCTCAACGTCAACACCATCAACGAAATCGCCAACTTCAATGGCCAACTGGCCCGGCAGCGCGAGACCATCAAAGACCGTATCGCGCAGATCAACCAATCCCTATCCGCCATTGATTACAACGCGGGCCGCTATATTGTGCTGGAGTCGCAACCCAGCCTAGACGCCGAGATTCGGGACTTTCAGCAGGACTTGCGCACGTGCACCGAAGGGGCAGTCACTGGGTCGGACGACGCGCAATACTCCGATGCTAAGTTTCTCCAAGTCAAGGCCATTATCGATCGCTTCCGTGGGCGGGAGGGTCTGACAGAGCTTGACCGGCGTTGGACGGAGAAGGTCAGCGATGTCCGCAACTGGTTTCTTTTTGCGGCGAGCGAACGCTGGCGCGCAGACGACACCGAACATGAGCACTACTCCGATTCTGGAGGCAAGTCAGGTGGGCAGAAGGAAAAGCTGGCGTACACGATTCTTGCTGCCAGTCTCGCCTACCAATTCGGTCTTGAATGGGGAGCGGAGCGCTCGCGCTCCTTCCGTTTTGTCGTGGTCGACGAGGCATTTGGACGAGGGACGGATGAATCCGCACAGTACGGGTTGAAACTGTTTCGACAGCTTAATCTGCAACTGATGATTGTCACGCCGCTGCAGAAGATTCATATCATCGAACCCTTCGTCTCCAGTGTCGGATTTGTTCACAATGATGGCGGGAAAGATTCAAAGCTCCGGAACCTATCTATCGAGGAATATCGCGAGCAGAAGGAAGCGATTGAGCCGCAAACCACAGAGGAAGTGGCACTGTGAATTGGAGCAGCTCGAAGGATCTGAAGACGAAGCTGATGCGGATTTGGGAACGCGGAGATCTGCTGCGTGAAGCTTTGACCGAGAACCATCACTTTCCTTTACGCCTATCACTCAAAACTCCAGACTCCAACGACCTATCGAGTCGTTTCGACGCGGTGCGTTCATGGGCTGCCGAACTGGCAGCAAATCCTGTTTTGCGTCTGGAATTCCGGGAGGTCAAGCACCGCGTCCAAGGTGCGCAACGATTGCCGACAAACGCGTGGATCGACTCCTTGGAAGGCGCTCTGAGCTGGCTCAACAAGCACCGTGAGTGGAACCGTTTCTTGAACTTGGTCGAAATCACCCGGCATTCTCTTCCTGGCTTGCTACCTTGGCTGGAAAAGCATCCTCTGGAAGCTTTGGAGTTGGCGGGCGAATGGCCGCGGCTGTTGACGGTGGTAACATGGCTCGTTGACAATCCACGCCCCAACATCTATCTACGGCAGGTAGACCTTCCCGGATTGCATACGAAGTTCATTGAAGCGCATCGCGGTATTTTGGCAGAGTTGCTTGATCTGGTGTTACCTTCTGAAGCCGTGGACAACACTAAGAGCGGCTCGCGCCAATTCTCGGCTCGCTATGGATTTCTGGAAAAGCCGGTGCTCATTCGCTTCAGGGTGCTTGATCCAGAGATCGTATGGGGACTTGGTCCGCTGTGTACAGACATCGCATTGGACGCAGAAAGCTTCAGTCGGTTGCACATCGGCACCAAGCGGGTCTTCATTACCGAGAACGAGACCAATTTTCTGGCTTTCCCGCACGTGAGCGGTTCTATCGCAATATTTGGAGCCGGCTACGGCTGGGACGCCCTGGCACGCTGCCATTGGCTAAATCAATGTGCAATTCACTATTGGGGGGACATCGATACCCATGGCTTTGGCATATTGGACCAGCTGAGAGCTCACTTCGATCATGCGGACTCGTTTCTAATGGATCGAGCGACGCTCTATGCGCACAGCTTGTTCTGGGGCGTCGAGGAATGTCCACTGCAAGCGGACCTGATCAGACTGACACAAGAAGAACGAACTCTTTATCATAGTTTACGCGACAACTCGATCCGGGAAGGATTGCGGCTTGAGCAGGAGTACGTCAGCTTCGGCTGGCTCAATGAACGTCTTCGGAATCTCATCTGTGACGTAGATGCGCTCATTCCAACATGATGGCGTTAGGAGTCCCAGATCGGGGGGCAATCCTGGAATGCGAGAAACGAGAGCGGAAATGTGATGAAACACCGGGGAGGAAAGGTCCTGCTTAGGCCGTCATGAAATCGGCCGCTTTCAACCTAACCACTTCCCCCACCCACCTGAAATCTGACAGGCTCCTCGCTTTCCAGTTTCCAAATTGGAAATTATGGGCTTACAATGTTCTCCATGCAGGGGCAAGATATTGCGATTCTCCTCAAACTCGCCATTCAGGATGACCGTTCGCTTCCATCGAAGGACCTGGCGGCAAGCCTGTTCATTTCGCCTTCGGAAATCTCCAAGGCGCTGAAGCGCTGCGTGAATTCAGGATTGCTGTACATTTCAGGTCCGGAAAAGCGGGTGAATCGGACTGGCCTGTTTGAATTTCTGGAGCATGGTCTGCGATACGTTTTCCCGCCTGCGATGGGCTCGCTGGTGCGCGGCGTGCCCACGGCTGCCGCCGCCGAGCCGTTGAAGTCACGCCTTCTGGAAGACGGGGAGCCCCCCGTGGTCTGGCGTTTCGCGGAAGGGACAGTTCGAGGCATCGGCATCGCACCTCTATATAAGGCAGCCCCAAGAGCTGCGCTTCATGATTCCAGCTTTTATGCGGTACTTGCACTCGCAGATGCCATTCGGGGCGGCAGGACGCGCGAGCGGAATCTCGCGATAGAGCTGCTCAAGAAGGAACTCCATGTCTGACCCGAACTTGCCGCTACTCCAAGATGCGGTGCGCAAGCTTGCTCCTTTTCTCGACGAGATCGTATTCGTAGGCGGCGTGACGCTAGGCCTGCTGATTACGGATGTGGCCGCCGCACCGATTCGCGGTACGACGGATGTTGATGTGATCGCAGAGATTCTCACCTATACCGATTACGTCGTCTTTTCGGAACGCCTTCGAAAAGCGCAGTTTGCGGAAGATCAGCAACTCACCTGCCGCTGGCATCACGGCACCTTGACGTTGGACGTGCTCGCGTTGAACAAAGAAGTTCTGGGGTTCACGAACATCTGGTACGAGGCCGCGCTACACCACTCTGCACCGGTTGTTCTCCCGGGCGGACCAACGATTCGCGTCATAACCGCCCCCTATTTCCTAGCGACCAAGATGGAAGCGTTTCGTGGTAGAGGAAAAATGGACTTTCAAGCGAGCCACGATCTGGAAGATTTCGTAGCCGTTATTGAAGGGCGCGCCGATATAGACAGCGAGATTGAGCAGTCAGAGAGGGATGTCCGGCAGTATCTCGCCGAAGCCGCTGCAAACCTCCTGGCAGAATCCCGGTTTCTCGACGTTCTGCCCGGATTTGTTTTAGACGATGGACGCGTACCAATGATTCTCGAACGACTTTCATCCATCGCGAAAGGTCTTCGATGAACCATGGTCTCAGATTTCGAAAATGAATGGAGCGAGCTTTCCCGGAAGCTTTCCTGCCTCGTTTGGGTATCCCATTGGGTTGCAAATGACACGAGTCTCGTTCATCCGATAATCACATCGCTGATGCGTGTGCCCATGAATCCACACACTGGGCTTTCTGCTGAAAAGCGACTCGACGCCGCCCGCAACAAACCACGGCTGCGTGGCAGACGCTCTATAGACGTCCGGTGTGGACCGCTCTGAGGGCAGGTGATGCGTGACGACGATGTCACCCACCCGCAGTTCGTGACTGAGCCAATTGCGAAACCTCTGGTGCCGAGCTCCGGCCTCTTCGATCACATGTGGAATCAAGCGCGAATCGTTGACCAGACTTGCGCTGAGGATCAGATCAGGACTTTTCGGCAACCACATCGTGTCGCCTAGGAAGCGTCTTTCGGCAAAATGGAAAGGTGCACCGGTCCTCAAGACCGTCAGATTAGGCATGTTCTGCTCGATCTCCAGCAAAGCCTCGTCAACGGCTGTCATCTCCTTGCACCCATAGTACTCATGGTTACCGGGGACAAACAGCACATGGTTTTCGCGGTTGCACAGTTCTGAAAAGAAAGCTCGCGACCTCTGACTGATGACATCAAAATCGCCTGCGACGATGCAGATTGCAGCCCTCTCCCCATCCGCCGGGTGGATCGCCTGGAAATACTTCCGATAACTCCCGCCGGCGGCATGGAATTCGAGATGCTGGTCGCTAACGATCTTGGCTTTCATCTGTTCCCTGCGAGGCCGTGGCTCGCCCCTCTCGGCCATCTTCACCAGGAGAGGCGCCGGGGCCGACGAGGGCGCTTGATTCTCGCGCCGCCATTCTTGCCTTCATCACCGCCTGGAGTTCGTCAAAGTGCCAAGGTCGAAACGCATGAGTATCAACCCCGACGTCCATCGAAAGAGACCGGGAATCATCGGCCAGGTTGCCGTGCGAATGCCCATAGAGGTGCCAGGCGCCTTGCGCGTGACGCGGCCAGACCCTCATCGCATAGTGGCAAAGCACAATTTTCTGCTTCGCCACGTTGATCTCCGACAGTACGCTCCAGGTGGCGAAGAGATGCTGCTGCGTTCGCGCAACCTTGTCGTGATTGCCTTCGACAAAATGGATCGTCTTACAGGCCAGGCGCTTTCGATAGGCAATCACGTGCTCTGCCCTCCCCAGGCAAAAGTCCCCAAGGAAATAGAGAACGTCGTTCGGCTTAACGCAGGCGTTCACGCCGTCTGCGATTGCATCGTCCATGGCCTGCACGTTCGCAAAAGGGCGATTGCAGTACCGAATGATATTGAAGTGCCCGAAGTGGAAGTCGGACGTGAACCAGATATCACGCATACTCCCTCATTCTCGCTGATATAAGCCTGGTTGCGCGACCCTACGCTGGTACGACAACCGCCAGATGCTCACCGCTGCCTGATACCTAAGCTGGGTTTCCGACCGTCAGCCCCAGCCGATTGAGCCGCCAGCTTTCGGATTTGAGACGCTCTTTCATCTTTGGCGTCCCTAGCAGCTTGTGGATTAGTGCGGCTGGACAGGAGCTGTGTTTGCGGAACAGTTGAAGGAGGTCGATCGTAACCCCCGGATCGTAGGCCAACAAATCCTTACGGAGATTATTGATCTGGTATGCGTCGGGCGCCCAAACTGCGCCGTGAGCCAGCATTTCCTCTATGCAACCTAGCGCCTCCCATGCCCCATACCTGGAACCGTTCCTGTCGCCGAAGATCCTCGCTGTATCAAGGTGCCAAAGCGCAGTATCAAGCGCGGCCGAGCCACCGTTCGGCTTGTTGTTCGGAGCCGCCCCAATTTCCAAAAGAAATTTGAGAACTTCTCGCTTCTTGGACATGGCCGCGGAATGGAGCAGGTCGGGCATGTCGTCTTTCAGAGGATCGGGCTTGAGCTTCTTGATCAGGTCGAGGTTCCCCGAGTCGCAGGCCTCAGCGAGCCCCGTTGTATAGCACTCGGGGTCCTTGGTGTATTCCACGCTCCAGCAAGGCCCTTTGGAGCGTACATCGCCGCCGGCCCAAATGAGCAGATTGACCCAGAGCAAGTCGGCCTTGGCACAGAAATGCCGCAATGCGCAGTCAACCTGCTCTTGAAGGGCCTCTGCAAGTTCCGGGTGATCTCGCTTGCAATCCTTGAATGGACGCAGTGCAGTTCGAACCTTCGCCCCGAAAGCCTCGGCAAAGGGCGACTCTGTGACCAAGTCAGCGCCGCGGCTGACGAAGTACTCAATGATCTTCGGGTCCCAAATTAGGAGGACGTCAGCAAAAGGCACAGAGGCAGGCTCGGCCCCATTTGCCACCAGCAACTCAATGAGGTCCAGCCGCTTCTGGGAGAGTGCTTCACTAAGCGCCGCATTCTTCGATTCCTGGCTACTTTCGTGCTTTACGACAAGCTCAACCAAGCTATGGAAGCCCGTCTCTACAGCGGCTTGCAACAGGGCCTTTTTCCGCCCGTTGCGGCCAACGGGCAACTCCAGCGGACGGTCGGCGAGAATCCATCGTTCGAGTTCATAGAGCCTACCCGCCCGGACGAGGGTCAATAGTAGTTTTGGCTCGGAGAGTTCGGCCGGTGGGACGTTCTTGGAGGCTTGTTTCATGGCTTCTTCGGCGTTAGATTTTACCGCGACGGTGCAAGCAATGGCCTCGTGAATACTTGGGATGGTGCCACAGGGAGCTAGGAATGGAACGATATGATCGCGAACTGCTCTACCAGCAGGTATGGGAGAAGCCCATGTTGAAGATTGCCGAAGAATATGGCGTGTCATCAGTTGCGCTCGGCAAGATTTGCAGGAAACTGGGAGTTCCGGTTCCAGGGCGAGGTCATTGGGCAAAGCTGGCATACGGTCATTCAGGCGCCCGGAAACTGCCCCTTACCAAGATGGAAAACGTCCCCGTCATTTACCGGAGCCGACAGTCTGACCAAGTGCGGAAGGCTGCAGCCGAGTTGAAAGGGGCGGCATACTCTGAGGTCGGCGAGCTCCTCGCTTCCGGCGCGCTCAAGCCGGCGGCAATTGATTCCGCGGCCAAGATTCACCCGCTCATTCGTCATACAGCCAGCTTGCTCCGGAGCCAGAGCCGAAAGGACGAGCATGGAATCTTGCTTCCGCGTGAACCCGGCGGGCTGAATGTGAAGGTCACGGCCGGGACGTTGGATCGTGCCTTGCAAGTGATGGCACAGGTCGTGGCCGTTCTGGAAGCTCAGGGCCTCTCTGTCGAGATTGGACAGAACGGGGCGACAGTCAGCCTGATCCACGGGCAGCAAATCTCGTTCGGTATCGAGGAGCGCGTTCATAAGGTAGTCACAAAAACACCGAGGGTTCCCAATCCAACCGATCGTTGGGACTACGACGAGAGCATTTCCTACGAGGCTTCGGGAA
>Ga0302320_10012216_pt1 | contig 18079 bp, 12 predicted proteins | sample Bog_T0_3_FD_202130 | JGI IMG/M metagenome (GOLD analysis project Ga0302320, IMG submission 202130) | Peat permafrost microbial communities from Stordalen Mire near Abisko, Sweden - Bog_T0_3 | ecosystem: Environmental > Terrestrial > Soil > Wetlands > Peat | place: Sweden: Abisko, Stordalen Mire...
AGCTGTTGAGCGAGCGGGCCCGCGCTGCGCACAGGATCGGACGGCTCAAGTCGGCCACATCGCTGCCGGTTTATGAGCCGGCGCGCGAAAAGGTGATCTACGCCAACGTGCGGGCGGCCAACAAGGGCCCCTTGCCGGACATCGAATTGACGCATATCTACGAGCGCATCATCGACGTGATGCGGGCCCTGCAGAGGGACGAGTTGGCATCGGAGAGGAACGCCCAGGCAAGTGCGCCGGGCCAAGGCACAGGCGCTGAAGCGCCCGAGACAGGGAACAAGCAATGATCGTAGCCATGCAGGAAAAGGCCACCGAGGAACAGATCGACGTCGTCATCGACGCCATGGTGGACGCAGGGGTCAATGTCCACCGAACCACCGGCGCATCGCAGACCATTCTGGCCGGCGTAGGACCGACAGCCAACGTGGAACTGAGGAAGTTCGAGCTGCTGCCGGGCGTGTTGTATGTCCACCGCATCAGTTCGCCTTACAAACTGGCCGGCCGCGGCTTTCGCCCCGAGGGCACGGTGGTCGAGTTCCCCAACGGAGTGACGGTGGGCGGCGAAAAGGTCGCGGTGATGGCCGGGCCGTGCTCCATTGAGAACCGCGAGCAGATCTTCATTACCGCTGCACGCGTGAAAGCCGCCGGCGCCAGCTTTCTGCGCGGAGGCGCCTTCAAGCCGCGCAGCTCGCCCTACGCCTTTCAGGGCATGGGCATTCCGGGGCTTGAGATGATGAGCGAAGCGGCTCAGGCCAACGGACTGCTCACGGTCAGCGAAGTGATGGAGATTTCGCAGATCGAGCCCATGCTGCCCTATATCGATCTGTTCCAGGTGGGCGCGCGCAACATGCAGAACTTCAACCTGCTGCGCGAACTGGGACAGGTGCGCAAGCCGGTGCTGCTCAAGCGCGGCATCGCCGCCACCATCGAAGAGCTGCTGCTGTCGAGCGAGTACATCATGGCCGGCGGCAATTACGACATCATCCTCTGCGAACGCGGCATCCGTACTTATGAGACGGCCACGCGCAACACCATGGACATCTCGGCCATCCCGGTGGTGCATAAGCTCTCTCACCTGCCCATTGTGGCCGACCCGTCACACGGCACCGGCCGCCGAGACTTGGTGGCGCCCATGGCGCGGGCCGCCGTGGCCGCCGGCGCGGACGCCATCCTGGTCGAGGTTCACCCCAACGCCGACAAGGCCGCCTCCGACGCCGCGCAGACCTTGTATCTCGAACAGTTCGACGAGTTGATGGGCCAGTTGCGCGTCATTGCCTCGGCCGTGGGCAGGACGCTGTAGCTGAGTGAGCGAAGTGAACGGGGTTAGCAAAGAACTAGCCCCGTTAACACGCGCGGAGCGCGGCTAACTCCGCCAACTCCGCTGTCTTCTGGAGCAAGGAAGGTCGCCATGATCGAGCGCATCGCCATTCTCGGCACGGGCCTGCTGGGCACTTCGGCGGGCCTGGCGCTGCGCGCGGCCGGCTTTCAGGGCGCAATCGCCGGCTGGAACCGCGGCCCCGAAGGCGCGCACGCCGCGCTCTCCATGGGCGCCATCGACTCCATCGCCGCAGACCCCCTGCAAGCCGCGCGCGAGAGCCAGGTCGCGCTGCTCTGCGTTCCCATTTACGCCACGCTGGACTTCATGGAGAAGCTCTCTCCCATCCTCGGCTCAGAACACCTGGTCACCGACGTGGGCTCGACCAAGGCGCAGATCACCCTTGCCGCCGGCCGCCTCTTCAACACGCCGGAGCGCGCCGCCTTCCTGCCCGGCCATCCCATGGCGGGCAAGGAGCGCGGCGGAGCCGAGCTGGGCGACGCCAGCCTGTTTCGCGCGGCAGTCTGGCTGTTCACCGACGACCCAGCCTGGCAGCGCTCACCCCATTCGGCTGAGCTGGTCAAGAACTGGCGCGAGTGGATCGTCGCCATGGGCTCCAAGACGCTCGACATCGACGCCGTGCGCCACGACGAGCTGGTGGCCTGGGTCAGCCACCTGCCGCAGTTTGTGGCCACCGCTCTGAGCGCGCTACTGGAAGAGGAAGTGGGCGACGCGCCTGAACTCAAGGACGTGGGCGGGCGCGCCCTGCGCGAGATGACCCGCCTGGGCGCAAGTCCCTACTCCATGTGGCGCGACATCGCCTACACCAACACCGAGGCGGTCCAGGCCGCATTGCACGCGCTGGAGCAGCGCCTGGCTCACCTGCGCGAAAACCTCCACACGCCGGAGCTGCGCGATGAGTTCGAGCAGGCCAACCGGTTCCGGCGGGAGTAAGAGACCGCCGAGGAAGCAGCCCAGATGACGACAATCGAAATCTCCAAGCAGGCTCGCGCAGACGCGATTGCGTCCGTGCAACGCTACTTTGAAGAAAACATGCCGGAGCCCATCGGCAACCTGCCCGCGGGCTTGCTGCTGGATTTCTTTCTGGAAGAAGTGGGACCGGCGATTTATAACCAGGCCATTCGCGACGCGCAGACGCGCATGCAGCAGCGGGCAGCCGACCTGGATGGCGAACTGTTTGCCGACCCATTTCAGTATTGGCCAAAGATCGACGCCAAACGCAAGAGCCGACGCTGAATCGCTTCACAATTCAGGCACTCTCTGCCGAACTCTGACAGACGCTGTTCAATGCTGATTTTTGAGTTGAACGTGGCCAAAAATGCCCGTTCTCAGGCCGAAAGACCGGCTTTTTGAAGGGTTTGTGTTTACCATAAAGATAACAGGACTCGCTCCGGAGCTGTCGCGTAAAGCGTTGATTAAGAATGCTTTATCGAGCAACGCTGGCCATGAACCACCCCGAAAAAGGGGCGTTTTGAGGGAGGGGGGGGTGGGGTCACGCTGCTTTTTCCCGGCCGATCAGGAGTTTCGACCGCTCCTCTTCCATCTACCAGTGTGCGCCTATGGTGGTTAATTCTCCGCAAACCATGGCCCGCATCTCGCTGACGGGATGCGGGGCGAGGCCCTCTTCAATCCGCTTCCTCGATCTCGACTTCTTTCGTCGGCTCCGCGTCTTCTTTCGCCGGCACAGCGGCTTCCTTCGCCGGGTCCAGCGTGTGGAAGCCCTCGCTCCTGGCCGCTTCAAGCAACTGCGGCGAGGCGGACACAAAGATGATCTCGGTGCCCTGGAACATATCGCGGGCCACCAGCGCGGCGCCCAGTTGCAGGGTGTCGGGCCAGCGCAGGGTGGTGCGGTCCAGCAACTGGCGCGCGGCTTCGAGCACCGCCGGATTCAGCGGCTCCTGCACCATGCGCGCCGCCTCCAGGCGCAGAATGCCGAGCGCCGCCGTGGCATTCTCGGACGAGATGCCGCCCGCCCGCTCCCGCCGCCGCACAGCGGCGTAAACCTCCAGAGGCGTCGAGGCCGAAATCAGCTTGCGGTTGTCCTCGACGGCCTCCATAAGGCGGATCAGGGCGTCGGTGCCCGTCTCCTGCACAAACAGTTTGGCAAAGGCCGTGGCCTCAAGGAAGTAGCAGCTCACAGGTTCCCCCGTTCCTCTTCAATGGCCTCGGCAATCGAGTCCCCGTGCACCGCGACCGGGTGAAAGCGCTGCGCCTCGTCGGGAATGCCGGCCTCGGCGCGGTTCAGGCGAATGGTGGTGGTGGGATAGGCCGGGGTCTTGGGGTTGGCGATCTTGCTGGTCAGCACCACGCCCCTTTGAATAGCTTCGGCCAGAACCGCCTGGCGCGACTCAGGATGCTGATTCCAGCGGAAGGCCTTGCGCGGCAGAAACGAGTCGCGGAACCACTTCAGCGCGATGAACGCATGCCCGCCCCGCTCGGCCTCGGCCAGCGCGGCGCACAGCTCTTTCACGCGCGCGTCCAGATCGGCGGGAATCACCGCCTCCTGGCCGTCGTCGTCGTCTTCATAGGCCGCCTCGGCCATGGCGCGGGGCGCGCGGACCACTCGCGGAGCCGCCTCGGACCCGTCGGTGCGTTCAAAATAGATGCGCACTTCGTCCTCGTCCGCGGACCATGTCTCGGCGGAAGCATTGCGGCGCTTGCTGCGGCCGTTTTCGCCGCACAATTCCACGATCGCCTGGTAGCCCGGGGGCGCCAGGAAATGCAAGGCCCGGGCCAGGCCCGGATCGGTGCTGAATCCCAGCTCGTTCAGGGCCTCTTCAATCATCTCTTCCGCGTCGGGAATGCTCAGATTGCTTACATCTACGCTACTTGGGCCAGCTTTTGTCGATTTCATCTTCTTCTCCGTATGCCGCTCCCTGCCCGCCTGCGCCGCAACGTCTCCGCATGGCCTCATGGCCTTGTTTTGAGAGTTCGATTGCATCGCGCAACCGGCTCAAGTGAGCCGCCTTAGTTCTAAACTTGTCCCATTGCCGCAGGTATTCCCTGTGCTTTACCCCGCGTTCCGGGGCTGTGCTCTGCCGGCGATGGCTGAAGCTTCCTGTAGTTTGATTCCCTGGGCGTCCCTGCATGACGCAGGCAAAAGCGGCCCATGGTATTTCCCGAAAATCCGGAGCGATTCAAGCTAGACCCTGCGGCTTTGACCGTACAAGCCATCTTCCACCGTCTCTTCTACCTCAGGGGTTCGAGAAATACTCTACCTAGTCTCACTTTTTGAAGCTATGCATCGTTTAGTGTAACCGATCATGCGGAATGATGCGTCGCTAACTTGCCCGGGGATGGGCTCAGCAGCCCGCACGCAACCCCGACCGGAGGGTAAAGTTGCGCACCTCGGCGCTTTTTTCCCTCCGCTCAACTTCGTACAATAGGAACTATGCGCCGTTGTTTGCAATTGATGTTGCTCTGGTTCTTGATTTCAACCGGACTGCACGCCGATAGCCCGGCCTTCGATCTTTCCGGACCCAAGGTGGACGTGCATGTAAAGCGTGGCACGATCACTTTGCCCATCGGTGAGACGCCCAATCTGTTGCCCGGAGACCGGCTCTGGATTCATCCCGACTTTCCCGACAGCCAGGCCACGCACTATGTCCTGGTCGTGGCATTTTTGCGCGGCTCAACCAATCAGCCGCCGCAGGATTGGTTTACCCGGGTAGAGACCTGGACCCGCGAAGCGCGGGACGAGGGTGTATTCATTACCGTGCCCAACGAGGCGCAGCAGGCGCTGATCTTTCTGGCCCCGGCGACGGGAGGCGACTTCAGCACCCTGCGCAAGGCCGTCAGCAACCGGCCCGGCGCCTTTGTGCGCGCCGCGCAGGACCTGCAGGCCGCCAGTTGGGACCGCATGAGGCTCGACACCTACCTGGCCGAGGTGAAGGAAACCTCGCTAACCGACCCCGCGTTGCTCAAGGTGCGCGCCGAAAAGGCCGCGCGAACCCTGGGCATCCGCCTCGATCAGCAATGCTTCGACAAGCCCACCGACCAGCAGGCTCCCTGCCTGGTGCAGCACACCGACGGCCTGGTGCTGGACGACGCCAACGCACAGTCGAAGGTGGAGCAACTGGCCGGCGGCTCAACCGGCGACCTGATGAACCAGCTCAGCTACTCGACCATGGCCGGAGGGGGCGCGTATAGCCCTTATGTGGGCGCAATCGTGGACACAGCCAAAATCCTGGCCTCGCTGCACACCGCGCATTTCCAGTACATTCCGGCTCTCGCCCTGCCCACCAAGGACACGCTGAATCTGCGCCTGAACGTGCCGCCCTCCTTCCACGACCCCAAGTCGGTAGTGGTGGTGGCGCTGCCGCCCATCGGCCCGTCCAAGCTGCCGCCGCTTCATGCGGCCAACCAGGCCGAAAGTTACTGCGCCCAGAAGCCGGGCCTGGTGCTGCCCGCCGAGGGCGCGCCCCTGGTTTTTGCCACCCAACTGGCCTATGGGCTCACCTTGCACATCGAAACCAAAACCGGCCCCATCGACCTGGCGCTGAAGCCCGACTCTTCGCAGGGCGGGCTGGTTCTGGAGCATCCCGCGCCCCCCTTGCCGGCCGGCGAGCTCACTGGCGTTCTGCGGGGCAAATGGGGATTTGACGACTGGGAAGGTCCGCGCTTCCACCTCCGCGGCGCGGTCCCCGCCACCTGGTTCCTGTCGGCGGGCGACCAGTCCGGCCTGGTGGTGGGCCGCGAAGACACGCTCCACATTGAAGGCGAAAGCGCCCTGTGCGTCGACCGGATCGAGGAGCAGGCGGCTTCGGGCGCCCCCCAGAAGCTGGTGTGGAAGATGCCCAAGCCCGAGCAATTGGAAGTTGCCGTGCCCATGAAGGACGCGGCGCCCGGCCAGGTCAGCCTGCAGATCTACCAGTTCGGACTGGAGAAGCCCGACCTGCTGGCCCTGAAAGCCTACGCCGAAGCTGCGTCGCTCGACCGCCTGACCCTGAGCGCGGGCGATGCCCAGGCGCTGCTGAGGGGAACTCGCCTGGACCAGGTGGCCAAAGTCAGCATGGACGGCATTACCTGGACCCCGGCCGCGCTCAGCAGGGTGCAGGACTTCGACCAGTTGGCCATGACCGCCGACGCTTCCACAGCCGGCCTGCAACCCGAAAAGCGCTACACCGCCACGGTGCAGTTGCTGGATGGCCGCCAGGTGAAGGTGAAGATCGCCGTCGAGCCGCCCCGCCCCCAGGTCACGCTGCTCAGCAAAGGCGCACAGGACGACGCTGCCGCCGCCCCTTCCCCGGTGCACCTCGGCAGCCCGGACGACCTGCCCGTGCAGGGCCGGCTGATCTTTTTCCTCAAGTCCAACGTGCCGTTGAATTTTCCCCGCGATGAAAAGGTGGAAGTATCGGCCGTGGACGGCAGTTTCCGCACCGTGCTGGCGGTCTCCGACGGCAGCCTGATGCTGGAAGACGCCAAGACCGCCCTGGGCGTGGTTGAGCCGCTGGCGCGCTTTGGCTCCTCGGCCTTCGGGCCGCTTCGCGCGCGCGTCATGTCGCCCAGCGGGGTCACCGGCGACTGGCTTTCGCTGGGAACGCTGGTGCGGTTGCCGGGATTCAAGGAATTGCACTGTCCGCACGCCGCGGCCAAACCCTGCACCCTGACCGGGACCAATCTTTTCTTGGCCGAGTCCATCGCCGCCACGCCGGATTTCGACAACGCCTCCGCCGTGCCCCCTGACTTTACCGGAACCCAGTTGACCGTGCCTCACCCTCCCAACGGCGTGCTCTACCTGAAGCTGCGCGACGACCCGGCCACCGTGCAAACCCTCACCCTGCCGGTGTCGCCCGTCGGCACGCCCACTCTGCAAACCACCCAACCCCAGCCCATCACGCCCCTGGGACCTCAGCCGACGCAAGCGCCCACGGTTCAAAGCGCGCCACAAGGCCCGGCCTCCGGGCCTACCGGCGGCGGGCTCAATTAGAGCCAGTTACAGCGTGATCGCGCCCCGGCACAGCTCAGGCAGGGCGGCTTTTCCCTGGGGAAACAGCCGCCTTGCGCGCGGATGCAAGCTCAACTTTTGAAGGGGAAATGCTCTAGTTGAAGTAGGCCTGGTTCTTCTCGGCAAAGTGCGCTTTATCCGCCGGCAGCTCGTCCAGCGAGAAGATCGCGCCCTGAGCGCAGATGGATGCGCAGTTGCCGCAATCGATGCATTCGTCGGGGTTGATATACAGCTGAGATACGGTTCCCGCCGCCGCATCGCCGACCGCGGGCGCAATGGCGGCGGTGGCGCACTCCGCTACGCAGACAAAATCCTTGGTACAGGCATCGGTAATAACGTAAGCCATGATGACACTCCTCGATAAAGTGGCGCTCTTGGTGCATGCGCCTTCTCTCTGAGGCTACCCAGACCGGCGCTGAGTCTCCGTGACATGAATCACACTCAGGGCAAATCTCCCTGAATGCGGTACGCGGCCAATCTCCATCTCGCTGTAACCCTCCTTTGACGCTCCGTTCGCAGCCTTTGGCTCACGATCAAGGCATGACCTCCGTTAGCCGTGGCCCTCTACTCCGGCAGACGCTCGCCTGTTGGAACTGGAAGTGTGCTTTGCTCAGCGCAACCGCGCGTTCGGGGGTGTACCTTGCCGCCATGGCGCGAGCCGGCCTGAGGGGCGGTCTGGCCATCGTTCTGGTCGAAGTAGCCTACGTGAGTGTCACCGCCGGCTTCTATGCCGGCTTGCAACAGAGAGCCCTTGGGTTTCGCTCGCGGCTGCTCGGCAATGCTGCCGTAGTCCTCGGCGTACCCTTGCTGGCGCAGCTTTTGGATTGGCTCGCCCATCGCGCCGCCGGAGCAGCCGCACCCCTGAGAGCCACGCTGGCAGTGAGCGTTTTCGCGGCCGTCTCGGCCCTCTTCCATCTCGATGTAATGCGCCGCGGCGCGTTCCTCACCGGCTGTCAAGGCCGCTCGCTGGCCGAGGACTTTCGCCGCATGCCGCGGCTCATCGCCGGGTTTGTCCTTGGACCCCTGGGCCTTCTGTCCCGGACGAACACCCGCCTGTCAGTCTCCATGCCTACAGCGGTTCCACAATTGCTGTACTCAGAAGCCACCGCTCTCAAATGCCTTTTTCATCAAGAAAAAGGCACCCTTCGCAGCCCCACGAAGGGCATGGGAATTGTGGAGCCGTTCTAGCGGCGTCGAAACGGAAGCGATCCTTTAGTGCGGTGCTCTGGCCCCGCCGCCGGCCCGGACTCTCCGCATGGCGTCGAGCAGCGCCGGGCCGCACCGGAGCCGAAAATCAGAAGATGCGCACCCGGATGCCCGTGCTCACGCCGAAGGAAGACATCGAGCCGTAGGTGAACTGCGGCCAAAGCTGGTATTCAAAGTCCGCGACCCTGATCCGGATCAGGCGGTTGATGCGGTAATCCAGCCCCCCGCCCGGCGCAACCACCAGGTAGCTTCCCGTGGCGTAGTTGTACGGGAAGTTGAACTCCCCCACCCCGGCCAGCGCCTTCACGTACGGCTGGAAGCGGCCGATCTCCCGGTAATAGCGAGGTCCGGCCATATAGGTCGCATAGTGCAGGTCGTTGGTCTGGTGAAACTGGAGCCAGCGCGCCTCGCCTTCGACGCCGAAGTGACGCCGCGTGTCGGCGTCCACAAAGGCCGACACGCCCAGCAGCTTCGTCTCACCGTATTGGACGTAATAGCCCGAAGCCGTGCCGCCCACGGAAAGCAACAGGCCGCCCGCATCCGCCGACTGCACCGCCTGGGCAGACGCGATGCGCGCCGTGCCCAGCGGCAAGGCCAGAAGAACGGCCACAACAACCACCCGAACGAAATAATGAAAGCTCTTCATCTCTCTCCTGCCGACTGCTTCATGAATTCGCTCTACTTGGTGATGGCCAGCGTAACATTCTGATAGTGCGTGATGTCGCTGCCGGTGCCGACCCCGGTGACCTGGATCACGTAAGTACCCGGCGCGGCGCTGCCCTGGCTGATTCCCGAGCAACCCGTCACCAGCATCGCGGCGCCAGACAGCAGCAGAAGCAACGCCGACGTCAAGCCCACCGGATACCGCCTCCTGAAGCGCCAGAAGATGCAGCCGAACAACACGCTCAGAGGCAGGAACAGGCCAGCCGTGGAAAGACCGCGGCTCCCGGGGTGCGAATTCATGGCCGTCGAACCCCCGCCCAGCGGATTGTTGGTGTCGATGGTCAACTGCACCTTCTCCGCGCCGTTGGCGGGAAGAACGATCGCCGGCGTCGAGAAGTGGCACGTGACCCCGGCCGGAAGCGATGCGCAGCCGAGGCCGATTTTGTCGGTGAAGCCGTTGGTCGAGGTCAGCGCCACGCTCACAATGGCGTTCTGGGTGGTCGCCATGGTCACCGTGGGCGGAGTCACGGCCAGGTTGAAGCCCATGGGAATGCTGGAGATGGTCACCGCGTTCGAGGTGGACGGGGTGTGCAGCGCATCTCCGCTATATTTGGCCACCAGGCTGTAATTGCCGGCGGGCAGATTGGGGACCAGGGTCGCGACCCCGCTCGAATCCACCGCCGAGGCGCCCACTTCGGTCGCCCCGTTGTAGAACGTGACCGTTCCGGTGGGCGTGGGGCCCGAGGCGCCCACCACCGTGGCCACCAGAATCACCTGCGGGCTGGTGCCGGTGGTTGTCGAGGCGCCCAGGTCGGTCACCGTCGCAATGGTTCCCACGGTCTCTGAAAACGCCGCCGAGGTGCTGGCCGCGTCGTTGGCGTCCCCAGCATAGCTGGCCGTGATGGAGTGCGTTCCGGCCGCCAGAGCGGAGTAGGTGAAGGTGGCCACGCCCTTCCCATTCAGGGCCGCGGAACCCATCGAAACGCCGTCGGAAAGGAATTTGACGGTGCCCGTCGGGGTTCCGCCATTGCCGGTCACGGTTGCGGTAAAGGTCACCGTAGCCTGCACCAGCGCGGGATTCGGCGTGCCGCTCACGGTGGTTGAAGTGGTGGCAATATTCACGGTGAGCGCCAGCGGCGTGGACGCGCTACCGCTGCCGTTGGTGTCGCCCCCGTAGGTCGCGACAATCGAATAATTGCCGGGCGCGAGCATGGGGTTGATGGTGGCTGTCCCGCCGCCTCCCAGACTCGCGCTGCCCAGGGTGGTGGTTCCATTCGTAAAGGTCACCGTGCCGGTGGTCGCGGCCGAGCCCACCTGCACCTTGACCGTCGCCGTGATGGCGACCGGCGCTCCGGCGATCCCCGGGCTGGGAACCGCGTTCACGGTGGTCAGAGTCTGCGCCTGGCTCACCGTCTCGGTGATGGGCGCGGAGGTGGACCCGCCGTTGTTCGAGTCCCCCATGTAGACCACGGTGATGGTGTGCGAGCCGACAGCCAGCGAGGAGGTCGCGAATGTGGCCTGCCCGGCTGCCCCAGCCAGGTTCGTCGAGCCGATCTGCTTGCCACCGTCGAGGAAGTTCACCACCCCGGTCGGCGCGATCGTGCCCTTGGCGGCAACCGTTGCGGTAAAGGTCACGGAGAGCCCATACGTCGAGGGATTCAGACTCGAGGTCACCACGGTCGCCGAGGTCGCCTGCACATCCTGGTTCACCACCGGGGACGTGCTCGCCGCAATGCCATTGGCCGCATCTCCGCCATACGATGCGGAGATGGCGTGCAGCCCCTCGGCCAGCGCCGAGGTGGAATAAACCGCCGTCGCGCCGGTGAGCGGAATGTTGGTCAGCACCGTCGCGCCGTCGTAGAAGGTCACGCTGCCGTCCGGGACCAGGCCGCCGCCGCCGATGACCTTTACCGTCGCGGTCAACGTCACGCTGGCTCCAAGCGCCGATGGATTCACGCTGGAGGTCAGGCCGGTGGCCGTCAGTTCATCTACATTCTGTACCAGAGTGGTGGAACTGGGTAAAAATACCGAGTTTGCGGCAGGGGTATAGGTCGCCGTGATCGTGTTGGCTCCCACGGGCAAGGCCAGGCTGCTCAGCGCCGCCACGCCATTCGCGTTCAATGTCACCGGCGCGCCGAGCGATGTTGCGCCGTTGGTGAAGGCGACGGTCCCGGCGGGAGTTCCGGCGCCAACGCCGGCGGTCACGGTTGCCGTGAAGGTGATGCTCTGCCCAAAGCTGGATGGGTTGAGGCTCGATATGAGGTTGACCGTGGTTGAATCGACGGCGGTTGCAATCCCGGCCGCTACGATGTCCAGCGGAAAATTCAGGGTGTTGGCGGGGAAGTTCACCGTATTGCCGGAAACCTCCACATTGGCGTTCACTTGTTCCGACGTAGTGCCGGAGGGGAAGACCAGCGCCAGGACGGGCGCGAAGATCACACCCACATTGCAATCCTCATCCACAGCCAGCGTGCCACCGAGGTTGCAGCTCGTCGACCCCGCGTCGATTGCGGTGTTGGCGTCCGGCGTAATGGCGGTCAGATCCAGCGCGGCGTTGCCGTCGTTCTCCACCGTCTGCGTCTGGGGGAGGGATTTATCCCCCGCCTGGACGGGCGTTTTGGTGAAATTCAGAATCGCCGTGTTGCTCTCGATCTTCTGGACCAGCATGTAGAAGTAGTCGGCAAAGTAAAGATTGCCCGCGCCGTCCAGGAACAGGCCCACAGGCGCGTAGACTTGCACCGATTCCAGGCTGCCGCCCGGGTTGATGTAAGTGCTGCCATTCGCGGTCAGTGTGGCAATGTCACCGCTCGTGAGGTTCACCTTGCGGATGCGGCTATTCTGCGTGTCGGCAATATAGAGATTCCCGGCAGGATCGACGGCAACGCCGGAGGGAGTATTCAAAACCGCCGCTGTCGCCGGGCCACCATCGCCTGAAAATCCCGGCGCGCCGGTTCCGGCAATCGTACTGATGATGCTGGCCGAGGTAATGGCTCCGTTGACGGCCGTGACCTTGCGAATGCGATGGTTGGCCGAGTCTGGAATGTACATATTCCCGGCCGTGTCGAACGCAACCGAGTAGGGGAGGCTGATTCCGGCGTCGATGGCCGGCTTTCCGTCTCCCGAGTAGGTCCCCTTGCCGTCCCCTTTTCCGCTCGGATCGCCGTTGCCGGCCACGGTGGTGATGATGCCGGTCGAGGCGTCCACCCTGCGGACGAGCTGGTTATTGGTATCGGCGATGAACAGGTTTCCCTGGCCATCGACGGTGACGCCCTGCGGCGCGTTGAGATAGGCCGCGGTCGCCGGTCCGCCGTCCCCCAGGGTTCCCGGTGTGCCCGGTCCGGCCACGGTGGTGATGATGCCGGTGGCCGCCGCGATCTTGCGGATCGCATCGTTGCCCGTGTCGGCAATGTACACATTGCCCGCCCCATCCACAGCCACGCCGGAGGGATTGCTCAAGGTCGCAAGCGGCGCCGATCCCCCGTCACCCGTATAGGCCGGGTCGCCGGTGCCGGCCAGAACCGAGATGATGCCGGCCACCGCCGGAGGAGCCGGTGCCGTCACCTTGCGAATCTCGTTATGGGAGCTGTCGGCAATGTACATGTTGCCGGCGCCGTCAAAAGCCACCGTGGAGGGCTGGTCAAGATTCGCCGCGGTGGCCAGCACTCCATTCTTGGTCGAGGTCCAATTGCGATATTCACCGGCCACCGCAACCGCGTTGCCCGGAGTCAACACGCCCAGGCCGCCCGTGCCCGCGCCGGAAAGATACGCCATGCCCAGAACATCGCCGCTGCCGTCAAAAAGAACCACCGCCCCGGCGCGAGGCCCTGGATAGGCGGGCGTGAAGGTCACCGACTCGGTGCAACTGCCGCCTCCGCTCGCCGAAAAGCTGGCCGTCGGACAGGTTGACTCGCCGGAGATTCCCGCGAAATCCAGGCCCGGCGCTCCCAGCGTCAGCACCTTCACCGTGGCCACCGCGCCCGCGGCCGTCGCCTTCACGGTAACCGCCTGCGCGGCCGACGCCGTCCCCACGGCCTGCGCTTTGAAAGTGCTCTGCGCCTGCGCGCTCACCCCGGCCAGCAGCACAGCCGCCAGAATCGGCAGACCGATTCGATTCCGCAGCGCCGTCCGCGTCCCCAACAGGGGGCAGTTGCCGGCGCGACCATGGTTTCCTTCAGATGCGCGCTTGATCGACATATCGGCTTCTGTCGGCAGAATGCCGAATTCAGTCTCAGCAAGAACGACGGGGCAGGCAATCCGGCTCATGAAAAACTCCGTACAACAATCCAGATTTTGTGTTTTCTTGCCCTTGGCTTGCTGGGCAACAGCTTGCAAGTAAAAACCTTCCCCGCGCAGACTCGTTCGAGCGGCTGGGGACGCCAGACCTCAGGTCGCCAAAGGTAACCGCGACCTGTGCCTAGAGTAATGTTACTCATATTCTCACACAGTCGGGCCCGGTTCGCGAACTAAACAGTGCATGGGAATGGAAAAAGTATGCGCCATCCATGGGCATGAATGGCTGGTCAAAACAGCCCAAGGGCGCAAAAGTGGCGAGGTCCGCCCGTTTCGGGAATGCTTCAAACCGCGCTATCAAAACGGGATACCCGGCCTGCCTGTCCCTGCCTGGGTCGCGCGGATCGAGCGGCGGCAAGCCGTCCACGCGCCCCGCCTCGCCGCGCAGTTGCCGGGCGCGGGGCGCAGCCCCTCGCCTCAGTTCCCAAGTTTGGCTTCTTTGGCCAGGTACATGGCCGCGTCGGCGGCGGTGAACAGCTTGTCCTTGCTGGCGCCGTCCTCCGGATAGAGGGCGATGCCAACACTGGCCGAGCCCGACAGCGTGAACCCATCCAGCACAAACGGCTCATCGAAGCTGCGCTCCAGCCGTTGCGCCACTTCCACGGCGTCGGCGCGGCGTCGCACCGCCGGCAGCAGCGCGGCAAACTCGTCGCCCCCCAGCCGGGCCAGGATGTCGATGGCGCGGAGCTGCGCCTTCATCCGACGCGCGGCCTCCCGGAGGTAAAGATCGCCGACGTGGTGTCCATACACATCGTTCACCTGCTTGAACCTGTCCAGGTCGATGTAAATCAACCCGAAGATTCCCGCCTGCTGGCGCGCCTCTTCAATGCACCGCTGCAGCTCCTTGTCCAGCGAAAAGCGATTGTGGATGTCGGTAAGCTGATCGAACTCCGAGCGGTAGAGCAGATCGGAGTAGATGCGCCGCGTCTCGATGGCCAGCAAGGCCAGCCGCGCTCCCATGGCCAGGGCCTCGACTTCCTCCTCGTCGCCCGGGTCCGCCTCATCGAGGGCGGCAAAGAGCACGCCCAGCGCCTGCCCGGAGTGGGACACGATGTCCTGGCGCAAGATGCGCCGGCCCAGCGCCTCGTTCCACGAAGCTCCCAGCCTGGCCCCATCGGCAATCTCGCACCAGCTCACGGCGCCGTTCAGGGTAAAGGCCACCAGCCCCGTAATCTGCTCGATGATCTCCGCCAGCGGGCGCGATCCGTTGATGTCTTCCAGGATGCGGCTGCGGCGCTGTTCCAACAGCGCCATGCGCCGCTCCAGCGCGGCTTTGGCCTCAATGCGCCCCGCCAGCGCAATGGTCTGCCCGTGGACCTTGCGCTCCAGAATCCACTGCCGCACCCCGAAGGCGATCACCAGCGCCACCAGCACGCTCACCACGCCGGTCAGGTTCCGGACCGTCAGCCACGAGGGCTTTTCAACCACCACGATGTCGCCGTAGGAGCGCAGCAGCAAACTGAACGACACCGGGCCCTTGAAGGGATTGGAGCCGTAGGTCACCATGCCGATGCCTGTCACCCGAACCAGGGAGCCGGCCGCAATCGCCTTCATGGCCGGAAGCCGCACCCCATCCGCCTCATCCGGGTGGTGGTAAATCGCGGAGAATAGGTGTCCATTGGCCACCAGCAGGTACTCGTCCTGAGAGGCCTGACGCAATGAGGTCAATACCTGCCCTTCGGTGGAGACTAGATCGAATGCGTAGACCCCCGAGGCCAGATCCGGCTCCGTGACCGGCCGCGGCACGATCGGCGAAACCTCCCCGTCTTCCCTGATCTGGCCTTCCGATAGCGCCAGAAGCCCCCCGCTGATCTCCGGGAAGCCTGTCGCGTCGGCCAGGTTGCCCACATGGACCGGCGTCGTGGACTGGGTCATGATCCAGATGCTCTTGGCGCCGCTCTGCAGCACCATCGCCGAACCCGGCTCAAAATAGGTGATCGTCCCCCGCACCCTGGTCCTGCGCCTCTGGTCCAGCACATGGTAGCCAGCCAGAACCTCGTCCATGGGGGTCACGGGCAGCATTTCCGGGGCAGCTTTGTTCTGCTTCAGCAGCTTGACGTTGGCCACGGTGGAAACTTCCAGCAGGATTCCGGTCAACTGATTCTTGCTGTCGAACCTTCCCGCGGCCACGCCGGTCACCTCAACCTCGGCGTCCAGCAGCTTCGCCAGCCCGGCCGTATCGTTGCCGGTGACCGACGCGTCAATCGAACCACCGTCCATCAGCAGGTGCAGGTACATGCTGTGCAGGGCCTGGTTGACCACCATGTCGGCGCTGCGGACCACGCCGCGGACGGTCACCAGTTGGCAGTCGCGCTCGGCCCGGATGAGTTGACCAAAGTCGGCTGCCAGCGGACGGGGCAAGCTCCCATGGCCTGTCACCGTCACACTCTCGGCCAGCACTTCCGGACGGAAGCTGGCGCGCACTCGTCCCTTGACCTCGACCCTGTCGCCAGGGGACAGATGGGCGTTCGTCGCGGTCTCCACATAGACGGCCTCGCCGCCGTCCTCCACAAAGAGGTCCACATCGCCGGGGTTGTAGTAGGTCACCGTAGCCTCGAACGCTACGGGAGTCGCACGGCTTGCCTGCTCATTGTTCAACATGTGGACGGCGCGCAGGGAGATGAGCATGCCGGGCTCCGCGCCCAAAGCCGCCGCGGCCCATCCGAGAATGACCGCCGAGGCTAGAATCAATCTCTTCATGGTGGAAAACTGTTCGGGTCTTTATTGTACCGGCGATACCATGCCGCCTCCTATTCCGCAAGCGTCAGGATGCGCCATTTGACCGCTTCGGGAATGACCCCGTGTCTTTCGGGAAATCGGGCGCCACTGAAAAGAAGCTTCGCCGCCTGGCTCGCCGGCCTGACCCTTCAGCCGCTCCATGCGGTCTTTGCCTGGCTCGGAAACGGCTTTCTCCCGGCGCTCCGAGGGCGCAAATTTCCAGGTCCCAAAAACTCCATGCCCTGCTCTACACTGGAAGGCATCATGGTCCGCCCGGTTCGACTTCTCGCCTGCTTCTTCCTCGCCGCCACCGCCCTCGCCCAGACGCCCGCTCCGCGCGCCGCCGAGCCGGAAACCCGCGCCGCGCGCGCCTACCAGGCCGCCGCGCACGACGGGCCGCTGGCCCTCAACGCCTTCCTCGCCCAGTTCCCCAAGGGCGCCGACCTCCACGTTCACCTCTCCGGCGCCATCTATGCCGAGAGCTTCATCCGCGACGCCGGCGAAGACGGCCTGTGCGTGGACCCGGCGGCTCTCAGCTTCGCCAAGCCCCCCTGCGCCGCGCCGCTGGTTCCGGCCGCTCAAGCCCCGGCCAACCAGGACCTCTACGACCGCCTGGTCAACTCCTTCTCCATGCGCAGCTTTGTCCCCACCCCCGGCTTCAGCGGACACGATCAGTTCTTTTCCACCTTCGCCCGCTTTGGCGGCCTGGGAAAAAAGCACATCGGCGAATGGGTCGACGAGGTGGCCAGCCGCGCCGCCCGGCAGAATCAGCAGTACCTCGAGCTGATGGAGACGCCCATCTTTTCTCGTGCCGCCGAACTCGGCCACGATAACCCCCTCGTCCAGGGTTCCGCCCCACCGGACTTTGCCCAGTACCGCAAGACCCTGTTCGCGGTCGGGCTGCGCGACGAGGTCTTCGTGGACCGCGAGGACGTGCGCGCCGCCGAGGCCCTGCGCCGCGACATCGAACACTGCGGCACAGCCCAGGCCGCTCCCGCCTGCCAGGTCCAGATTCGCTACATTTACCAGGTCCTGCGCGGCAATCCGCCCGAACAGGTCTTCGCCCAGGCGCTCCTGGGCTTCGAGACCGTCCAGCAGACCATGGACGCCCACGAGCCGGGCTTCCTGGGCATCAATTTCGTCATGCCCGAGGACGGATTCCTCTCCATGCGCGACTACACCCTGCAGATGAAGATGCTGGAGTACCTGCACAGCGCGTATCCCCGCGTCCACATCAGCCTGCACGCCGGCGAACTCGCTCCCGGCCTGGTGCCGCCCGAGGGCCTTCGCTTCCACGTCCGCCAGGCCGTCGAGCTGGGCCACGCCGAGCGCATCGGCCACGGCGTCGACATCCTCTACGAAGACGACGCCGCCGGCCTGCTCAAGGAAATGGCCGACAAGCACGTCATGGTCGAGATCAACCTCAGCTCGAACGAAGGCATTCTGGGAATCAAGGGCGCAGACCACCCCTTCGCCCTCTATCGCGCCGCCCACGTCCCCGTCGCGCTCTCCACCGACGATGAAGGCGTCAGCCGCATCGATCTGACCCGCGAATACGTCCGCGCCGCCCTGGACTACCACCTCGCCTACCCGGATCTGAAGCAACTGGCCCGCACCGGCATGGAGCACAGCTTTCTGCCCGGCGAAAGCCTCTGGGCCGCCCCGGACGCCTTCACCGCCCCGGCAGCCGCTTGCAAAGCCCAGCCCCTCGGCCAGGCCAAACCCACCTCCGCCTGCAAGACTTTTCTCGACAGCAGCGAAAAGGCCGCCGCCCAATGGGAGCTGGAACGCCGCTTCCGCGCATTCGAGGCTAAGTTCTAGCCCGGATTATTCATGAACACATAGCGAGCAGTCCTTTTGGCGGCGCGATATTGCCGAGCACGTCGACGGCGGCGTGATTTGTTGCATGCGCAGATTGC
>Ga0302320_10012219_pt1 | contig 18077 bp, 16 predicted proteins | sample Bog_T0_3_FD_202130 | JGI IMG/M metagenome (GOLD analysis project Ga0302320, IMG submission 202130) | Peat permafrost microbial communities from Stordalen Mire near Abisko, Sweden - Bog_T0_3 | ecosystem: Environmental > Terrestrial > Soil > Wetlands > Peat | place: Sweden: Abisko, Stordalen Mire...
GGCCAAGCGTTGGCCCGAGTTCGCCGTGGACGAGGACCGACTGGAGCGGGTGCAGATGTCCAACGTGGCCGGCTACTCCCACGTCCCGGTCCACCGGGGGACCTGATTGCATCCCTACATCCGAGACAAGCGTGCCGACGGGTCCGGCCATGCTGGCTACCGGCTGGCGGGTCCTCGGACATGACGAGTGTCGTCACCGCTATCGAGGAAGCGACCGCTTCCTGGGTGACAGCGGCGCACGCGGCGATCCCTCGAGCAGACGCCGGGCGCCCGCCAGGTCCGGCTTCCCGACGGACGTGATTGGCAGCTCATCGGTCAGCACCATGCGCTTTGGCACCTTGTAGCCGGCAATGACCCGTCGGCAGTGGGCTCCGAGTTCGTCCAGAGTGGGCGACGTGCCGGAACGGGGCTGCACCACGGCGGCTACGGCCTCACCGAAGCGTTCGTCGGGGACACCGACCACGATCGCACCGAACACCGACGGATGGCTCTGCAGGGCCTCTTCGACTTCCTGAGGAAAGACCTTCTCACCACCAGTGTTGATGGTGGAGGAACCTCGACCCAGGAGTGCGATCTGTCCGTCGCCCAGGACGGTGGCGAAGTCACCCGGAAGGACCCAGCGGACCCCGTCCGGATCGGTGACGAACGTCGCGTCGGTCTTCTCGGGATCCTTGAAGTAGCCGAGCGGGATGTGCCCTCGGCGGGCCAGTCGCCCGTGGCCACCGTCTCCCGGTACCAGCCGGCGGAGCTGCTCGTCGAGGACAGCCGTGTCATCGTTGACCGTGAATCTCCCCGTGGTGTCCGACCCCGTTGAGGAGCTGGCCGAGCCGGTAGCGATCGTTCCGCTCTCGCTCGAGCCGAGCCGGTTGATGATGCGAAGACCGGGCAGTCGATCCAGGAACTGACGGCGTACGGCCTCCGACAGCGGCGCTCCGGACGTGACGAGGATTGACAGGGTCGAGATGTCGTCGGCGTACTCGAGGGCCTCGACCAGCGGGCGGCCCATGACGTCGCCCACCATGACCAGCATCGTGACCCGCTCCTCGTCGACGATCCGCCAGACCCGCCCGGCGTCGAAGGTGGGGTCGGCGTACAGGACGACCGTGGCTCCTGACAGAAGGGAGCTGAGTGAGATCCATTGGCCGGTGCCGTGCATGAGCGGCGGGATCACGAGAACCACTTGACGGGAGTCGGCCGGTGGCAGGCGGTCCGTCAGGTCCTCGGCGCTCGCAACCGGTCCGCCCTTGCGGAGCGCGCCCCCCAGGGGTCCGAGGTAGAGATCCTCCTGACGCCAGACCACGCCCTTCGGCATCCCGGTCGTCCCTCCGGTATACAGCACATAGTGGTCGTCGCCGGAACGCTGCGGAAGTCCTGCCCGGCCCGGATCGGAGACAGCCAGGGCGGTCTCATACCGGTCGATACGGGCGTCGCCGGGAGCGTCGGCCGATGGAGCCGTGCCATCGTCGAGGACCAGGAGACGGGGCTCCCTGGCCGTCGATCCGCAGGCGTCCTCGACCAGCTGGGTGAATGCCCGTTCGAAGACCAGGACCGCCAGCTCAGCGTTCTCCACGACGTACCGGAGCTCGGGAGCCACGTAGCGGAAGTTGAGATTGACCGGGACCATCCTGGCCTTGAAGCACCCCAGCATGACCTCCAACCATTCCACCCGGTTACGGGCCAGCACTCCCACAAATGAACCCGGGGCGGTTCCGGAGGTCAGGAGGTGGTGGGCGAACCCGTTGGCTCTCCTGTCGAGCTGTCCGTAGGTCAGTCGGGCCGATCCGCCCACCAGTGCCGGCCGGTCCGGGACGGCGTCGACCACGAACTCGAACAGGTCGGCGATGTTGTAGATCACCGACGACCACTCATCGCCACGCTCGGTCGCCCGTGCTCCGCATCACCGGAAGCTAGCCAGAACTCAATATTGACGTCAACTATGGTTTTTCCCATGCACATTCGGTTTCTGGCGCTCCAATCCCATCCGGTCGATGCCCAGCCCGAACCTAGGATGGCCAGGTGAGCCGGGTCGAGAGCGCATGGCCGAAGTATCCCGGCTACGCCATCGATATCGTGCCCATGGCCGGGGTCGGACGGGCGTCGGTCGGCGGGATCCTCGTCGCCGAGAGCAGCCGCTGTGTGCTCGTCCGTGAATCCGACCACCGGGATCAGCTGTACTTCCCGCTCGAGGACGTGGTGGATTCGGTCCTCACCGAGACCGATCACCACACGATCTGCCCGTTCAAGGGTGAGGCGAGCTACTACTCCCTGTCTGTCAAAGGCGTCGTGCTCGACGATGCCCTGTGGTGGTACCCCAACCCGATGGACGAGGTTGCCGGTCTGGCCGGCTACGGCGCCTTCTACACCGACCGGGTCGAGGTCACCGGCTCCATCCCGTTCGAGGACGGCGACGAGGCCACCGTCCGCTTCCCCATGTGGGGAACGACTGCCGATCTCGTCGCACTCATGGACGCCGCTCCGAACGGTGAGGGATCCTTCTCCACCCCGCCCTATCCCAACCCTCGCCTGGGCACCTATTTCCCGATGGAGTGGCACAAGGAGCGGCGCAACGTGGTCGAGGGAGGACAGCTGCTCGGCGCGGCCATCGTGGCGGCCGCCAAGAGCAGGCCCGATCAACGGGTGTCCTCGGCTCATATGGCCTTCTTGAAGGCCGTATCCTTCGACGCACCGCTCGACCTCGCCCTCGAGCCCCATCGTCAGGGATCCACGCTCTCCACCTTCGGTGTCGCGGTGTCCCAGGAGACATCGGTGCGGGCGACCGGGTTGGTGATGTCCGACATCGGAAGCGATGACCTGATCCGGCACGTCGGGCCCATGCCCGACGTTCCCCCGCCCTCGGAATGCCCTCGCCATGACTTCAGTGTCCTGGGCCGCGATGTCCGGGTCGTCGACGACGCCTACGCCCGCCAGGACGGCCCGGCGGGCCCGCCCGAGCTTTACCTCTGGACGAGGTTCGCCGCGGCACCGGCCACCCAGGCCCTCCATCAGGCCCTCCTGGCCCAGGCCACCACCCACTACTCGATCGGGGCGGCCCTACGGCCCCACCCGGGAATCTCCGAGGCTGCCGCCCATCGCACGGTGTCCATGGGACCGGTCAACGCCACGATCGCCTTTCACGACGACGTCGACGTAAGCGAGTGGCTGCTGACCGAGACCCGCTCGATCTGGGCCGGGCGTGGATCGACGCAGTCGCAGGTCAGGGTGTTCACGGCCGATGGAAGGCTCGTTGCCTCCAAGTCGGTGCAAGCCATCGTCCGATCCTTCGACCGCCCACCGGACCGACTACCGCGGGACTACTCGACGGTCATGTGAGACGGCGGCGTTCGTCCGGAGAGTTCGTCAAGCGTCGAGGAAGCCCCGGATTCGGTCGACCGATGGCCTGCTCCCCTCAGGAACGGGTGTCGTGACCGTGGCGGCGACGTCCAGGTAGACCGCCTCTGATGCCATGAGCCCTTCGGCGTAACGGATGAAGAAGGCGAAGGGGAGGCTGGTGACGGAACCCGGGTCGGGCTGGTAGGTGTGCAACAGCCCATCGCCCCCCACGGTGCTGCTGTCGGCCACCAGATGGTCGAGCTCCGTCCAGAGCATCACGCCGGCGTCGCCCTGCCGGGTGATCCCGTCCACCATGTCCCGACCGGCGAGGGTGGTGGTGGAACCACCGGCATGGGTGACCAGGGAGAAGTCTCGGGTAAGGGCGGCCGCGACCCGACGGCTGTCACCGAGAAGTTCGCCGATCAGGCGTCCGCGAAGCAGGTCCAGTACCTGGCGTGGGCCCCCGGCGGCGAGACGCTCATCGATCACCCGGAAGGCTTGGAGCACCTGCTCGTCACCAGCTAGCGCCTCTGGGCCGGTCATGGCCGCGAACTCCGATCATCTCTCCGATGGAGCCGCATGCCTCTACCGGGCGTTTCGTGGATCGAGGGCAGCTGAATCGAACGCCATCCCTACATAGACCGAGTAGTCGGGCCCCGCCCGGAGGCAGTGGCCACCGTCGACGGCAATCGTCTGGCCGGTGATCCACCGCGACTCGTCGGAGAGCAGGAAGCGGGCCACACCGGCAATGTCCTCGGGATGACCGACATCACCGAGTGGCGTGTTCTCGACGTAGCTCGCCCACACGGGCCCGCCCCGTTCGATGCCCTCCATCACCTCGGTGGTCGTGAAGCCGGGCTGGATGGCGTTGAAACGGACCTTGGCGCTCCCGTATTCGTCTGCCGCATTCTTCACCATGGACTCGATTCCGGCCTTGGCCACCGGGTAGGCACCGAAGTTCGGGTGGGTCACGTGCCCGGCGATGGAGGACATGGCCACGAACGATCCTCCTCCGGCCCTGGCCAGATGGGGTACGGCATGCTTGATGCACAACATGGTGCTGACGACGTTGAGGTGGAGGACCCGTACGAACTCGCTTTCGGCCTGAAGGTGGTAGGGAGCGAGGCCCCCTCCCCCACCCGCATTGGCCACTACGCCGTGCAGGCCACCTCCGAACTCGGCGGCTCGGTCCACGACCCGGGCTACGTCGTCCTCGACGGTGACATCGGCCACCACCGTGGTCACGCTGCCACCGGCGGAACGGATCCGCTCCGCGGTGGCCTCGAGCTTGGCCTCGGTGCGACCGCAGATGGTGACCGATGCGCCTTCCTCAGCTGCAGTGAAGGCACAGGCGGCGCCGATGCCAGTGCCGCCGCCGGTCACAATCACCGACCGGGATTGGAGGGATCGAGTCGTCATGGTGGCTCCAGGTTCGATGGGCAGGGTGGGTGGGAACTACTTAGGCGGAAACCGCAAGGCGGCATCGAGACGGATGACCTCACCGTTCAGATAGGGATTGCCGGCGATCATGGCCACCGTCTGGGCGAACTCCTCCGGGCGCCCCATCCGCTTGGGGAACACGATGTCGCGGACCAGGCGCTCCTTCAGCTCCTCGGGTGCGCTCTGGAACACGGGCGTCTCCATGGTGCCTGGGGCGATGGCACAGACTCGGATTCCGAGTGGGGCCAGGTCACGGGCCATGGGAAGGGTCATACCGGCGATGGCCGCTTTGGCCGCCGCGTAGGCCAGCTGACCAGCCTGTCCCTCCAATCCGGCCAAGGAGGACGTGTTCACGATCACTCCGCGCTGCCCATCTGTATCGGGGTCGTTGCTGGCCATCGCCGCCGCCGCCAGACGGCTGACATTGAATGTACCGAGGGCGTTGATGGCCATCGTGTACTCGAAGGCGGCCCGGTCATGGGGCGCGCCGTCGCGTGACACCGTGCGCTGGCTCCGTACTCCCCCACCAGCGATGTTCACGACGAGGGCGATCGGGGCCAAGGTTTGCGCCGCGCTGACGGCTGCGGCCACGTCGTCGTCATCGCACACGTCACCCCCGACAGCCACTGTTGCATCGCCCAGTTCGGCAGCCAGAGCCGCCGCCATGTCACCCGCTCGATCGAAGATGGCCACCCGCATTCCCAAGCCCGCGACATGGCGGACGGTGGCGGCACCCAGCCCGCCCGCCCCACCAGTGACCAGGGCGGAACGCCCGGCAAGTTCCATTAGTGGACGAGCCGGTCTCGATCGGCCCAGTACCGGGAGCGCAGAGCCTTCTTGTCAGGCTTACCCAGCGGGCTCATCGGAATGGAGTCCACGACGTCCACCGCTTTCGGCGCGTGATGGGAGCCTTTCCGCTCCTTGACCAGGGCGATGAGCTCTTCCGTATCCAGGGTGGCACCGTCACGGAGCACGACCACGGCCGTCACCGCTTCACCCCACTTGTCGTCGGGTGCACCGACTACGGCCACGGCTGCCACGCTGGGGTGGGTGGCAATTACGTCCTCGATCTCCCGGGGGAAGACGTTGAAGCCACCGGAGACGATCATGTCCTTCTTCCGGTCCACGATGGTCAGGAAGCCCTGCTCGTCCTGGCGCGCCACGTCACCGGTATGCAGCCAGCCACCCTCGAGGGCCTGTTCCGTCTCCTCTGTCTTGTTCCAGTAGCCCTTCATGACCAGTGGGCCCCGGACGCACAGTTCTCCGGGTTGGCCCGTCGGCACCTCCCGACCCTGCTCGTCGAGGAGTCCGACCCGGACCCAGGGCACTGGTCGGCCACAGGAGGCGAGGCGGCTGGGATCGCTGGGGTCGTGCTCCTCCTTCCGCAGCACACAGACTGTCTGGGGACACTCGGTCTGTCCGTAGAACTGGAAGAAGATCGGGCCAAGTTTGCCGATCGCCTCTTGCAGTCGGGCTGGAGACATCGGCGACGCCCCGTAGTAGATGGTCTCCAAGCTGGAGAGATCGGTGTCTCCGAAGCGTGGGTGGTCGAGGAGGGCGTACAGCATGGACGGGACCAGCATCGTCGTCGTGATCCGATACCGCTGGATGGCCTCGAGGACGGCACCGGCCTCGAACCCGGGGATGACGACCATGGAGCCACCGCGAAGGAGCAAGGGCACGAACATCGAGGACCCCGCATGACTGAGCGGGGTGCAGATGAGGTGGCGGACCTCGTCGGGCCACTGCCACTCCGACACCATGATCTGGGCCATGGTGGCGCTCCCCCGGTAGGTGTTCATCACCCCCTTGGGTTGGCCGGTGGTCCCTCCCGTGTAGGCGATGGCAGAGAGATCCTCGGCATCGACACGCGGTGCGAGCAGGCGCTGGGGCTCGAACGAGGCGGCCAGTGAGACCAGGTCCTCACCGACATCTGCTTCACCGTAGGAGAGCAGCTTCGTCAGGGTTGGCACGCGCTCTTCCAGTTCCCCTGCCCGCTCGGCGAAGGCTGGGTCGAAGATAAGCGTGTCGATGCCCGCGTCTTGCAGGACATAGGCATGGTCCTCGAGCGAGCCCAATGGGTGCAGGGGCGTATTGCGGCAACCTCCGACCATGACGGCGCCCATCGAGCACAGCACCTCGGGGCGGTTCTTCGACAGCGTGGCCACCCCCTGGCCCTGGACGATGCCCCGGGCACGAAACGCCTGGACGTAGCGGCTGACCTGGTCGCGCATCTGCCTGGCTGTGATGACCTCATCGTCGATGTAGAGGAACGGGTGGTTGGCGTTCCGGTCGAGGGCAGCGATCAGCAGGTCGGGAAGAAACTGCGGGCGATAGAGGTCATTCACTGCTTCAGCGCCTCCTTCACCTCATGGATGCGCTCCTTACGCGGCAAGAGCGGACCGCGCTCCAGGGCTTCGTCGATGCCGAGCTCATGGAGGCCAGTACGCGTGAGTGGGTCTACGGCATAGGCCGACTCCAGGAGCCGGACGTCGTCGGAGTGGCCGGCGTCAACGAGATAGCTGCCGACCAGCAGTATGACCGCCATCTTCAGCGCTTGAAACGCCCGGTACCAGGCCCGGTGGTGGCTAGCGATTCCGGTGAGTTCCTCCCACTGGGCGACGAAGTCATCGACGGACGGCGCGCCGGGAACGGAGGTGATCGATCCAGGCGTGGGCCACACCAACTCAGCCCAGCCGATATCAGCCATCGGGTCACCGATGGTGGCCATCTCCCAGTCGAATACGGCGCTGACTTCGGAGCCCTCGAAGGCGAAGTTCCCGGGCTTGGGGTCACCGTGGACCAGTGTCAGCTGCGAGCCCTGATCGGGCTGCTGCTGACGCACCACCTCTACTAGTCGCTCAAGAGCAGGAAGCGGTCCGCGCTGCACCCGTCGGATCTCACTGGCCCAGTGCTCGATCTCACGGTCCAGATAGTCACGACCATCGGCGATGGCCTCGAGGCCGGTGGCGTGGAGGTCGACGGAGTGGATTGCGGCGATCTGCTCGACCATCCCCTCACACATGCGTCGGATCCGGTCAGGATCGGCTACCAGACCCGCGGGAACGCCGCGCTCGTACACGAGGCCGGGCAGGCGTTCCATGACATAGAACTCCTGTCCGAGTATGTGGTCCGATGGTTCGATCCACCACACCCGGGGAGCTCGCACCGCAGTGGTCTCGAGACCGCGCAACACATCGAACTGGCGTCGCAGATCGTAGGGCTCGAGGAGTCCGGGGCCCGCCGGGCGGGCTCGGATACACACGTCCAACCGGCGGTCGCCATCGCCATCCTTCCAGTGCACCGTCAGGAGCAGCGTCTCCGCGGAATGCCCCATCTCGATCCGATCGATCCCTTCGACGCGCAGATCGCCGGCGTCCGGGATGTGCTCAGCGAACCAAGCAGTCAGACGGGCCTCGGTGTCCATCAGCTGGGAGTGAAGCGAATCCGAATTCGGTCGAACGCGCGGGCAAACGTCGCCGGAATGATCTTGGGCTCCTCGGGATCAACCAACTCCCAGTCCGGCATGCGGCGAAGGATCTCCTCGAACATGACCCGGATTTCGAGGCGGGCCAGATGGGCGCCCAGGCAGAAGTGGGACCCGAACCCGAACGCCACATGGCGGTTGCCGCTTCTGGTCACATCAAAAGTATCGGGCTCATCGAACGCCCGGGGATCGCGATTCGCCGAGGGGTACAGAAGGAGGATCTCGTCACCGGCGCCGATCGACTGGTCGTGGATCTCGTGGTCCTCGGTCGCCGTCCGACGCATGTTCAGAATCGGCGAGACCCAACGGATGAACTCCTCGACGGCCGTGGAAGCCAGGAGACTCGGCTGCTCGATGAGCAGCCGTCGTTGCTCCGGCTGCAGCGCCAACTCGCGGATCACCGAGCCGATCACGGTACGGGTCGTCTCCGCGCCTCCGTCGAGCAGAAGCACCGTCTCATCCAGCACTCGCTTGATGTCCCACCCCTCGGTGTGGATCCATCGTGAGATCAGATCGTCCTGAGGCTCGACTCGTCGCTGCTCGATCAACGCCACAGTGGTTCCGGCCCAGTCCCTCATGATCGGGATGATGTCGGGATGGGTGACGTGAGGCGGTCCGGTGGGAGAAGTCTGACCGGCCAACATGACTACCTGTTCCGACCAGTAGCGCACGCGTTCCCACAGGTCGTGCGGATAGCCGAGCAACTCACCGATGACCATCGCCGGTAGCCGCGATGCGATGGCCTCGATCGCCTCGCACTCCCCCAGCGGCAGAACGCCGTCGAGGATCTCCGTGACGAGCTGACGGATGCGATCCTCGTGGACCCGCACCCCACGGGGGGTGAAATCACGGGACACCAGATTGCGCTGCGCCTGGTGAGCGGGCTCGTCGAGGTTGATCATCGACTCATCGCTGGAGAGATCGATATGCGGCCGGGAGCCGGAGAACGAGGAGTAACGACCGCCGTCACGCTCCACCATCTGGATGTCCTCGTAGCGCGAGATCGCCCAGATCTGCTGTACCGGATCCCAGAACACCGGTGCTTCGTCCCGAAGCCAGCGATAGGCGGCCCACGGGTCGACGTAGAACTCGGGATCGAGGACGTTGACGGTGGGTCGAACGTCGAGCCCCGAGGTCATGCGTGCGCGACCTTCCGATCAGATTCAGCGGTCAATCCGAGCTCAGGCCACACTCCGGTGATGAGGCTCTCCATGATGCCGTAGCCGACCGCATCTCCCTCTCGGACCCGGATCGGCGTGTCACGGAGCTGCCCCAGCAGGCCGAGGTGCTCGTCATCCCAACAGTCGGCGATGTACTCGCCATCGAGCTGGATCGGACCCATCCACGAGCCGTGGATATGACCCTTCCACGATCCGTATCCGGCCGTCTTCAGGAAGAAGCCGGACTGTCCCAGTGCTTCGACCTCGATGACGCGCTCCTCGCCCCCGTCCATGACCAGGTGCAGCTCACCCCCCTGAACGAAGCGGGTGCGGGAGTCGTACCGTATCCTCGGCTCGGCGGAGCGGACGAGCTGCTGGCTGCCGTCGCTCTCATTGACATAGGCCGAGGTGTAGTTCCAGGCACCATCGGTGATGAAGATGGCGCTCTCGTAGTAGCTGCCGTCGGGGCGGCGGAAGAACGACGGCGTCCACTTCATGCCGCCCCGCGGGGCACCCGCACTTCGGTCGACCGCGGCGGTGGCACCGATCAGGTCGGTCGGTGCAGCACCGACACCTTGACGGATTCCCCACGAGTGGTCCCGAAATCCGAAGGCATTCTCGTTTCCGAGTTCGTACGTCTGTCCGTCGATGACGATGGTGCCCGTCGCCCAGCCGCCCTGGTGATAACGGATCACGTTGACATCCACCCGCTGGGTGCGCCGATTCCGGACCAGGTTGCGTTCCTCGAAGAATGGGGGCGTCACGCCAGAGAGCACCACGTCGAAGGAGATGGGCTGCACGTCGTTTGGCTCCAGCCGGAGGCGTACTTGGCCGAGCGGCTCCACGACCTCGTAGACGATGGGTCCGATGGCCGTCTCCTCGGGCGCTGACCTCAACTCTCGGCTGCCTCGCACCGTCCACTGTTCATGGCCCCGGGAGATGCCGGCGAATCCGTCGATGACCCCTCGGTTGTGGTACTTACCCAGGCCGAAGTCCGCCTGCACCGAACCGTCCGCCAGTGCGATCGAACACCAGATCTTTTCCGTCCAGGAGTAGTCAGATTCGGAAACCGTGGCGAAGGTGTCGACGATCTGGTGACTCAACGACTCGTCGGCTCCACGCAGCGGGCCTATATCCCGAATAGCCATAGCCCTACCGGGCCCGGGATCTGGAGCGTCGGCAGACGGCGATGAGCCGGCTCCCACTGAAATCGACAACTGCCAAGGTGATCCCCTCCGTCATTGTGTGATCTGTTCCAACGGTAACCGTGGGCATCGCCCCAACAGCGAGGTACCGTCCGTCTCGATGGTCACCGTCTGCCTAAGCCACGCCCCCTCCGGGAACACTAGTATCAAGTCTGACATCGATATCAACATCGGCAGATCAGGCATGTCGCTCGATCGGCTCGCTACCCAAAGGATGACCAGGTGAAGAGTACGGGAGCCGTCCTGTGGGGCGTTGGCGAAAAATGGTCCGTGGAGGAAATCGAAATCCTTCCCCCAGCCGCTGGCGAGGTTCTCGTCGAATGGAAGGCGGCCGGCCTCTGTCACTCCGAGGAGCACTTCGTCACCGGGGACTTCGTCCTGCCCGAGGCCATCCGAAAGCAGGCCGGACTGCCGAGCCCGTTTCCCATGCTCGGCGGCCACGAAGGTGCGGGCATCGTGATCGAGGTGGGCGACGGCGTCACCGACGTTCGTCCCGGTGACCTGGTGGCGTCCTCGTTCATCCCGGCGTGTGGGCGGTGCCGCTACTGCACGAGGGGCCAACAGAGCCTCTGCCGGCAGGGTGCCCAGCTCATGCAACCCGGCCAGATGACCGACGGGGTGGTCCGCCATTTCTGTCGGGGTGAGCCCCTGAACCTCTATTCGAAATGCGGCACCTTCGCCAGCCATTCGCTCCTGTCCGAGCAATCGGTCATCAAGGTCGACCCCGCGCTGCCCCCGGCTGTCGTGGCCCTGGTCTCCTGTGGCGTGGCCACCGGATGGGGCTCAGCTGTGTACCGGGCAGGGACCGTCGCCGGTGACGTTGTGGTGGTCGTCGGATGCGGTGGCATCGGTATGAATGCAGTCCAGGGTGCTGCCATGGCCGGGGCCAAGGTCGTGGTGGCGGTGGATCCGGTGGAGTTCAAACGGCAGTCCGCCACCCAGTTCGGAGCGACCCATGCGTCCGCCAGTATGGCCGAGGCCATCGACCTGGTCCGCGAGCTGACCCACGGAGAGATGGCCGACCGGGTCATCATGGTTCCCAGTGTCATGTACGGCGATCTGATGGCGGAGGGAATGACCCTCACCGCCAAGGGCGGGACCTGCGTGGTAACGGGTGTGGCGCCGGCCCTCCAGGCCGAAGCTTCGATCAACCTCATGCAGCTGGCCATGTTGAACAAAGAGGTCAAAGGAACCATCTTCGGCTCCGGAAACCCCCGCTTCGACGTGCCCAACCTGCTGTCGATGTACTCGGCAGGGAAGCTCAAGCTGGACGAACTCGTGACCAGGACCTATCAGCTCGAGGACATCAACACCGGCTACGAGGATATGCGCCAGGGCCGAAATCTCCGCGGTGTGATCGTCTTCGAGTAGTCGACGGTGAGGCGGCGCCGAGAGCATGGGCCAACCTCAGCCGAAGATGGCTACCGCCCCGCCGTCCACCAGGATGTCGGTCCCCGTGATGTAGCTGGCGTCGTCGGAGCACAGAAAGCGAATCACCGCCGCAACCTCCTCGGGCCGTCCCATGCGCCCGAGTGCGCAGCTCTCCGCCATGGCCGCGGTGCCCTCGGTATCGGACAGCTCCAACTGGCCCATGGGCGTGTTGATCACCCCCGGGGACACCGACACGATGCGAGCCCCTCGTTGACCCCACGAGGGGGCCGTCCTGCGAATGAGGCGGAGCACTCCGAGTTTGGCAAGCAGGTAGGCCGTGCCCGGGTCATCCGTCAGGCCGGCATCGGGGCTGGTCAAGGGGTCGTCCAACGCTGCGATCGTCTCCTCGGGCCAGTCACCGAGATGTCCAGCCATCGAGGCGACGCAGACGGCGACGACTCCTGGGCGGACGAGATGGTCGAACGCGCTGAGGACCCGGTCCATTCCGGCCAGATCGACGTCGAAGATGGTTCGAGCATCGGCCATGGCCGGAGAGACCCCCGCCGTTACGACCAGAAGATCCAGATCATCGACCTGGTCGGCCAAGGTGCGGATCGACGAGGCATCGGTGAGATCGCACGTCACGTCACCCCCTACTCGATCCGCCACCAGAGTCCGACCTGGGAGCACCGCCGAGACCGCGGCCCCGATCCCCGACGCCCCACCGATCACAACATTCATCTGCTCGCTCCTTGAGGATTTACTGAATTTGACGTCAACTATGGTTGGACGATGCCGGCATCGCAAGGGCTGTTCGAACGAGAGGGTGACCTCTTGCGTCCGACGTCTGCGGCCCTCGGGCCGTGGCGACCGGATGCACTCCATGGCGGGGCGGTATCAGCCCTCCTCGGTGACAGCCTCGGAGACGACGACTGGACCATGGCCCGGATGACCATGGATCTCCTGCGGCGCGTCCCCGCCGAACCGCTTCGGTTGGTGAAACGAGCGGCCACAACTACTCGACGAATGCTGCGCACGTCCGTCGAACTCTGGTGCGATGATCGACTCGTGGCCAAGGCCGAAGCACTCTCACTGGCCAAGGCCGTTCTCGAACTGCCACCCCAGTCCCGTTCCGTGCTCGAAGCTCCCACTGACCTCGATGACGAGCCCCTCCAGTATCGCGATGCCATCGTGGACCGGGTGGGCTATCCGAGCTTTGTGAGTGAGGCGGTAGCCACCCGACGTCAGCGATTGGACCCGACCCGACCGCATGCGTTCGCCTACTGGCTGAGGCTGCTCCTGCCGGCCGTCGTCGGAGAGGACGTCTCCCCGATCCAACGAGTGTGTGCCGCCGCCGACTACGCCAACGGTGGATTCACCAACCTCAGTTTCGAGGAGTGGTCGTTCGTCAGCCTCGACTTGACCGTGCAACTCGTTCGATCCCCTGTCGGAGACTGGGTAGCGGTGACCAACGACTCGCTCGCCGAGAGCACGGGGGTGGGTCTCGGGGACGCCGAACTGTATGACATCGCCGGCCGAATCGGGCGGGCCACTGCCAGTCTGCTGGTCGAGAAGCGGTGACGAAGATGAGATCCGCCTCACCTGAGGCGACGTCGGCGCGACGTCAGCCATGACCGAGTACCGGATCGAAGACGGCATCGCCCATGTCGAGTTCGACAGCGGCAAGGTCAATGCTTTGGGGAGCGGTTCGATCACCGACCTCGAGGCGCAGCTCGATCGGGCCAACCGGGACCAGGCGTCTGCCGTAGTCATCTCCGGCCGAGAGGGAATCTTCTCGGCCGGATTCGACCTCGAGGAGCTCCGATCCGGTGATGGAGCCCGGGAGCAGCTGCGCCGACAGCTCGTCGATCTGGTGTTGAGGATCTTCTGCTTCGATCGTCCCGTGGTGGTCGCCTGTACCGGGCATGCCTTGGCGGCCGGTGCCGCCCTGCTGTTGGCGGCGGACCGTCGGATCGGCCTCGACGGCCCTTACAAACTCGGCTTCAACGAGGCCAGCCTGGGCGTGACCATCTCCGCAGCCACCGTGGCGCTGGCCCGGTACCGAATGCCCATGCCCTGGTTCGAGTCCTTGATCACGGGCGAGACGTATCCACCTGTGGCTGCCCAGCGAGCCGGCCTCCTGGATGAGGTGGTCGACGACGTTGCGAAGCTCGCCCAGTCGACCCAGGCCGAGGCGGAACGCCTGGGAAGCGTTCCACGTTCGGCTTTTTTGGAGATGCGGAGACTCGCCCGAGGTCCCGTTGTTGACGTCATCCGTCTGGAGCGCAGTCGGTTGACCGGATCGTGACCGACGGACCGGTCGGAGAGAAGCCCTACTCACCGGCCTGAAATACCCGAGGGAGCGACTGCACTTGATCGGAACGGCGAACCGCCACACAATGTCAATATTGACGTCAACTACGATTACCCTGGCGATGGTTGCGGGACCGGGTTCCCGTGGCCACCATCGTGAATGACGAATGTGAGAGCAAGATGACGACCTTCAGCCTCTTCGACTTCGACAGCCACTACTACGAAGCCCTCGATGCCTTCACCCGCCATGTCGATCCCGCCCTGGGCGAACGGGGCGCACGGTTCGAGGTCATCGAGGGGCGCAACCGCTTCGTGGTGGGCGGCAAGATCAACCGCTACATCGCCAATCCGACCTTTGATCCGGTGGCCCGTCCTGGAGCGCTTCATTCGTGGTACCGGGGCAATCCCAAGCAGCAGACGCTCCGGGAAGCCTTCGGGGAGCTCGAACCCATCCGACCGGAGTACCGGGATCGCGACCAGAGGTTGAAGGTCATGGACGAACAGGGGGTCGGGGCCACGCTTCTCTTCCCGACCTTGGGCGTCGGCATGGAGGAGGCCCTGAAGGACGACCCCGATGCGGCGGGCCAGGTGTTCTCCGGATTCAACCTCTGGCTCGACGAGGACTGGGGGTACCGCTACCAGGACAGGATCTTTGGCGTGCCCAATATTCCTCTGCTCGATCCGGAATTTGCCCACCACGAGCTCCAGACGGTGCTGGAGCGAGGGGCACCGGTCATCAACATCCGCAATGCGCCGGTTCCCGTCCCGGGTGGATTCCGATCGCCGTTCGACCCGGTATACGACTCGTTCTGGGGACTAGCCGCCGAGAGCGGCGTGATCGTGGCCACCCACGCCGGGCTGGAAGGCTACGACGTCATCGTCAACATGTGGGAGGACAGTGCCGAGAGCTCGGTGTTCCGATCCCCCTTGCGCGGGGTGATTTCGAAGAACCGCGCCGTCGCCGACTTCTACGGCGCGGCGATCTGCCAACTCATCTTCGAGCGGTTCCCCAAGCTCCGGATGGCAAGTGTCGAGAACGGCGCCTCCTGGGTGCCAGACCTCCTCCACCGCCTGGACGACGCAGCCAACCGCAACCCCGGTTACTTCAAACACGAGCCCTCACAGACCTTTCAGGAGCACGTCTGGGTCACCCCGTTCTGGGAGGATGACCTCGTCGAACTGTCGGAGATCATCTCCATCGACCGGATGCTGCTCGGCTCGGACTGGCCCCACGCCGAGGGTGTGGTCCAGCCGGTCGACTTCATCACCGATTCGCTGGCCTGGGCGGACGACTCCACCAAGCGTCGGATCGGTCGAGAGAATGCCGAGCGCCTCCTCGGCGTCGACATCGCCTGAATCGGTGCCGGTGACCAGCGATCGGTACGAGAAGTGACCTTCGTCCCGGGTATTCGTGCCATCGACACCATGATCGGCTTTCCGCACGCCGACCTGCAGGCCAGCTACTCCGAGATCCTGCAGCAGGTGCGAGACCGAGAGACACACGAGGCGTTCGAGATGCCGGTGGAGTACATGTTCAAGGGGGTGCCCGAGAAGGGGTACGGCGACTCGGGAGATCGCGACCCGGTGATGTACACGCTGAGCGAGATGGACCGTTGGGGCGTCGGCGTCGGCCTGGTGAGTGTGGGCAAGGGCGATGCCGCTGATGCCGCACTAGCCCGCTTTCCCGATCGCTTCATCGGATCCTTCGCTCCCAATCCCCACGACGGGGTGGATGCCGTCCGGAAGATCCGGGCAGCCCATGAGACGTTCGGCATCCGTGCCGTCACGATGTTCCCGGCCGGCTTCTTCCCCCAGGTGCCCATCGACCATCGCTTGATGTACCCCATCTATTCGACCTGCGTCGAGTTGGACCTGCCGGTCTTCGTCACCGTGGGCATCCCCGGGCCCCGGGTTCCCAGTGCGTGCCAGGACGTAGCCCTCGTCGAACAGGTCCTCTACGACTTCCCCGACCTGGTTGTGGTGCTGCGCCACGGGGCGGAGCCCAGAGAGGACCTAGCGGTCAAGCTGATGGTCAAGTGGCCGAATCTCCACTACTCCACAAGTGCCTTTGCCCCCCGCTACTATCCGGCATCCGTTCTGGCCTACGCCAACTCCCGGGGGGCCGACCGCCTGATCTACGCCGGCTACTTCCCCATGGGACTGTCCCTCGAACGCATCATGACCGAAATGCAGGATGTGCCCCTCGACGACAACGTGTGGCCTGGCTTCCTACACGACAATGCGGCACGACTTCTGAAGGTCCACTGAGCGTGCCCGACTCGCCCCCGCCCACACCGCCCACCACTGGAAGTCCGTCCGAGTTCCGCAGCCACGCCCGCCGCTGGCTCGAGGCGAACGCCATCCCCCGCGGCGCTGACGGAGACTTTTCGGCCTCCCATCTGTTCACGGCCAAGTCCCTGGATGATTTCTGGATCCGGGAACGGCAGGTCTTCGATCAGGCCATCGACTGGCAACGCCGCCTCTACGATGCCGGTTGGGCAGGTCTGTCCTGGCCCAGGGAGTTCGGGGGGCAGGGCCTCGATGACTGGGCCGAGGACGTCTTCGCCGAGGAGCACGCTCAATTCGGGGTGTCGACCAAGGTCCTGTCGGTGGGGCTGCAGATGGCCGCATCCGTCCTTCGACGTCACGGCACCGAAGGGCAGAAGGCCCGCTACCTGCCACCGATCATCCGTGCCGACGAGATCTGGTGTCAGCTCTTCTCCGAGCCGGACGCGGGCTCAGATCTGGCCAGCATCACCTCACGGGCCGTCATCACCGACCACGGCTGGGAGCTGAACGGCCAGAAGGTCTGGACATCGGGCGCCGGCGTGAGCGACCTCGGTTTGATCCTGGCCAGGACCGTGCCATCCTCGCGGGGCCGTTCGGGCCTGTCTTGCTTCATTGTGCCGATGACCAGCCCCGGCGTCGAGGTGCGACCGCTCCGGGAGATGTCCGGTGCCTACCACTTCAACGAGGTGTTTCTCTCCGGGGTCGGCGTGGATCGGGATGCTCTCATCGGGGACGAGGGTGACGGCTGGTCCGTGGCCCGGACCATGCTGTCCAGCGAGCGGTCCGCCATCGGAGGAGGTACCAGCGGCCGGTCGGTCGGGGATCTCATTCGGACCGTGCACTCCGTGACCGCTCCCGGCGAAAGGCCAGGCCCTCTCCGCCGACAGTCGGTTGCCGCTGCGTATATCCGAGAGCGGGTGCTCGACCTCCATACACAGCGCGCCCGAGTGGACAGTCCGGCCTCGGCCGGATCGATTGGCAAGTTGATGTACTCGGAGCACGCTCGGCTGTCGTCGTCGGTCGGATTGGAAGCCCTGGGTATGGCCTCGGTGGCCGGTGACGACGACCGGGCCGCCGTGTGGCAGGACCGATTCCTGTTTTCCCCCGGACTCCGGATCGGCGGTGGCACCGACGAGATCCAACGGAACGTCATCGCCGAGCGTGGACTCGGCCTTCCCCGAGAGCCCAAGCCACCGGAGAGTGGGGCATGACGGCGGGTGAGCTGTTCCTCAAGCATCGTGAACGCAACGACGTCGCCCTCTACTTCGAGGACCGGACCATCACCTATCGGGAGTGGATCGACGAGTCCCTTCGTCGGGTGGCCGTTTGGGAAGGTCTGCGAGATCCCGACCTCCCGCCGCACATCGGCGTCCTTCTCGACAACACTCCCGACTTCCTCTACTGGCTAGGGGCGGCTGCCATCTCCGGAGCGGTCATCGTCGGCATCAACTCCACCTATCGGGGAGATGAGCTGCTCCGACT
>Ga0302320_10012220_pt1 | contig 18077 bp, 20 predicted proteins | sample Bog_T0_3_FD_202130 | JGI IMG/M metagenome (GOLD analysis project Ga0302320, IMG submission 202130) | Peat permafrost microbial communities from Stordalen Mire near Abisko, Sweden - Bog_T0_3 | ecosystem: Environmental > Terrestrial > Soil > Wetlands > Peat | place: Sweden: Abisko, Stordalen Mire...
ATGGCCCGTCGCGCAGCCCAAATTCACCAGGCGGCCTTCGGCGAGCACGAAGATCGCCTTGCCGTTGGAGAAGGTGTACTGGTCGACCTGCGGCTTGATGTTGAGCTTGGTCACATCCCTGGCGGCGTCGAGCTGCGCCATCTGGATCTCGTTGTCGAAGTGGCCGATGTTGCAGATGATGGCCTGGTCCTTCATCAGCTTCATGTGCTCGAAGGTGATGATGTCCAGGTTGCCGGTGCAGGTCACGTAAATGTCGGCACGGCCGAGCGTCTCCTCGATGGTGGTGACCTCATAGCCTTCCATCGCGGCCTGCAGGGCGTTGATGGGGTCGATCTCGGTGACGATGACGCGCGCTCCCAAACCGCGCAGCGAAGCCGCCGAGCCCTTGCCCACATCGCCGTAGCCGCAGACCACGGCTACCTTGCCCGCTACCATCACGTCGGTGGCGCGCTTGATCCCGTCAACGAGCGACTCGCGGCAGCCGTACAGATTGTCAAACTTGCTCTTGGTCACCGAGTCATTCACGTTGATGGCCGGAACCAACAGCTTGCCCTCTTCGAGCATCTTGTACAGGCGATGGACGCCGGTGGTGGTCTCCTCGGAGACGCCGCGCCAGTCCTTCACCACGCCGTGCCAGCGCTGCGGTTCATGGGCGAGAGTCTTCTTCAGCAGCTTCTGGATCACTTCCTCTTCCAGCGAGCCGGCCTTGCCGTCAACGAAGCTGCGGTCGCCATTCTCTAGTTCATAGCCCTTGTGGATGAGCAGCGTCACGTCGCCGCCGTCGTCCACGACCATCTGCGGGCCGAGGCCGCCTTCATGGCGCAGCGCCTGGTCGGTGCACCACCAGTACTCTTCCAGCGTCTCGCCTTTCCAGGCGAAGACCGGAACTCCGGCGGCGGCGATGGCCGCGGCAGCGTGGTCCTGGGTGGAGAAGATGTTGCAGCTCGCCCAGCGCACGGTAGCCCCGAGCTCCACCAGCGTTTCAATGAGCACGCCGGTCTGGATGGTCATGTGCAGCGAGCCGGTGATGCGCACGCCCTTGAGCGGCTTGCCGGCGGCATACTTGCGGCGGATGGACATCAGGCCGGGCATCTCAGCCTCGGCGATGGTCAGCTCTTTGCGGCCCCAATCGGCCAGTCCAATGTCGGCTACCTTGTAGTCAGTGGTTACCTGTTCCAGTGTTGCTGTAGGCACGTTTGTCTCCTTGGGATTCGACTTCCAGAATATCAGACAGGTACGACCTTAAGCAGCCCGGATAGCATGCGCCGGACCTCAACTAATTGATCCTGCAACACTTGCTAGGCTTCAGCCTCGATGAAGTGAAGATCGTGGGAGAGCAGGAGTTGATAATCGACCTCCACGCAGCCGCTACAGCACAATCACTGCCGAGCCATCCTCCGTCTCATCCTTTACCGCAAGCAGCGCGGCGTTGGCATCTTCCAAAGCAAACGCCGTCACCTTTGGCCGGATGTTGAGCTCGTGCACGACCTTCAGGAAGTCGCGCGCGTCGTCGCGGGTCATGTTGGCAACGCTGCGGATCTGGCGCTCGCCCCACAGCAGCTTGTCGTAGTCGAAGGCCGGCATCTGGTCCAGGTGGATCGCGTTGATGGCCACCACCCCGCCTTTGCGCAGGCTGCTGAGCGCGTCCACCACCACCTTGCCGGCGGGAGCGAAGGTCACTGCGCGGTCCAGGGCCACCGGTGGCCGCGCATTCTCGTCGCCCACCCACTTCGCGCCCAGCGCCTCGGCGGACTTGCGGTGGGACTCGCCGCGCGTGATGACGTAGACCTCGCACTTCCAGTGCTGCAACACCTGGATGGCCAACGCCGCTGAGCTGCCAAAGCCGAAGAGTCCCACGCGCTCCCCCGGCTGCACCCCCGCCACGCGCAGGCTGCGAAAGCCGATGATGCCCGCGCACAGCAGCGGCGCGACGTGCTCGTCGTCCAGGCCAGCGGGCAGCAGATAGACGAAGTCCGCACGCGCCAGCACGAACTCGGCATATCCGCCGTCCACGCTATAGCCGGTAAAGGTGGGATGGTCGCAGAGGTTCTCCATGGCGTGGGAGCAGAACCAGCAGGTGCCGTCGGTGCCGCCCATCCACGAGACTCCCACGCGCGCGCCTAGCGGCAGCCCTGCGGTTGCGCCCTCCACAACCTCGCCGACGATCTGGTGGCCGGGAATCAGCCGCGGTCGCAGCGGCGGCAGGTCACCCTCCACGATGTGCAGGTCCGTGCGGCATACGCCGCAGGCGATGACCTTGAGCAGAACATCACCGGGCCGGACGGCGGGCCTGGGAACGTCGACGAGGGTGAGGTAGCGACCCTTGGCAGTGGAGGGCTTATCAAAGATGGCGGCTCGCATAGAGTGTGCCTCGCGGGAGATGTCTCAATGCGTTGGATGCGTCCGCTCCAACTCCAAGAGCTCGAGCCACGCAAGATCAACCTTCTGCTCCAGCTCGGCGAGGGTTCCGTCGTTGGGCAGTACGAGGCATTCGGCAGCATGTTCGGCGGTCTTATGCTGCTCGCGCAGACGCCGCGCGGCGTCCGCCTCCAGTGCAGCCTGTTCGTCCGCAGAGAGCGCCCGTCCAGCGGCGGCGCGGTCGACGAAGCGAGCGAGCTTGTGTTCCTCGGGAGCTGTGACCAGCAGGATGCGGTCGAAGCGCTCACGCCAGGGCCTGCCATCCTGAGGCTTTGCGCTGAAGATCAAGGCCGATTCGATGACCACGATGGCGTGCGTGCCTTCCAGCGCGGAGATCTTGTCCGCCTGCGCGGCGATGACGGCCGGATGCACGATGGTGTTCAACTCGGCGATGCGCGGCTGCGCGGGATCGAAGGCGATGCGGGCGAGTTCGCGGCGGTTGAGCGTGCCGTCCGCAGAGACGATGGAGCGACCAAAGCGCGCGACGATCTGCTGATACACCGGTTGGCCGGGGGACATCATCGCGCGAGCCATCTCGTCGGAGGACATCACCACCGCGCCCCGCGCGGCCAGCATCGCGGCCACGGTGGACTTGCCGCTGCCGAGATCGCCGGTGAGGCCGACACGCAGCATCGCGGCTAGCTTCCGGCGCGGCGCCGGCGCGCGGCTTTCACAGTGTTGGACATCAGCATGGCAATCGTCAGCGCGCCGACACCGCCGGGCACGGGCGTGTAGGCGCCGGCGATGGCAAACGCTGCCGGGTCGATGTCGCCGACGAGGGCCGAGCCGCGTTTGAGCAAGCCCTCGCGCCGCGCGGCATCGCCGGGGAAGAAACGCTCCAATTCAGCCTCTGTGTCGATGCGGTTGATACCGACGTCGATCAGCGTTGCTCCGGGACGGACCATCTCCGCGGTCACATAGCCAGCGCGCCCGATGGCCGCGACCAGGATATCGGCCTCGCGGGTGATCGTCGCGAGATCGCGCGTCTGCGAGTGGCAGACCGTGACCGTCGCGGAGGCGTTAATCAGCATCGCGGCGACAGGTTTCCCGACGATGTTGGACCGGCCCACGACGACCGCGCGCGCTCCGGCGATGGGAATCCCGCTGCGCCGCAGCACCTCCAGGATGCCGGCGGGCGTGCAGGGCGCCAGCACCTGCTCGGCAGGCGCGCCGTTTAGCAGGCGTCCGGAGTTGATGGGATGAAAGCCGTCCACGTCCTTCGCTGGATCGACCGCCTCCAGCAGCCGTGCGGTGTCCACTTGCTTGGGCAGCGGCAACTGAATAAGGATTCCATCGATGGCGTCGTCGCGGTTGAGCGCATGGACGAGCGACAACAGTTGCTCGGTGGTGGCGTCCGCTGCCGGCGTATGCATCTCGGAATAGATGCCCAGCTCGGCACAGGTCTTGACCTTGCTGCGCACGTAGATCTGTGAGGCCGGCACCTCGCCCACCAGCACCACGGCCAGGCCGGGCTGGTAGCCGTGGCGGCGCGCGGACTGCACCTCGAGGGCGACCTCGGCCTTAATCTCTGCGGCGATGGCAATGCCATCCAGAACACGCGGCGCAGACATAACAGATGTCATGCCCACAGGATAGCGCGTCCCGATATGGGCCGGCGATGTCCCCCGCTTGTTGACCCTGCGGAAACCTTTCGAGGGTCGCTGCAACCCGCGAAGAGCAGTTCGGCTCTAACCCATCAACTGCGTGGAGCCGATACAGATGCAGAGGAGGAGGCCGATATGAGCGAGATCAAGCAATATCCGCAAGACCGCCCGAACGACGACCGCACCTACGTCGAGCGCTTCACGCCGACGGAGTTGATGACCCTGCGCAAGGAGTTGCTGGAATCCGGCGCGGACTCCTTCCAGGCCGCCGAGATCGTGGCCAACTTCCTCAGCGGCCGCGGCTACGGCGTCTCCTCGCAGGGGGCGCGGTCAGCGGCGTCGCGCATTGAAGTCCCCGGCTGCACTGCAGAACATATCCAAGCTGAGCTGGAGCGCGTCGCGCTGGCAATGTGAGGGTTGTTGGTTGCAGGTTCCTGGTTGTTGGGTAGCTCAGTGACGCAATGGGTTGTTTTGACCAAGAACCAAGAACCAAAAATTAAGAACTACTGCGTAATCTCGCCTTCCGGCTCATCGGTGGGCGAGTCGATCTCTGCCTGAAAGCCTTCCAGCATCCGCTCCAGAAAGGCCGTTTGGTCGAGATCCTTTTTGTGCAGCGACTCAGCGTTCACGATGTGTCGCGCGAGGTCAGCCAGCACGATGCCCCAGGCGAAGGGGTCCTCCCATGTGCCGGAGCGCAGGCTCACATGCTGACCCTGCTCGGCAACCCATACGCGCAACAGCTCAAACGATGCCTTATCGCGGCTGGCAGCGGGCGGCGGGTCTAAGTACTTTTGGTCGGCCATGGGTCTCTCCTGAGGGTTGGATGTTGCAGCCTGATCGCGCTAGAGGCAGCATAGGCGAAAAGCAGGTCCTTCGCTCACACCCAGACTCACAATTCTTTTCGAACTGGCCTCTTCAGCGGCGCGCGAGCGCGGCCTCAATGCCGGAGTTGACCTCGGCGGCGGCGAACTCGGCGGCCACGCGGATGCCGTTCATCACCGCGCGCTCGTTGGAGGAGCCGTGGCCGACGATGCAGACGCCGCGCACCCCCAGCAGCGGCGCGCCGCCGTACTCTGAGTAGTCCAGCCGCTTCTTGAACGCGGCAAAGGCCTTCTGCGAGAGCAGAGCGCCTACCTGCGAAGTCACCGTAGACTTTAGGCTCTCTCTCAGCGTCACGCGCACCAGCTTGGCTAGGCCTTCGCTGGTCTTGAGCGCGACGTTGCCGACAAAGCCGTCGCAGACGATGACGTCCGCGAGGCCGTTGTACAGGTCGCGGCCCTCGACGTTGCCCAGGAAGTGGATGGGCAGCGCGCGAAGCAGGGCGAGAGTCTCGCGGGTGAGCGCGTTGCCCTTGGAGTCCTCTTCACCGATCGACAGCAAACCGACGCGGGGATTGGGGACGCGCAGCACGTTCTTCGCATACATGTGGCCCATCACGGCGAACTGGACGAGATTTTCAGGATCGCAGTCCACGTTGGCGCCCACGTCGAGCAGCACGCAGGGGTTGCCGGTGGTGGTGGGCAGCACGGTCGCTAGCGCTGGCCGGTCCACCCCGGCGAGCGAGCCCAGCACCATCTTGGCGGTGGCCATGGCGGCGCCGGTGTTGCCGGCGGTGACAAAGCCGGAGGCGCGGCCCTCGCGCACCATCTTCAGCCCGACGCGCATAGTGGAGTCGCGCTTGGAGCGGACGGCCTGCGCGGCTTTGTCGTCCATGGTGATCCACTCGCTGGCCGGGACGATGAAGATCGGCAGCTTCTTGCCCCCGGAGTGCAGGCGCAGACCCTCACGCACCCTGGGGCGCAGCAACTCTTCCGGCCCGACTAGGTGGACGCGCACGTCCAGATGGCGGCAGGCCAGGATGGCGCCGCGAATCTCCGGCTCGGGGGCCTTGTCAGACCCCATGGCATCGAGAACGATGTCAATGGGCATATAAAAAGACCACTAAGGGGTTTTGCTTTTGCTCGTTGACTTTACGTTGACCTTACGCCTCTTTGACCGCCACCGTGGCGCGGCCCTTGTACTCGCCGCAGTTCTTGCAGGCGCGGTGGGGCAGCTTGGGGGCGGTGCACTTGGGGCAGATGGAGACGCCGGTGGGCGTAAGGAAGTCGTGGCTGCGGCGCTTGGCGGTGCGTTGCTTGGAGTGACGCCGTTTCGGATTAGGCATGGTGGACCTCTATCAGTTGGGCCGCGAGGCACAGGGCATCGCCGGACCGAAATCTTGGTGGTGTTTCTTTGCTAGGCTTTGCTGCTCACGGCAATCCCGGCCAGTACGGCTAAGCGGGGATCCATCGGCTTCTCCGCGCACTCGCAGGGTGCGAGGTTGCGATTGTTGCCGCAGTGGGGGCAGAGACCCTTGCAGTCCTCCCGGCAGAGCGACCGTCCGGGCAGGGTCAACAGCACCTGCTCCCGTACGGCGTCCTCCAGCAGCAGGCCGCTCTCTCCATAATACCCGATTTCTGTCTCATCTTCTGTAATGGCGCGCTCGCCGGGGTCGGCATCGACGCCCTCGGGGCGGAAGATCAGGTCAAAGTCGCCGGCCAGCGGCTGGGCCACCGGCTCCAGGCAGCGGGCGCAGAGCTGCGAGAACTCGCCGCTGTAGTGGGCGCGCAGCCGGATGTCGTCGACGAACTCGCGGGGGCCGCGGTGCTCGACCAGCAATTCAGCCTGCCCCTTGAGGTGCAACGGGCCGACCTGACAGATGTCCGGAGCGTAGTCGATGGCGCCAGCGGGGAGGGTTTCGTCGAGCTGGAGTGGTTCGTCGACGAGTTGTGCGGGGGTGATCAACATAGGTTAAGCGTAGGGCGTAGTGTGAGGCGCGTCAATGCAACCGAGGCCGAGGGAACCAAAGAGGCTTCCAGGCATCAGGCGAACAGCCTTATCGCGGCAATCCCCGCGGCCCCCGCGTCAAGGCAGGCCGGTGTGTTCTCCAGCGTTATGCCGCCCAGCGCCAACACCGGCGTTCCGGCGGCGGCGCGGCAGGCGTCGGTTAGCGCCTCCAGGCCCGAGCCGTCGCGAATGAGCTGCCGCGCGATGCGCTTCTCGAAGACCGGGCCGAAGAGGATCAGGTCGACGCGGGCGTCGTGCGCTCTCTGTACCTCGTCGAGCGTGTGGCAGGAGACGCTGATCACCGGTTCGCGGCCGGTGCTGCCTGTGAAGACGCTGCGCACCTGGACTGGCGTCAGTTCGTCGGGATGCGAGGTCAGGTGGACCCCCGCCGCTCCCGCGGCAATCGCTACATCCGCGCGCCCGTTGAGGAGCAGCCGCGTCTTCGCGCCGGGAACGGCCGCAACCTCCTCAAGGACCCTGCGTGCCAGGACGGTGAGTTCTCCGGCATTCATCTTTTTTTCACGGAGCTGAATGTAGTCGATGCCGTCTTTGGCCCAGCGGCCTGCTTCGGTTGTTGCATTGTCCCTGTCAGCAATGGCATAGCGGATCATCTCGACCAGTGTAGGCGAGCCGTTCAGCAAGGTGCGTTGGAACGGGCCACCCAAGGCTCCGGCATGCATTCAGCTATGCTTAAGTGAGCTACGCATCGCCTTCCCGGCGGTCACCGGCACGATTGTGGAGGACCGCATCCTGATGGGCCGCGACAACGGCGCTCTGACCTCTTCCGAAACGCAGCTCAAACCCAGCGCCAGAGTCACCGGCGTTGTTTATTTGCTGTATTTCGTTACGGCGATCTCCGGTGAGCTCCTGGCCCATCACGGGTTGGTGGTGGCCTATGGCAACGTTCTCTACCTGATCCCGAATTTCTTCTATGCCGCCGTGGCAGTGCTCTTTTATTTCATGTTTAAGCCGGTGAGCAACGTCCTCTCATTCCTTGCGGCGTTGCTTAGTCTGGCAGGTTGCACGATTGCGAGCCTTGATATCTTCCATCTCGCTCCTGCGCGCTTCAGCCCGCTGATATTTTTTGGACCGTATTGCATTTTGCTTGGATATCTCATTTACAGGTCGACCTTCCTGCCGCGAACAATCGGCGTTTTAATGATGCTGGCCGGCGTGGGATGGGTGGTTTCAGTGTTGCCCGAGATCGGCAAGGCGGCGTTCCCGCTCGTTGTGCCTGTTGGCATCCTCGCGGAGGCGGCCCTGATGCTGTGGCTGCTCATTAAGGGAGTCCGTGAGGATCGTTGGAAGGAGATGGCTCTCGCCTACTCTTCCTGAAGGTCGCTGAATCGCCGCGCCTTTACCGGCTCTTCACCTCAACGGGCTATGATAGACACTCCGGCAGTCCTGTAATCCGCTTCATTGCTCCGTCACGCGCATCCAAATCTCCGGGGAGACGCTTCCAAACACCTATGGCCACTCTGTACGACCTTATTGTGATTGGCTCTGGCCCGGCTGGGCAGCGCGCCGCCATCTACGGTTCCAAGCTGGGCAAGAAGGTCGCCCTGGTGGAGATGCGCGAGGTCGTCGGCGGCGCCTGCATCAATACCGGCACCATCCCCTCCAAGACCATGCGCGAGGCCGTGCTGCACCTCTCCGGCTATAACTACAAATCCATCTATGGTATGAACTACCGGGTGAAGGAGCGCATCACGATGGCCGACCTGGCCTTCAGGGTGCAGCACGTCATCAAGACCGAGATCGATGTCACCGAGGCGCAGCTGTCCAGAAACAACATCGAGATGCTGGTCGGCGTGGCGAGCTTTGAGGACCCGACCCACGTGAAGGTGACCAACAGCAAGGGTTCGGTTATCTATGAAGCCAAGAACGTATTGATTGCGACCGGAACCAAGCCGGCCACGTCGCCCAAGGTGCCGATCAACGGCACGTCGATCATCAACTCTGACCTGGTGCTGGACCTGCCCAACCTGCCCAAGACCATGATCATCGTGGGCGGCGGCGTCATCGGCGTGGAGTACTGCTGCATGTTCGCCGCGCTGGGCGTGCGCGTCACGCTCGTCGAGCGCCGCCCCCGCCTGCTGGAGTTCGCCGACCAGGAGATCGTCGAGGCCCTGAGCTACCACCTGCGCGATGCGCGCGTGACCATGCGCATGAACGAAGAGGTGGAGTCGGTGGAGGAGTCCGACGAGGGCGTGGTCGCCAACCTCGAATCCAAGAAGAAGTTGCAGGGCGACGCGCTGCTCTACGCCGTTGGCCGGCAGGGCAACGTGGACGAGCTGAACCTGTCCAACGCCGGCATCGAGTCCGACACCCGTGGGCGCATTCCGGTGGACAAGGACTTCCGCACCAAGTCGCCCTGTGTCTTTGCGGTGGGCGACGTCATCGGCTTCCCGTCGCTGGCTTCGGTCTCGATGGAACAGGGAAGGATTGCAGCGGCGCGCGCCTTCGGCGACGACAGCATCGTCTCCAACCCCAGCTTCTACCCTTATGGCATCTACACCATTCCCGAGATCAGCTTCATTGGAAAGACTGAGGAGCAGTTGACCGAGGAGGACGTGCCCTACGAGGTGGGCGTGGCCTACTACCGCGAGATTGCGCGCGGCCAGATCCGCGGCGACACCACCGGACGGCTGAAGATCATCTTCCACCGCGAGACCCACTCGCTGCTGGGCGTGCACATCATCGGAGAGGGCGCCAGTGAACTGCTGCACATCGGCCAGGCGGTTATGGCGTTGGGCGGCAAGCTGGACTACTTTGTGGACACCGTCTTCAATTACCCCACGCTGGCGGAGTGTTATAAGGTGGCGGCGTTCAACGGGCTGAACCGCGTCGCCAAGCTCGACTGAAGAAAAAGCGACATTTGACGGCCGGGCCTTTGCCCAGCTAATTTCTCAGACCTCTGAGCCGAAGCGGGCAGGGCAGCATCCCATGAGGGTACAGGCCGGCCGGAGAGCAACCCATGAGCGAGAGCAAAGCGAAGACCGCAACCATGAAGACCGTCGGCGTGAGGCTGGCCGAGCGGCTGTACGCCGGGCTGATTGTGGACCACAAGCTCTCCGGCGAGCTGTTGAGCTTTCCGCCCGCGTCCGTTACGCTGGACGCCGAGGATGACAACTCCATGGTGGAGATGCCGCTCGAGGCCGTGATCGACTCCATCTGCAAGCTGGTATTGCAGGCGGCCAAGGGACATGAAGGTTCCATTCAGGCTGTCGGCGTGGCGGTACCGGGACTCATTCGCAGTGGCGTGGTGGAGGAGGCGCCCAACCTGCCGCAGCTCAAGGGAGCGCGCGTGGCCGCCAGGCTCACCGAGGCTCTGGCAGCAAACGGCATGGCGACTCAGGTGAACGTCATCAACGACGCCGACGCCGACGCTGCCGGGCTGGCCAGCAAGCACGGCAAGCTGGACAGCTTTATCCGCGTCTGGACGCTGGGCACCGGCATCGGTTATGGCGTGTATCCGTTCAGCGACGGCGTATGGGAGGGCGGCCACAGCGTGATCTCGCTCGACGACAAGGAGAACTTCTGCGGCTGCGGCGGACGCGGCCACCTGGAAGGCATCATGGGGCACCGCTCCATGCGGTTGCGCTTTATGGATATGGAGCCCGAGGAGGTCTTTGAGGCCGCCAACCGCGCCCAGCCCGACCCGCGCTGCCTGGAGTTCAAGAAGCTGTGGCATAAGGCCCTGGCCGCGGCCACGGCGACCTCCATCCACTTTCGCGGCGCGGGCAAGTTCTACCTCACCGGCTACAACGTGCGGTTTCTGGATATGAACATGCTGAAGGACTACCTGCACCAGATGGTCAAAATGAGCCCGCTGCAGAGCTATGCGCTGGAGGCCGTGGAAGAAGATCAGACGGTGCGCGTGGTGGGTGCCGCTGTGGCGGCGGAGCAGGCGATCGGGCGGTAGTTATCGCTGGCACACCGGGCAGTAGACCGTTGTGCGTCCGCCGACGCTGATCTTCTTCAGCGGCGTCTTACAGACCTTGCAGCGCTCGCCCGCGCGGCCGTAGACCATGTGCTCCAGTTGGAAGAAGCCGCGGATGCCGTCGGCATCGACATAATCTGACACCGAAGAGCCGCCAAGCTGGATCGCGTGGGCCAGCACCTGTTGCAGCGCGGCGTGCAGGCGGGTAAGCTCCGCACGCGTCAGCCTTCCGGCTTGCCGCCGCGGGCGGATGCCGGCGCGGAAGAGGCTCTCGTCGGCGTAGATGTTGCCCACACCATGCAGGATGGCCTGGTTCAGCAGCGCGGCCTTGATCGCGAGCTTGCGTCCCCGAAACAGCGTTGCGAACTCGTCCGCGGAGATCGTGGTCGGCTCCGCGCCGGGGCCGAGGTAGCTCTCGGCGGCGATCGAGAGCCGCCCGAAGCGGCGCGGGTCAACGAAGCGCACCTCGCGTTTGTCGTCCAGCGTGAGCACGGCGTGGGTGTGTGGCGGCAGCGGCACCTCCGGCTGCGAGACCAGCAGGCGGCCCGTCATGCCGAGGTGGATGAGGAACTGTGCATCGCGCTTCTTGCCCGCGCCGTGCGCCACGTCCATCACGATGGTCTTGCCCACGCGATGCACGCGCACGATCCGCGCGCCGGTGAGCGTCTCCGCGATTACGCTCTCCGGCGACTTGAAGGTCTGCGGCTTGCCGCTGGTCCACACGCTGACGATGCGCAGTTCGCGCACGCGCGCGTCCACGCCGTTGGCGACGGTCTCGACCTCGGGAAGCTCCGGCACGCTCTTGAGCATAAGCGAAGCGATACACTGGGCGCGGCACCGGCAGCCGGAGTCGATATGGCAGGACAGAGTACGGAGACCGTCGCCCGATGAGCACCCTTCCGCGCATCCTCAAGAACCTCGGGGCCATTCTGACCGGCCGTCTGCTCTCCATCCTGCAACAGGTGGTGTTGCCGCCGATCTTCATCTATCGCTATGGACTGGCCGGCTTTGGGGAGTGGACCGTGCTCTCCGGCGCGGTTTCGGCGCTGGGTATCCTGAACTTCGGCGTGCAGACCTACATGAACCAGGACCTCGCGGTACGCTACCAGCGCGGCGACATGGAGGGCTACCGCGTCCGCCAGTCCACGGCGGTGCGGCTGCTGCTGGGCATCGTGCTGGTGGCGGCTGTACTTTGCCTGAGCTTCTTCTTCCTTCCGTTCGACACGCTGCTGCGGCTGGATCTCTCCCGCCATGCGGCGCAGGCGACGCTCTATCTGCTGGCGCTGGATCTGCTGTTCACGGTGCTCTTCGGCTACCTTGGCGGCATCTTTATGGGAGTGGCGCTGGCCCACCGCGGCGGGCACTGGAACAACGCGCAGGCCTTCTTGAGCACCATCGGCCTGTTGGTTGGCGTTGTGCTGCACCTGAGCTTCCCCATGCTGGCGGCCATCCAACTCGCGTGTCTGCTGCTTTGCCTCGCAGGAGTGTGGATCGATCTCCGCCACACCGCGCCGCAACTGCTGCCTACGCTGCACTACTGGGACGAGGCGGCCCTGCCGGAGATCCTGCACGGCAGCGGCCACTTCGGCATGATTATGATGTCCACGTTCCTGGCTTATGAGGCGCCGCTGCTCATCCTGCAGCGCGTGCTGGGCCCGGTGGCGGTGACCGGCTTTACGCTGATGCGCACCATCTTCTCCATGGCGCGGCAACTGCTTTCGATGGTCACGCAGTCCATGGGCGCGGAGATTACCAACCTCTTCGGCCGGGGGAAGTGGCCGGCACTGGTCCGGCTCTATGACACCTCGGAGCGGCTGGTCTTCTTCCTCATTACGCTGGTGAACCTAACGGTGCTGATGCTCTCGCCGGTGCTGATCACCGTTTGGGTGGCGCGCCATCAGGCCCACAGTGCAGGGCACGGCGGAGCCAGCACACTGTTCGCGGTTGCGCCGTATGTGCTGTGTTCGGCGCTGTCCATGATCATCGGCCTGAAGGAGCACAAGTTCCAGTTCCAGTTCTCCACCAACACCCACGTGGAGCTGGCGCGGACCATATTCTTCAGCTACGTGGCGATGCTGCTGGTCTCCGTGGGCGCCATCCACTTCGCCGGCGTGATGGGCTTTCTGTGGACGTGGCTCGCGGCCGAGACGCTGCAGGTGGTGCGCCTGATTGCCATGAACCGCCGCCTGTTTGCGCATGTGCAGCAGATTGACACGGTGTACATCACGCGGCTGGCCCTGCTGTGCGGCGCAGGACTGGCCGTGGCCATCGCTCTGCTGCCGCGCAGCTCCACGCTGCCGCTGGCGTGGCAGACGGCGCTGGCGGCGGTTTGCGCGGCGCTCGCCGGGGCGCTGGCGTGGAAGATCTTCCGGATGCGTGGGATCTACGCCGACGTGCGGCAGCGGTTCGCGCGGCGTTTGGCTTAGGCGCAGACGATAAAATGGCGGCATGTCCACGAACCCTGTTGCAGACAAGTTCCTAGAGTACGGCGCCAAACGCCTCCAGCAGTTGGAGGCCCAGATTCAGAGCTGCATCGCGCAGCTCTCGGAGGAGCAGATGTGGCGGCGCGGCGGCGACTATGAGAACTCGGTCGCCAACCTGCTGCTGCATCTGGAAGGCAACCTGCGCCAGTGGATTCTGCACGGCATCGGCGGCCAGCCGGACGTGCGCGAGCGCGATGCTGAGTTCACGCTCGCGCCCTCGACGACGGCGGACGTGGCATGGGCTCGGTTCTCCGCCACAGTGGACGCCTCCAGCGACGTCATCGCCGGGCTGGCGACGGAGCGCCTGCTGGAGGTCATCGACCCGCAGCCAGACGGCACATGGCGCAACCCAACCATCCTGGAGGCAATCTTCAAGGTCGTCGGCCATGTGGACATGCACACCGGCCAAATCATTGTGCTGACCAAGCAGATGGTCGCGCATGACCTGGACCTGAGCATGCCGCGCAAACGCTAGGTCGCCCGCGACAGTATAAAATGAAGCATGGGCGCGAGCGTTTCCGCTGCGCGCACTTCCCCCCGAGCACCACCCCCGGAGTCCATCCTTCGTGAGCCACACCAGCAAAGCCAGTCGTCCGTCCGCCGTCATTCTTGGAGCCCAGTGGGGCGATGAGGGCAAGGGCAAGATCGTCGATGTGCTCTCCGAGCGCTTTGACATCGTTGCGCGTTACGCCGGCGGCCACAACGCCGGACACACGGTCATCATCCACGGCAAGAAGTTCGTACTGCAGCTCATCCCCTGCGGCGTGCTGCGGCCGGAGTGCAAGGGCGTGATCGGCAACGGCGTGGTGCTGGATCCCATGGCCTTCCTCGGCGAGGTGCAGAAGCTGCGCGATGCGGGCCTTCCGGTGGATGGCCAGCTCTTCGTCTCCAACCGCGCGCAGGTCATTCTGCCCTACCACCGCATGATTGAGCTCGCCGCAGAGACCGCCCCCGGACGCCAGCCCATCGGCACCACGCGCCGCGGCATCGGCCCCGCGTATGAGGACAAGATTCACCGCAACGGCCTGCGGGTGGTGGATCTGCTGAACAACTCGCTGCTGCGGACGCACATCAACAACGCCTGCCATGAGAAGAACACCATTGCGCACGCGCTCTTCGGCACGGAGCCGCTGGACCCGCGCCAGATGTACGAGGAGTACGCCCGCGCCGCCGAGCAGATCGCGCCCTTCGTCACCGACACCGCCGTCCTGCTGAACCACGCCATCGACGAGGGCCAGAACGTGATGTTTGAGGGTGCGCAGGGAGCGCTGCTGGACATCGACCACGGAACGTACCCGTTTGTGACCAGCTCGTCGTCCACGGCGGGCGGCGCGGTCACCGGGACGGGCGTGGGCCCCACGCGCATCGGTACGGTCATCGGCGTGACCAAGGCCTACGTCACCCGCGTCGGCGAGGGGCCCTTCCCCACCGAGATTGACGGCTACTCCGCCGAGCTGCTGCGCGCCCGCGGGCAGGAGTACGGCGCGGTCACCGGCCGTCCGCGCCGCTGCGGATGGCTCGATCTGCCGCTGCTGCGTTACTCCAACATGATTAATTCCACAGAATGGCTGGTTGTCACCAAGATGGATGTGATGGACGAGTGCGCCGAGATCCCCGTCTGCACCGGGTACAAGATCGACGGCAAGGTCACGGACGTCATCCCTGCCGATGTGCGCGGCTTCAAGGCCATCCATCCCATCTACACCACGCTCCCGGGGTGGAAGTGCTCGACCGAAGGCATCACCGAGTATGACAAGCTGCCCAAACGCGCGCAGGAGTACCTGCAGTTCATTGAGCGTGAGAGCGGCGCGCGCATCGGCATGATCTCCACCGGCCCGGACCGGGTGCAGACCATCACCCTGCCGGAGTTTGAGCAACAATTAATGGGAAAGGCCTAGGGGTTTATAGCCCCTGTCGCGCGCAGCCTGTATCCTTCAAGCAGAGAGGTGGGCATGGTCAGCTTTACGGTACGCATGAGCTTTCGCAGCGAAGACCGCGAGGAGATCGCGCAGATTCTGCGCGAGTTGACCCGCCTGACGCGCCATGAAGACGGCTGTGTGACCTATATCCCGCACTTCGTGGAGAGCGACCCGGACACTATCGTGATCTATGAGCAGTACAAGGATGAGGCGGCGGTGGACGCCCATCGCGAGAGCGAGCACTTTGCAAAGTTTGCCGTCGGCGGCCTGTACCAGAAGATGCTGGAGCGGGCGGTCGAAAACCTGACCGCCATCGCCTGACCCGACCCGCCTGAGGGCGTCGCAGGTTGAGACTGTACGGCATGTCCGGGGGAAGCCGCGAATGGAAATCCGCGCATCTAAATCTTCCAGGATGGAACGTGCCGGCAGCCGCGGTGGAAAATTTCTTTTGACGCACCCCGCGCTTCCGGTCTACCATCCGTTACGCCCATGAGCAGAAGCATGATCTGCGGAAGGTTGCAGCCGGTGGCGGCCGTGACGGCGGTCGCGCTGTTGCTGTGTCTGTCCGCGCCGTTGGTGGCGCAACCGCACCGGAGGCTGGCCCATGAACAGATCCAGGCGCTTGAACACCAATGGCAGACGGCGATGCTCGGCAACGACATTGCCGCCATGGACAAGCTGCTCTCCGACGACTACCTGGGCATCACCGCCAGCGGGGAACTGCTGACCAAGGCGCAGCAACTGGACCGCATGCGCACGCGCAATATCACCATCTCCACGCTCAAAGTCTCGGACATCAAGATTAAGCTGATCGGCTCGATTGCCATTGTGAACTCGCTGGCGCAGGTGGACGGCATGTCCGACGGCAAGCCCCTGACCGGCAGCTTCCGCTATACGCGGGTCTACCAGCGACTGCAAAACGGCTCCTGGAGCGTCACCAGCTTTGAGGCGACGCACATTCCACGCTCCGGGGGACGGCAGCGCGGTGGAGTCGACTCCGGCGCAGGGCAGCGCTAGGGACTGTTCGCGGCAGGACTCTTGTGTGATTCAAACGTTGAAAACTAAGGAGAAGGTTCAGGCGACCTGTGCGGGCAGCGGCTCCTGCTTGCTGGATGCCGAGGTCTTTCGCCTTACAGCGGTGACATTCAGTCCCAGGACCCGGCGTGTGAGCGAGCGCGTTCCGCCGGTGATGCTGGAGTCGTCGGATTCGCACTCCAGCTTTGCGCCGTTGGTGCGCGAAGGCATCTCCGCGATGCGCGCCGGGTTGGTCAGGCTGCCGTCCTGCGGCTGCCGTTCCACGCGCTCACGCGAGGGAAGCGACCAGGCGCTGCCGCCATGGTTGTCATGGTTCGGTGCAATCGACGCCGGTGGACCGCCATTTGCAACCCTGCTCGGTGCTGCCAGCAGTGCGGGGTTTCTATTCTGCATAGGGAACTCCCAGAGCCTAGCCGATACCTACCAGCAATAACTGTGAGATGGAGAAAGCACACTACCGGTTGCTTTCTTTAAATCGTTGCGGAAAGCTGCATTCTGCGCGCGGGGGCAACCGCATTCAAGATGCCACGGCCTCTGCGGCGAGCGCGGCATGCAGCCGCTGCCAGGAGTCGGCCAGTTGCTCGGGCAGGACGCGGGTCTCGGCGAGCACGGACATGAAGTTGGTGTCGCCGGCCCAGCGCGGAACGGCGTGCAGGTGCAGGTGCTGGGCGACGCCCGCGCCGGCCGACTCGCCGAGATTGAGCCCCATATTCAGCCCGTCTGGGTGGTAGACCGCACGCAGCGCGCGCTCGGCGCGGCGGGCCAGGCGCATCAGCTCATAGGCGGTCTCCAGGGGCAGCGCCGCCAGCGAGGCCTCATGCTGGTAGGGGACGACCATCAGGTGGCCGCTGTTGTACGGAAAGGCGTTCAGCACCATGTAGCAGGCCTCGCCGCGCTCCAGGATGCCCGCGGCGGCGTCGGCCTGCTCCCGCGGCATGCCGTGGGCGATGGCGAAGTCCGCTGCCGCGATGATGTTGCAGAAGACGCAGTGCCGGTCGCCCGGCCAGCCGGCGAGCGCCTCGGGCACACCCCGCTTGCTGAGGCTGCGGTCGGCTCCGGTGACATACGCGTAGCGCCAGGGTGTCCAAAGGCGGTCCATACCGGAGAGTATAGGGCCCCACCCACAATCCGGGTGGCCCATCCATGACGGTCTCATTGTCATGGGTGGGGTGCGCAGTCACTCGAACAAAAACAAAGCGCAACCCCCGCGGGTGCCGGAGCGTCCAATGCCCAGGTTCAGCTCAGGATGAATTCGGCGTAGATCGAACATCGGCGGAGTTTCGTTGACCCCGCTTGGCTGCACTGCTACACTTTCAATTGAGCCACCTGCGCGCGGGACCCAGTCGCAGCCGCTCTTCTTCATGCTTCATCTCGCTCCCGCCGACATCATCGTTTTGTATTGAGTCCTCCTTCGGAGGCAGGATGTTCTGCCGCCTTTAAGAGCCTCAACCGCGAAGGTCGGCTGACGCGAATTACCGGGTCCCGAGGCAGTTGTTACCCCCATGGCCGACCACGACCAAAATTCTTTTCAACCCGAGAGCCCAGCCCTGAACACGACATTGGAACCAACCATCCCTGAAGCGACGACCGAGACACCGGCGTCGACCGACCACACCTCCTCCACCGAGACCCGCCCCTTGGTGATTGACCCTTCTGTGCAGGAGACAACCTCCCGCACGCCCGAACCGGAGTCCAGCATCGCTGTCTCCGCGACCGCCGACGCCGAGCCCGAGTACGACGCCGAGGACTTCGCCAAGGCGCTGGAGAGCTTCGACCGCGAGCAGGCCGCCGAGACCGCTGTTGCCCAGGCCATGACCGCCGACGAGGCCGTCATCACTGGCACCGTGGT
>Ga0302320_10012221_pt1 | contig 18076 bp, 18 predicted proteins | sample Bog_T0_3_FD_202130 | JGI IMG/M metagenome (GOLD analysis project Ga0302320, IMG submission 202130) | Peat permafrost microbial communities from Stordalen Mire near Abisko, Sweden - Bog_T0_3 | ecosystem: Environmental > Terrestrial > Soil > Wetlands > Peat | place: Sweden: Abisko, Stordalen Mire...
TCGATCATCACCTGGCAGCCCTTGTCCCAGGCGACCTTGGTCAACTCGCCGAGCGTCTCCAGCTCGGCGAATTGCGCCGCATCGTTGGCGTCGGCGTTCGAGCCGGGACGCAAGCCGTCGCCGAGCGAGAACGAGACGTCGTACTTGCGCATGATGTCGCAGATGTCGCCGAAGCGCTCGTAGAGGAAGCTCTCGCGGTGTCCCGCGAGGCACCAGCGCGCCATGATCGAGCCGCCGCGCGAGACGATGCCGGTGACGCGCTTGGCGGTGAGCGGCACATAGGCGAGCCGCACGCCGGCGTGGATGGTGAAATAGTCGACGCCCTGCTCGGCCTGCTCGATCAGCGTGTCCTTGAACACCTCCCAGTCGAGCTTCAGCGGATCGCCGTCGACCTTCTCCAGCGCCTGGTAGATCGGCACCGTGCCGATCGGCACAGGCGCATTGCGCACGATCCAGGAGCGGATGTTGTGGATGTTGCGGCCGGTCGACAGGTCCATCACCGTGTCGGCGCCCCAGCGGATCGCCCACGCCATCTTCTCGACTTCCTCCGCGACGCCGGAGCTGACGGCGCTGTTGCCGATGTTGGCGTTGACCTTGACCAGGAAGTTGCGGCCGATCGCCATCGGCTCGAGTTCGACGTGATTGATGTTGGCGGGAATGATCGCGCGGCCCAGCGCGACCTCCGCGCGCACGAACTCGGGCGTGACGAACTCGGGGATCGCCGCGCCGAAGCTTTCGCCGTCGGCGAGCCGTTCCCGGGCGCCCTCGACCGCCGCCTCGCGCGCCAGGTTCTCGCGATGCGCGACATAGATCATCTCTTCGGTGACGATGCCGGCGCGGGCGAATTCGTACTGGGTGACGAGTTGGCCGGGAGCGCCGGCGCGCAAGGTTCGCCTGGCCGGGCAATGGGGCGCGAGCCGCTCGGTCGAAACCGAGCCGTTGTCTTCCGGCTTGATCGCGCGGCCTTCGATCGCGGCGTAGCCGCGCCTGGCGATCCAGCTTTCGCGCACCGGCTCGAGGCCGGCTTCGAGGTCGATTCGCGCTGCAGGGTCTGTGTAGGGGCCGGAGGCGTCGTAGACGCGCACCGGCGGCTCGATGGGATCGGAGAGCGCAATCTCGCGGAACGGAACGCGGATGTCGTCGCGGCTCTTCGGCGAAGCGTAGACCTTGCGCGAGCCTTCGATCGGGCCGGTGGTCACGCGGCTCGGGGCCGTCGGAATCTTCGCGTATTCGTTCATCTCGCGTCTCCGCTTCCCGGAATTTGAGGGCGGAGCGGCTTGGCGCGGCGATGAGGATCGGCGTGCCTCGTCCCTTCGCCGGCATGACCCGGATCAGGTTCTAAGGGTCCGGCGCTTTTTCACGCCGTCTCAGCCCGTCACGGGCGCCCCTCGAGTTGGCCGCGGAATGTGGGACGAAGCGCGGCGCCTGTCAATGGACGCGGTCAAACGCCCCCGCCCGTCGTGCAGGATCAAGGTCCGCTGCGCGCGGCAATGCCGGCGCGCAGCGCGGCGCTCGCCGCGGCGTCGATCGCGATCCCGGCGCGATCGACCCGCGCCAGCCAATCGACGACGGTCCGGCCGCCAACCTTCAAGTTCGGCGCGATCTCGGCGAGCGGCGCGAGCGCGAAGGCGCGTTCGGTCAGGCGGGGATGGGGAATCACGAGGTCGGGCTCGTCGATCGTCGCGCCGCCATAGGTGAGGATGTCGATGTCGATCAGGCGCGGCCCCCAGCGCTCGATCCGCTCGCGGCCGAGACCCCGCTCGACCGCGAGGCAGAGCTCGAGCAGCGCGCGCGCCGGCAGCGTGGTCTCGACAAGCGTCGCCGCGTTGAGGAAATCCGGTTGATCGAGCTTGCCCCACGGCGGCGTGCGATAGAGCGAGGAAATCGCCGCGACGCCCACCTCCGGCGCGCCGTCGAGCCGTTCGAGCGCAGCGGCAAAGGCGGCAGCGACGTCGCCGACGTTGCCGCCGAGGCCCAGCGCAGCGACGACGCCCGCCTCAACGCTCACGCCTGACCTCGATCTCGACCCCGACCGCCTCGAGCTGTTCGGCGATCGGCGGCGCGACCTTGCCGACTCGCACCCTCACCTGCTCGATGCGCGCGAACGCCGCGAGCAGCGCTTCGGCGACGTCGAAAGCTGCCGCTTCCACCAGGGTGCGCGGAGCGCCGCAGAACGCCCGGCGGGTGATCGCCGCCACTTTGCCGTAGTCGACCGTCGCCTTGAGGTTGTCTGTCGCCGCGGCCTCGGCGAGATCGGCGACGAGTTCAAGTTCGATCTCGAACATCTGGCCGTATTTGCGCTCATGAGCGAAATGACCGTGGAAAGCGTGCAGCCTGAGGCCGTCGACGAAAATCCTGCCCTGCTGGATGACCCCTCTTCCGCTCATATCCGGCCTTCCTCGATCGCGCGCCACACCTTCAACGCCTGCACGTGCGGCGCGACGTCATGGACCCTGAGAACGTCTGCGCCAGCCGCAACGCCGGCGAGCCCGGCGGCGATCGAGCCGGCGAGGCGATCGGCGGCGGCCGGCTGTCCCGTGATGCGGCCGATCGTCGACTTGCGCGACACGCCGAGCAGCACCGGCCGCCCGAGCGCTTTGAGCGCGCCGAGCCGGCGCACCGCGACGAGGTTCTGTTCCGGCGTCTTGCCGAAGCCGAAGCCGGGATCGACCCACAGCTTGTCCTCGGCGACGCCTGCGGCGAGCGCGGTCTCGATTGAGCGCGACAGAAACGCGAGCATATCGGCGACGATGTCGAGCTCAGGGTCCACAGTGGCGCGATTGTGCATCAGCACCGCCGCGGCGCCGGTCGCCGCCACCACGCGCGCCATGTCGGGATCGCGCTGGAATCCCCAGACGTCGTTGACGATCGACGCGCCGGCTTCGATCGCCGCGGCGGCGACCCTCGCCTTGGTGGTGTCGATCGAGATCGGGGTCGCGACGCGCCGCGCGAGCGCAGCGACGACGGGCAGGACGCGCCCCTTTTCCTCGTCGGCGGCGACCGGGGCGGCGTTCGGCCGGGTCGATTCGCCGCCGACGTCGAGGATCGCCGCGCCCTCTTCGACGAGGCGCACGCCGTGAAAGACCGCCGCATCGACATCGGCATAGCGACCGCCGTCGGAGAACGAATCCGGCGTCACGTTGACGATGCCCATGACCAACGTCGGCCCGCCGAGCGTCAACGACTGGCCATGCGGCAGCGGAAGCGTCAAGGCGAAGCCCGGGTTGCGAGGCGGCGGCGACTTGGCGCGGGCGCGCCGATCGCCGTTCTGCCGACCCTATAGGGCAGAACCCGCGCCGGCGCCACGCGCTGCGGTCAGCGCGCCTCTTCGTTCGCCCCCTCGCTGCGGTGGTTCCACTGCGCGCGGACACGGGCCAAGAGTTCGGCGGCCACTTTCCTCGCGGCGGCGCGGTAAGGCTCAATCAGCCCGAGGGCGAAATGGTGGAAGACGAGCAGCTTCTCATACAGATAGGCGAACCAGGACAGCGTCATCAGCCGCTCGCGCGTGAGGTCGAAAATCGGGACCACGAGCCCAAAGCCGAGGGTCTTTACGACGATGTAGCCTACGCCGCCGACCAGGATGTGGCCGGTCGCCGCGATCAAGACGCAAAAGGCGGCGCCGGTCTCGGCGACCACGAACGGAATGCCGAACATCAGCAGCGCGACCCACACTGGCAGACGATCGATCAGCCTGATCAGCACGGCGCGAATCTTGACCCACGGCACGAGCGCGAAGATGCGCCCTCCGACCGCCACCACGCGATCCCAGATCCAGGTCTCGAACAGGAATGCGAGAGCGAGCAAAAGCAACAGCGCCCGCTTCAGATAGTCTCGCCAATACACGCAACTGCCCCGCGAATTCACGACGCCGTGAACTTGACCGGGATTTGCGGCGACATCAAGCCCGACGACCGTCAGGACGCATTGATGAATTGTCGCAATCGTTTGCGGGCGGGCGTCGGCCCGGCCGCCGACGTGCACAACCGGGGATAGCCCTGGGTCGCAAGGCGCGCTGTCAGGGCGGCGTTCCCTCTCTCCTGGGACGCCGCCCTGCATCGACAGTCTTTCCGGGCTTCGCGCGGGTTTGCGCGCCGCGCGAAGCCCCCCGCGCCGAAGATCAGGCGAGGTCGAAGCGGTCGGCGTTCGTCACCTTGGTCCACGCCGCGACAAAGTCCTTGGCGAACTTCTCTTTCGCGTCGGCGCTGGCGTAGACTTCGGCCAGCGCCCGCAGCTGCGAATGCGAGCCGAAGATCAGGTCGACGCGAGTCGCGGTCCATTTGATCGCGTTGGTCTTGCGGTCGCGCCCCTCGAACACGCCGTCTGAGCCGACGGCAGGCGTCCATTGCGTGCCTGCGTCCAGCAGGTTGACGAAGAAGTCGTTGGTCAGCGTTTCCGGCCGCTTGGTGAAGACGCCGTGCGCAGCCTTGCCGACGTTCGCGCCCAGCACACGCAGTCCGCCGACGAGGACTGTCAATTCCGGCGCCGTCAGCCTCAGCAATTGCGCGCGATCGATCAGCGCCTCCTCGGCCGAAAGTCGCTGCTGGCCGCGGAGATAGTTGCGGAACCCATCGGCAGTCGGTTCGAGCGGCGCGAAGGAATGGGCGTCGGTTTGCTCTTGCGACGCGTCGGAGCGTCCGGGCGTGAAGGGAACTTGCACGGCAAGCCCGGCGTCTTTCGCGGCCTTCTCGATCGCCGCGCCGCCGGCCAGGACGATCAGGTCGGCGAGCGAGACCTTCTTGCCGCCCGCCGCCGAGGCGTTGAATTCCTTCTGGATCGCTTCGAGTTTGGCCAGAACCTTCGCCAACTCGGCCGGCTGATTGACTTCCCAATCCTTTTGCGGCGCCAGGCGGATGCGCGCGCCGTTGGCCCCGCCGCGCTTGTCGGAGCCGCGGAAGGTCGAGGCCGACGCCCACGCGCTCGAGACCAGTTGCGACACCGTGAGGCCGGAGGCGAGTATCTTCGCCTTGAGCGCCGCGGCGTCCGCCTCGCCGATCAGCGGATGATCGACTGCCGGGACTGGGTCCTGCCAGATCAGCGATTCCTTCGGCACGCGCGGGCCCAGGTAGCGCGCGATCGGACCCATGTCGCGGTGGGTCAGCTTGAACCAGGCGCGCGCGAACGCGTCGGCGAATTGATCGGGATGCGCAAAGAAGTGACGCGAGATCTTTTCGTAAGCCGGATCGAATCGCAGCGAGAGGTCGGTGGTCAGCATCGCCGGGGCGTGACGCTTGGACGGATCGGCGGCATCCGGGATGGCGCCTTCTCCGGCGCCGCCCTTGGGCTTCCATTGGTGCGCGCCGGCGGGGCTCTTGGTCAGCTCCCACTCGTAGCCGAACAGGTTTTCGAAGAAATTGTTGCTCCACTTGGTCGGCGTCGTGGTCCAGGTGACCTCCAGGCCGCTGCCGATCGTATCCCCGCCATGACCGCCGCCGAAGCTGCTCTTCCAGCCCAGTCCCTGCTGTTCGATCGGGGCGGCCTCGGGCTCGGGGCCGACATATTTGTTGGGATCGGCGGCGCCGTGGGTTTTGCCGAAGCTGTGGCCGCCGGCGATCAGGGCGACGGTCTCTTCGTCGTTCATCGCCATGCGCGCAAACGTCTCGCGGATGTCGCGCGCCGCGGCGACCGGGTCGGGGTTGCCGTTCGGGCCTTCCGGATTGACGTAGATCAGGCCCATCTGCACGGCGCCGAGGGGATTTTCGAGGTCGCGGTCGCCGCTGTAGCGCTCGTCGGCCAGCCACTTGCCTTCGGGCCCCCAGTAGATGTCCATCTCGGGTTCCCAGGTGTCGACCCGCCCGCCGCCGAAGCCGAACGTCTTGAAGCCCATCGACTCGAGCGCGACGTTGCCGGCGAGGATCATCAGGTCGGCCCACGAAATCTTGCGGCCGTATTTCTGCTTGATCGGCCACAGCAGCCGACGCGCCTTGTCGAGGTTGACGTTGTCCGGCCAGGAGTTGAGCGGCGCGAAGCGCTGCTGGCCGTCGCCGGCGCCGCCACGGCCGTCGGCGATGCGGTAGGTGCCGGCGCTGTGCCAGGCCATGCGGACGAACAGGCCGCCGTAATGACCGAAGTCGGCCGGCCACCAATCCTGCGAGTCGGTCATCAGCGCCTCGAGGTCCTTGACCACGGCGTCGAGGTCGAGGCTCTTGAACGCTTCGGCGTAGTCGAACGCCTGGCCCATCGGATCGGACAAGGCCGAATGCTGATGCAGGATCGAGAGATCCAACTGGCTCGGCCACCAGTCGCGATTGCCGGGCCCACGCTTCCCGTGCGGGAACGGGCACTTGTTGTCACTGGTCATGGTCACTCCCATCGCGTTCGATGTTTTGAGGTCTTCCAGGTGAGATCATCGTCGTCTGAAATGCGGTTTCAAGTCGCCGATTGCGCGGCTCGAGGCCGCCGGCGGCTGCGCTTCTCTCGGTTGGCCCGTCCTCCATGCCGCGAACGCGCGACCGGGATACGACTACCCGCGCAATCGGTCCAATCGATTGTTGATCGATTTGTAATCGGCGACGCCTATTATAAGCTCGCGCCATGAATTTGCGCGATCTCCAATACGTCGTCGCCGTCGCCGACCACGGCCATTTCGGCCGCGCCGCCGCGGCCTGTAACGTCAGCCAACCGACGCTGAGCGGCCAGATCCTCAAACTCGAGGCCGACCTCGGCGTTCGCATCTTCGAGCGCGAGGGTCGCGCGGTCGCGGTCGCGGCGCGCGCCGAGCCGATCGTCGAGCACGCGCGGCGTGCGCTGGCGGCGGTCGCCGAGGTCGCTGCGGCGGCGCGCGGCGCGCGCGATCCGCTCGCCGGACCGCTCAGAATCGGCGTCATCCCCACCGTCGGGCCCTATCTGCTGCCCTACGCGCTGCCGGCGCTGATCCGCGACCTGCCGCAGGCGCCGATTGCGATCGTCGAGGACCTGACCGATCGCCTGCTGCCGCTACTCGTCGAACGCAAGCTCGACGCGGCGGTGATCGCCACCGACCCCGGCGACCGCAAGCTCGAGACGCTGCCGCTCTACGATGAGCCGTTCCTGCTGGTCGCCGCGCTCGACCATCCGCTCGCCGGGCGGGACAAGGTCGCGCCCGACGACGTCGATCCCAAGACGCTGCTGCTGCTCGCCGACGGCCATTGCCTGCGCGATCAGGCGATCGCCCTGTGCGGCCATGACGCCGCCCGAGGCGCCGCGGGCTCCGACATCAGCGCGACCAGCCTCGAGACGCTGCTGCAGCTCGCCGCCGCCGGCTATGGCGTGACGCTCGCGCCGCGGCTGGCGATCGAAGGCCGACGCGGCGCCGCGCTCGCCGGCCTCGCGGCGCGGCCGTTCGCCGACCGCGCGGTGAAGCGCGAGGTGACGCTCGCCTTCCGCCGCGACACGACTCGTCGCGCCGCGCTGGTGCGCTTTGCCGCCAGCTTGCGCGCCGCGGCGCCGGCGTGGCTCACCGAGGCGAAGCCGCCGCCCGCCGCACCGGTCAAGGCGAAGGCCAAAGCCTCGCGTCGAATGCGAAGGGCCGCAGCGAAACGATAGCGAACTTCGCCGCGTCGCGATGCAGGGGGTTGGCGAGCGCGTTGGCGCTCTCGGCGACGACGAAGGAAGGGACGCGCAACAACGCCGAGCGACCCGAGGCGAGCCAAGCGTCGCCGACCGCGCACGGATCGGCGGGCGCTTGGGCGATTTCTTCGGCGACGCCGTGACCGGTGTCGATCGCCATCAGCACGTAGTCGTCCGGCAGCACGCTTCCGTCGAGGTCAAGATGAACGCGGACTTCGAGCACGGCGAGCGCCGCCGTCTCGGCGGCGTAGATCATCGGCCGGCCGGGCGAATTCCATCGCCCGCCATAGAGGCGCGCGCCGTCGCCCGAAAGATCGGCGAACGGCCGCCGGCAGAGGCGCCAGATGCGCATCAGGCCGCGAGGCCGTGATCGATCCTGCCGATGAGACCTTCGACTTCGCGGCAGCCCTCGCCGGTGTCGAGCAGCGAGATCGGGCTCTGATCGCCGAGCGCCGCGGTCGGCCGCCTGAGCCAAAGCGCCGCCTTCTCGCGCGAGCCGAAGGTCTCCTCCGCCGCGGCGATGACGCGCGCGAGGCGGATCAGCCGGTCGGACTGGTCGGGCGTCAGCGCGCCGCTCTTGCGGCGGTGGCTGAGCGTCTTGCGCGGCAGCACCAGACGATCAATCTCGGCGAGGCTTGCACGACCCGAATTGACCAGTTCGTCGACCGCGGCGACGGAGACGCCGCGGCGCGTCGCCTCGATCGCTTCGCGGCTGTCCTTGGCGTCGAGTTTGAGAATCGCTCCGGCGCGCAGGATGGCGGCGGTCATGGCTCGACCTCCTTGTGGCGATATGCCCTTCATATAGCGGCATATGCCCGAATCGCCAAGACCGGGTCGATGAGTCCGGAACGGCGCCCCGCCCAAGCCGTCTTCAGACCGCCGGTGGAAGGAGCAAACGATTGCAAAGGCGGAAAGTTTGGGCAAGGACGGTCGTCTCGACGCGCCACTGCGACGCTCTGTCGCCGCAATCCCGCCACTAACGATTGATTAACCCTTCGCCGGGTTTCCGGTCGCGTAAGGCGTTGTCGCAAGAGTCGAGTAAGGTTGATTCAACCTTCCTTTAATAGGCATAACCCTAAGGGTCGGCCAAGGCGGCCCCCGACCGCTCAAGAAAATTGGAGTCCCCGATGACTGTTGCGTCCATTTCGCGCGTGTCCGTGGCGGCGGTCCTGGCCCTCGGTTTGGCGCTCGGCGCCTGCGCCCGTAACAATGCGGCCGAAGACGCGGCGATGAACGGCGCCTACGGCGCGGCGAGCGGCCCCGGCAGCATCCAGGAATTCGCCGCCAGCGTCGGCGACCGCGTTTTCTTCGACACCGACTCGACCGAGCTCAGTTCCTCCGGCCAGGCGACCCTCGACAAGCAGGCGGCGTGGCTCAACCAGTACAATCGCTACACCTTCACCATCGAGGGCCATGCCGACGAGCGCGGCACGCGCGAATACAATTTCGCGCTCGGCGCCCGCCGCGCCGAGGCGGCCAAGGACTATCTGATCGCCAAGGGCGTCGCCGCGGCGCGCATCAAGACGATCAGCTACGGCAAGGAGCGGCCGGTGGCGGTGTGCAACGACATCTCCTGCTGGTCGCAGAACCGCCGCGCCGTCACCGTCCTCGCCGGCGCCGCCGGGAGCTGAAAAGCAAAGCACGCCGCGGGACGGCCAAATCTTCGCCTCACTTTTGGCCGCCCGCTCTCTATGCTATCGGACGTCCGGCGCCCTTCCGGCGATCGCCGGTTGGCCCCGATAGAGGTTTGACGACGTGACGCGGCTTTCCCGTCTCCGCAACGCCAGCGTGGTTTCCATCTGCGTCGGCCTCGCCGGCGCAAGCGGCGCGAAGGCTTTCGATCTCAATCCGTTCCATCTCAACAACGCCCCCGCCCAGACGGCGCAGTCGACTCCGCCGGCGGTGATCCCGGGCGTCGGTCCCGACAACGGCGACGACCCCAACGATCCCGCCGCGATGGTGGTGCGGCTCAATCGCCTCGAAGACTCGCTGAGGCAGGCCAACGGCCGCATCGAAGAACTGGAGAATCAGCAGCGGTTGCTGCAGGACCAGCTCAAGCGGTTCCAGCAGGACGTCGAATACCGCCTCGGCGGCGCCGCCCCGCCGCAGCCCGGCGCCGCCCCGGTGGCCTCGGCTGCGCCGCCGCTCGTCGCAGCCGCGCCCGTCGCAACCGCCGCTGCGATCAATCCGGACGCCGGCGGCAAGCCGCGCCGCGGGGACGCTTTCGACCCCAACGCCGATCCCAACGCGCCGGGCGCGCCGAAACCGCTCGGCTCAACCGCTCCGAGCGCGCCGCTGACCGCAGGCGCGCCACTCGACCTCAGCGGCAGGCCTGTGGCGGCGACTCCCGCCGGGCCGCTCTCCGCCAATAGCGGGCCGGTGGTGGCCGACGTCGCCCCTGCCAACGTCCCCGGCGCGCCGACCGTCACCGGCGTCGGCGTCGACTTCACCGACGCGCCGCGCCAGCAGTTCAACGCCGCGGTCGACGCCTATCGCGTCGGCCAGTACGCGCAGGCCGAAGAGCAGTTCAAGGCCTTCCTCGCCGCCAACGGCTCGCACAAGCTGGCGCCCGAGGCGATCTTCTATCTCGGCGAGACCTACTTCCAGCGGTCGCGGCCGCGCGAGGCGGCCGAGCAGTACCTCAAGCTCTCGACCGATTTCGCCAAGTCGCCGCGCGCGCCGGAAGGCTTGCTGCGGCTCGGCCAGTCGCTCGCCATGCTCGGCAACAACGAACAGGCCTGTCTGACGCTCGCCGAGGTCGCCAAGCGCTATCCGACCGCCGCGCCGCCGATCAAGAAATCGGCCGAGCGCGAAATGCAGAAGGACCATTGTTGAGCCGCGAGCCTGGGCTCGCCGCGCCGACGATCGACGCGCTGCTGGCGCCGCTGAAGGAATTCGAGGCGGCGCTGCTCGCTGTTTCCGGCGGCCCCGATTCGACCGCCCTGCTGGCGATGGCGGCCGGGTGGGCGTGTCGGGTCCATCCTGCGCCCCGGCTCGCAGCGGCGACTGTCGACCACGGCCTGCGCAGGGAGAGCGCCGCCGAAGCGGCGACAGTCGGCGCGCTCTGCCAGCGTCTCGGCGTCCCCCATCGCACGCTCGTGTGGGAGGGTGAAAAGCCCGTCACCCGCATTCAGGAGCGTGCGCGCGCGGCGCGCTACGCGCTACTCTCCGCGCACGCGCGCGCGATCGGCGCAGGCGCGATCGTCGTCGCCCACCATCTCGACGACCAGGCGGAGACCGCGCTCTTCCGCCTGCTGCGCGGCTCGGGCGTCGCCGGCCTCAGCGCCATGGCGGCAAGCACCGACCTCGGCGGAATCGCGCTCGTCAGGCCGCTTCTCGGCGTCGCCAAGCGCGACCTCGTCGCCTATTGCGAGGCGCACGGCCTCGCCTATGCGCGCGACCCCTCAAACCAGGATCCGCGCTATGCGCGCACCCGCATGCGGCGACTGGCGAGCGGGCTCGCGGCCGAAGGTCTCGACGCCGCGGCGCTGGCGCGGCTCGCGCGGCGCGCCAGCCAGATCGAGGACGCGCTGGCGCGCCAGACGCAGGCCGCCGCGGCGCGCCTAGGCCTCCCGCGCTCCGCGCGCTGCGACGCCGCCGCGTTGCTCGCCGAACCGACCGAGATCGTCCAGCGGCTCATCGCCGCGGCGATCGCCGACATCGGCGGCCGTGCGCCAAGCCGCGTCGGCCTCGCCAAGGTCGAAGCGCTGACGCAAGACCTCCTGCGCGCCTACGCCGCTGGCGCGCCGTTCAGCGCCAATGTCGCGGGCGCGCGCGTGCGGCTGGCGCGCGGCGCGGTACGGGTCGAGCCCGAGCCGCCAAGGCGATCGCCGGCCGCGCCGCGCGTGCGCGGGTGAACGCGAAGGCGGCCGTTCAGATCGCCGCTGCGGGCGCCGATTCCGTCGCCGTCTCCGCGGCCGGCCGCTTCTCGCTGAGCTGCGCCGACGCCGGCAGTTGCAGCACGGTCGCCGTCTGGCCCGGCTCAAGGTCGGTCAGCATGACCAGCCGCCCGTCGGGAAACTCCAGCGCGTCGTGATGCGCATACGCCTGCTCGAGATTGACCTGACGGAAGCGAGCGACTCCCGCCGTGACCTTCATCCGCCGCGGCGCGAGCCCGTAGGGATCGGCGAACACGACTTCGCCGTCGAACGCCAGTTCCGACCCCGGCCGCAGACAGACCGCGACATCTGGAGCGCCGATCGCGGTGAAGCCGCGCGTCGCCGAGTGGCGGAATTCGGTGGTCACCAGCCGATCGCCGACCTTGGCCGGCGTGGAAGCGACATGCTGAAGGCTGTAGTCACACATGGTTCCCGTCTCCTTCGCAGCGTGAGGGCCGGAGCGCCTTCGGCTGACCAAGCGAAACCGGACGGCCGAGTTCGGTCCGTCGCCAGGAACTCCATCGCTTCGCGAGCACGCGGTCGATGGCGTCGCGCGCCGCGGCCGGTCAGCCGCCGCACCGAGCCGGGACTGTGAATCGCGTCGCGCCGAGCCCCAAGCGTCGCGTCACGCTAAGGCCCGACATTGGCGAAGATGTGGTCGCGCCTGAGGAACTTGTGGGCACAACGGAGCAGAAAATCTGTGCGCCGGCGCCGCGTCGTTCACCACATGTCGAGCGCGACGCGCGCTTCGTCGGACATGCGGCTCTGATCCCACGGCGGCTCGAACACCATGTTGACCTTGACGCCGGAGACGCCCGGCACCGCGCCGATCGCATTCTCGACCCACATCGGCATTTCGCCGGCGACCGGACAGGCCGGCGCGGTCAGCGTCATCTCGATCGTCACCATGCGCGCGTCGTCGATGTCGACGTTGTAGATCAGCCCGAGCTCGTAGATGTCGGCGGGGATCTCCGGGTCGTAGACGCTCTTCAGCGCCTGCACGATCAAACCGGTCAGGGCGTCGAGCTCCTCCTGCGACATGGTCGAAGGCGGCTTGGTCTGCAACAGACCGCGAGGTTCGGGCGTCGCGTCGGTCCGGGCGTCGGACATCGTCTCGTCTCCTCAGCCGAACAGTTTCTGCGCATGCAGCAGCGCATCGGCGAGCGCGTCGACTTCGGCGCGCGTATTGTAAAGCGCGAACGACGCGCGGCAAGTCGACGTCACGCCGAAACGCTGCAGCAGCGGCATCGCGCAGTGGGTGCCGGCGCGCACCGCGACGCCGGCGCGGTCGATCACCGTCGCGATGTCGTGGGCGTGAACGTTGTCCATGGTGAAGGAGACGATCGGTCCCTTGCCCGCCGCCGTGCCGATGATGCGCAGCGAATTCATCGCGCCGAGCCGCTCTTGGGCGTAAGCGCGCAAGCTCTCCTCGTGGGCGCGGATCCGCGCCCGGCCGATCGCCTCGACATAGTCGATCGCGGCGGCGAGGCCGATCGCCTGGACGATCGGCGGCGTGCCGGCCTCGAAGCGGTGCGGCGGCGGATTGTAGGTGACGGCGTCGCGCGTCACCGTGTCGATCATTTCGCCGCCGCCGTTGAACGGCGGCAGCGCCTCGAGCAGCGCCCGCTTGCCGTAGAGCACGCCGATCCCCGTCGGGCCGTAAACCTTGTGGCCGGTGAAGGCGTAGAAATCGGCGTCGAGGTCGCGCACGTCGACGTCGAGATGGACGGCGCCCTGCGAACCGTCGACCAGCACCGGCACGCCGCGCGCATGCGCGATGCGGACGATCTCCTTGATCGGCGGCGCCGTGCCGAGCACGTTCGACATCTGGGTGACGGCGACGATCCTGGTGCGCGGCGTGAGCGCGCGCTCGAAAGCTTCGAGCGAGAACGCGCCGTCGTCGCCGACGTCAACCCACTTGAGGACCGCGCCCTTGCGCTCGCGATGGAAATGCCAGGGCACAATGTTCGAGTGGTGCTCCATCACGGTGAGCACGATCTCGTCGCCGGCGCCGATGTGCTGGAGCCCGAAGCTCGCGGCGACGAGATTGATCGCCTCCGAAGCCGAGCGGGTGAAGACGATCTCGTCGCTCGACTCGGCGTTGAGGAAGCTCCGCACGCGCTCGCGCGCGGCTTCGTAGGCCTCGGTGGCGGCATTGGCCAGATAATGCAGGCCGCGATGGACGTTGGCGTATTCGTGCTCGTAGGCGTGGACCATCCGCTCGATCACCGCGCGCGGCTTCTGCGCCGAAGCGGCGTTGTCGAGATAAACGAGCGGCTTGCCGTAGGGCCGCTCCGACAGGATGGGAAAGTCGGCTCGGATCGCTTCCACGTCGTATGGCGTCGTGGGCGTCGCGTGAATCGTCATGACCGACTCCCTCGCCCGCGGCGAGCGAGCCAGTCGCGCATCAGCGCCAGCAGCGCCTCGGCAAGCTCGGCGTCGGCGACGCGGCTGATCGCTTCCGCGCCGAACGCCTCGAGCAGCATCGCTTCAGCTTCCGCCGGCGGTAGGCCGCGCGCCTGCAGATAGAACAGTTGCTCCGGATCGAGCGCGCCGATCGTCGCGCCGTGGCCACAGACGACGTCGTCGGCGAAGATCTCCAGTTCAGGCTTGGCGTTCATCGTCGCCTCGGGCGACAGCAGGATCGCCTGCGACTTCATCGCCCCGTCGGTCTTTTGCGCGCCCGGCTGAACGATCACCTTGCCCTGGAATACGCCATTCGCTTCGTCGGCGACGATATGACGGTAGAATTCGCGGCTCTCGCCGCGCGGCGCCGCGTGCACGACTTCGAGCGTCGTATCGGCGTGGCGGCGTCCGTCGAGCAGGCCGAGGCCGGCCAGCCCGATGCGCGCGCGCTCGCCGACCAGGCGGGCGAAGATCTGCCGGCGCACCAGCGCGCCGCCGGCGACAAAGGCGAACGCATCGAGCGCAGCGCCCTCGGCCAGCCGCACGACCTCGCTCTCGACATGCAGGCCCGGCTCGTCCTCGATCGCCGCGACATAGGCGAGCGCCCCGCCGGCCGCGACGTCGATGGCGGTCGAGGCGTGCCGCTGCGTCTCAGTCCCCGCGCCGACAAAGCGTTCGACGAAGGCGGCGCTCGCGGCGGCGCCGACGTCGATGACGAGGCGCGAATAGACCGAGCGCGGCCCCTCGCCGGCGAAGCAATGAACAACCTCGATCGGCGACGGCTTCGCCCCCGGCGCGACGATCGCCGCGACCCCGGCCGGCGCCAGCGCGAGCGCGAGCGCCAACATCGGGTCGTCGACCGAAAACGTCGCCGAAGCGGCGGCCGGCGCAAGTGTGACGCCGGCCGGCGGCGGATCGGAAAGCGCCGCGACGAAGACGCCGTTGATCAGCACGAGCCGCGCCGGCGCCAGGCGCGGCAGCGTGGCGAGCCGGTCCTTGGCGGCGGCGATCGTCGCTTCGTCGGGCGGCGCGGCGAGCGGTGCGGCCTTCGCCAGCGCGACGCGCAGGTCGGTGTAGTGCCAGGATTCGACCCGACGGGTCGGCAGGCCCGCCGACTCGAAGCGATGGAACGCCGCGGCGCGCGCCGACGAGGCCGCCGCGCCGGGAGCGGCGCGGAACTGCTCGGCGAGCCCGAGTTCGGCGGCGGTGCGGGGAAGAGCGGGAGCGGCTGTCATCTATCGGTCACGCGGCTTCGGTGACGTAGTCGCGATAACCGTTGCGCTCGAGTTCGAGCGCGAGCTCGGGGCCGCCGCTCTTGACGATGTGGCCCCGCGCCATGACGTGAACGACGTCGGGCGTGATGTGCTCGAGCAGGCGCTGATAGTGGGTGATGACAAGAAACGACCGGTCGGGACCGCGCAGCGCGTTGACGCCGTCAGCGACGATGCGCAGCGCGTCGATGTCGAGGCCGGAATCGGTCTCGTCGAGCACGCCCAGACGCGGCGCGAGCAGCGTCATCTGCAAGATTTCCATGCGCTTCTTCTCGCCGCCGGAAAAGCCGACGTTGAGCGGGCGCTTGAGGATGTCCGGATCGACTTTCAGCCCCTGCGCCGCTGTGCGCACAATGCGCATGAATTCGGGCGTCGTCAGATCGGCCAGGCCGCGCGCGCGCCGCTGCGCGTTGAGCGTCGCCTTGAGGAAGGTCATCGTCGCGACGCCGGGGATCTCGATCGGATACTGAAAGGCGAGGAAGATTCCCCTGGCGGCGCGCACGTCGGGGGCGAGGCCGAGGATGTTCTCGCCGTTGAGCAGCACTTCGCCCGAGGTCACCTCGTAGTCCGGCTTGCCGGCGATAACGTACGACAGCGTCGACTTGCCGGAACCGTTCGGCCCCATGATCGCCGCCACCTCGCCGGTCTTCACCGTGAGGTTCAGGCCGTCGAGGATGACATTGCCCTTGATCGAGGCGCTGAGGTTCTTGATCTCAAGCATAAGTTCGTTCGCTCACTTCTCGCCGTCGAAATAGTCGACCGCGGTTTCAGGCCGGCCGACGTAGCGCAAACCGCCAGCCGCCGGATCGCCCCAGTCGAAGCGCGACGCCACCTGGAACTTGCCCGAGTCGGGATATTCCATGACGTCGGTCGTCGACTGGTCCGAGATGCCGAGATACTTCAGCTCGCTCGTCCCGGTATTGACGATCTGGTGCGCCATCTCCGCGCCCTCGCCGGCCGGCGCGGCGAGGATGTCGCCCGCCTTTATGGGATAGGTCTCCGAGCCGAAGCGATAGGCGCCCGTTCCCTCGAGGATGACGAACAGCTCGTGCTTGTTGTGGTGGACGTGGAACGGGAACGCCTTCTTGCCCGGCGGCACGATCGTAACCATGCAGCCGATGCCGACCGAGCCGATGCTCGGGCCGACCGGGGCGACTTTCGCCTCGAAGGCGCCGTCAGCGCCCTTCATCTCACGGAGCGGCGCGTCGTCGATGTTGATGACGGGCTTCACCCGACGCTCCCTTCGAGCGAGATGGCGATCAGCTTCTGCGCCTCGACGGCGAACTCCATCGGCAATTGCTGCAGTACGTCGCGCACGAAGCCGTTGACGATCAGCGCCGTCGCCTCCTCGGCGGACAGACCGCGCTGCAGGCAATAGAAGAGCTGATCGTCGGAGATTTTCGAGGTCGTCGCCTCGTGCTCGAACACGGCCGACGAATTCTTCGCTTCGAGGTAGGGCACGGTGTGGGCGCCGCACGCGTTTCCGATCAGCAGCGAGTCGCAATTGGTGAAATTGCGCGCGCCGGTCGCGCGGCGATGCGCCGAAACCTGGCCGCGATAGGTGTTTTGCGATTTTCCGGCCGAGATGCCCTTGGAGATGATCCGGCTGGTCGTGTTCTTGCCCAGGTGGATCATCTTGGTGCCGCTGTCGACCTGCTGGCGACCGTTGGAGATGGCGATCGAGTAGAATTCGCCGCGCGAGGAATCGCCGCGCAGGATGCACGACGGATATTTCCAGGTGATCGCCGAACCGGTCTCGACCTGGGTCCACGAGATCTTCGAGCGCGGACCGCGGCAGTCGCCGCGCTTGGTGACGAAATTGTAGATGCCGCCCTTGCCCTCGGAATCGCCGGGGTACCAGTTCTGCACCGTCGAATACTTGATCTCGGCGTCGTCGAGCGCGACCAGCTCGACCACGGCGGCATGAAGCTGATTCTCGTCGCGCTTAGGCGCCGTGCAGCCTTCGAGATAGCTGACGTAGGCGCCCTTGTCGGCGATGATCAGCGTGCGCTCGAACTGGCCGGTGTTCTTTTCGTTGATGCGGAAATAGGTCGACAGCTCCATCGGGCAGCGCACGCCCGGCGGCACGTAGACGAACGAGCCGTCGGAGAACACCGCCGAATTCAGCGTCGCGTAGAAATTGTCGGTCGACGGCACCACCGAGCCGAGATACTGGCGCACCAGATCGCCGTGCTCGCGCACCGCCTCCGAGAACGAGCAGAAAATCACCCCCGCCTTGGCGAGCTCGGCCTTGAAAGTGGTGGCGACCGAAACCGAGTCGAAGACGGCGTCGACCGCGACCCGCGTCCGCTCGACGCCGGCGAGGATCTCCTGCTCGACCAGCGGAATGCCGAGCTTGGCGTAGGTGCGCAGCAGCTCGGGGTCGACCTCGTCGAGCGACTTCGGCCCCGCGGACGACTTTGGCGCCGAGTAATAGTAGAGGTCCTGGAAATCGATCTCGGGGAACTCGACCCGCGCCCAGCGTGGCGGAATCATCGTCAGCCAGCGCCGATAGGCGTCGAGGCGCCAGTCGAGCAGCCATTGCGGCTCGCCCTTCTTGGCCGAGATGAAGCGGACGACGTCCTCGTTGAGGCCCTTGGGGGCCTTGTCGGACTCAATGTCGGAGACGAAGCCGTATTTGTAGGCCTCGGCTTCGATCGAACGGACGCGGTCGACGGTCTCCCGGACTGCCGCCATTGGACTTCTCCTCGCCTGGACGGTTTCAAGGACCGTCGGTGGGGGGTCAAGAATGCTGTGCGAACGACCGCCTTCCGATGTCACGGCGCCGCACTGTGGCAGACCGCCTCTATATTGTGTCCGTCGGGGTCGATTGCAAACGCCCCGTAATAGTTCGGATGATAGTGGAGGCGCAAGCCCGGCCGGCCGTTGTCCCTTCCGCCGGCGGCGAGCGCCGCGGCGTGGAACGCGTCGACTTCGGCGCGGTTTCCCGCGGCGAAGGCGATGTGGAGCGGCGAA
>Ga0302320_10012222_pt1 | contig 18076 bp, 13 predicted proteins | sample Bog_T0_3_FD_202130 | JGI IMG/M metagenome (GOLD analysis project Ga0302320, IMG submission 202130) | Peat permafrost microbial communities from Stordalen Mire near Abisko, Sweden - Bog_T0_3 | ecosystem: Environmental > Terrestrial > Soil > Wetlands > Peat | place: Sweden: Abisko, Stordalen Mire...
GCACCGACCACGGCGCTGCGGCACCCCTGTTTATGGTGGGTGGATCGGTCAAGGGCGGCTTCCACGGCCCCATCCCTAACCTGCAAGACCTGAGCGACGGCGACCTGAAATTCGCGGTGGACTTCCGAGAGGTATATGCCGCCGCCATCGACAATTGGATGGGTGGCGACAGCGGCGTCGTGCTGGGCCAGCAATTCAATCCGATTGGTGTTTTTGCCTGACGCCAAGGGCCACGGTCTGCCATCACTGAATCGGATGGAGACCGTGGATATCCAACATCGGACTCGGCTTATACGTAAATTGTGTCATAAGTTTCGAATGGTGCATAAAACTATGCTCGCAGATGCGCTGTTTTCGCAGACCACGCAGCAATTCTCTAGGACGTATCCGCAGTTCAGACGGGCCTAGTCAGCCACCCGGCCATTGGGAGCTGTGACACCTCCGTGTGTCCTGCCCGGATACAAGCCGCCAAGGCGAAGCTGTGCACGCGAAACCGAGCGGCACGCCACAGACGACACGGAGGTTGTCAGCTCCCGACGCACTTACGCTTACTTCAAAGCGTCTCTAGTTTCGCTTTCCACGCTGCATAGGCTTGGGTGTAAGCCCCTTGATCCCCAGGCCTGGGGTGGTAGGTGGTTAACTTTCTAAGTCCGACGAACGCTTCGGGGAAGGTCTTGAAGACACCCACTCCGATGCCCGCACCTCTTGCGGCGCCGAGCGCGCCGTCCGTTTCAAGGAGCTCGAGGTCGGCGTTCATCACGGTGGCGAAGCTCTGGCAGAAGAGCTCGCTCTTGAACATGTTGCTGCTTCCGGCTCGGATGAGGCGGATGGGTCCGCCAAGCTCCTCAAGGGCGTCGGCGCCATACCTAAGCGCAAAGAGCACGCCCTCTTGAGCCGCCCTGGCGATGTCAGGCAGGCCATGTCGATTGACGTCAATGCCAAAGAGCGCCGCCCCGGGCGCTCGGTTCGCGAGGCTTCGCTCGGCGCCGTTGCCGTACGGCAGCGCGATCAATCCCCGGGCCCCGATCTCGCCGGCCTCAGCCAACGCGTTCAGTTCCGGAAAGGAGGCCACCTGGAAGGTCTTGCGCACCCAACTGTAGAATCCGCCCGCCCCGTTCACACAGAGCAGCGACCCTAGACGCGGCGTGCTGGGGAGGTGGTTCACATGCAAAAACGTGTTCACCCGCTCTCGGGGATCGTGGCGCACTTGGCCGGCCACTCCGTATAACACACCCGAGGTGCCGGCGGTTGCTGCCATCTCGCCTGGCTCAAGCACGTTTAAGGAAAGGGCGTTGTTCGGCTGATCGCCGGCTCGGTAGGTCACCGGCGTCCCATTCGGCAGTCCTAGGTCGGTGGCGATTCCGTCCGAGACCTTGCCTTGGGGGCCGAAGATGGGAACAAGGGGCGGAGCGGTATCCAAAGATGCTCCGGCAGCCTCCCAGATCGGGGAGTAGAGGGCATTGTGGGTGAAATCCCAGGCCATCATCTCGCTCAAGCCTGTCGACGTGGTAACCGCTTCGCCGGTAAGCCGATAGGCGATGTAATCGCCCGGCAAGATCGCCCTCCAAACCCGCGTCAAGATTTCAGGCTCGTTTTCCCTGACCCAGCGCAACTTGGCGGCAGTGAAATTGCCCGGCCGATTGAGGAGGGCGGCAAATGAGTCGGCGCCAATCTCATCATAAAGGTGTTCACCGCAGGCGGTGGCGCGAGCGTCGGACCAGATGATCGACCTCCGTAGGGGACGGCCTGCCTTGTCGATCAGCACCAATCCATGCATCTGGTACGCGATCCCGATGCCGATCACCTGGGCGCGCATCTCCTTCGGAAGGGCCAGCACTGCCTCACGGGTTGCCTCCCACCAGTCGTTCGGCTCTTGCTCGCACCATCCGGGACTGAGCACATACCGGGGAATCTCCATGTCTGGAATAGGGCTACTGGCAGCCGCCAGCCCCGTTGAAGTGTCTAACAGGGAGGCTTTTACCGCCGAGGTGCCAATATCGATGCCAAGTAGATAGGACATGGTTCTTATGGTTGGAGAGTCATGAGGGACGGTTGGAAGCGGTGGTTTCCACGCCATCGTCCATTCGGGCCATCACTCATAGCGCGACTCGATGAACGCCTCGCGCGCCCGCTGATGGCGTTCGATCAGTTGGAGGGCATCTTGGGCGGCCGCCTGCTCGGCCTCCTTTTTGGACCGGCCGCCGCCTTCGCCCATCACTTCGTCGTCAAACAGCACCTCGACGATAAAGCGCTTGTCGTGCGCCATACCGCTCTCCTTGGCGATCCGGTACTGGGGGGTCTTGCGCCAGATGGCCTGGGCCGCCTCCTGCAGCTTTGATTTGAAATCGCCTGGGTTCACATCGCCCCCGCTCACCTGCATGAGGTATTCGTGAAGCTGCTCCAACACGAACCACCGGGCGGCCTCCATGCCGCTCTCCAGATAGACCCCGCCGATGATCGCTTCAAACACATCAGCCAAGATCGATGGGCGCTGGTTGCCTCCCGTCGATTCCTCGCTCGAGCTCAAAAGCAGATGTTTGTCCAGCCCTAACCGGAGGGCGGTAGCCGCTAGCGGCCCCTCCTGGACCACGCTTGACTTCGCTTTGCTGAGCATGCCCTGATCCCAGTCCTGGTGCTGCTCATACAGGTACTGGGCAACAATCAGGCCCAGGACTGAGTCGCCAAAGAACTCAAGGCGCTCATAGCTCTCTTGCACGGGGCGTGCGGTGGCCGACCGGTGGCACATGGCCAGCCGAAAGAGCGCCTCGTCGCGGAGGGGTATCGGCTTGGGAATCATGTCCTATGCGTGAACCGCAGCAAGCGCCTCGGCAATGCGGGCCACTCCTTCTTCAATTGCTTTCCTGCTTGTTGCGTAGGATAGGCGCAGATAGCCTGGCGCTTCGAATACACCACCAGGAATCGTCGCCACCTTGGCCTCAGCGAGCAAATGGTCGGCCAATGCCGCCTCATCCGCGAATCTACCCCCAATGTGAGCCGAGAAGTCGGCAAGGGCATAAAAGGCGCCCTTGGGAGGCCGAATCTTGACGCCCGGTATAGCCCGCAGGGCGTGGACGATGAGGTCACGACGGGCCTGAAACTCCGCGCGCATTCCTTCGACCGATTCGGCGGGAAGGTTGTAGGCAGCTACGGCGCCCCACTGAGCAAAAGAGGTCGGATTACTGGTCACCTGATCCTGCAGGTTTGACATCGCCTTGGCGACGATTGCAGGCGACGCAGAAAAGCCGATGCGCCAGCCCGTCATGGAAAAGCTCTTCGAGCAGCCTCCGATCGTCACCGTCTGGGCAGCGATTTCCTTGCCCAAGGCGGCAACGCTCTGATGGACAGCGCCATCATAAATCAGGCGTTCGTAAATCTCGTCGGTGATCACCCAAAAGCCACGCTCCAGCGCCAGCTCGGCAATCTCCGAAATGAGCGCAGGCGGATACGCGGCGCCGGTCGGATTGCTCGGGCTGTTGACAACGATCGCCTTGGTTCGGGCCGTCACCTTTTCGCGGATGGATTCGATGTGGGGCACAAACCCGTTCTCAGCGGACGTGTGCACCACGATCGGAAGGCCGCCCGCCAATTTGACTTGATCCGCATAGGTCATCCAGTAGGGGGCGATCAGGATCACCTCATCGCCTGGATTCAGCAAGATCATCATCGTCTGGTAGAGCGACTGCTTGGCGCCGCAACTGACGACGACTTGATCTGGTTTTACGTCGACCTGATTTTCCCGAAACAGCTTGGCTGAGATCGCCTCTTTCAGTTCCTTGATCCCGCTTGACGGGGTGTACTTGGTCTTGCCCGCATTCAAAGCATCAATCGCGGCGTCAACGATGGGGCTGGGGGTGGGAAAGTCCGGCTCCCCGGCAGCAAAAGAGATCACGTCGATGCCATCTGCCTTCATGGCGTTGGCGAGCGACGTAATTTTCAGTGTGGGCGACGGCTGGAGCATGCCGGTTCGCCCGGAAAGAGGCAAAGATTCCACATTCCGAATTCTACTCGCTCGGACCGAGCGGGGGACGCGTCACAATACTTGACATAAAGCGGCATGAACCAACCATCCTTGGCTCTCACCATTATCTCGGGGATGATCACTCCCGTTTTGCTGATCGTGGCGTCAGGATCGCTGATGGCGACGACTCTGCAGCGGCTCGCACGTGTCGTGGACCGCGCTCGCGTGTTGATTCAGCTCAGCCCCGACGAGATGAAGAAGCAGGGGCTCTCAGATCAGACTCTGCACGACTTTATCGTGAGGCACATTGAGCGGGTAGCAATCGGCGAGCAAGCCATGCGGTTTTACTTCCTGGCCGTGGTGCTCTTTGTGGGTGGGTGCCTCGCCATCGGTGTCGACCTTTACGCCCGCTCGGCTTGGGGTCTACTTCCGAATGGCCATGACCGTTTGGGTTGGTTACCCGTCTCCGTCATCATCTTGGGAATGGCCTCCCTCCTGGCAGGAGCATTTTGCATGTCGCGAGAATCCACCCTCGGGCGGGCTCAGCTTCACGAGGAGTTTTCGTGGCGGCTGAAGGTGGGGAAGGATTGAGACGGCCCTTTGGCCCTGCATCGACATGGCTTGGAACTCCCTGGGCTCGTTTGGGTCTGAACAGGTGGGAGAGCAGACGGTCAAAGCGGTTGACGCCTGCTTCGAGACCGATGACGCATGCTCGCATTCTCACCGCCGCGCTCGCGACCCGGGGTCGCCCTGCTCTGGTGTTGGCTATGCTGGCGACCGCATCCACCCTTTGCTCCTGCGGGCACCCTGCCGGCATGCTTGAAGGAGGCTGGGTGCTGCTGACCCCCTTCGGTCATGGGATGAGCAAGGGCCAAATCTCCTTTTCGGGCCATGAGTTTCACGGAAACTACGACGTGGCACAGGGATCATTGAAGCCGCCGATCCATGAAGCCATCTCAGGCACCTTTGCCCTCACCGGGAATACACTCCAGCTTATGGTGAAGCAGGATTCGCGCACGGGCGCACCCATCGAGAATGTGCTCCCCTCGATGGACTATCAAGTCGCGTGGTCGACCGACCACGCGTTTGCCGACATGACGGGCGCCGGCCGGGGCGTAAAGCTCAACTTCCTCATCTACCGGCAGGGAACTCAGCCCGATTCGCTGGCGGTCTCCTTCGTGGGCGATGCGGCAACGCCGGCCGTCAACGTGGTCCAACCGGACCCGACTCCACGGTCAGGCGCGGGGACGGATTCCCCCGAGAACGCGGTTGCCATCCAACAACCGCCGGCCCCTGTCCAGGCCCCGGACAATGCCAGCCCTGCCCCGACGTACCGTTATGTCAATCCCGACACGGCAGCTACCCCGTCTTCGGATACTTCAGCCCAAGAAGATAATCCGCCCGTTGCTGGAAGCGGTGATCAGGGTTCTGCTCCGACAGCCGGTCCCACCTCACCTGTGACGCCGGGGACGACAGGTGGCGATGCAGGCTCCGCCCCTCCGACGTCTTCGTAGGCGTTTGCAATTGGCAGGCAAGCCAGTGCAGAAACCCCGGCGGTATGCTTCGACAAGTTCCGCACGCAACCACAGGGAGGTGAAAACATGGCCCGAAGGATCTTTGCCATTCGTCCGCTTCTGCCGAAATTGCCCTTCGGCTTCGCTGACGTCGCCCTCTTCTTCGGCCTTTTCCTCCTGATCCATGAGGTCGCGTACATCGGGCATGATTTCTTCGCGGAGTTCAAACCTCCGACTCACCTGCCTGTCATCAGCCTCGACCCGAAGATGCTGCCGTACTATGCGGCGCGGTCGACGCTGCGGATGTTCATCGCCCTGCTAGGTTCGATTCTTTTCACCCTGAGTTACGGCTATGCGGCCGCGAAGAACCGTTACGCCGAACGGGCCCTCATTCCCCTGCTCGACATCCTCCAATCGGTGCCGGTGCTTGCGTTTCTTACCGTGGTCACCGATTTCCTCGTCGGCCTCTTTCCAGGCTCCATGCTTGGCCTGGAATTGGTGAGCATCTTCGGCGCGTTCACCGCCCAGGCGTGGAACATGACGTTCAGCTTTTACCACTCGCTGATCACCCTGCCCAAGGACCTGGACGAGACCGCAAAACTGTTCCGGCTCTCCAAATGGCGGCGCTTCAAGGTTGTGGAAGTTCCCGCCGCCATGATCGGTCTGGTCTGGAATGCGATGATGAGCTTCGGTGGCGGCTGGTTCTTTGTTGCGGTTTCGGAGGTTGTCCAGGTTGGACCAAATAAGGTGCTGCTCCCTGGGCTGGGCTCCTATGTCGCAACAGCGATCGATCATAAGGATTGGGCGGCGATGCTTTACGCGAGCGTGACGATGCTCACGATCATCGTGATCGTGGATCAGCTCTTCTGGCGTCCCGTAGTGGCCTGGTCGGAGAAGTTCAAGATGGAACTGAGCTCGAACAGCGATCCTATGCGTTCTTGGGTGCTTGAGCTGATCTACGCGGCCAAGGTGCCTCGAAGCCTCGGCAAGCTGGGGCGCGGCGTCGCTACCTGGTGGCGACAATTCCCGAGACCGCAGTGGGAACGACCCTCGTTTCGCCATCCAGAGGAAGTCACGCGACGGCGCGAGATGCGCATCAATGGCGACGTCGTGTTTGGGGCAACGATGGGAGCCATCATCGTTTGGACCTGCGTGACCGCCGTCAAATTCATCGGCCACGACGTTAAGCCGGGTGAGGTTCTCCCCGTCGTGGGCCTTGGCTTCATCACCCTGGCGCGGGTGATCTTCCTGCTCGTGTTCGCCACAATCGTCTGGACGCCCATTGGCGTCTATATCGGGTTCAATCCGCGACTGGCCAAGTTCTTCCAGCCTATTGTCCAGTTCTGCTCAAGCTATCCGGCCAACTTCATTTTCCCGGCCTTCACCGTGTTCTTTCTTCGCTACCACATCAGCCTGGATTGGGGAGCGGTGGTGCTTATGGCGCTCGGGACCCAGTGGTACATCCTCTTCAACACGATCGCCGGTGCGATGGCGGTTCCGACCGTTCTGCGCGAGATGGCGGCCAACATGCGGATGAAAGGATGGCCGCTATGGCGGCGGCTGATCATTCCCGCCATCTTTCCCGCCTGGGTAACCGGGGCAGTAACCGCAAGCGGCGGCGCATGGAACGCCAGCATCGTCGCCGAGAACACCCAGTGGGGCAATGACGTGCTGTGGGCGCACGGCCTCGGCGCCTACCTGGACAAGAATCAGCAAGACTTACCGCGACTCGTGCTCGGGGTGACGATCATGTGCATCTTCGTCGTAGGGATCAACCGGCTGGTTTGGCGGCGCCTTTATCGAGTGGCGGAGACGCGCTATCGGCTGGGCTAGCCGCCCATCTACCAACAGGACTGGCTCTCGTCTCCATTCAGGATCAAGTTTCGGTGGGCCTGGGCATCGAGGATCTTGGCGTGGGTGTCGGTAAACACGATGGCGGTGCCCGCCGCATGCCACTTGGCGAAGGTGTCTCCCGCCGGGTTGAAGAATCCGTCATTCGTGTCGCCGACGCTTCCCGAGACCGAGGTGACATCGGTGCCTTCTTCGCCAAGGAGCATCGTGTCCGATGGGTCCTGCAGCGAGGTCACCGCCTGACCGAAGTTGAGGCCGGTGCCTTGATAAGGGGGGACGACGAGGCAGCCATTGTAGGCGAACGACTCTCCAGTGATCTTGGCGCTGGGGTCGCTGGGTGTCGTGTATACGTCTCTGTTGGCCAGATAGAAGTAGAGCGATCCTTTGGTGACGTCGAAGTGAGCTGGCGTGGAGCTGCCAAACACGTCGTAATACACCCAGCCGCCGATCCTGCCTTGGCCCGAGCCACCGTCGGTGACCCCGGGCAGGGCATCGTCATAGTCGTTGGTGTAGAGCTGAAACGCGGTACCGAGTTGGCGGAGATTGGAGATCGTTTTGGCGTTGTTGGCGGCCGCCTTCGCCTGGGCGAAGACCGGAAAGAGGATGGCGGCGAGGATGGCAATGATCGCGATCACCACCAAGAGTTCAATGAGCGTGAACGCGCCCAGCGTTCGCGGAACACCTCTTTTCATTCACTTTCCCCAATTCATCGACGCTAGCAATTGCCTTTCCGTTCTCACTCGAGCGTTACCTCGTCTGATTCGATTGTGATGACCGCATCGGCCGATACTCCCGAGTCATCGAACATCTCAATGTAAGGCTCGTTCAGGTAGATCCGATGAGCCGTAGATTGCCTCAAGGGTAGCATCTCCCGCATGGTGAACCCGGACCGTGAACTTTGGCGACTGAGTGCGCCGGCCTGGATACTGAGCCAGGGGGCTAAGGGGGACGTCTCACGTCAGTTTCTCGACCCCTACGTTCACGGGCTGCTGGGCGACGTGCAGGGGCTCAGGGTTCTTGATGTTGGCTGCGGGGAGGGGCGGTTTGCCCGTGTCCTCACCGAGAAGGGCGCAGACGTGGTCGCCATTGAACCGGTTCGCGAACTGCTTGAACATGCGGCAAAGCTTGGGGGCCCCTCCTTCGGGCTGGCGCTCGGCGATGCCCTGCCCTTCGTTGCCGAGACCTTTGATCTCGTCGTGATGTATCTCGTGCTCATCGATATCGAGGACTATCCGAAGGCGATTTCCGAGGCCGCACGGGTGCTCCGTCCGGGTGGCCGCCTGATGGTGGTGAACTTGACGGGCATCGCCACCTCCTCGGAGAAGTTCTGGCTACGGGACAAGAACAAGCGAAAGGTCGCCCGGTTGGTGGAGTTTTATGGAGAACCGCGCCGAGTGATCTACCACTGGAGCGGCATTCGCATCAGCAACTATCATCGCCCGCTCTCCCACTATTTTCAGGCCTTCCTGCGGGCCGGCCTGCAACTGGCTTGGTTCGATGAACCGGTTCCCACGATGACGGAGAACGCTGCCTGGGCGGTTGACTGCCGGATGGCGCCGATGTTCAACCTGATGCTCTGCTCCAAGCCTGGGTAGCATCGCGACATGTTCGCGATGACGCTCGCATTCCTGTCCCTACGCCAAGGCGGCATGGCCTCCAAAGTCGACCAACTGGTCAAGGCGATGACCCTGGAAGAGAAGGTTTCCCTTTGTCACGGCTACGACAACATGTCGACCGCTGCCGTGCCCCGTCTGGGCATTCCCTCCTACCACTTCGCGGATGGACCCCACGGAGTGCGGGTGCCGGACGATATCCCGGCCACTGCCTTTCCCACCGGGGTCTCCATGGCCGCGACCTGGGATCCCGATCTGATCAGCCAAGTCGGAAAGGCGCTCGGCGAGGAGGCGCTGGCCAAGGGGGGCCAGGTGCTACTGGGCCCGGCCGTGAACATCGTCCGCACGCCCATCGGGGGCCGCTCCTTCGAGTACATGAGCGAGGACCCGTACCTTGCCGGTCGTATCGCGGTGGGCCACATTCACGGATTGCAGAGCACCGGAGTCCAAGCCTGCGTGAAACACTTTGCCGCCAACAGCATTGAGAACGGCCGCAACACCGTCGACTCCCGCATGAGCGAGCGGGCGCTTCGAGAGATCTACCTTCCCGCCTTCGAGATGGCAGTGAAGGAGGGTCATACCGGCTCGGTCATGGCCTCTTACAACTTGCTGAATGGCCACCACGCGGCCGAAAACCATCACCTCATCCGCGACATATTGCAGGGCGATTGGGGGTTCCAGGGCTTTATCATGTCGGACTGGGGCGCCGTCCATACCACCGTCGCCACCGCGTTGGATGGCGTTGACCTGGAAATGCCGGGTGGTCCAAACAACTATCTTGGCGATCCACTACTGAAGGCGGTTCTGGATCACCAGGTGCCGGAAGCGGTCATTGATGACAAGGTGCGAAGGTTTCTGGACACGATGATGGGCACTGACGCTCTTCGGGCAAGCACAACCCCCTCACTCAACACCCCCGCCCATCAGCGCCTCGCCCAGGAAGTGGCCGAGCAGGCGATGGTGCTGCTCAAGAACGATCGCGGTTTGCTCCCGCTCGATGCAAAGAAAGTTGGAACCGTGGCGGTGATCGGCCCGAATGCCGACGCCCGCATGGCCAGTGGGGGCGGAAGCTCATCGGTGCCCGTTCCCTATGAAATCACGCCCCTCGCGGGCATCCGAAGCTACCTGGGTGCAGGCGCAACCGTGACCTACACGCCCGGCGGCTTCGCGTCTGAGGTCGTTGGCACCGCGATACCGAGTAACCAACTCCAGACCGCCGACGGACAACCGGGGTTGACCGGCGAGTACTTCGCCAACAATCATTGGGCCGGTCCGCCGACCCTTGTGCGAACGGACGCGACGATCGACTTCGACTGGAACACCAATCAGCCTTCGCGCGAGATTCCTCGGACGAATTTCTCCGCTCGCTGGACCGGCTTTCTTGTCCCGACTACCTCTGGACCGGTCAATATTGGCACCGCCAGCGATGACGGGTCGGTGCTGAAGATTGACGGCCAAATTGTTGTTGATAACTCTGGCGACCACGCTGTGCAGGAGAAGACGGCACCCATCAACCTGGTCGCGGGCAAGAAATACGCGGTGGAGTTGGATTACTACCAGGGTGAGGGCGGGGCCGAGATGCACCTCCTATGGCTTCCCAAGTCCAAAAAGAATCTGGAGATCGCCGCCGCCGTCTCGGCGGCCAAGAAGGCGGACACTGTGATCCTCGTCGTGGGCACCAACCATCGGGCCGATACAGAAGGCAACGACAAGCCTGATCTCAAATTGGCCGACGATCAGGATGCTTTGACGGAAGCGGTCCTCGCAGCAAGGCCTGACGCGGTGGTCGTGCTCGTCAACGGCACCGCCGTGGAGATGCCGTGGATCAACAAGGCTCACGCGGTGCTGGAAGCTTGGTATGGCGGGATCAACGCCGGCAATGCCATCGCGCGGATTCTATTTGGCGATGTCAATCCCAGCGGAAAGCTTCCGATCACGTTTCCGGTGAAGTTGGCCGACTCGCCGGCTCATGCCAACGGCGACTACCCGCCCAAAAACAATGTGCTGCAGTACGACGAGGACGTCTTCGTCGGCTACCGATACTACGACGCCAAGAAGATCAAGCCTCTCTTCCCCTTCGGTTATGGGCTTTCCTACACCACGTTTGCCTTTAGCGACCTCGCGGTGAATCCCGCGGGACCGCTGGGCGCATCCGCAAGCTTCACGGTTTCAAACTCCGGGGGCCGGGCGGGAGCCGAGGTGGCCGAAGTCTACGTTGAGCCGGTGAGCCCGACCTTTTTGCGCCCGGTTCGCGAACTTAAGGGCTTCGCGAAGGTCTCCCTCACCCCCGGTCAATCGACCCAAGTAACGGCGTACCTCCCGCTTCGGGCGTTCAGCTACTGGTCAGAGCACGACCATGCTTGGGTGATTGCTCCGGGCGCGTACCGCATCGTGGTCGGCAGTTCGTCGGCCGATGTGCGACTGCGGAGCGCGCCGATCACGTTTCGCGGGCAAGTGCTCCCGAAGGATTCGCCCTTGATCATTGATCTATCTGTGCATTTCCGGTCCGGGCATCCAGTCTCGGTGGCTGTTAGCGATCAGGAGCTGGATGTTCACCCTCGCCTGAGACTTGAATCGAACATATTGCCCCTCCCATTCGGGGTATCGAGACTTGGCGAGGAGTTTCCCTAAACAACGGTCTTTCGCGCGAATTCTTCGCCTTGGTGACGGCCGATCGGCTTGACCGAGGCGACGTTTTCCGGCGCCTGATCGAGGAGTTGCAGCCAGTCCTCCATCGTGTCGCTCTTGGGGAAGATTTCGTTCTCAGCGTATTCGGCATCGACGGCGGTGACCAGGTCCTCCTGGCAAATGCCATGCTCCTTCTTCGGCTCCGAGATCGCCCGCTTGATCGCGTAGTCTTTGGCGCGATCGACGACCGATTTGAGGAGGGCGCCGGAAACCAGATCCTTGAAGTGCAGGGTCTCTGTCGAGCCATTGCGCATGAAGACCTTCAGGAACTCGTTGTTCTTGTTGCGGCGCCAAAGATGATCGACCGTCCCCTCGATGAGCTCCTTGCGGGCACAATCGACCTCGCCATGGTTCCGCTTGAGCACTTCGGGGTCCATCGGAATCGTGGCGTGCAGATAGATCCCAAGGATTTGTTCAGAAGCTGAGCGATCCGGGCGATTGATCTTGACCTTTCGGTCAATTCGCTCGGGTCGAAGGATCGCCGGGTCGATGTAATCGGGGCGATTGCTCGTCAACATGAGGACGACGTTATCCAGCGAAACCAGTCCATCCAACTCCGCGCAGAACTGAGGCACTACGGTGTTGCTGATATTGAGATAGCGTCCGCTTGACCGGGTTCGCAGGACCGATTCGGCCTCGTCCATGAAGATGAACACCAGCCGTCCTTCCTTTGCCTTGGCTCTGGCGGTTTGAAAGATCTCGCGCACCATGCGTTCGGTTTCACCGAGCCACATGTTCAGGATCTTGGGGCCGCTGATCGCCATGAAATACTCTTTGACCGGCTTGCCCGTTTGCTCGGCATACTCCTTGGTCAGGTTGTAGGCGGTGGCTTTACCGATAAGGGTCTTTCCGCAGCCGGGAGGTCCGTAGAGAAGAATTCCTTTCACCGGCTTCTTCTCGAAGCGGGCGAAGAGGTCAGCATGCAAAAGCGGGAATTCGATGGTTTCGCGGATGAGACGGATGGCATCTTCCTGACCGCCAACCTTCTCCCATGGCAGCTCAGGAACCTGCTCCAAGAAGTAGTCTCGCGTCTCTTGCTTGGCAATGTGTTCGACGGCGACCTTGCCGGTCGCCTCTAGCCGCACTTCGTCACCGCTTTGAATCGACGCCTCACGCAAGGCCTCCGAACGAAGAACAATACGACCATCCGAACCGGGGGTATCGGTGCCGACTCGCAACCGGTCGTCCTCGATGGTCTCGGCCACCTTGACGATTGCGCCACCGGCGGCCAGGGGCAATTCACCGACCACCGCATAGGCCTCGTTGACACGAATCCTCGACCCCGTCTTGAGAAGGTCGTCCTCCACCTTGGGGTCGACTTGGGCGACGAATTCCTGGTCGCCGACTGAAATCAGGGCATAACGCTCCCCTTGCTCTTTCAGCCATTGGAGAAACACGCCCAGTCGATTGGCGGGCGAGGTGAGCTTGGCGTAGGCTTCCTCGTACTCAGCGAGCAGGCGCTGGGCCTCCTCGCGTTCGCGGACATCGCTCGTCAACGCTTGCCGCAATACCGAGATGGCCGCCATCAGGCGCACATTGTCACGAGGCGCTTGCTCCTCAAGTTTGTCCAAAAGTTCGATACTATGGGAAAGGGGCTCTTCGCCTGGCATGTTTGATTCTACGACGGTTTTGGGGCTGCCGGTTTGAGGATGGCAAGACGGCGGTATATTGCCCTTACCTATGCCGGTTGACGTCATCGTGCTCAACGGAGCATCCAGTTCAGGCAAGACGACGCTTGCGAAAGCGCTTCAACAGAGCCTCCCGAAGCCGTTCTTGCACCTATCCCTTGACCAGTTCGCACATATGCTGCCCGAAGGCACGGATTTCTCGACCTTCGATCGCCTGGTTGTTGGGATGGAAGGCTGCGTTGCCGCGCTTGTTGAAGCTGGTAATTCGGTGATTCTGGAGCACATTCTCGTCGAAGACTCATGGAAGGAGCGGCTCAAGAAGACCCTCGAAGGCTGGAGTGTGCTCTACGTGGGGCTCCACTGCCCGTTTGAGGAACTGGAGCGCCGCGACCACCTGCGCCCCGAACGTGATGCCGGGCTCAACCACAGCCAGTTTGAGAGCGTCCATCGCGGAATGACCTACGATATCGAGGTCAACACAGCGGTGGGCTCGCCGGATAGTGAGGTCGATGCCATTCTTTCCGTCTACAGGGGCCGGGCTTCCGCGCCGCCCCCGACTCTGGTGGACGTCGACCTTGAGCGCATTGGCAGGGACCAACAGTCGGTGCTGGCCAACCTCCTCGAGTTCTATTCCTACGACTTCAGCGAGCTTGGCCGCTTCGGAGTTTCCGAAGGGGGTCGCTTCGGCTGGAAGACCGATCACCACTTTGATGACCCGGGGAAGGAAGTTTTTCTCTTCCGTGTCGGCAACAAGCTTGCCGGGTTCGGGATCATCCACAACCAGAGCTACCTGACCGAGGAACTCGGTGTGCATGACGTCGTCGAGTTCTTCGTGATGCGCAACTACCGAAAGCTGGGTGTGGGGCGCACTGCCGCCTTCAAACTCTTCGACCGGCACGACGGGGTTTGGGAAGTGCGCCAGACCGAGCGAAACACCCCGGCGACCGCATTCTGGCGCAAGATCATCACCGAATACACGGGTGGCGCCTTTGATGAGGAGTTTGTGAAGAGCGAGAAGTGGGTCGGTCCCGTGCAGCGGTTTCGATCACGCACCTGAATTCAGCAGTCGCTCGCGGAGTTGCACCAGGGCCATCTGGGTGCTGCGCAGGCGAACATCCTCGCGACCACCTCTCCACTGAAAGCTCGCGACCTCGACGTTGTCGCCTTTGGCAACTGCGCAGTAAACCAAACCTGACGGCTTGCCTTCCAATGCATCTGGCCCAGCATTGCCAGTGAGGGCAACGCCGAAATCGGTTGCGAACAGGAGTCTAATCCGCGACGCCATCTCCTTCGCGCATTCGGCGGATACGGCGCCGAACTGGGCAAGTGTTTCGGCCTTCACCCCCAAAACGTCGGTCTTGGCATCGTTCCAGTAGGACACGATGCCGCCCTTAAAGCCCTTGCTCGAACCGGGGACCGTGGTCAATCGAGCAGCCAGACCTCCGCCGGTGAGACTCTCGGCAACGGCGAGCGTCTGGCCACGCTCGCCCAGCAATTGCAGCACCGCCGCCTCCAGGGTGGCGTCGTCAATCGCGAAGACGGCGGCGCCAAGAGCCTCGCGGATGGCCTGGTCAAGGGGATTGAGCAACAGGTCCGCATCGCCACGAGTGGCCGCACGTGCGGTCAAACGCAGATGGACTTCGCCCGGGTGGGCGTACGGAGCAACGGAGGGGTTGTCCCCATGCATGAGGTGAGCGACCTTGGCCTCAACCTGACTCTCACCCATGCCGCAGACCCTCAGGAGGCGGCTGTGAATGACGGTGCCCGACTGCAGTTCTTCAAGAATGATCCGTACGGGCCCGTCCGCCATCGGGTTGAATTCTCCCCGAGGACCCGGAAGGGCGATCACGACCTTTCCCGCCTTGCGGCAGCAAAGTCCGGGGGCGGTGCCGTTCGGATTATCGATAAAGACGGCGCTCGCGGGGCGCTGCGCCTGCCGAGAGATGGATTCGACCCAGGGCACGCCGCGGGCGGCAAAATACTCGCGCAGCTTGGCCTCAAAGCCGGATTCGAGCACAAGATTTTCGTCGAGGGCGAGGGCAATGGCGTCACGGGTGAGATCGTCCATCGTCGGCCCGAGGCCTCCGATGGTGAGCACCACATCGGCCCGCAAAAGGCTCTCGCGCAGCACCGCCTCGATGCGGGCGAGGTTGTCACCCACTGTCGATCTGCGCTGGCAGACAATCCCACAATCGGCCAGTAGTTTCGCCAGTTTGGCTGAGTGGGTGTCGAGCGTTTGCCCAAGGAGCAGCTCCGTGCCGACCGACACGATTTCAGCAGTTTTCATAGGAGATCGTTATGCAATGCAGTGGTAGCGCAGGCGACAGCCATGGATGAAGGTTAGGTGAAGCCGATATCGCCCAAAGGCTACCTGTGTGTTCTCGGGCTCTAATAAGGTAAATCAAGTCGATGGGCCAATATCTCCCTTGCTTCAAAGCCTACGATGTGCGCGGCAAAGTGTCGTCCGAATTGAATCCGGAAATCGCCTATGCCATCGGTCGGGCATATGCAGATCAAACCGGGGCGCACAAGGTTTGCATCGGTTATGACATCCGGTTGAGCGGCCCTGAGCTGTTTGAGGCACTGGCTCGCGGCCTCAATGATGCGGGCGTCGACGTGGTGAATCTCGGCATGGTAGGAACGGAGATGGTCTACTTTTCCACCGCAAACTACGGCTATGACGGTGGCATCATGATCACAGCCAGTCACAACCCGCCGGAGTACAACGGCCTCAAGATGGTCCGCACGGAGAGCCGTCCGATTTCGGGCGATACGGGGCTCTATGATATTGAGAAACGGACTTACGACCAAAAGTGGGAGCGCACCGGTTCTGGCACCGTCATCGCGCAGGACGTGTACTCAGATTTTGTCAGCCATCTGCTCACGATCGTCAAACCCGAAGAACTCAGACCATTGAAAGTGATGCTCGATGCGGGCAACGGCGCCGCCGGCGTGGCGTTGGAGCATCTGCTTTCTCATTTGCCGCTGAACTCCACGAATCGCCTGTTTGAGCCCGATGGTGAATTTCCGAACGGCGTGCCGAACCCCATTTTAGAACTGCAGCGCCAGGGCGCTATCGACCTCATGAAGACAGATACGTTCGACTTCGGGGTCGCGTGGGACGGGGACTACGACCGCTGCTTCTTCTTCGATGAGCACGGCGCGTTCATTGAGGGCTACTACATTGTGGGCCTCCTTGCCCAAGCGCTCCTGACCGCCGATCCGAACCAGACCATCGTATACGACCCCCGGCTAACCTGGAACACCCTCGAAATCGTATCCAAGCTTGGCGGACGCGCCCAAATCTGCAAGAGCGGCCACGCGTTCATCAAGGAGAAGATGCGTGAGGTTGACGCCGCCTATGGCGGAGAGATGAGCGCCCACCACTATTTCAGAGATCATTGGTACTGCGACAGCGGGATGATCCCCTTCCTACTGGTCGCGCGCCTCGTTTCCCAGACCAATCGCTCGCTGGGCAGCTTGGTCGGCGAAATGATCGCCAATTATCCCTGCAGTGGCGAGATCAATCGAAAGGTCCCAGACGTAGACGAAGTCCTGGCCAAGGTTAAGCCCAAGTACGCCGATGGGAACGTGTCGTCCATTGACGGCGTAAGCGTGGAGTACGCAGATTGGCGATTCAACCTTCGTGCCTCGAACACCGAGCCGGTCATCCGGCTCAATGTCGAAACTCGTGGAGACACAGACCTATTGGCGGCCAAGACCTCCGAACTTTTGGCCCAGATTGGCGGAATCCCGATCTGAACCTGGCAGTATTGGCGGAACCGGCCACAAAAAGGCCCAGACGGGCAGCCAGACCGGATATTATCTTTGCAGCGAAGGCCGGTCCTTCTCGACAGCGACCATCACAGCGGATGGCGCATTGGGTCGTTCTGGAAGGCAGGTTGCTTCCTAGCGATTTCTATTGAAGACTGCTGTCAATTTCTATCAGGTTATGGGCGTCGAACAGGGCGCCGACTCGGACGCCCTCAAGCGTGCCTACCGGAAGCTTGCCCGACGTCACCACCCCGATGTAAGCCAAGATGCCAACGCGCATGAGCACATGGCGCGAATCAACGAGGCGTTCAACACGTTGCTTGATCCATCGCGACGCGCCGAATATGACGCCATGCTGGCGGGAGGCGCCATCGAGTCGCCAGTCAAATCGGGACGGCGGGCGCCACCCAAGCCGGTGTCTTTGCGACTCAAAAGCCGCTACCGAGGACACTACACCCCTGTCTATGCGCTCGCCTTCGCACCAGATACCGGTCAGCTGATCTCCAGTTCATTCGACAACGAACTGGTATGGTGGGGCGCGGATGGGACGCCGGCACGACGTCGGAGGCTCGAGGCAGGATTGGTCTCAACCTTGCGGGCGTTTCCTGAAGGACGAATTGCTGCGGCCGGCTCCGCCGAGACACTGGTGTCGTTTTGGCACCTGAACGGCGAATCTGTCGATAGTTGGCGAACCGATAAAGACGAATGGGTGAGTTGTCTCTCCATCTCACCCGACGGAAAGTCCTTAGCCAGTGGCTCCATTCACCACAGCCTGGCGGTCGCCGATACCTTTAACGGTCTGCACCGTTACAAGTTGGAGGGGCACGGCGATTCCATCACCGCAGTGGGCTGGTCGCCCGACGGCCGGCTTCTGGCGACTGGCGCCGCCGATGCATCGGTGAAGCTTTGGAACGGAAAAACGGGAGAGCAGTTAGAGACCATTTCGAACATTCGCTCCACGGTAACCGCCCTGGCAATCAGTCCGGACAACAACTTTTTGGCGGTCGCATCGGTGGATTATTCGATCCGCGTGTTCGACCTCTCAACCGG
>Ga0302320_10012224_pt1 | contig 18075 bp, 14 predicted proteins | sample Bog_T0_3_FD_202130 | JGI IMG/M metagenome (GOLD analysis project Ga0302320, IMG submission 202130) | Peat permafrost microbial communities from Stordalen Mire near Abisko, Sweden - Bog_T0_3 | ecosystem: Environmental > Terrestrial > Soil > Wetlands > Peat | place: Sweden: Abisko, Stordalen Mire...
CCAGAAGAGGTTTTGCCACTCGAATTGTTTGTAGTCTGGGCGCCCAGGGCAACAGGCATCAAGGCTACTAATGCCAAGGCCAGAGCCCGGCTCATAGATTTCAAAACATGTGCATGCATGCGTTTATTCTCCGCAATTGAACTAAATGACCAGGTGGAAATGGCTGATTGAGAACACTGACCCTACGTAAATTACTCAACTCCGTAATTAAAAACGGAGGCGGGGAAGCGCCCCTATGCTTTCAAACGTACCATAGGACAAATAATACAGAACACATTTTTTTCAACGAGTTGTCATCTTCCTTACGTTCATCATCAACAAGAAGTGACGCGCGATTACCATGGTAACTTATCGCCCGGTTATCCCGCCTCGCAACACGCTGTCACCCTGCATTCAGGGTCTTCAGCAAGCTGCGCGACTCACGCTGTATCTTCTCTTGTAGAAGCGTAATCGCATATAAAAGTTGCTCGGGGCGCGGCGGACACCCTGGAACATACACGTCCACGGGAATGATCTGGTTGACGCCCTGAACCAGAGCATAGTTATTGAACACTCCGCCAGAGGTCGCGCAGGCACCCATCGAGATTACCCACTTAGGCTCCGGCATCTGATCGTAAAGACGGCGGATGACCGGGGCCATCTTCTGCGATACCCGCCCCGCAATCACCATCAGGTCGGATTGCCGCGGCGATGGCCGGAATACCTCCGCCCCAAACCGCGCCACATCGAACCGAGACGCGCCCATCGACATCATCTCAATCGCGCAGCACGCCAGTCCAAAAGTCATCGGCCACACCGAATTCTTGCGAATCCAGTTCACGGCAAAATCCAGCGAGGTCAGAAACACACCCTCCGGCTCTTCGTAGCCGTAGCTCACTTCCTTGAGCTTGCCGCGATTCTGCGCGCTGCTCTCCAACGCACCGAATAAATAATGGTCCCGCTCTGCCGTTGCCGCCATGTTCTCTAATATACCGCGATTCCTGTCAAGCGGGCATGGTCAGAATTGCTCACGTCCGGTTTTAAGTTAGTCTCCAACCGGCGTTGCCGACCCACCGGTCATGAAACTGTAGCGACGGCCTCCTGGCCGGCTGTAGCGTGGGCGTCCCCGCCCACGCTTGTTTCTTATCAGGAGCTTTCGGTCCTCCGCTCCGTTCTCTGTTCCCTGCTAATCACAGGCTCCCCGCGCCGCATGAAGCTCCCTCGGCGCCTTCCATCCCTCCGGCAGCCACAGCGTGATGGAAAACCGCATCCAGTGCAACTCCCCCAGGGGCGTGGATGTGCCCCGCGCCGCAGGCTCATTGGTGTGGTTCGTCCGCGCCGATTGGACCGCCCAGTTCTCGGCGTAGGGCGCCGCATCGGCAATCCCCGGCGTCAGCCGCGCGTCCAGTATGCGCAACTCCCCCGCCGCCGATTGCCTCTCCAACTCCATCAGCCTCCGCGTGGCACGGGCCACGGCCGCGCTCTGGCCCTGCGCCGTGCTGCCGGCCGTCGTGCCGCCCAGCGAAAAATACAGCCTCTGGCTCTCCCGCAGCGCGCCTGGATCAGTCAGGAAGTGAAAGCTCCGCGGATTCCATCCGATCGCGTCCTGGGCGCGCAATCCATAAGTCGTTCCCACTTCGCGCTCGTTGATGGAGTTATAGGGCGGCGTAGCCACCAGCAGCGCGTCCGGATAACCCGCCGGCTGCTCCCGGTCCACCACCAGGTCCCAGCCGCTGTAACCGGCCTTCCCCGCTTGAATCGGCAGCACCCTGAAAACCCACCCCTGGCCAAACTCCGCCTTCCACTCCTGCCCCGCGCTCACCTCGCCCGTCAGCACCACCTTCTCGCAGCTTTGCGGCCTCGGCGCGGCGGCAAGGCTCCCGGCCGCCATCGCTATCAAGCAATACCCAAGGCAACAGATCCCGCGCCGCGCGCCTCGTTCGACTTTCATTCCATCTCCCCGTTCCTCTGACGATTCATTGTAGAGGCTCATCGAATTTACCCGTCTTCGTTCCCGAGCAAGTAACATAGGCCGCATGATGAATCCATCATGAAATCGGAAAATACTTGCGCAATCCACCCGGCTTTATGAAAATAGCTTCAAAGCGCAATTGAATATCCGTTGTCCTTCAACCTTTGCCCGGCATCGCCCGGTCCCTGTCCGTCTGTGAGCAGCCGCCGAATCGCAATCCATTGCCGGCCGGTCACGGAATCTTCAACGCAGTTTCCCGTCCATGCCCGCTTCCGTGGACGCCTGTATCGGAGCGCAATGATCCTGTATCGCCGTACCGCCAAGCTGCTGCTCTTGCTCGTTCTCGTGGCCTTCCCGGCCATGGCCCTGGCCGTGGCTCCCGACCTGGGTCCTTCGCCTCCGGCAACCCAGGCCCAGATCGCCGCCCTTCAGCAGTCCATTCGCGACGCGCAGACCTCCGGCGACAACGCCTGGGTGCTCATCTCCGCTGCCCTGGTTCTGCTCATGACCGCGCCCGGACTCACGCTCTTCTACGGCGGCCTGGTACGCCGCAAAAATATCCTCGGCACCATGATGCAGAGCTTCGCCATGATGGGCCTCATCACCGTACTCTGGGCCCTGGTCGGCTACTCGCTGGCCTTCGGCGCCGGCAACGGCTTCATCGGAGGACTCGAGCACGCCTTCCTGCGCGGCGTCGGCCTCACGCCCAACCCCAACTACGGCGGCACCATCCCCGAGCAGACCTTCATGATCTACCAGCTCATGTTCGCCATCATTACTCCCGCCCTCATCACCGGCGCATTTGCCGAGCGCGTCAAGTTCAGCGCCATGGCCGTCTTTCTCACCCTCTGGTCGCTGGTCGTCTACTGCCCCATGGCCCACATGATCTGGGGCGTCGGCGGCATCCTCAATGTCAACGGCGGCCAATGGCCGGTCCTCGACTTTGCCGGCGGAACCGTGGTCCACATCACCAGCGGCATCTCGGCTCTGGTCTGCTGCATCTACCTCGGCAAGCGCAGCGGTTATCCCAATACCAATTTCCCGCCCCACTCCATGGTGCTCAGCTTCATCGGCGCCGGGCTCCTGTGGGCAGGCTGGTTCGGCTTCAACGCCGGCAGCGCCCTCACTGCCGGCCCCCTGGCCACCTCTGCCTTCGTCAACACCCAGTTTGCCGCCGCTGCCGGCGCCATCGGCTGGGTGGTCGCCGAGTGGTTGCAGAACGGCAAGCCCACCGCCCTCGGCGCCATCTCCGGCGCGGTCGCGGGACTAGCCACCATCACCCAGGCCTCCGGCTTCGTCCAGCCCATGAGCGCGCTCATCATCGGCCTCATCGCCGGCGTCGTCTGCTCCTTCATGGTCTTCCGGGTCAAAAAGCTCTTCGGCTACGACGACTCACTCGACGCCTTTGGCGTCCACGGCGTCGGTGGAACCATGGGAGCGCTGCTCACCGGCCTGTTTGCCTCCGGCGCCATCAACGCCGCCTTCGGCAAAGACGCCGCGGGCAAGCCCATCGCCACCGGGGCCATCGACGGAAACTGGCACCAGGTCTTCAACCAGGCCGTCGGCATGGCCATCGGATGGTCGCTGGCCATCGTGGGCACCCTCGTGCTACTCTTCGCGGTCGACAAGACCATGGGCCTGCGCGTCTCCGCAACCGACGAATCCACCGGACTCGACCTCTCCCAGCACGGCGAAGAGGGCTACGACTTCAACGGATAATCAACCCGGCGGGACCTGCTCACCGCATAGCTCCCGCCGTTCACGCTCCAAGCGAGGATTCTGTTTATGCTCAAAATCGAAGCAGTGATCCAGCCCGCCAAGCTGGATGCAGTCAAGGAAGCGCTGATTGAAGCCGGCATCGAAGGTATGACCATTCTCGAAGCCCGCGGACATGGCCGCCAGAAAGGCCACTCCGAGTTCTATCGCGGCCGCGAGTACACCATCGACCTGCTCCCCAAGATCAAGCTCGAGATGGTCATCAACGACGATATGCGCGAGAAAACCATCCAGGCCATCCTCGGCGCAGCCCGCACCGGCCACATCGGCGACGGCAAGATCTTCGTAAGCCGCGTCGAAGAAGCCATCCGCATCCGCAACGACGAACGCGGCGAAACCGCCATCTAGGCGCTCTTTCCAGCGGGTTGTATCGTCCCCCGTGCCCCTTGTATGACAACGTCGGCACCGTGCCCCATCCATTTCGCGCCCTTTGCGAAATGGGTGGGAAACCTCAACCCTCAACCCGCCTCGTTCATCCAGCCCATTTCCCCCATGCAACCGCCTCCCGATCAGAGCTCCATCCCGTCCCAGGCAACAACCCCTTTAGCGCAGAAACAATGAAATTGCCAGAGCGTTTTGTCCGTTTTCCTCCACTTCCACCGGTTTTCTTGAAAATCCTCATGAGTTCTTTATACGGAGCGCTCTAGAATTTCACGAAGACCATGATGAGTAAAGTTGAGCCAGGATAACCCTCCTGCGGGCTGGCCCAGCCGTGTCTGACGCTTCTCAAGCGATATTCCTGCACCGGCAGCGGCCTCGGTCCGCGCAGATTCACGCCGCCGGTGTGTTCTACTTCACTGCATCCGGATGGGCGGCCGGCCTCCCGCCTCATCGCATGGCCTCGGCCCTCTGCATCTTCCTGGGAGTGGAAACAAATGTGTCGTCGCGCCCTTAAAATGCTGCTTCTGTCTGCCGTCCTTGCCCTTCCCGCCCTGGCTCACGCCGTGGCTCCCGGCCTCGGCCCGGCCGCAACGGCTCCCGTCACCCAGGCCCAGATTGCCGCCCTGCAACAGGCCGTGCAAAATGCCCAGGCCGCCAGCGCCAGCGCCCAATCCGCCGGCGACAACGCCTGGATGCTGGTCTCCGCCGCCCTGGTCCTGCTCATGACCGGCCCCGGACTGGCTCTGTTCTACGGCGGCCTGGTCCGCAAGAAGAACATCCTCGGCACCATGATGCAGAGCTTCGCCATGATGGGCCTCATCACCGTCCTCTGGGCCGTTGTCGGCTACTCGCTGGCCTTCGGCCACGGCAACGCCTTCATCGGCGGCTTTGAGCACGTCTTCCTGCGCGGCGTCGGCCTCACGCCCAATACCGATTACGCGGCCACCATTCCCGAGCAGACCTTCATGGTCTACCAGCTCATGTTCGCCATCATTACCCCGGCACTGATCACCGGCGCTTTTGCCGAGCGCATGAAGTTCAGCGGCATGGCCGTCTTTCTCTCCCTCTGGTCCCTGTGCGTTTACAGCCCCATGGCCCACATGGTCTGGGGCATCGGCGGCCTGCTCAACGCCTCCGGACACATGATCCCCAGCCTCGACTTCGCCGGCGGCACCGTCGTCCACATCACCAGCGGCGTCTCGGCCCTGGTCACCTGCATCTACCTCGGCAAGCGCCGCGGCTATCCCCACACCAACTTCCCGCCCCACTCCATGGTGCTCAGCTTCATCGGTGCCTGCCTGCTCTGGGTCGGCTGGTTCGGCTTCAATGCCGGCAGCGCGCTGGGCGCCAGCTCTCTGGCCACCTCCGCCTTCGTCAATACCCACTTCGCCGCCGCCGCCGCCACCATCGGCTGGACCATCGCCGAGTGGATTCACAACGGCAAGCCCACCGCCCTCGGCGCCATCTCCGGCGCGGTCGCCGGCCTGGTCGCCATCACTCCGGCTTCCGGCTTCGTCCAGCCCTTCTCCGCCCTCGCCATCGGCCTCATCGCCGGCGTCTTCTGCTGCTTCATGGTCTTTGAAGTCAAGAGCCGCCTCGGCTACGACGACTCCCTTGACGCCTTTGGCGTCCACGGCGCAGGCGGAACCATCGGCGCGCTGCTCACCGGCCTGTTTGCCACCAGGAGCATCAACGCCATATACGGCAACGGCGTCGCCACCGGCACCATCGACGGAAACTGGGGCCAGTTCCTCAACCAGCTCACCGGCGTCGCCATTGCCTGGGTCATCTCCATGGTCGGCACAATTGTCCTGCTGTTCGTCGTCGACAAGGTCATCGGCCTCCGCGTCTCGCCCGAGCATGAATCCGTCGGACTCGACCTCTCCCAGCACGGCGAGGAAGGCTACGACTTCAACTCCTGACCCGCGCTCCGCAAGCTGCCGGCCCCCATATCGATCAAACCCGTTTCCCATCCTCTTCGCGCTGTTGACGAAAAGGGTGGGAAACCAAAAAAGTTTAGGCGGGCAAAGGCCAATCGGCCCTCTCGCCTGATACGCTGTCTAGCGAGGCAGTTTACCTATGCTCAAGATTGAAGCCATTCTCCAGCCCTCCAAGCTGGACGCTGTCAAAGATGCCCTGCTTGAAGCAGGCATCGAAGGCATGACCATACTCGAGGCCCGCGGCCATGGCCGCCAGAAGGGCCATACCGAGTTCTACCGCGGCCGCGAATACACCGTCGATCTTCTCCCCAAGGTCAAGATCGAGCTGGTGCTCAACGACGACCTCAAGGAAAAAGCCATCCAGGCCATCATCGGCGCCGCCCGCACCGGCCGCATCGGCGACGGCAAGATCTTTGTCAGCCGCGTCGAGGAAGCCATCCGCATCCGCAACGACGAACGCGGCGAAACCGCCCTCTAATGTCCAGTCTCTGATATTCGCGGCCAATCAGAGACTGACATTCGAGTGTCCAGTCTCTGAAATGCACAAAAAAACAGAGACTGTCATTCTGAGTGAACAGGGCCCCGAACGTTTTTCAGTTCGGGGGTGGTGAGCGAAGAATCTGCGTCTGTTCTTTCGCGCATTGTTCAAAGAACCTTAAAAACCGCCCTCTAGCAGGCAATTCCGCATCTGCGGCACCAACCCGAGCCCCGGCGCGGCGGTTCTTTTACCGCTCCGGGGCTCGATTTTTCTGCATGAATCAAGCCCCGTCCGAACTCGGCCCATAGCTGCAAATCCATGCTTGCCGCACGGAAAATCCACCATTTCCGCAGCCATTTGCTCAGCCATGAAAAGCAACGCTGGAGCTCTTGCTCAGGCAAGCATCTTCAGCCCGTGTTTTTCCACAATGCCCAGCAGCTTCAGCGCCATTCCGCTGGGCCGTTTCGCGCCTGACTCCCACTTCTCCACCGTCGATTCACTCGTATTCAGATAGCGCGCAAACACCGGTTGGCTCACGCGCTGGCTCTCGCGAATCCGTTTGATCCGGCGCGGCTCCATCGGAGCGGGAACCGACAGGCAGGACTTGTCAAACTCCCGCATCGTCGCCTTGTCGATCGTTCCTGCCCGGTACATGCCGGAAACACTGCTATGGATCGCTTCAGATATTTCGCTCTTGTATTTGAGCTTCCTCGTCATGGCATATCTCCAGCAGCTCTTTGAGCTGCGTTTCCATCCCGATATCAGCGTCCGTCTTCCGCGCAAACAGGGCAGCAAATGCACGGAGATCCGCGAGATCTTTGTCCTCGATGTTCGCCCGGTCCTTCTTTGCGAAGAGATAGGCATAGACCCAGTACCGGCCGCCCTTGGCAACAACGATGGAGCGGTACAGGTTCTTCCCCAGGCGCTTCTTGAAGACTCCACCGCCCAAATCGTCCGCCTGTCCCAGCATCACCTGCCGCATCGCGGTACAAAGCTCGGCATCCGCGATGCGCGCCTTCCGCGCCGCTTTTGAAAACCAGGCCGTCTTGAAGACCCGTCCCAGTCCGGCCCCTCGATCTGACATGTTTTCAATGTAGCACCTGGTGCTATCGACAATAAAGCCTCAAATTCTGCGCCGAGTAGCAACGCGTGCCTTCACTCGCAATCACCCGCCCCAGTCTCCTCCCAACCAGTAACGGCCAGCCGGAAACTCGTGCTAAACTTCACCCATGAATTCCGGCCTGGCCCATCCTTCCGATCGGTCCGACGACCGCAAGAGACTTCTTCTCTCTCTTGGCGGAGCTACGGTCCTCGCCACTACCGGCTTTGTCCTGGTCTTTCTCCTCTTCGGCTACATTCCCTATCTCGCTTACGTATATCCCGAAAGACTCCCGCGCGTTCTTGTGGCCTTCGTCCGCAGGGACTGCACGCCTCCTTCCCACATGCTTTGGCCTCTGTTTCCGGTCTTCATGTCGCTGTTTACGGCTTCGCTACTGATCGTCAAACGGCATTCCATCCGCAGGAACTCCCAATGCCATTCCAAATTTGCCCGCTCCGCCCCCTACTCCCGGCCTGTCCACCCGCGCACCAAGCCTCTTTTTTAGCCCTGCCGGACCCTCACTCCCTGTTATTTCCCTCTTCGTGAAACCAAAAATTCCCGTTCCGCCCCAACTTCGCTTATGCTGGTAACAATTCCTTCTTGTTTCGGCGAGCCAAACACACACACTTATGAATCCAGTCGCTTGGGCGGTTGACGATCTTCGGGACCAGTATCTTCGAGAGATGACGCTCGTCCGCCAGACCTGCGAGCGTACCGGCGACGGCACCGCGGCCATCCGCCGCCGCTCCGCCGTCGTGGACCGCATCCTCATTGAGATGTGGCGACGCGCCTTCGCCGGACAGCCCGGGCTGAACGTCTCCCTGCTCGCCCTCGGCGGCTACGGACGCAAAGACCTCTTCCCCTACTCCGACATCGATGTGCTCTTCGCCTTCGCCGACGAAAAAACCGAGGAGCAGTCCAGGGAAGCCGTCCGCACCATCATCCAGGGCATGTGGGACATCGGCCTCCGCGCCAGTCCCTGTTCCCGCACCGTCAAGGAAGCCGGGCGCTTCGACCCCGACAATCTCGAGTTCACCCTCGCCACCCTCGACCGCCGCTTCCTGGCCGGCCAGTTCCCGCTCTACCAGCAGCTCCACCAGGTAACCTTCCCCGGCCTCGTGCTCAGCGAGTGGAACACCATCACGCAAAAGCTGGGCGAGATCGCCCGCAACCGCCACGCCAAGTTCGGCAACACCATCTTCCACCTCGAACCCAATCTCAAGGATTGTCCCGGCGGCCTGCGCGACTACAACCTCGCCGTCTGGTTCGCCCTGCTCTTCCACCTCAAGGAAACCAAGGAGTGGCCCCGCCAGCGCGGCGGCGTCTTCCAATCGGCCCGCGGCGACGCCGAAGCGGCTTTCGACTTCCTCGCCGCCGCCCGATGTTTTCTCCACTTCCGCCACGGCCGCGACGACAATTCCCTCGACTGGCAGTCCCAGGACGAAGCCGCCGCCAACTCCATCGGCCTTGAAACTCGCGGCACCGCCGATCCCAGTTACTGGATGCGGACCTACTATCGCCACGCCCGCATCGTCTACCGCCGCGCCGCCCTGCTCATGGAGCACCTTCCCGCGCCGGTCAGCTTCTACAAGCAGTTCCGCCGCCGCCGCACCCCCATCGCCGGCACCGATTTCTTCCTCGACCAGGGCCGCATCGACATCGTCCCCGGCGCCCAGTTCAATGACACCAGCGCCATCCTCCGCATCTTCTCCCTGATGGCCACTCACGGCTACACCCTCTCCCAGGGTGCTGAAGACCGCATCACCGACGCGCTGCCCGCCCTCGCCATCCACATCCCCGAGGGGCCTTACCTGTGGAACGCCCTGCGCGAAGTCCTGCTCGGACCCCACGCCGCCCACGCCCTCCGCACCATGCACGCCCTCGGCGTCCTGGAAATGCTCATCCCCGAGTTCCACGGTATCGACGCGCTGGTCATTCGCGATTCGTATCACCGCTACACTGTCGACGAGCACACCTTCCTCACCATCGACAACGTCCACGGCCTCCGCCAGCCCGCCCATGAATTTGAACAGCGCCTGGCCCAGTTGCTCCCTGAAATCGACCGCATGGACCTGTTCCTGCTCGCCCTGCTGCTCCATGACACAGGCAAGGCCCGCCGCACCGGCGAGCACGCCACCCAGAGCGTCGAGCTGGCTGACGCTTTCCTCGCCCGCCTGGACTTCGATACCGAAGAGCGCGAATCCATCCTCAAGCTCATCCGCCTCCATCTCGATATGTCGGCCGCCCTCCGCCGCGACATCTTCGATCTGGAAAACGTCCGCGGATTCGCTGACAAGATCGGCAGCCCTCAGTTGCTCAAAATGCTCACCCTCATGACCTTCGCGGACATCAAGGCCGTCAACCCTGAGGCCCTTACCCCCTGGAAGGCTGAGAACCTCTGGCAGTTCTACATGTCCACCGCCAACTTCATGGACCGCAGCGTCGACGAGGTCCGCTACCGCGCCGCCATTGACCCCACGCTGCTCAATCGCATCCGCTCCATGGTGCCCGCCACCCAGCACGACAGCCTCAAGCAATTTCTTGAAGGCCTGCCCCAGCGCTACCTGCAAACCCGCCTCCCTGAGCAGATTCGCAATCACTTCCAGATGGCCCTCAACCTCGACGACGACAACGTACAACTCGATCTGCGCCCCAACCGCCAGCTCTTCGACCTCACCGTCATCACCCGCGACCGCACCCGCCTCTTTGCCGACGTGGCCGGTGCCCTGGCCGCCTGGGGCATGAACATCGTCCGCGCCGGCGCATTCTCCAACGAGGCCGGCGTCATCGTAGACAGCTTCCATTTCACTGACGTCTTCCGCACTCTTGAGCTAAACCCCAGTGAGAAAGACCGCTTCCTGGCCAACCTCCATGACGTGGTGGCGCAAAAAGCCTCAGTCGAGCAGCTCCTTGAAGCCCGCAGCCACATGAATCATCCTGACAACCTCAAGGTCGAGGTGACCACCCGCCTGGAGTTCGACTCCGAATCCTCCACCCACTCCACGCTCCTGCAGGTCGTCGCCCAGGACTTCCCCGGCCTCCTCCGCCAGATCGCCCTCACCCTCAGCACCCATCAGTGCAACATCAAGGTGGCCCTCATCGACACCGAAGGCGAAACCGCCATCGACGTCTTCTACCTCACCAGCCACGGCGAAAAGCTCACCCCGGAAACGCAGCAAGCCCTCTCGGCAGGCCTCACCGCCGCCATCGACAACATGCGCGCCCCCTCCACCGCATAGTTTTGTCATCCTGAGCGACCGGAGCGTAGCGAAGGGAGTCGAAGGACCTGCTTTTGCTTTTGTATTTGCAGTTGCTCTTGTATTTGCTTTTGCTTTTGTATTGGCTCTGGCTTTTGCTTTGATCCCCCATTTCCTTCTTGATTCATCACTCTGAAACCTCGAAACGCCATAAGCGAGTCGCCCGGCTTTTCTTCCGCAGCCGACGGCTTTATCGCGGCAGGGCTTCTTTTGGCCTCGCAATCTGCCCAATCTCCCCAAGGGGCGATACAATCTCATGAAACCGGTGCCGAACAAGGAGATTCCAGCTAAGGGCTTTTTCCTGATGGGAAAGGAGCCTTAGCTCTTCCATTAAAATTACTGGTCAAATGTTGGGCGAAGGATGGGATGTAATCGACGGTAAATCCCATAACAAACATGACTGATCGAGGAGTCACCGTGCGCATTCTGTTGATATTCGTATTGACGGCTTTACTGGGCGCTTCTGCCGTCCTGCCGGCGCAATCCCGGGATGAAAATTGGATGCGGTGTGCGGGCGACGATCCTGACAAGATCATCGAAGGATGCGCGGCTATCATCCAATCGGGCCAGGAGAGCAACGAAAACCTATCCATCGAGTTCTACAACCGTGGCAACGCGTACGACGGTAAGGGAGAATACGATCGCGCCATCCAGGATTATGACCAGGCCATCCGCCTCAATCCCAGCAATGCCGATGCGTTCAACAACCGGGGCGTCTCGTACTTCCATAAAAGCGACTATGACCGCGCTATCCAGGATTATGACCAGGCCATCCACCTCAATCCCAACCATGCGACTGCGTTCTACAACCGGGGCGTAGCATACAAACGCAAGGGCGACCATGACCGCGCTATCCAGGATTTTGACCAGGCCATCCGCCTCAATCCCAGTGATGCGACTGCGTTCAACAACCGGGGCACCGCGTACGACGATCAGGGAGAATACGATCGCGCCATCCAGGATTATGACCAGGCCATCCGCCTCAATCCCAGCTATGCGGATGCGTTCAAAGATCGGGGCGTCTCGTACTCCCATAAAAGCGACGATGATCGCGCCATCCTTGACTATGACCAGGCCATCCTCCTCAACCCAAGCGATGCGGATGCATTCTACAACCGGGGCAACGCGTACGACGACAAAAAAGAATACGATCGCGCTATCCAGGATTTTGACCAGGCCATCCGCCTCAATCCCAGTGATGCGAAGGTGTTCAGCAACCGCGGCGTCTCGTACCAACATAGAGGCAACTATGACCGCGCCATCCAGGATTATGACCAGGCCATCCGACTCAACCCCAGCTCTGCTAATGCGTTCTACAACCGGGGCAACGCGTACGACGATAAAAAAGAATACGATCGCGCCATCCAGGATTATGACCAGGCCATCCGCCTCAACCCGAGCTCTGCGAATGCGTTCTACAACCGGGGCAACGCGTACGACGATAAAAAAGAATACGATCGCGCCATCCAGGATTTCGACAAGGCCATCCGCCTCAATCCCAGCTATGCGACTGCGTTCAACAACCGGGGCATCTCGTACCGCCATAAAGGCGACTATGACCGCGCCATCCAGGATTTTGACCAGGCAATCCGCCTCAATCCGAGCTTTGCGTATGCGTTCAACAACCGGGGAAACGCATACGCCCATAAAGACGACTATGACCGCGCCATCCAGGATTTTGACCAGGCCCTCCGCATCAATCCCAGTGATGCGTTTACGTTCAACAACCGAGGCTACGCATACTCCCGTAAGGGCGATTATGATCGTGCCATCCAGGATTATGACCAGGCCATCCGCCTCAATCCCGGCTATGCGACTGTGTTCAACAACCGGGGCGTCTCCTACCGCTATAAAGGCGACTATGACCGCGCCATCAAGGATTTTGACCAGACCATTCGGCTCGATCAAACCTATATGAGCGCTTTCCTCAACCGGGGTACGGCTCATTTTGACCTTGGCCAGTTTGCCGCTGCTCAGCCTGACTTTGAGGCGGCGCTGAAGTTAAGTCCAACCGGCGCCTATTCGGCCCTGTTGTTGTTCGTTGCACAATCCAGGGCAAAGCAGAACGGGCGCGACGCATTGCTGCAGGCTGCGAGCCGGATCAAGCTCACGGTATGGCCGGGGCAGGTCGTCAATCTATATCTAGGCAAAACGAATCCAAGGGCAATTTTGTCCGCAGCCAGGAATCCGGACAAGACAAAGAACAGGGAGCAGCATTGCGAGGCCTATTTCTATCTAGGCGAGTATGAGCTGTTACGTGGCCGAAGCAGAAAGGCAAAGCATCTTTTCAAAAAGTCAATCCATACTCATGTGATTACCTTCTTGGAATACGACGCCGCTCAAGCGGAACTAAAGAACCTGAAGCATGGAAGAAAAAAATAAAGCCGTAGAGCAGCTCTGCACCTAAGCTATGCCGCCGGCAACGGCTCGAAGTCCTTCGCATTCAGGGTATTCACCTTTATATTTCACTCCGCAGCCCGCAACTCCACTCCCCTCCCTATGCAATCACTTGACGGCCCACGCCCCGTGGTCTGACCATGATCCTTCCGGCAGCGGGCAAGCATTCCTGCGCCTGAAAAACCACCCACACTCGAGGACCCGGCAATGGCATTCAAGCAAAACAATCGCAGGGAGTTTCTGAAGGCGGGCGCCACGGCTCTCGCCGCATCCGCACTCGCATCCAACGCATCCAGCTATGCCGCCATCCTCGGCGCCAACGACCGCGTCAAGGTCGGCATCGTCGGCTGCGGAGATCGCATGAGGGGCGCACTGATTCCCGCCTTCCTGCAAAACTCCAAAGACACTAACTTTGAAATCGTCGCCGTCTCCGACATCTGGAACCGCCGCCGCGACGAAGGCGCAGCCTACATCCAGAAGCTCAGCGGCAATCCCATCGCCACGGCCCGCAACAACGAAGAGCTCTACGCCCGCAAGGACATTGATGCGGTTCTCATCGCCACTGCCGATTTCCAGCACGCCCTCCACGGCGTTGAAGCCATCGAAGCCGGCCGCGACGCCTACGTTGAAAAGCCCACGGCCCACACCATGGCCGACGCCCGCAAGTTCCGCGCCGCCGTCCACAAGTCCGGCAAAATCGTCCAGGTCGGAACCCAGCGCCGCTCCACGCCCAGTTACCAGAAGGCCGCCGAGTACATCAAGTCCGGCGCATTCGGCGACATCGTAATGGTTGAGATGACCTGGAACGTCAACCAGCCCGGCCGCTGGCGTCGCCCCTCCGTGGTGCCGCTCCTCAAGGAACAGGACACAGACTGGAAGCGCTATCTCCTCAATCGTCCCTACGAGCCCTTCGACGCCCGCAAGTATCTTGAGTTCCGTCTCTTCTGGCCGTACTCCTCCGGCATTCCCGACCAGTGGCTCGTCCACCAGATCGACACCGTCCACTGGTTCACCGGCCTGCCCCATCCCCGCTCCTGCGTCGCCAACGGCGGCATCTATCTCTGGAAGGACGGCCGCCAGAACTGGGACACCATGACCGCCGTCTTCGACTACGGCCCGCTCGACGACCTCACCAGGGGCTTCCAGGTGCAGTACTCCTCCCGCTTCACCAACTCCGCCGGCGGCGTCAAAGAGCTCTACTACTCCAACGGCGGCATGATCGACATGGACAAGCAGACCGTCACTGCCACCGGCGGCATGACTGCAAAGGAAGCCGCGGAGATGGGCCTCAAGGCCAACCAGCTTTCCAGCTTCTCGCTCGTCGAGCACGTCGAAGCCGCTTCCACCGCGGCCAACACCGGCGGCGATCCGGAGACCTCGGCCAACATGCGCAACTGGATGGACTGCGTCCGCTCCCGCAAAACCCCCAACGCCTCCATCGAAGCCGGCTACAGCCATTCCATTGCATTGTGTATGAACGTCGCCGCCATCCAGACCGGCCTCAAAGTCACCTTCGACGACAAGACCCAGCAGGTAATGGCTGGTGGCAAAGTCTACGAGTAAGAAAAAGGCTGGGCTGACCCAGGTCCGGGGCTCCCACAATCCAGGGTGCCCCATCCATTTCACAGTTTCATCGTGAAATGGGTGGGAAACCACGAACCCAGACCGGTAATGTTTTGAATGGTCTGGGTGCCCCAGGTGCCTCGCATTTGGGCACCTGGGATACCAACATCTCAACAAAATCAAAACCCGGAACGGGCTCGGTTGGTAGGTCGGGGTTTTTAACCCCGACACATAAACCCGGCAAAACTAGAAACCGGGGCTTCAGCCCCTGAGGGAATGTTGATGGCAGAGAAAACGATCCTCCTGCATATTGGTCAAATCAGCTTCAAAATCGTTGCGTTCACCCTGTTCGCCGCCAGCTCCGCAATCGCCTTTGCCGCCACGCCCGCCAAAGGCGTCCAGGTCGTTCCCGACCAGGCCCAGCGCCGCGTCGACGTCACCATCGACGGCAAGCCCTTCACCGCCTACATCTGGCCCACCACGCTGTTCAAGCCCGTCCTCTATCCCATCGTCGACGCCGACGGAGTCACCCTCACCCGCGGTTTCCCGCTTGAAGCCCGTCCCGGCGAGCGCACCGACCATCCCCACCACGCCGGCCTCTGGTTCAACTACGCCAACACCAACGGCTTCGATTTCTGGAACAACTCGGGCGCCATCCCGCCCGACAAAAAACCCAAAATGGGCAGCATCGCCTTCGATAAAATCCTCTCCTCCTCCAGCGGCCTCAACCGCGGCACGCTGGTTACTCAGTCCACCTGGATCGACGGCAACCACCACCCCATCCTCGACGAAACCACGCACTTCGTCTTCGCCCGCCGCCCCGGCGCGCGCATCATCGACCGCGTCGCCACGCTCCGCGCTCTCGACCGCGCCGTATTCAACGACGAGAAGGATGGAATGCTCGGCCTCCGCGTCGCCAGTTGGCTTGAGTCCCCCACCGCCACCGACCGCACCTTCACGGACTCTCACGGTGTCGCCACCAAGGTTGCCGCCGCCTCGCCCGACGCCACCGGCGTCTATCTCACCAGCGAAGGCAAGCAGAGCGATGCCGCCTGGGGAACCCGCGGCCGCTGGTGCGCTCTCACCGGCCACACCGGCAGCCACACCGCCACCGTCGCCATCTTCGACCAGCCTCTGAACCCCGGCTACACCACCACCTGGCACGCCCGCGGCTACGGCCTCTTCGCCGCCAACCCCCTCGGCCCCCACGTCTTCAACGCCAAGGAGCCCCCCATCAACTTCACCCTCGAAAAAGGCCAGTCGGCCACCTTCCGCTACCGCATCGTCCTCTACACCCACGCCGCCACGCCGGAAGAACTCAACAAGGAAGCCGACGCCTTCGCCGCCCAGTACAAATAGCCGCAATCGCCTCCATAAACACCACTGCCCGCCTGCAATCGCAGGCGGGCAGTGTTTTGTAAATGAAACATCGTAGCGTACGGCTTTCTACCTTCTCCGCCGGATCGCCGCCTTCTTCGCCACCGGCTTCTTCTTGGGCGCCTTCTTCGCCACCGGCTTGGTCTTCCCCGCCTTCTTAGCCGTCTTCTTCACGGCCTTCTTCACGGTCTTCGCTGGCTTTTTCGCCGCCGCCTTGCCAGCTCCCGCCAGCGCCAGCAGCGGAATCAGCTTGCTTGCAATCGGCGAGCCCAGCCCGGTGCACGCATCCCAGCCGGGTCCCGCGGAAAATCCGCCATTGTTCCCCACCGTGATGTCGTTGAGCGCCTTGGCAGCCTTGACCGCATAAATCGCCGGCTGGATCAGGCCCACCTGCGTGCCCAGTTGCTGGTTGGCAACGGCAATCAGTCCCGCCCACAACGGCGCAACGGCGCTGGTGCCGCCGATCACCGTGTTCTCGCCGTCCACGCGGATCGCGTAGCCGGTGGTTGGATCGGCGTCCCCGCACACGTCCGGAACGCCGCGCCCGCCGCCCCTCTTGCTCGCTGCGGGAACCTTCGCGCTCGCCTGCCAGGTCGGCAGAGGAAACACGTTGCTCACGCCGCCGCCCGTCGCGCCTTCGTTATTGGCCAGCTCGTTCCACACCACCTCGGAGACAATCTTCGCCCCGTTGGCGTCCAGCTTGGTCCCGCCGCAGCACAGCACGTGCGGACTCGATCCCGGGAAGTCCACATTGTTGCCCTTCCCTCCGTCCGTCGCGCCGTTGTCGCCGGCCGCAACCGTGATCGTGATGCCCAGCGCCGCCGCCGACTGGCAGGCCGCATCCAGCGCCTTCATCGACTGCGCCGTCCAGCTAGATTCCGGACCGCCCCAGCTGATTGAAATCACGCTCGGCTTGTTCGCCGTGTCGTGCACCGCGGTCGTGATCGCCTCAATAAAGCCCTGGTCGGTATTCGGCGTGAAGTAAACGGCAATGGCCGCGCCTGGCGCCACCGCCGCGGCAACTTCAATGTCCAGCATCACCTCGGTATCGGCGCTGCTCGGCTTGGAGGGCGCGTTCTTCCCGCCGTTCACCGCAACCGCCTTGATGGCCGGGGCAGCCAGCCCCAGCGACTTGAAGTACGTGGTCAGATCGGCCGTCCGGTAGCCTCCGCCCAGTTCGATGATCCCGATCGTTTGCCCCGCTCCGCTGGCCTTGGCCGGAAACTGGTAGGCCTCGGCTATTTGCGGCGGCGTGTAGCTGCTGGGAGCGGCGGCTGTGGCGGCGTGCTGTTGGCGGCGACGAAAGTGCGGCTGTGCCTGGGGCCGATTATCCAGTCCCAGCACAGCCTCCACTGCACCCGTCAGCGAGGACGGCAGATGAATCCCGCCTTCGCGAACCCGGTACTCGGTTCCATTGATCGTCTTTTGTTCCAGCGCCACTCCGAACGCCTTCTGGATGTCCGCCGCCGTCCCGGTCAGCTGCACCGTGCGGCGTGCCGCCGCGGTCGGATCGGGCTCCACCTTCAGCTTGAACTCCTTCGCAAACGCGCGCACCTGTTGCATCGCCGAGGGATCGGCCGCGTGCCGCTTCTTGAACTCCGTCCGGCTCACGCGAACCGGTCCGGCGGCCCGCCCGCCGCGCTTGTTGATCTTCAACTCTTCCTTGCGCCTCACAATTACTGAGACCGTCAGCTTCGACCTGGGCGGCGTGGCCTTTACATGCACAGAATCGGGCGCGGCTTCTTTTTCGCTCCCGGGCAGCAGCGTCCGCGCCTGCGCCGCAAACTGCGGAGGCTTCACCGAACTGACATTGGCTGAGATCTGCGGCGGCTTCACGGAAAAGGATGCGATTTGCG
>Ga0302320_10012225_pt1 | contig 18074 bp, 11 predicted proteins | sample Bog_T0_3_FD_202130 | JGI IMG/M metagenome (GOLD analysis project Ga0302320, IMG submission 202130) | Peat permafrost microbial communities from Stordalen Mire near Abisko, Sweden - Bog_T0_3 | ecosystem: Environmental > Terrestrial > Soil > Wetlands > Peat | place: Sweden: Abisko, Stordalen Mire...
GATCGCACCCGGTGCGTATGTTTTCACGGTGTCGGCGGGGGGGGGATTCCTGGCCGAAAAAAAAACAAGTCAGGGTGTCGGTCGATCCCGGTCAGACCCAGATGGCGACTGTCGCGGTGAGGCGGCTATTCGATCCCGCCGCGCGGCATTGGTATTCGGCGGATTTGCATCATCACGCCGATCAGGCGGAAGCGGTAACTCCACCGGCCGATTTGGCGCGCTCGCAATTGGCGGCCGGACTGGACCTGCTATTCGTGAGCGATCACGATTCGACCGTGAACCACGGCACGCTGCAGGCCATCGCGGATCGACGCGGGTTGGCTTTCATTGCAGGCATCGAACTGTCGGCGTCCTGGGGTCATTTCAACGCATATCCGCTGCTGCCGGGCCTGCCATTGGGGATCGATACCGGCACCGCGACTATCGATGAGATCCTCAGGGAAGGCCGGCGGCAGGGCGCCATCGTGATTCAGGTGAATCATCCCTTCATCCCTTACGGCTATTTCACCAGCGTGAGTACGGGTGTGGCACCCGGCGGATTCAATCCGGCTTTCGATCTCATCGAGATCAACGCGGCGGCGCCGGCGGACGACGCCAAGGTGCTGCAAACCGTGTGGAATTTCTGGAATGCCGGGCATCGCTACTACCTGACAGCGGGTACGGATACTCACGATGTCTGGCACGACGAGTCCGGATCCGTGCGCGCCTTCGCTCATATCGAGGGCCAAGTGACTGCCAAGGCCTTCGCGCAGGCGCTCAAAGAGGGTCACGGTTATGTGACCTTCGGGCCCTTGGTTTTTCCATCGGTGGTGTTCGGCGATGAACTCAAGGTCAAGCCGGGCCAGCCGTTTTCATTAGGCTTCGATCTGCAGGCAGTGGCCGGCCTGAAACAGGCCGAACTCATCGGGCGCGGTGAGGTACTCCAGACCAGGGCGTTTGACGCTGCACTGCAGCAGAGTCACCTGGACTTTCCGCTGGCTACTACTCACTCCAGCTGGTACGCGCTGATTGTAGAAGACAAAGACGGTCACAAAGCCTACACCGACCCGATCTGGGTGGATGTGGTCGAGCGTCCCGCCGTGTTCGCGAGCCCCTAGCGACGTAGAAGCGGCATTACGTCTCGGTTTAGGGGATTTCCCTAGCCCAATTCAGTCTGATTGCCTCTTTTGCGGATCGACTCACAGGGGTCCGGAAAAGCAATAAGTAATCTTCAAGATTATGTTTACGCGCAGCATCAAGACGGTCGTCTGGGCTCTGGCACTGGTGGTGGGATTCCACGCGGTTGCTGCGCAAGCCAATACCTGCGCTCCCGCAGCCACTCAGGGCACCGCCCCCAGTGATTACCAGGACTATTGCTGGCTGGATTTTTCGGGGTATTCGGACGCATTAGCGCAGGCGGGTGGGCAGCCCTTCACCTTCACTCTGCCCGATGGTTCGATCCTGACCCTGACGCTGCGGGTGAGCACGAATAAAACCAGCCCGGCGCTCGATGCACACCTCGTGCCCTCTTGGACTGGTTCCGCCATCGGCCACAGTGGCTTCATAGGCGTCCCGGGCAACCCCGTCCTGTACGAGACCGTGAGCGGTTCGACCGTACAAGTGGTCCTGAGCAATATTTCCGTGGTGCCCCCGACCGGGGGTGGTTCGACGACCTCCTACGCCATCATCGCCGCGGACGGCGAATCCACGAACCAGGCTGAGAAACTGGTGTTCACGACCAATGGGCAGGCCTGGACGCAGATCGCGCAGATTCCCTATGGAACGCAGTTCCCGTCGGTCTCGGGTTTGTCGACCTCGACGGTGACCGAGACTGGAGTGAGCGGCACGGTCGGTAGCTTTGCGTTCGGCTCCTTTAATAATCCAACTCAAATCTCGGCAACCCTGGTAGGTGGCGGGCTGCAGGGTGCCATGTTCGCCATCCGGTACGCGTCGTTGTCCGTGACCACGGTACTCAGCGGCGCTCGGGCGAGCCCCAGCGATCAGTTCACCTACAGCATTTCCACGGTTGGCGGTCATGTCATCGCGTCGCAGACGACTTCAGGCAGTGGGGCCGGCCCGTTCACGCCCGCCGTCGTGCCGGCGGTCGCGGCCGGCTACCCCTTCGTGGTCGCGGAGGCCATGGCACCCGGCAGCGTCAGCACGCTCGCCAGCTACGCCGTATCGCTCACCTGTACCAATGCAGCGACCGGCGCCTCATCGACAGTCATGCCGGTCAACAAGATTGGCCACACTTATACGTTCCCGGCTCTTCAGTACGGAGATGCCGTTTCCTGCACATTCAACAATACGGCCAATCGCAGCAACCTGAGCGTACTCAAAACCGGACCCCCCTCCCAGAGTGCCGGCGGTCCCCTGAGCTACAGCGTGGTCCTCAGCAATGCCGGACCTATCGACGCCAGCGGTGCGCTGATCAAGGACCCCGCCACCGCCAACTTCAATGCCGCCTCCGTCACCTGTTCTGCGGCGACCGGAGGAGCAGCGTGTCCGAGCAGTGGGCTGACCGTTGCCAACCTGCAAGGACCGGGAATTGCCGTTCCCGCCTTACCCAGTGGCAGTGCGGTCACTTTGCTGGTGAGCGGCACCGCCGGCAACGGCAGCATCGTCAATGTCGCCTCCGTCGTTGCGCCCCCCACGGTCGTCAATTCCAATCCCACACCCACGTCGAGCGTGTCCACCAGCGTCACGCCCGCGCCGGATGCCGAGAGTACGGCGGTGTTTCCAGCGGCGGTCAACGCAGGTCAGCCTGTGACGGGCACGGTGCTCTTTTCCAACATCGGTCCAGGGATCGCGAACGGCACGACGTTTGCAATCTCTGTGCCGCCGAATCTGGTCGTGGCGCCCACACTCAGCGGATTGCCGGCCGGCGCTGTTTACGCCTATGGGGCCGCCACCGGCCTGGTCACGCTTTCCGGTATGCCAACCACTCTGGCCGCCGGCGGCTCGGTAGGCCCCATTAAAGTGAGTTATTTGCAGCCGGCGTCGGGCAGTTCCAGCGTGACCGCGACTGTCACGACCATTGCCGACGTCAATCTCACTAACAACAAGGTGACCGTGGTCATAGGCGGCGCCGCGATCGCCGATTTGCAAGTCACGTCAAATTTCCCGCCTAGCATCAATGCCGGGCAGACCGTGTCGGGTACGCTGACGTTCGCCAACGGTGGTCCAAGTACCGCCAGCGGCGTTCGGTTCAGTATCACGCTGCCCGCTCATCTGGCGACGCCCCCGATACTGACGGGCTTGCCGTCTGGCGCCGCCTTCACCTATGACGCCGCGACCGGCGTCGTCACACTGACGGGCATGCCGAGCAGCATCGCCTCCGGCACGCTGCTGGCCGCGATCGGCGTTTCCTATATTCAACCGAATTCGGGCACCTCGACGCTGAGTGCGTCCTTGACGTCCGCCACGGTCGAGTCACCCCTCTCGCGCCTCAGTGCCACATCGACCATTACCGGAGCGGCCGCGCAGTTGGTCGGCGTCGTATTCCTCGACAACAATCAGAACGCCGTCTTCGATGCCGGCGACACACCGATGGCCGGAGCCACCGTGGAGGTGTTCATCGGGACGCGATTGGTTGCCACCACCTCCACCAATGCCCTGGGCTCCTACGTCTTCACGGGCCAGACGCCGGGCATGTACACGGTGTCGGTCGTGCCGCTGCCGGGCAATCTAGCCGATACACCGTCACCCGTGAAAATCAGCTTGGGCGGCGCGGCCGCCGTCACCGTCAATTTTGGCCAGATTCCCAAAGCGGCTCTGGGCGCCTTGGTTCTCACCAAGAGCACGCCACTGGTCAATGTCACGGCGGGGCAATCGGTGCCGTACACCATCACGGCAACCAACTCGCAAAGCACAGCGCTGCCGAATATTTCGCTGACCGATCTCATGCCCGCGGGCTTCAGGTTCAGGACCGGCAGCGGTGCCGTCAACGGTCAGCGGCAGGACCCCGTCGTCAACGGCCGCACGCTCACATGGCCGCACCTGCACTTCGCTCCAGCCGAGAAAAAGACATTCACTCTCGTGCTGACCACCGGCGCCGGCGTGGTCGGCGGCGACTATGTGAATCAAAGCACGGCCTATAACGGCGCCACGAATGCCCTGATTTCAAATCTGGCCACCGCGACGGTTCGCGTGGTCGGTGATCCGACCTTCGATTGCCCCGATCTCATCGGCAAGGTATTCGACGACGTCAATGCCAACGGCACGGAAGATCCGGGTGAGCCGGGAATTGCGGGAGTCAGGCTGGTCACCGCACAAGGCCTGCTGGTCACCACCGACGCCCAAGGCCGCTACCACATCGCCTGCCCGGCGATGCCGGGCGACATCGGATCGAATTTCATCGTCAAGCTCGACGAGCGCACCTTGCCGTCCGGCTATCGGCTGACAACCGACAATCCTGAAACCATCCGGCTCACCGCGGGCAAGGTATCGAAGCTCAATTTCGGCGCGACCATTCACCATGTGGTTCGGATCGAAGTGAATGACTCGGCGTTTCAGGGCAACGAGCTGCGCGTCCCGGTGCTGGAACGCGTGGACGTGCTCGTGACCTCGATGAAGGATCAGGCATTCGTGGTGCGGCTCGCCTATACGGCCGGCAACGAATCGGATGCCACGATTTCGCTTCGGATGCAGGCGCTGCGGGCCGCGGTGAGCGCGGTGTGGAAGACGCGCGACGTGTCGTTCCCGCTGCGCATCGAAGAGGACATCGTGCGCGGCGCCACGCTGGGCGGTGTCGCGCCGTCCGGCGTCGATCGCGGTGCGGCGCCATGAGATTGCGAGCGCTCACGCGACGCCTCGGCGCGGTGGCCGCCATGGCGCTGCTGCTCGTGGCGGCGCACGCGTCCGCGCGTCTCAGCGCTGATGCACCGCCCAATACCGAGCGAACGGTTCCCAACTCGCCGCCTTCCGACGCCGTCATCGACCGTTTGGTGGCAGCCAGGGCGACCCTCCCGACGACACCGCCCAGTAACCGTATTGAACTCTTGGACACGGTGCATCACGCCTTCTTTGCCTCGGGCAGCGATGAACTCACGCCTCTGGCGGTCGGGAAACTCAATGCCTTCGTGGCGTTGCTGCGGGGCGCGCAGGTGCAACGTGCCTTGGTGACGGCGCACACCGACTCGCAGCGGCTGGTGCGCGATGCAAAGCGCAAGTTCGTCACCAACCAGAGACTGTCGGACGCGCGGGCGGCCAGTGTGGTGCGTTATTTGCAATCGGCGCTGGAGCTACCCGAGCAGGCGTTCGCGATTCAAGGTTTCGGCGCGAGTCACCCAGTCGCCGATAACCACAGTGAGGCGGGGCGCGCACAAAATCGGCGGGCGGAAGTGTCGGTATGGGTGGAGGTTCCCGTGAACCCGACTCCCGCGCAGATACCGGCCCCCGAAATCCCCCGCCTGGCCGCGACCTTGGGCTGTATAGGGGATGCCGCCGATCAATTCGCCCCGATACGAATCACCGTGGATGGGGTGCCCCTCGACCGGCGTGAACCGGTGAACGAGGCGGATAGACAGCGTTGCGTGGACGTCGCCTTGGCGCGCGCGAATATCCAAGTGCGCTACGATCCCCTCGAACAGCAACCCTTTCTGAACGTCATCGCGATTCCCCAGCAAGGTGTGGTTGGCAAGCCGGTGCGCTTCACCAGCTACACCAACTACCCAAGCTACATCGACCATGCGGAAATGCGCCTGTTCACGCCGGAGCAAAGCGTGCAACAAAAGCCGTTGCAGGTCATTCCCATCCAGGCGGGCCAGTCGGCGCAATGGGTGCCGGCGCCGTGGCGGCGATCTCTATTGCACCTTACGACCTCATTGGAGCAGCCGCACTACGTCACTTACGTGTTGCGTGTCTACGATCGGGCAGGGCACTTCGACGAGACTCAACCCCGTCGCTTGGACCTGCTCGAGACCGCGACTGTGCAGAGTGTGGATGCGGCGACGCTGGCACGCGACGTCGAGCGGCTCGCCTACGGCGAAAATACCCTGATCCTGCACAATATTCCCGTACATGGCGGTGCCGTTACCGTAAGCGGCAGTCACGTGCCGCCGGGAGATACGGTCCTGATCCAGGGTATTCCCGTGCCGGTGGATGACGACCGGCATTTCGTCGCGCGGCAAATTTTGCCCGGCGGTCCGCAACAAGTCAGTGTGAAGATTCAGAACGATCGCGGCGAGGGCCTGGACTTCACGCGCAATCTAACGATTGCCACCGACGATTCGTTTTTCGTGGGTCTGGCGGATTTCACCGCGGGGGCGCGCGCTACAGGCGGCCCGATCGACTTGGTGAGCGGCGACACTCCCGATCAAACCCGCCGGGACTTCGTGGACGGGCACCTGGCCTTCTACTACAAGGGTCTGGTGCAGGGCCAGTGGCTGTTGACCGCGGCAGCGGATACCCAGGATCAGGCTGCCCGCGACCTGTTCAGCAACTTCGCCAGGAAGGATCCGCAGGACTTGCTCCGGCGCATCGACCCGACTCGTTACTACCCGGTGTACGGCGATGACAGCACGACCGTGCAGGACGCGCCGACTTCCGGAAAATTCTACGTGCGCCTGGAGAAGGGTGACAGCTCGGTGATGTGGGGGGACTTCCAGACCCATCTGACCGGCACCGACTTCATTCAATTTTCACGCACGCTGTACGGACTGAATATTCGTTATCGTTCGCCGCAGACCACGACGGTGGGCGAAAAGAAGAGCTCCGTGGACGCGTTTTGGGCCGATCCGGGCACGCTCGACGCCAGACAGGAATTTCGCGGCACCGGCGGTTCGCTGTACTACCTGCAGAATCAAGATATCTCGGTGGGGTCTGAGCAGGTCTGGATGCAGGTACGAGACCGCGATTCCGGAATTGTGCTGTCGGTAACGCCGCTGGTTCCGGCACAGGACTACGACATCAACTATTTGCAGGGTCGGATCCTGTTGCGAAACGCGCTGCCGGCGACCGCCAACTCGACCACCGTGGTGCACAGCGGCGGCCTCGACGGCGATCCGGTGTACCTAGTCGTGACTTATGAATACGTTCCTGATTTCTCGAGTCCCAGCACGCTGGCGGTGGGCGGCCACGCGAGCGAATGGTTCGGCGATCATGTTCAATTGGGGATTTCGGGTTATCACCAGGACGAGCCCGGTCAAGACCAGGACTTGCGCGGCGTCGACGGCACCTTGCGCTACATGCCGGGTACCTACCTCAAGTCGGAATACGCTCATTCGGACGGCACGGGTACGCCGAGCATCACGTCGATCACGGGCGGTCTTTCATTCAATTCCTTGGCGACCAGCGGCGGCCCGGGCAATGCGGAACGCGTCGAAGCGGCCGTCGATCTATCGGAAGTCACCGATACCCTGAAGGGCCGCGCCAACGTGTACTACCAGGACCGCGACGCAAATTTCTCCGGACCCGGTCAATTGACGCCGGGAGTGGGCATGCGTCAGGACGGCGGCGCCGTCAATATGCCGATCAATTCCACGACCCAGGTGGCCGGCAAGTTCGACAGCATTGATTCTACGGAGGAGACGGTGCGCAGTGGCGAGCTGGGGGTCGAGCACAAGCTCGACGACCACTGGCGGATCACAGTAGGCGCTCGCATCGACGATCGAGAAAACGTCGTGCCCAATGCCAGTCCCCTCCTGTCGCAGAACGGCAGTCGCGCGGATGTGGCGCTGACGGTGGGATATCAGCCGGCTCCCGGTCTGGCGACACCGGTGATTGGCGTGCCGTCCAAGCTGGGGCCGCCATCGCCATCGCCCGCAGTGGCGCCGGTGGCATCGACGATGGGCGGCACGCCCGTGGGGATCCGTGCCAATGCGCCTCCGGCCGCGGCAACACCCACCACGCCGGGGGGAGCCACCACGCCGGGGGGAGCCACCACGCCGGGGGGAGCCACCACGCCGGGGGGAGCCACCACGCCGGGTGTCGCCACTTCGTTGGCTGGGTCCGCAGCGGCGCCAGCCGCAGCCGCCGTGAAGCGTGCGCCCTGGGACGTCTACGGTTTCGTTCAAGACACCGTCGAACATACCGAAACCCGGCCTGAGAACGATCGGGCGGGCATGGGTGGCAGCTATCAGATCTCGGATGCGCTGCGCGTGGGCGCGGAGGCGTCGGACGGCAGCCTTGGGTTGGGTGCGAAGGCCTCCACCGACTATCACATCGACGATCGCAGCAATGTGTATTTGAATTACACTTTGGCCGCGGATCAGCCCGACGCGCTGAATGTGGGACGCGCGGGCGCGATGACCGCGGGTACTCGCTATCGCTACGACGATGCCACCAGTGTGTACGGTGAGGAACGGCTGACGACGGGTACCGGCACGGATAGCTTGACGCGCGCCTACGGCGTCGATTTTTCACCGAGCAAGCATTGGACCTATGGTCTCAAGTTCGAACATGGCACGATTTCAGATCCGATCGCGGGCGATCTGGCGCTGTCCGCGGTGACCGCCAGCGTCGACTACACGCGCGAGAAAATCAAATACAGCGGGGCGCTGGAATGGCGGGAGGATGATTCTTCAATCACGGGCGCGTCTCGTACCGTGCTGACGCGCAATAGCCTGACGTACCAGGTCGCCGCCGATTGGCGCCTTTTCGGCAAGCTCAACTGGTCGCAGACCGATGGTGCGGCGGACTCCACCTTGCTCGCGGCTTACCATGAGATCGTTCTCGGTGCGGCATGGCGGCCTGTGCGCAATGATCGTTGGAACACGCTGTTCAAATTCACCGTCCTGGAGGATCAGCCGTCGATTGCGCAGATCGATGCGCCGGGCAATACCCTCAACTTCGCGCAACAAAGCACGGTGTTCGACATCGACACCACTTATCAAGCCACGAATTGGTTTTCGGTGGGTACGAAGTATGCGATCCGCACCGGCGAGCTCAAGTCGACAGTGGCCGGCAGTGACTGGTACTCGAGTCAGGCGCAGCTGTGGATCGTGCGCGGAGATTTCCTGTTGCCGCGCAAATGGGATGGGATGCTCGAGCTGCGCCGACTGGCGATTCATGAGACCGACGATGAACGCACGGGCTGTTTGGTCGGCCTATATCGGCATGTGGGCGATCATGTGAAAATCGGCGCCGGCTATAATTTTACGAACTACTCCGACAATCTCACGGACTTGAGCTATCGCAGTCACGGGTTCTTCGTCAATACCATCGGCAAGTTCTAGGACACGCCGACAAGCTATTCGATGCGGCCGGGACATTCCTCCGTACGTCGAGCGCGGAGTTGTGCCGCAAATTTCTCCGCGCATTTGATGCCTGGATTAAACGACAGCTGGCGCCCGACGCATCCTGGACCGCTTCTCTATTGCGCTTTTGTTATAACTTCATTATTGTGGAAGATATGAGGAAGCGCGAATATCTGGGCCAATTGGAACTCATGGTTCTGCTCGCCGTGATCCGCCCGGCCAAGCAGGCCTACGGTGTATTCATCTCCCGTGAGATCGCGGACAAAAGCGGCCGCGAGGTCGCGCTGGCCAGTGTGTATGCGGCGCTCGAACGGCTCGAGTCAAAGGGGTTGGTGATCTCTGCGCTCGGCGAGCCCACTGCGGAACGGGGCGGAAGGGCGCGTACCTATTTTAAGCCGACGGCCGAGGGTGTTAAGGAAGCACGCGAGGCGCACGACACATTGTTGCGGCTCTCGATCGGCCTGTCATCGTTGAAAGGTGAAACTGCATGAGTGACCGTGTACCGCCGAAATTCGCGTTTTGGCTGCTCGAGCAATGGGGTTCGCCCTACCATAACGAGTCCCTTGCAGGCGACCTGCTCGAGCAATATCAGGAAGGGAGAAGCCGCGCCTGGTGCTGGGGACAAGTGACCGCGGCCATCGTGATCGCTCGGGCGAGATTCATCCGGAGGCTGCCGTGGGACGAGGCCGGCCGGGTATTGTCCCGCCTGCTTGCAGAAGCCGCCGCGGTTCTGGCGCTGGCCGTGATTGCGCTCGGCGCCGGAACCCTCACCTGGGCGGCTACCACGCACCGGGATGCATGCCAGGCCACTGCCTGCGTTTGTCCAAACAATTGACGGAGCAGCATGGACTTCGCCGAACTTTTTTCCTTGTTACTCGTCGCGACCGGAATCATTCTGCTGGCCGATCGGCTGATTTTCAATCCAAGGCGTCAACGCAACGCCGGGGGCGCGGTAACCGAAGAGCCGCTGCTCGTGCAATATGCGCGCTCGTTCTTCCCGGTCATCGTGATCGTGTTGCTGGTTCGCTCGTTTATTTTCGAGCCGTTTCGGATTCCATCCGCGTCCATGATGCCGGGGCTGGTAGATGGAGATTTCATTGTCGTCAACAAGTTCTCCTATGGCTTGCGGCTTCCGGTCGTCAATATCAAGATTTTGAACATAGGCGAGCCGCAACGAGGCGATGTGATCGTGTTTCGGCTGCCCACGAATCCTTCGGTCAACTTCATCAAACGGCTGGTGGGCTTGCCGGGGGATCACATCCTGGTTCGGAACAACCGGCTCACCATCAACGGAGAAGAGATTTCCGTCAAGCCCGACGGTATGTATTCGGACGGCTACGGCTTCAGCGGCTCGGAACTCGTGCTCGAACGCTTCGGTGCGACGACCCATGTCATCATGCTCGCGCCCAACCGGTATGCCACGGATTACGACGCCGTCGTGCCCGCGGGCCATTACTTCTTCATGGGTGACAACCGCAACGACAGTGCGGACAGCCGGTTCCCGCTGGTGGGATTCGTCCCTGAAAAGAATCTGGTCGGGCATGCCGAACGAATATGGATGAACTGGCAGATTCCCGGGTGGCCGAGATGGCAGCGCATCGGCATGAAAATAAACTAGATCAGCTTTCCCGATGCCAGGTCTGCGATCGGCCCAACAGAGAAAAGCCGATGAAGCCACGCACTACCAGAACCGTTCCACCGTTCTCCAAGTGAAACTTGCAGCGATAGACGGAGCCGTTGTCGGGATCGAGTATGTCGCCGCCTCCGTATTCGCCGTCGCGTAAAGTCACATTGCGGATGATCAACAGTCCGATGATGGGCTGATTCTTGCGTTCGTCGGTACACGCTAAACAGACTCGGGTATCGGCGCCCGGCGTGAAGCTCTGTTCAATTTTGCCGAAGTATTTGCCGTCCTGAACGTAGATACGCACCAGAGCGCGCGGCTTGCCGGTCTTATCGTCGATGGTCTTCCATACGCCGATCGGCGACTGAGAATCGGCGGCATGGGAAGTGATGGCCGGCGACGCCGTGAATAGGACAGAAACCAAGGCCAGCATCGCGGGAAGCAGGGATGTTCTCATTTGTGGGTTCCTTGATGTGCGGATCGGACCACCCGGCGATCGCCACCATACATTATTCCATGAAGCGTGCCGAGCGCAGCACGGCATGCCCCAGGTCAGGGCGCAACATGATCGAGCCGCGCCTTCTGCCTGAGGTCGTCGCTGCGCCACAGGTAGAGCGCCAGCAGCGGTCCACCGCCGGTTCGCATGGCATGAGGTTCTTCGCCTGCGTGATAAATCACCGTTCCCGGTTCCCGTTCTCTCCAAACCGCGTCGCCTTGCTGCCAGGCGGCAGTGCCGCAGAGCGGCAAGTAGATTTCCTGCGCCTCGTGACGATGCCGGGGGTAGTGGGTAGACGGTCCCAAGAGCAAGAACCCGCAGGCAATCCGTTCGCTGGCCAGGGGGCCGGCACCCCCCAGAATCTCGCTCCAGCCGTAATTGGCGAGAAAGGCGGCATCGAGATCGCTCGCGGTGTATGTCTGACGCCAGGCGAGCGACGGTGCGGCGTGGCACACCGCGGCCACCAAGTCAGCGCCGAAAGCGCCAGGATCTTCGGCGAGTCCTGGGAGCCAGCGCAACACCGGCAACGTGCTGGGTGCGACGGCGCGGGCCGCCATGGCCGCAGGCCAATCCGACAGAAATGGGGCGAGTCTGGGCTCGCGCAGCGACACGAGCAGCTGCTTGATCTGCGCGGCAACATGTATGGCCGTAGTCATGCGGTCTCCGTGGAGGGGTGTCGTTCAATTATACTGACGCCGCCCCATCCAGCCGGCCGGAGAGTTCGTGTCGCCCAAGTTTTCGTTGACCGAAGGGTCGATTCCACGCGCTCTGTTCGCCTTTTCCCTTCCCATCCTATTCGGCAACGTGCTGCAATCGGTCAATGGTTCGGTGAACGCCATTTGGGTCGGCCAGTATCTCGGCGAAGCCGCATTGGCCGCGGTGGGAAATTCGAACGTGGTGATGTTCCTGCTGTTCGGCGTCATGTTCGGGTTTTCGATGGCTTCCACCATCATGGTCGCCCAATGCGTGGGGGCCAAGAACATTGCGCAAGCGAAGCGGGTGGTCGGTACCAGCGCGGTGTTTTTTCTCGGCCTGTCGCTGGTCATGAGTTTGTTGGGTTTCGCGCTGACCCACTTCCTGGTGGCGTGGTTGGGCACCCCGGCGGATGCGCTACCGTTCGCACTCACCTACATGCGCATCATTTTCCTGGCGCTGCCCTTCATGGGTGGATTGTTTTTCCTCATGGCGGTTCTGCGGGGAGCCGGCGACTCGAAGACTCCCTTCGTGTATCTGTGCATGGCCGTGGTACTCGATATCGCACTGAATCCTCTGTTGATCTTCGGCTGGGGTCCGATCCCTCGTTTCGGGATCGCGGGCTCGGCCAGCGCGACGCTGATCGCGCAGGCGCTGAGCCTGCTCGCGCTGGTCGTGCACCTGTATCGGACTCATCATTTCCTGTGCATTCGCCGCAACGAATTGAGTCTGTTCAAGGTGGATTGGTCGTTGGTGCGGCTACTCGTGACCAAGGGCATTCCGATGGGACTGCAGATGTTCGTGATCTCCTCCAGCATGATCGCTCTGACTTCCTTGGTGAATCGCTTCGGTTCGCAGGAGACAGCAGCGTTCAATGCGGCCATGCAATTGTGGAACTATGTACAAATGCCGGCGCTCGCGATCGGAGCGGCCGCCTCTTCGATGGCGGCACAGAATGTGGGCGCCGGAAATTGGGACAGGGTGGGAAAGGTCGCCACCACCGGAGTACTGTTCAACTTCCTGATCGGAGGCTCCTTGATTGCGATCATTTGCCTGCTCAACCGTCACGCGCTGGGTTTGTTCCTGCCGGCAAGCGGCCCGGCTCTGGATATTTCGGCGCACCTCAACCTCATCGTCATCTGGTCGTTCGCTCTGTTCGGCACGTCCATCGTGCTGTTCGGAGTGGTGCGGGCGACGGGCGCCGTGATGCCGCCCCTGGTCATGCTGGTCATCTCTCTCTGGCTGATCCGTGTTCCTTTTGCCCATTGGATGCTGGACCGGTGGCAGGCGGACGCCATTTGGTGGAGTTTTCCCTTGTCCTCCATGACTTCCATGCTCATGTCTGTCGCGTACTATCGATTCGGCGGCTGGCGCAAGGTGCGCTTGGGTTTGACGGGCGCGCGGGCGGCGCAGGCGGCCGGCGTTTGAATCGTCCACTGGTAGTGCGGTGCGGCGCCTTCGGCGACATGGTGCTATTGACGGCATTGATCCGCGTCTTGTATGCGCGGTTTCGTGTTCCCGTGGATATCGTGACCTCGGGACCCTGGAGCGAGCCCTTGCTGGGTGGGCAGCCCGGCGTCGGTGAGATACTAAGTTTGCGAAGCCGTAAAACGCCGTACTGGTTGAGCCCCGATCAGCGGCGCGTGGTGCGGCGCTTGCGGGCCCGCGGCACCGGCCCGACCTGGTTCTGTGACGGCGGCGATGCGGCGCGGCCTCTGTTGGCGCGGGCGGGAATTGCGCAAGAGTTCATTGTGGATGTGAAAGATCATGCCTTGCTGCCCGGCGAACATGCGACGGAACAATGGCGGCGCTTTGGGCAGATCATGCCGGCTGCCATCGACGCGACGCCGACTGCGGCGGTGTCCGGCGCTATGATGCCCGGCGCTGCGGCATCCGGTGCTGTCACGCGCGAGCTAGATCTCGCCGCAGTGACACCGGGGTGCTATCTCGAAGTCAGCGATCGACAGCGCGCAGACCTCGAGGCGTGGCTGGTCGCGCGGGGTTTGTCCACGGCACCCTTGATCCTGATTCAGGTGGGCAATAAGCGCACCATGCGGCGGGGCCTGCGCCGTCTGGCAGCCAATAACAAGTACTGGCCGAATGAACGCTGGGCAGAGGTCTTGCGCCACCTACGCCGGCAATATCCGGATCACGCACTCGTATTGCTGGGCACCGGCCCAGAATATGCGCTGAACCAGGAAGTCGCGGCATTGGCGAATGTCACGCACTTGTACAACGCCGCGGACGATTTGCCGATTCCGCGACTGATTGCGCTGCTGGCACGCACCGCCGGCTTGATTAGCGTGGACTCAGGTCCGGCACATGCCGCCGCGGCCGTGGGCTGCCCGCTGGTGGTGCTGTTCGGCAAGGCATTGCCCTCGCTCTATCGTCCCTGGGGCACCGCGGGCGCGGACGTCAAGGTTCTTTGCGGTCAGATCGCGGGGGAGCCTGATATGTTGGGTATCGAGCCGCGCAGCGTGATAGAGGCCTGGTCCGGTTTGAAGTTGCGACGATAGCTAGGCGCGGCGGAGCATGTCCGGGGTCACCAACACCACGCCTCGTTTGGTCACGAAGAAGCGTTCGGCGTCCTGCACCGGGTCGTGCCCTATCTGCATCCCGTCGGGGATGACGCAATTCTCGTCGAGAATGCAACGCGTTATTTTGCAGCGGCGGCCGATGGTCACTCCCGGCAACAGCACCGATTGCTCGATGGTGCTGCTATCTTCGATACGCACGTCGTTCGACAACAGCGATTCCTTCACATAAGCGCCTGAGATGATGCAGCCGCCGGCCACCATGGAGTTGACCGCCATGCCGCGGCGACCCTCCTCGTCGAGCACGAATTTGGCGGGGGGTTGTTGCGCCTGGTAGGTCCAGATGGGCCATTGATGATCGTAGATGTTGAGTTCCGGGTTGAGTGCGACCAGTTCCATGTTCGCCTCGTACAACGCATCGACGTTGCCCACATCCCGCCAATAATTTTGCGCACGGGTTTCGACGTCGTGGAACGGATAGGCGAATACCCGTAACCGCGCCAGCGCCGGCGGTATGATGTTCTTGCCGAAATCGTGATTGCTGGACTCATTCGCCGCATCGTCGATCAACATCCGCTCCAGCCGGTCCATGCCGATCACGTAGATGCCCATGGAGGCGCGCGCGAGATTCTCCTGTCCGATGATGGGATCGGGATTCTGTGGTTTTTCGGCGAATTTTACGACGCGATTGGTGTCATCGGTGGTCATGATGCCGAATTCGTTGGCGCGCTCGATCGGCACGTCCACCACACCCACGGTGACATCGGCCTCGCATTGCTCGTGATAGGCGATCATTGGACCGTAGTCCATCTTGTATATGTGATCGCCCGCCAATATCAATACGTGGGTAGGATGGTGCGATTTGATGAAATCCAGATTCTGATATACAGAATCGGCCGTGCCGCGGTACCAGTGAGCGCCGATCTGCTGTTGCGCCGGAATCAATTCGACGAATTCGCCGAGCTCGCCCCGCAAATAGCTCCAGCCGCGCTGAATATGCTGGATCAGCGATTGTGCCTTGTACTGGGTCAATACCGCGATTTGACGTATGCCCGAATTGACGCAGTTCGACAGCACGAAATCGATGATGCGGAACTTTCCGCCGAAAGGCGTCGCCGGCTTGCAGCGATGCTGGGTGAGCGCCTTGAGGCGTTCGCCGCGTCCTCCCGCCATGACCACCGCCAGCGTGCCGCTGGTCAAACGGCTGACATAGCGTCCGGTGTTGTTACGAGCAGCGTGTCGCATACCTCTCCTACGTTCACCGCAAGCGCTTGAATCCGCTCCCAGTCACTCCAGCCTGCCACACTCGACAAAGGCCTGCACCTTTTCTCGCGACCCGATATGCCTTTGCTAAACTATAGATTATGTCCGCGTTGAAGCTGTGTGTCTTGAGTTCGGAGTTCCTGCCGTATGCAAAGACCGGCGGACTCGCAGACGTCGCAAGCGCATTGCTGCGGAATCTGCGGTTGTTGGGCCACGAGGTGCACGGCTTCATGCCCCTGTACTCCGTGGTCCGGGCGGCACGCCCTGAACTTCAGCCGGTTCTCGGCGTGCAGCAAATCCCTCTCGCCCTCGGCGACACGGAATATCGATTTTCCCTGCAAACGGCCAGCTTTCCGGGCACTGATATCGCGATGTACTTCGTCGACTGCCCGGCGCTGTACGACCGAGCGGACTTCTACACCACCGAACCGGACGAGCACCGGCGCTTCCTGCTGTTCACCCGCGCCGTGCTTGAAAGCTGCAAACGCCTTGGGTTCGCGCCGGACATTTTCCACTGCAACGATTGGCATACGGCGTTCCTGCCTCTGTATCTGAAGACGCTCTATTCTTCCGAAGCGTTGTTTGCGAAATCGCACTCCGTGTTGACCGTTCACAACATCGGGTATCAGGGCGTCATGCAGGTCGCGGCGGTGGCCGACTTGGGGCTGGCCGGCGCGGAGGTCTGGCTGGATGCGGACGACCTGGCGGCCGGCGTCATCAACCCGTTGAAAACCGGCATTAAATTTGCCGATGCAGTAACCACCGTGAGTCCGACTTACGCGCGCGAAATTTGCGACGGACCCCTTGGCATGGGCATGCAGGCGACGCTGCGTGCGCGGACCGACAAAGTAGTCGGGATATTGAATGGCGTGGATTACCGGGATTGGGATCCGCGCTGCGATCCGCATTTGACGGCGCATTTCGGACCGCAGGATTTGCGCGGCAAACAGACCAACAAGGAACAATTGATCGCCGCTTTGCACCTCGACTTGGCCGTGTCACGGCCTCTGGTGGCCATGGTGACCCGGCTCGCGGAACAGAAGGGCATTGACCTGTTATTCGATGCGTTGCCGGCCATGTTGCAGGAGCGCGACTTCGGTTTTCTGGTCCTGGGCAGCGGCGATGCGCGATACGCGGCATTTTTCGACGCCTTGGCGCATCGCTTTGCGGGCCGCGCGGCATTTCGCGGCGGCTACGATGAATCGCTGGCTCACCTGATCGAAGCGGGCAGCGATATTTTTCTCATGCCGTCGCGCTATGAGCCCTGCGGCTTGAACCAAATGTATAGCCTGCGCTACGGCACCGTTCCGGTCGTCCGCAATACCGGAGGACTTGCGGATTCCGTGCGTCACTTCGACCCGCAAAGCGGCTTGGGCACAGGGTGCGTGTTCAATGATTACGATGCTCCCGCCGTCCGCTGGGCTCTAGGCACCGTCCTCGATTGGTACGAGGATGCAAAGAATTGGCAGCAGCTGATGCATAACGCCATGGCCCAGGATTTCTCCTGGGCGCGGCAAATAGCCGAGTATGACGCCCTGTATCGAGGACTGGTCGCCTAGCCTCGCCCTTATCCCCAACGGTTTTGCGGTGAACCCAAGGCTTTAGGGTTGAAATTCCAGCAAAGCATAACTGCGGCCATTGGGCAGCGAGTAGCTGTTTGCCATTTTCAGGGATGTTCGTGGCAGCCAGGGAAGCTGCGACTCGATTTGAGGCGCACGCCAGGGAGCGCCGTTCTGTAGCCCGAAATCGTAGGCCAGGCGTTGCCCGACTCGGATCGGGCGTGCCGGCAATTGTACGACGACCAGGCTTTGGGGTGCCCCGCGCAGCTGCGTTTGCAGCCCGCTGATGGCGGCTGAGTCGATCGGCCCGGGGATCAGGCCGGCGTCCGTGCGTGCGTACATGTCTATCATGGCGCGGGTGGTTTCGTCCGGCGCCAGCAATATCATGGGCCTGCCGGCGGCGTCGTGTTGCATCTCGCGGGCGATCGACGCCAGATCCTGCCATGTATCGACTCGAGCGTAGAGCTGAGATGCCGGACCCGCGAGCAGAGCGCAATAGGCCAACAGCAAACAGCCCTGCGCCCGCAGCACTCGGCCCGGTGCAGCCGCCCACGCATTCAATGCCAGCGCCGACGCGATGATCAGTCCGACTGTTGAGATCAGTATGAACGCGGCATGCGAGTTCATCGCGTTCCAGTCATCGACGCCAACCGCAGCCAGTGCCGCGGTAAACGTGACCACGCCCAACAGCAGCAGCACCGACGTCCCGCGTAGGGCGCGCACATCCCA
>Ga0302320_10012226_pt1 | contig 18072 bp, 14 predicted proteins | sample Bog_T0_3_FD_202130 | JGI IMG/M metagenome (GOLD analysis project Ga0302320, IMG submission 202130) | Peat permafrost microbial communities from Stordalen Mire near Abisko, Sweden - Bog_T0_3 | ecosystem: Environmental > Terrestrial > Soil > Wetlands > Peat | place: Sweden: Abisko, Stordalen Mire...
GCGTGTGCGGAATAGTCGCAAAAGACGGAGTTCTGGAGGGTAGAAGCCTTAACCTTTGCTCCTTTCATCAGGAGAATGCGTATGACCTCTATGCGCGACTCGTAAGTCTCTCCGTTGCTCGGCGAGCATCCGATGTAACTCACGCAATTGTCTAGCATCCCGGGAGCCGTGGGGTCGGCCCCCAACTCGATCAGCCGGGCGAGCTTTCCCGGAGTTCCATGCCACTGATAGTGGTTCGTGGCCCAAAGCGTGATATCCATGTGCGTCACCTCGATCAGGACCTTTGAAAAGGCCATAGACGCGGCGGTCTGCTCGGCGGCCCGGGAATAGAAGCAGCTCTCGATGATGTACTGCTTCAGGTCGCCTCTCCAGTTGTTGTTGCCACCTTCAAACCCGTGTTCGATGCAAACCCGGAACAGGGCGAGCCGCTTCTCCAGATTCGCCGGATCGGCCATATTGCCACAGTCTCCAAGGGTGATCGTTACGGTACTAAACCCTTCGCGCTTCTCGATCTCGGGCTCGATAGCCTTCGAAGGATCATCGAAGCAGACGGCCAGAAGGTATGCTGGAAGCAGTCTTGAGCGCGGGTGCCCGGGATCCCTCTTCCAGTAGACGCCTACCGCGCCTTGTGCGATGAGAGCCCTTAGTTCCTCCGGAGCGCCATTGGAGCGAATAAGCTCAACGGCTTTGCCGGAAAGCTTGTTGGATTTCGATGAAAGGAGAGCCCTGGCTTCGATTGTCGTCATGGGAAGAGACTACGCAGCCCGAAAAGCGCCCCGATCCGGGCTATTTGCGGGACGGATCGGCAATGCCGAAGCGCAGGCATCCGTGGTCAAACTTCTGCGTCGCCCCAACAGCCCAAGGAGCCAGACCCGGGTCCCTGCCCGGCTTCCGCTCTGCGAAGAATTCGATTACCCTCTTGGCTCCGTTAAAGTCGTACAGGGGCTCCCCGGAACACGGGTAGCTCACTGCCCGCAGGGAGCCACCCTGGGCCCTCCGGCTCGGAACAAAAACTTTATAGGTCCCCTCCCCGTCGGCGTTGGTACGGGCCATTCCCGCGTTTGGACAGACCTGGCGATGCAAGCATGTCTCGCATGCTCCCTCTGCGCACCGAAGCCCCGCTGAAGGCTCCCTGGTCCAGCGGCGGACAAGAGTGCAAAGCGCGGGCCTCGGGTCGTCTTGCAGGGCGAGCCACTCGGCAAAGCCCGGCTCGCTCACAAACATTGTTTCCAATCGCGTCGCGAGCTGGGTGGCAAGGGCCGCGTATTCCTCCTCGGCTTCGAGGATAACGCCCGCCCGCTGGATGGCTCCTTCGACGAAGAGTTCCGGGGCGAGCCCGGTAGCTTCTTCCATCGCTTGCCCTGCGGGAGTGCTGGCAAGAGGCGCTGGCACGTCCTCTTTCAATGCGAGTTCGGCCTGCATGGGTGTAGGGATTCGGGGGTCTGGGTCCGTTCAGACCCGCACGAGACCGATCTCATCGAGCAAAATCGTGTACTTCTTCCCCTTCTCGGGTTTGACGACCAACTCGTTAGTAAATCCCGTGGTTTCGCGAACCTCAACGAGAGCGACGTTGTCCGCCCCGTTAATCATGGCGCGATACCCCTCCCGGCAAAGATTCTGGAGAGCATCCGAGAAAGCGTTCTCGCTGGAGCCGAAATCGATTGCGTGAGCGCCCGTGAGGACATCGACCTTTTCGAGCGCCCCGGAGATTTTTTCGCGCAAGGCTGAATCCAAGGCATGGGACTTTGAGTCCATCTGAAGCGTCTCGCTCAGCGTCTCCCAAGCGGAGACTGGAACGCGAATCAGCATCATCGGCTCGGTTTCAGGGGCAGCAACAGGGGAATTGCTCATGGGGATGGAAGGTGAAGGTTGACGATCAGAGGGTCCGGATCGGCGAATCGGACACGAGGACATGGTTCACGAAGACGACCTCCGCGTTTTCGCCTTTAGGAATCGGCCGGCTAGCGGTCTCGTATATCTCCTCCTTGAACGCCTCGATGGCTTCCGCGCGGCTCAATCCCTTGTAGGAGTAGAAGGAATCCTCGTCGTCGAAAGGGATGCGCCCAATTATGGCGATGTTCGCGTGCTTCTTGGCAAGGGAGCAGGCAGGGGCGGGATGTTCCGTTTTTGGCGTTTTACTCATGGGGAAAGATACGAATAGCCGCCTCAGGAGATGACCGGCTGGGGGATCCCGGCGTAGGCAGGCTTTCCCCACGCTCCGAACTCGAAAGGCCCATCCGGTTGCACCGCTGGAAACGAGTTGGTCGCAGGGCTGTATTCGATGAAATCGAGTGACACCGAGATCTCCCCGCGGCCTGTACGCGGCCGTCCGTCGTTGCTCCAACCGTCGAAGATGCATTCCCTGCCCCATCGGCTGTAGACGCGCTTGGGCATAATCACGCTCCGAAGGTGGGCGCCGAGGCCTTTGTGCTTCCGGACTGCGGCAACTAGAAACTTCCTGATCGCACGAAGATTTACTCCCGGGCCCTCCTGAAGGTATATAAAGAGGGAGAAATTACCGAAACGACCCCAGTCATCGATTTGGGCATCGGTGACGCCTGGGGCGAGCTTAACGTCTTCGGCAACCTGGCGGGCCGCTTGAATCATTGCATCCGTGGTGGCTGTTTGCATGGGGAAATGTCGTTGAGGCCTCAGGGAGCTTTGCCGCTTCCAAAAGCGATCTCTGCGTCGGAGTAGGCCTTTAAGAGCCGCAACCGGTCTCGCGAGGCGAGGAACGGCCATGCTTCGCTCAGGTCGTCGTACACGGTGCCCGCCGGCGTTGAAGGGATCGCCTGGCCATCAAAGTGAATGCTGGCAAACCCGCCATCCGTCACCCCGAGGAACTCCTGGATGTGGCGAACCGCGTCGTCCATGTCGTTTACCATACCGGAGGCCTCATGGATAACCTCATCCGCCAAAGGAGTCCCTTCGACGTAGGCTATTGAGGCGCGAAGTCGCTCGACCCCCTCCTGGGTCTGAGTGATTTCGCTGGGGTGCCTTGTGTCAGCCGTGCCGTCTAGCAAAGCCAAGAACCGCTTGCACTCGGCGAGCAACCGGCGCTTCGCAATGAAGTCGTTCCAGCGCTCAGCCATCAGTTGGTTATCGAAGTGATGGGTATTGAAGACCCCTTCGCGGTAGAGCCGGGCCTCCGAAGTTGTGGCACGAGTGTCTATCGAAGCCTCGAGCATGATTTCCCAGGCTGGATCGTCTTTGGTGAATTCGAGAAATGCCTCGTCATCGTATTGTGCCAAATCGAAGCGTCCGGCTACGCGAACAAAGCCGGATTGGACCGGCCGGGACTGATCCGTGTAATTGAGTCTCATAGGGGAAAGATACGCAGGGACCGCCGCTCGACGGGCTAGGCGCAAAGGACTAGGTCTCCTCCAGACTCTTCCTCCGCCAGGCCCGGCAGGCAGGACTGGTCCTTACCGGCTTCCCGAAGGAGCTCGCCGTAACGGTCCTGGACGGACTTGACCGTAGGAAAGCGGTTCTCGATCCCGATGAGCGCGCAGACCTTTGTCCGAGCATCGGCCAGAAGCTGGGCTTCCTCCACTGTAGGCATTGCATGGGGCCAGCCCTTGACGAAAAGGACGCTTTTGGGGATGGCTGACTCGGCTTCCCTCCGGAGCCTCCCCTTCTCCTTGGAAAGCTGGATCTGGTTGAGAGTGTCCTCGGCGAGCAGCTCTGGCATCCGGTCGCCAAGCCAGCGATTCTGCTGGAACGAGAAGCCAGAGGCCACCTCGAGGGCCACCAGGCGGTGATAGGACGGATGGTTTCCCTTCTGCTTCAGGGCCGCCAGATGGTCCTCCATCCGCGCCAGCATGCAGAAAGCGCAGGATAGCCGTGAGGATCCGAACTGGGTATAGGCGGGGTGAAGGGGGAAGTTCTCGGCTTCGTGGAGCGCCAGGACGTCCGTCAGCTTCCACGAAAGGATCGGGTGCCAATCGAAACCGACCTGGCCGCGGCGTTTGAGCTTGGCCTGCTCCTTGGCTATGGGAGCCTTCGCCCTGTTGGGGGATTCCTCCGCCCGGATACCCGATGCGGAGAGGATAATGCCTGTTGGCCAGCGCTTTTTCAACGCTGAACAGATCGGAGAAACCTTTAACTCGCTGGTGCAAAAGCGCATCGCTGGCGTCGACCAGGGTGTGATTAGCGTTACGCACTCAAGATTCTCGTAGCGCCTGAGGTTCGCCGCCCAGCGACCCTCCCATCGCTGGATCATGTCCCCAGCCTGCCGGCGGACGATCATCAGATCCAACCCAACATGGTCGGCGAGCTTCTGGACCCATTCCATCGTTTCGGGCCATTCTATGAGCCCCAGGTCGGCATGAATGAGAACCCGACGGTCGCGAGGGTGCCCAATCTCGTCGAGGTATTTGTTCAGGGCGATGGCCATGGCATCCGAGTCTTTCCCTCCTGAAATGCCGATCGCTACTGCGGCTCCATGCTTGAGGGCTTCCGAGACTTCGGGCGTGAGGGAGATACCTGGGTTGGACATGCACAGAGATACGCCGCGGGGGAGAGCTTCCGGTCCAAAATTCCTATGCAGGCTCCTGTGTCGAGCGCGTCCCGCAACACATCCAGCGGCCTTGGAACAGCGCTAGACCCGGCCAAAGCAAGCATTGGCCAGTCTTGCGCGCCAATAGAGATTAGCCCGGGGAGAAAGCACCAGCCTCCCCGGGGATCCAAACGTCTAACGATGCCAGAGAAAATATATAGCCACGCTGACAACGGTGGCCCCGAGCAGAACAAAAGGCATCGGGATTCGACACTCTTTCGCCCCTTCGTACCGAATGGAACTTGATGCCTTTGGGGGCATGGGCGCGTTGCTCGTTGCAGGGATTGGGGGTTCGTTGGACATGAAAGCTATACCTGTCTCATCGACAATTCGCCCTGTCGCTTAAATGGGCAGCGTCGGAAGCCCAGCCTCCCGAACCCTTCACGCATCGGATTCGCAGTCTCAGCAAGCAATTACGACACAGCGGACCCCCATGGGGTAGAACTACGCATCCCGCCTAAGGCGGTCGGCGAGAGCCCGCTCCCATTAGGCTAAACATCGCACCACGCTCGCCGTACTAATGGTAGGTTCTTCCGAATCTCTCACGCACAAGGCGTCGGGCATGCATCAGAAATCCACTCCCAAAGTTTGAAGCTTTTCGATGCGTTCCCGCGGAAGACTCCCACTCCTAGCGGCCTGCCTCATTTTCACGAGCCAGGCGTACAACTCTGCGTATTGTCCTCGCCTCGGCACATTAACATTCCCTTGCTCACGCACGAACAACTCCAACTGGTTCACGCGCTCCAGCCAATGGTCCCACCGGAGCTTCCAGCAAAAACCAAGAGCATTTAGTTTTTCGATGAGGTTCACGCTGAGTTTCCCATTGGCATACAGCGCCCTCATCCGCCTCACCCAGAAGCCCAAACCTGCCTTACCAGTCGGGACATGGGGGTGCCCTTGGGTTTTGACGAATTCCGCGAACTCATCCACGCGTTTCGCCATTTTAGCATCCCCTGCAGCGCGCTTGACGATCACCGCAGCGCCGCCCCTGGGGCGCTCCCACTCGAACCCAAGTTTCGTGAGTCGGGCATTTTTATCGGCATCCAACACTCCATTGCGCCGATCACGCCGTTGGTGTGTCACCCAACTCAATAAGGACATCGAGTTCTTGTCTGTCCTGACCACGTTACAATGACCGTGCTGCTCCTTGTAAGCGTTAAGCTCTCCGAACCACTTGTTCCAAACGGCGTCCTTGCCCTTTTGTTGCCGAATGGAGACCCAGTCGAATTGGATGGCCTCCAACTCATTCAGCACACGCGTTGAAATGTTAGAACATTTGCGATTTCGCCGATTGCGAATTCCCCTAACCCAAATCCCAAGGCCAGGATACTCGTCATCGTAAATCGGGACACTTGTATTGCCATGCTTCGCCTTAAATTGCTTGAGTTGCCCAATCCGCTGTAAGTCCCGAAATTCTGGGACATCCCAGATGAATCCCACGGAGTCCAGTTGCGCGATTTTCTCAGGTGTCAGCCGAACCCGACCTTTTGGGCCGCGGAGTTCCCCTGCCCAGTTGTATAGGTCTTCCCACTCCTTGGAACCGTACTCTACGTCGCAGTGACCAAACTTACGCCTGAACGCAACCAGTTGCTGAATGAACCATTGCCATTTCCATTGGCGATAGTCCCAAACGAAACCAAGTGCATCCAGTTGCTTGATTCGTTTTTCAGTCAAAAGCCCCACTTTTCGGGCATCTCGTTGCGTGGAGACCCATCCGCCTAGACTTGGGTTTTCGTTGTCCAGTGTCGAAACAGCGCAATGCCCATGTTTAGCGATGAACTCACGTAGTTGCCCAAGTCGCAAACTCCACACATCTCCTATGTCCTGGATGAGGCGAGTGGTGACGGCGCGCTGGAGATCCGGCAGACTGACCGACCCGACCACTTGGATAAACTCGCTCAAATCGGTAAGCAAACGGCGGTGTTGGCCAGTTTCCTCACTAGCCAGGCATACCAAATCCGCGAAGGCGTCATCGTTCTCGACTAGGGCCTCTATCACGGCCCAGACCTCATCGTAAACGCTTTCCGTAAGCGCCTGGTCGAGTGATTCACCGTTACCGAGTTCAATCAACAGGGGCAGAAAGATGTAGCCAACCTTCTTGCCGGGGGAATTGCGCAATGCTCGTCCGGTCGCCTGAATGATGTCGATTCGACTGCGTTTGCGCGACAGGAACGCCACCAAATCCACCGCTGGAACATCCACCCCCTCGGTAAGGCATCTTGCGTTGGAGACCACGCCGACGCTAGCCGCCCCGAACGCATCCAATACTTCAGCTCGGTGCGCGGCGTCCATCTGCCCGCAGATATGGGCTGCGAACAATTCATCATGGCCATACTCAACCTCGGATCGTGCATCAATGAAGCGAGCGGCATCTTCTATTCGGCTGTGGAAAGTGAAGATTTTCTTAACGCGATATTGGTCTATGGCCTGCCGCAAAGCGAGATGGCTTGCGATGTCATGCCGGGTGGCAACCCCTCCCTCGACCGAGCCTGCACTGATTTGAGCGCGGGTGACTTGATCCGACGTAATAGCTGAAATGACGATTTTGTAAGGGACAATCAACCCGCGGCGAATGGCTTCCCGGCACCCCAAAAAGTGGGCGACCTTCCCATAGACAGCCTCGTTGTCCATGGAGCAGATTGCGTCGACCTCGGGGTTATCTCTTCGGGCGTGCCGCACGAAGCGTGGCGTCGCCGTGAAAAAGACGCGCTTCCTTGCCCGGATATTTGCGTCGGAGAGCGCAAAGCCGTAAGCCTTGTCATCCGCGCCGGCTGTCTTGTGGGCCTCATCGAAGATAGCCAAGTCAAAGGTGCTGGTCTCAGGCATTGCATCGGCGAGCACCTGCGCGCTGCTGTAAGTGCAGAAAACAACTTTGGCCCCACCACCAGGCGCGGCCAGGAACTCAGCTACTTCGGAACGGTCAGTTGTGACCGGATGCCCATACTCGTCGGGCGTCATGAACATCGCGTCCGACTCGTCGGACACCGTCGGGTCCGAGCAGATGGAAAGGGTGCGCAGATCAGGGAGGGATGATTGTATTAGCCACTCCTCCAGCGATTGCTTCATAAGGGCGATGGTTGGAACCAACACCAAAACCAGCCGCACCCCAAACCCCTCCGCAACCCAAATGCCCACGGCAGTTTTCCCCGTACCACACGCCATGATGCACTGAGTGCGGCTGTCTTGAAGCAAAGCATCCAAAACCCCCTTGATGGCCTCACGCTGATGCCGTCGCGGTTTATACTTGGCCGCCAGGGGCGTACGACGTGTTGTTTCTGTATCTCCGATGGTCATGCTGGTACAAGTATGGGGTAAGAGTTACGCAAAGAGATAGCCAACGAGCTAAAGCAGCAGGCGCAATACCTCTATGATCCGCCGGCCTATGACCTTGACATATAACGAGTAAGTAGCGGGGCAATAGGCGGTAAGGAAGAGAACTATGGACGCGGGCGATAATTTCCTCTGATTTGCTCTCAGGGATCGTCCCAAATGTCTCGGTGAGAATGATCGTGAGTTCGCCTGCGCCGGTTAGGAATTGAGCCGGGAGAACTGGCCTTTTGCGACCCAGACAGTCTTCTTGTCTTCCATGACCGTATTGTCTCCCAACCCGGCAGCGATGAGTTGTTTTGCCGTCATTGAGCGAGTCGCCTGTCCGGTGCAGCGCACATTGAGCAAGTTTTCGGGGGAGGTGTATTTAACGAGGGTTTTCATTGAAATTTTGGGCTATGCACCTGGCGTAATCAGGCAAAATGCTGAGATGTTTCATTGACCGGGCCTTTGGATTGGAAAGTTAAGGCTCAAAGGTTACGAATGGCAGGCGCTCACCCCGTAGCCAGGAGGCGCTCGTAATCCGGCAGGCGGCTAAGACCCCCTCCGATATGATTCAGGCAGCGCTCGGTGATAAGAAACCTGCGGTCGAGCTTAAATGCAGACGACGCAGTCTTCAAAGACCCCCCGAACGGGTCTAGGACGATATCCCCTCTCTCTGTGGTCAATTCGATGAAAAATTCGCAGAGCTTGGAGGGCATCATCGCGGCGTGCTCAGGGTACCCGTTGGCTTTGCAGAATTGCCGATATTCCGTGTCCCTGTCGGGGGCGACTCGGTGGAAATTGAAGGGGATGCTACCACCGTTGTCCTTGTGGAACCTACGGCCTGGGGACTGTATCTTGCTTGGCTGCGACTCCGTGATGATTTCCCCTCCGCGAGCAATCAGGGACTTCTGGGCTGCGGTGTAAGGATTAAGGACACGCCAGTTGCTGCATTTGGTCGCGCCCGTGGGGGACAGGATGAAGAACTCCTCCATCCCGTTGACGCAATGGGAGCGAAATTTGGTTGTCTGTGGGGAGGTCCGGGGCTTCGACGGATTAAACCAGTAGTGCTCGTCGACCAGGCTCCACCCCATGTTCTCCACCAGTCTCGAAATGAGCTGGTGCATGTAGGGATTTCGTGAATTCCCCTGGAACTCAGTCGCTCTCCTCGGTTTGGGGAGAAAGGTAGGGCCGAGATTTAGGATCAGACTGCCATCCTTGGCCAGGAGCGGTTTAATCAACCCGATCTGGTCCAAGATCGTGTTCAGATAGTTCTCCGGGGCCCAATCGCGCATGCCCTCGGTATAGGAGCGGTTCTTGACAAGGGGATACGGAGGACTCGTGAAGCATGCAGTGACGCTTCCCTGGTCGATATACTGTACCGCTGAACGGAACTCCGACCAGAGGACGGACCCCGCATCGGTCTGCCAGACAGTCACAACTACGCCGGGCTTGGCGAAACGGTGGGTTCCCCTGCCTTCAGGGGTCAGCCTCCACTCTCCGCGCTTCGAATCATCGATCAGACCGCCGAGGACCGCATTTTGGCGGGCCCATCGAATTGTTCTATCAAGGACAAGCGGCTTCTGCCCGTCGGCGCATTCCGGACCTCGAAGAGCGCGCAAATCTGCCGGTATCTCCATCCGTTCCGCAAGAGCATCACAGGCATCCTTGGTCCTCATGGGCCCTTGCTCATCCAGCAACCCGAGCAAAGGGAGCAGTAATTGCCCCTGGGTCGGCAGGCCCATGGCGGCCGGTTCTGCGCTGTTAGCTAGGACTAGCATTGTGAGGCAAAGATACGGCGGCGGGCGTCAGTACGCTTCTGTGACGCCCTCCCCAGGCTCGCTTCCTGTCGACGGCTGGAGAACGCAGTCCTGGGCCAAGAAATCCCCGTAGGCATCGAACCACTTAACGGCCACCGCCCCATCCCTTGTCGCTTCCCGACCGGCGCACACGAGAAAGCTGCCAAACGGGACGCTTTTCTCCCACGGCAGAAGCCCTCCCGAGGGCTCAGCCCGGAACCCGGTAAGGCGAACCCCATCCTGAATGATCCTGAAATGCCTACCTTTCTGGAATGGGTCCATAGCCAGAGATACGTGCTTCCCCGGTCCCCTCGAAACCCGGACCCGTTCTGTCCTAATTGGGCAACTCGGCTAGCGCGCCAATCTTGGTGCCGTAGAGAATCCCCTGAGCGGATTCTCCCGTGAAGCTGGCGACCGAATCGCGGTAAAACCGGAGCTGGTTGCCGTAGGTCGGGACAAGGTTGTCTTCCGTGTCGTTGACGCCCGTCTTCCAGTCGACGATCAGCCAACCGGAGCCGGGGGTGAAGACGGCGAGATCCATGACGCCTTCTACGGCCTGCCCGCTTGCGATCTGGGTCGAAAAAGGGGCCTCGGCTAGGCGGATGGTGCCGGGAGCGAGGATGCGCTTGCAAAGACTCGAACGGGTGAAGGTGGTCCATTCATTCCGCCCACGTTCGGCATCCGGGCAGCGACCGAGAGCCGTTGCAAAGTGGACCTCCATCGCGTCCACGCCTTTGTTCCAAGGCATGAACTTAAGCGTGTCGTGCCACCAGATACCGTAAAGGAGGGGGATCGTGGCCGTTTCACTCCGAAGGCGTCCGTTCTCGAGTTTGATCGCGGAGGCTTCTGCGTCCTCGGGGGAAAGCTCGTGGACCTCATGCGGATTGAGCTTCTGGCGGAAGGACTTCGCTTCGGCGGTTGCCTTGTCGAGGTCAACCATGGCCAGGGGAGCGGATTCGCTCTGTGCAGGAAGCTCAATGGCAGGAAGAACCGTATCCTCAGGCAGGGCCCTAAGAACCTGCTGCTCGTTCGGGCTTCCCAGAATCGCGTTTGACATCGAGTACGCCGGCGGCTTGCCGTCTTGGTCGTCCACGATCACGAGGGTCTCGCGGGCACGGGTGAGCGTAACGTACATGAGCCGTTGCAGTTCGTGGAGCTTGTGGATCGCCGTATTTGGGTTGGCAGCTGCGACCCCCTGCTTGTTGAAGGCGAAGCGGGCAGGGGAAAACCTTGGGCCAACCATCGCGGGGTAGCTGTTCGGGCGCTCCTCGATCTTGCGGTTCAGGTAGGGGACGATCACGCAATCCCACTCAAGGCCTTTGGCCTTCCAGCATGTGAGAATGTTGACGCAATCCGGGGAGGCCGCGGCCGTTGTCGGCAGGTCCCCAAGGTGGGAGCGGAGGTGCTCAGCGAAGGCCCGCAGGTCGAGCCCGTTGTTCTCCTGGGCTGCGGAAAGAGCGATGAGTGGCTCGAGTTCGGCATCGAGGTCCCCGTACTCGCTGACAGACAGGGCCCGCAGGCGGGGCCGAAGGATGGCCCGGTCGATCTCCGAGACCGCCCGGTGGAGGGGCAACCCGTGAACCGTGGTCAGGATCGCGTTAAGCTCGTTCAGGGCGTCAGGGATCAGACCATCCCCCGTGGTCGGCTCGGCAATCTGCCAGACGCGCCCCTTGCCCTCGCAAAACATGGCAAGGTCACGGTCGGCAATCCCGTAGAGTTCACGAAGTACGCCGACGATCTCGAAGCTTTCCCGGGGGTCCGAAAGGATCGTGCAGACGGCGGTCAGCCAAGCATAGGCGGGGGATTCCTGGTTGGTCTTGGCTTGGGAAAGCTGGACTGAGCGGATACCCCGGCGAAGGAGCGCCTGGCGGAGCGCCCCGAACCAGTCCTTGCGGGGTGTCAGAATCGCGATCTGCCCCCAGTTGCGAGCACGCAACCCGGCGGGCTTATGGGAGGAAAGGAACTCTGCGACCGCCTCTGCTTCCTCGGAAACGGCGGTTTCCTTTGCCTTGGGGGTGAAAGGAAGGCGGATGACCTGGCCCTGCCCCACCCCCGGGCGGGAGCGAAGGGGAACGTAGGGGACCTGCTGGTTTGCCCCAGTCAGCGACGCCGGGAAAATGGCGTTGCAGGTGTCGAGGATCGCCTGATCGACGCGGAAGGTGACCTCAAAGGTGAGGGATTCGCCTACCGCCTTGTCGGCCGTCAGGTAGCTTTGGACCCTCCGGTACGTGTCGAGGTCGGCCCGCGCGGAGTAAATCGACTGCTGCATGTCGCCAACCATACTGAAGCGCCCGGGCGCCGGCGTGAACCCGTCTCGCCAGCCTCCGTCGGCATCGAGGGGCAGGGAGCAATCAAGGAGGAGGTCGAACTGCTCGGGATCCGTGTCCTGCGCCTCGTCGAGAATGACCGAAAGGTTGCGCTCGCGGACCGCCTTGCGCCCTGCAGGGGACTTGAGGAGTTCAGCCGCAAGGGCGACCTGGTCGTCGTAGGTCAGGAGCCCCTGGGCCACACGCCAGCGACGGAACGACAGGAAGATGTCTCCCGCGATTCCCGCCGCCGCATTCTGAAGCCAGCTTGCAACAGGGGTAAGGGCCAGCTCCGCCGCCTCGATGAACGCGGCCCCACCCTTGTCCGGGATCGGGGGAAGCTCATGGAAACCGCTGGTCTCTCCGAGCCAAGCCGCCTCAAAGCGCCGAAGTTCCTGCTGGTAGGCCTCGATGTTTGCGCGGGTGTCAGCCCTCTTGGGCAGGGCAAAGGTGTAGATGGGGCCAAAGACCGCCCCAGGGACGGGACCAACCTCCGGAACCGATCGCGTGGCGTCCCAGTCCATCGCCATCTTCAGGATCTTCCCAAAGGTTATATGGCGAAGGACCCGGGCAAAGAGGGGGTTGGCCGCCTGATGGGAGCGCCAGTCCGGGGATTGGAGAAACCGGAGGGAGAGCCTGTTGGCCTCATCAACCACGTCGAACGAGGACGGGACGCCGATAAGGTGCCCATGGGCCTGCAATAGAGACACCGCAAAAGAGTGGATCGTCCCAAAATAGGACTGGCCGAAAGCCTGGTGGACCCGGCTCGGCACCCGGAGCGTGAGCAAACGCTCCCTGGCCCGGCTCTGCATCTCCTCCGCCGCCTTCTTGGTGAAGGTCACGACCACAAGCCGCGCGAGCCGTTCTTCGGCATCCGGGGCCTGCGCAATGGCGGCTACCCGGTCGGAAATTCCGCGGGTCTTACCTGATCCGGCTGAACAGTTGAGCGCAAAGTTGGCATCGATCTCGGTTACGAACCGATCGCGTACAGCTTGGTCAGCAGGGGGCTGGAGTAAAGGCATGGCCAAAGATACGTCCCAGAGAGTTAGATCAGGGAATGGAGGGCATCGAAGCGCGCCTTGAGCGCCCTCGGGTGCAGGTTCGGGGAAAGTGTGGCAATCGGGTAGATCGATCCGCCGCGCTCGGAATGGACTTCACCGATGTATCCGAGGCGGCCCGTGTCGACGATGTCGGCGCACCGCTCAAGCCAAGGCATCATCTCCGACCGCACATCCGAGGAGGTAACCTGGGGGGTGGCTTCGCAGTCATCCCGAAGCAGGGTGATATCCACCTCTTTCGCGCCGCGCTCAATCAAAGCGAGCGAGTAGAGCCCGAGCTGGACTCCTTCACCCTTGGCGATCGACGAAGTAGAGAGGACCTCGTCCTTGCCTGTCTTGAAATCGAAGAGCCAAGGGCGACCGGAGAACACTGGGCCCGCGGAGCCCTCTTCCACAGGACTATCGGTGAATACAAGGTCCATGCGACCCAAGACTGGAAGGACTCGTCCGCTCGCGAGCTGAACATCTGTGCGGGGAAGCTTTGCCTCGCTGATCGCGTAGGGGTGCCTGCCTCCACGGGATAGCGCCTCGGCAAAGAGGCGGGCGCGGGAAAGGGCCTCGTCGTAGATGGAGTCCCACCACGTAGGCATCTCCCTCCCCTGTTTCTTCAGGGCGGCGGCAACGCGTTGGCGGAGGTCTGCGGACTGGGCCATGATCCGTTCAACCCATTCATTCCCTTGGGCGGCGGCACCGGTAGGCGCCGCACCCTCGAGCCAGGCGTGAATCCAGTTGCCGGTGACCATGGGGGTTGCCAGTTCCTCGCGCTCCTGCTCCTTGGGCGTAACCCCGAGCCAGTATTTGAAGAACGTCTCGGCCGGACGGTCAAAGGCCCTGCCCCACGCACTCGGGGGAACCACCAGATCCCACTTGGCGCGGGCATTCATGCAGAATTCATACTCCGAGAACTCGGTGGCGTCCGGGCGACGGCGTGCGTGCCAAGCGGTCAACAGCTGCTTCGTGTCCACCATGTCGGCCGGAGCGGTCGTAAGGATCAGGGGGAGGCTTTGGGAAACCCCCGAAGCGACCTCCTCCATGGCCCTCTGGTTGGGGACCTGCCCCGTGGTGGCCGAATAGGACCGGGAAAACAGCTCGCCCGGATAGAGCGTCTGATCGCCTTGCGACTCATCGCGCAGGGCGCAAAGGACGTAGGTCTTGGCTGAGGCGTCCACCAGCCGGATAAAGTCGCGCACCATCATTGCCCGGTATTCCACCGGCCCCACGATGTAGCCGTAGCCGTCCCGAACCGGCATTGCTCCGTCCCCTGAGGTCGATGCCTGGGCCCGTGCGTCGTCGTTCAAGTCACGGATGCGCCGGTTAAGGGCCCGCAACTCCATGTCGGAGAGGTATCCGCCCGGCTGGGGGCGCGGAGGCCAGATCGAGTCATTCTGCCCGACAACCACCAAGGCGTCCCATTTGCGATAGAGGGCTGCTGACGGGGAAAGAAGCAGGATTCGGGCGTAAGGGTTGTTTCCACCCTCGGCCCGGAAATTGACCGGCTCGAGGATCGCCTCCTGCATGAACTTGCTGGCCCCAGCCCTGGTGACCTTGAGGTCCTTGGCGGAGGTGAGACGGTGCCTCAACTCGTCTGCCAAGCGCTGAATAGGTGTCCATTCGATCCATTCCGTGAGCTTTACCAAAAGGTCGAGGTACTCCCCGAGGGTCGCTTCCTCGGGCCAGACGGGCCACTGCTCCACCAAGGGAAGTATCCGTTTGTCGCCGTTGCTCCTGATATACTCCACCGCGATCGAAAGCTCGGGGAAGATCAGGTTCGGGGCCATCCTGTCGAGCCCGCGGACCGCGTCGTCGCCCTTCATTTCGAGCGATTTCGGAAGTGAGGGGCGGAGTTTCAGGAAGTGGGCCAGGTTCGCCACAAAGGGCTCGGCCTGCACGCGCAGAAGGCTTACCAGCACCTCGGGGCGGCTGATGGCGGCCTGACGACTTGGGAGTCCGTCAAAGTGGGGCCAGCGCACCCGGGAGAGAAGCAGGCTCACCTCGCGAGAAACGACACTGTTCGGCGGGGCAACGATGGCGACATGCTGCGCTCCCTCGTCCAACGCCTCGGCGGCGCAACGGATGGCGAGCGCGGCCTCCTCCTTTTGGTTGCCAGCCACCAGACAGGTGACCCCTGCAACCTTTCCCTCTTGGGCAAGCTCGATGGCATCAGCGGCAAGGGATACCGAATCATCCACTGATTCAGCAGCCTCCCCGGTGACCGCCTCCCAGCTGGCCATCCAGCAAAGGTCTGCCTCGTCGGCAGCGGCACGGGCGGGAGCGAATACCCCCGTAAAGTGGGCGGACCTGCGAAGGGCTGCCACGAGCGAGGGCCAGTAGTCCCAGTGCCGGGCGTCGAAGCCAACGGCGAGGACCGCGTCGAATAGAAGGTCGGGGTTCGGAGTACGGGCTACCTCGTGGGAAACCTGGGCCTCGGTCCGGAGCCCGGCGAGTCCAAGTGCCTGCTCAACCTCGGTGCCGATCTTGCGCAGGATGTCGCCGCTCACGTGCTTGGCGTCCCAGCCGCCCTGGTGAAGGGCGCGTAGCGTATCAGTGAGCATCCGGGGCCCACGGGAAACCGCCCCAGCGATCTCATCGTTGGTCTCCTTGGCGAGCTTCGAGGCAATCTGCCCCGTCACAAGCTCCAGAAGCCCGGCATCCGGCAGGATTCCCTTGGCGTTGTCCGTCAGGCGATGGAGCAGCTGCGAGACAGGCAAAAGCTCGATGCCAAAGGTCGGGATGTTGTTGTCGTGAAGAAGGAGCTTCAGGTGCCCGATCGTTGCCGAATCCGGCGCTACCACGATCGAGGGGAGCGTCTTGCGCCATGCGTCCCTGCCGTGGCCATGAAACCACGGCGAAATCACCCCGGGGAAAGCAGCGCCAAACGTGTTACTGAGGTAGATGCGGCGCATGAGGCAGAGATACGAGGGAGAGAGAATCATGGCGCGGCAGGGGACCTTTGGAGGCATTCTCCTCCGTCAGCACCCTCCCGCGAGCTATTCGTTGCGATTTAAGGGAAAGAAGCCGGGCCGCTCCGGACAGGAGCGACCCGGCGAATCCAGAACCGAGTGAGCTCAGGTCGCCGTGGCCTTGAGCGAGCGAACGTGAGCGATGAAGTTTGTGAACATCGCGGCGGCGTCCACGGGCTTCGTGGTCTCGCGTACCTTGACGTAGGCGGCCTTGGCCTCCTCGCGGGTGCCGAAAACCTTCTCGTTCATGGCCCAGTTGACGGCGTCGGCCATAGACTTGAAGCCGGTAGGGGCCTGGGAGGTCCCCGTCGTTGAAGGAGCCGTATCCGTGGAGGGCGGATTGGAAGCGGGCGCGGACGCGCCCGGCGCTTCGCCCTCGTTCGCGACCGTACCCGCCGGAGCACCTTTCGTAGCCGTGGGCTCGGTGTCCTCGGCAGGGAACGCGTCGGGCCGAATGCCCTTCGCATAAACGGCTGCCTCGATCTTCTCGGGCATACCCGCCCAATAGTTGCCCGGCTCGTCCCAGAGGGTCATGCCGGATTCGCCGTTGCGGGACCACGCAACCAAGACACCGAAGCGGCGATCCGCACCGTCCCCCTTGGTGACGATCTCGAGCATCATGTTAAGCCCGCGGTAGAGCTTGTCGCGCTCGCCCTTCGAGAGGGTTTCGCGGATGGTCTTCTCGCCGTTGAAGCTGGAGCGCTCCAAGTGCCAGATGTAGAGGACGTCGGTCCGCCACTTGTTGAAACTATCCAGTACGAGCCGCATGCAGTTGGCCTTGTCGGCCCACTTCGCGGACTCGTTCCTGTTGTTCGGGTCCTTGGACATGAGGGCCTTGGTGACCCTGGGAGCAATGATCCCCGTCAGCGAATCGACGATCAGGGTGTCAACGCCGGAGCCCGGCATGTCGACATCCAGCTTTGCGGCGATCTTGACCGGATCGAGGATTTCCGAGGCCTGGTCGGAGATCATCAGGTTCTCGTCGGGGGAGAGCCCGAGCTTGGTTACCACCTCGTCGTAACGGGCGTCGGTATCGAGGACTGCCTTCTTTCCACGCATACGCGAGGCGAAGGTAGACTTGCCGCAGTCGGCAAAGGCCACGAGCGCCCAGAGGCGGCGCGGCAGTTTGGGTGTGTATTTCTTGAATGCCATGGGATGTACTGGTTCTTGGATTAGTCTGTTCGGAAGGTTGTCTCCTTAGGTGTAGAGTTACGCGGCCACGAGGTCCCCGCGGGATTCGATACGCCGGCGAAGCTTTTGGAGCGCCTTGTCCCGGACCTGGTAGACGTAGGCCACGGAGCAGCCTAGCCCGGCCCCTACGACCGCCGCGGTTTGACCCTGGAGGACAACCCCCTCGATCACCGCTCGCTCGATCTGGGGAAGCCCTGAAACCATCTGAAGCAGCTCCTCGCGGGTCTCCTCTTCCTCGATGCCGGAGCGGGGGGTTGCGCGTCCACCATCCACTGCGTAGGTCGCCTCCTCCTCTATCCGGCGGTCAACCCCGTCCCCGTCGAACGAGTCGTCGCTGCGCACTCCAGCGGCATCGTTCACGAACGAGACAAACTTGCGCGGCGTGATGGCTATCTTGATCTCCAGCAGCCGCTTTAGGGGTACCATCAGAAAACTAGCGATAGCGGCATCGCTCGCCGGTTGACCGGTCATAGCCTCGAAGGCATCAACCGCCTCCATGTACCTGCGCCTCAGCTGCGCGCTCCGACGGGAAATGGGCATCACCTTCCGAACCGCATCGATAATGGCGCCCCGAATCTTCGTGCGCATGTAGATTTCGATTTCCGGCCGCTCCAGCTGCTCCTTGAGCCCAAGCATCACCTTGATGACGGTGACACGCCCCACGGACACCAGGTCGTCGAACTCCGCCCCGACAAAGGACTGCTTGAACCGGCCAGCCATGGAGCAGATGAAAGGGAAGAAGTGCTGGAGATCTGCCTCGGCCTGAGCCGGGGTGTAAGTGGTCGGAGAGAGGAGCATATCGTGAACGGGTTGAATTGTTCACGAGAGATACGGGGACTCCTCTCGCCGGCGGACCAGCAATGGTCGGCTCAAAAAAGGAGTGAAGCCGGG
>Ga0302320_10012227_pt1 | contig 18072 bp, 10 predicted proteins | sample Bog_T0_3_FD_202130 | JGI IMG/M metagenome (GOLD analysis project Ga0302320, IMG submission 202130) | Peat permafrost microbial communities from Stordalen Mire near Abisko, Sweden - Bog_T0_3 | ecosystem: Environmental > Terrestrial > Soil > Wetlands > Peat | place: Sweden: Abisko, Stordalen Mire...
AACCCGCACAAGTATTCAGAGGATAAAAATAATTAATATGGAAAAAATAATTTTAATATTATTCCTTTTTCTTTCAGATTTTTCTTTTATCCGGGCGCAGAGTAACCAAACTTTATTATCGCTGAATGATGCTATTCAACGTTCATTGGTCAACCGGTATGATTTAAAAATACAGAAAGTAAACACGCGGATTTCTGAGAATGAAATTAAAAAGGTAAACACGCGGAGTTTGCCACAGGTTAGTTCTGATCTTGATCTGCGATACAACAGTCAACTTCAAACCAACATACTTCCGGGAAGTGTTTTTGGTGCGCCCAATGCTCCTGATAAATACATTATGTTTGGAACAAAGTACAACACCCTATGGGGGTTTAACCTGAACCAAACAATTTTTAATCCCGGTAATCTTTCAGATCGGAAAATAACGGAAGTGCAATCTGAATACCAGCAACTCAATGAAAAATTGATGGAAACTACCATTAAACAGGAAGTTAATGAGGCCTATTTTACGGCTCTTTTATGGAAAGAGAAAGTACAACTGTCATCGGAGAATATGAAACGGGCAGAAGAAGTTTGTCAGGTAACCAAAGATCAGTATGACATGGCACAAGCTACTTCTTACGACGTTCAACGTTACAAAATTGATTTGGAAAATGCACGAGCGACAGATGAAGAGAACAGGAGAAATTATGATCTTTCACTGAACGACCTTGTATACAAAATCTCTGATGATTCGATTCAAAATCCTGAGCTGACAGATAAAATAACGGACCTGATTAAACAGTTCAGTATGAACACTCCTGAAAATGAAGAAATAAAAAGAACAGAACTTGCACAGGAAAAGATACAGGCAACCATTTACCAATTGAATATACAGAAGCAAAACTTATCTTATTTGCCAACCCTCAGTGTTTATGGCAGTTATTTTCTTCAGTATATGAATAAAAATTTCACCCCCTTTTCCTCAACAAACCTGTATCCTTTTAATTATCTCGGGGTAAAAGCAAGTTTTCCTATTTTTGATGGCGGACTGAAAGAAAAGACAAGACAGGAATTTAAGTTGAGGACTGAATTATCTGAGTTTAACTATAACAAGTTAAGCCGCGATTTCAGGCAGGAGGTTCTAAGTACGAAAACCGCTTTAGACAATGCCTTAAGTGACCTGACCTATCAGAAAAAAAATCTGGAGTTAATTGAAGACCTGTACAAAATAGACACGGAACGGTTTAGAAATGGTGTGATCAAGCAAAGTGATCTGACATTAACTTTTTATTCCCTGCAACAAACACAAACCAATTACCTGAATTCAATCTACAACTATCTGGTTGCAGTAGTCAGATATAAAAAAGCAGCAGGATTGCTTTAATTTAACGTAAGACCTGATTCATTAATTTAACGTATCTTTACATTCATAACAAATAATTATGGGTAATTTAGTGGCAATAGTAGGGCGACCGAATGTAGGGAAATCAACGTTATTCAATCGTCTGATAGGAGGAAGGGATGCCATTGTTGATGAAATCAGTGGTGTTACGCGTGACCGTCATTACGGAAGGACAGAGTGGAATGGGCGTGAGTTCTCGGTTATAGACACAGGTGGTTATGTTGCTAATTCCGATGATATATTTGAAGAAGAAATCAGAAAACAAGTAAAGCTGGCTATTGAAGAAGCCGATTTAATTATTTTTCTTGTTGATGTGACCGGTGGTATTACAGATTTGGATGATGCAGTAGCTCATATTCTGCGAAAAGCAAAAAAAAAGGTTTTTCTTACCATCAATAAGGTTGACAATACCAACAGGTATTATGAATCCAACGAATTCTACAACCTGGGGTACAAGGAGATTTTCTGCATATCATCTATTAGCGGCAGTGGTACCGGAGAACTTTTAGATGCAGTTGTGAAAGCGCTTCCCGGCACAAAAGAAGAGGAGATCATTGACATTCCTAAATTTGCCATCGTTGGCAGACCCAATGTAGGCAAATCATCTTTTATTAATGTGCTCATCGGCGAAGAAAGGAATATTGTTACTCCCGTTGCCGGAACAACCCGTGATACCATTCATACACGATACAATAAATTCAACCATGATTTTTATCTTATTGATACTGCCGGATTGAGAAAGAAAGGTAAGACAATGGATAACATTGAGTTTTACTCAGTAATGCGTTCTGTCAAAGCAATCGAATCAGCCAACGTGTGTCTGCTTATGCTTGACGCAACTCAGGGAATTGAAGCCCAGGACATGAGTATCTTTAGTCTCATCGTGAAAAACAGCAAAGGGATTGTTATATTAGTCAACAAATGGGATTTGGTGGAAAAAGACAACAAAACGACGAAGGAATATGAAGATCTGATCAGACACAAACTGGAACCATTTAACGATGTGCCGATCGTTTTTATCTCGGCTCTTACCAAACAACGTATTTTTAAGGTTATTGAAGAAGCTGTCAAAGTTTTTGAAAACAGTAAAAAGAAAATAACCACTTCCAAATTAAATGAGTTCCTTCAGAAAACAATAGGGGAACATGAGCCGCCATCTGTGAAGGGTAAATACGTAAAGATTAAATATGCAACCCAACTACCCACCAATTCACCCTCATTTGCTTTTTTCTGCAATCACCCGCAATATGTTCAGGAAGCTTACAAGAGATATCTGGAAAATAAATTGAGGGAAGAATTTGATTTTACAGGTGTTCCAATAAGGATTTTTCTAAGACAAAAATAATTATGGAACCTCATATTTTTATTCCTATAAACAATACATCATCCACTTGATCATATGAAGTTTTCCAGTCGTTAAAGCTTTTCTCAACAACCGTCAATTGTTCTTTAAGAGGTAGGTGATATATCCGGTTTAACATAGTTTTGATCTGGCTTATTTTAAATTTCTTTTCTTTTTCGCCGCCAAACTGATCGGAATATCCGTCAGTGAACATATAAATGATATCACCCTGGTTCAATTGAATTTCATGTTGTGTAAATACCTTGTCGATGCATGGATTACATCCGCTGATGGTGTGCTTGCTTCCTTCAATATATATTAAGTGACCATTTTGCATAATAATCACAGGGCGCATGGCAGAAGCGAATTTCAAAATCTTTTTTTCAACGTCAAACTCACAAAAAATAACATCCATACCATCAAAAGATGGATCTGCATCGTTATTTTCAGAAAGGATATTCATCAGGTTATTATCTAATTTGGTTAAAGCAGAAGAAGGGGTTAATCCGAAAGTTCTGGAACAAATATCCTTTATCAGTGTCACGCCAATCATTGACATGAAAGCGCCCGGTACTCCATGTCCGGTGGAATCAGCGCAAACCAGAATCACTTTCCCGTTCTCAAGCTGATCAAACCAATAGAAATCGCCGCTGACGATATCACGGGGCAAATAATAAATAAAACTTTCCGGAAAATAATTATTCAATCTGTCTACTGAAGGCATAATACTGGACTGAATCCTTTTTGCATAATTGATACTATCAGTTATATCGCGGTTTTTCAATTCTATTTCTCCTTTCTGACGAACAACCTCTGCTGTGCGCTCATCTAATAATTTCTGCAAATACTTTTGAAAGACGATCTGACGTCGTTCACGAATAAAGATGATAGAAAAGAAAACTAATATTACAAAAACGAAAGACAGCACATTAAACCACCATGTTTTCCAGAAGGGGGCATTAATACTAATCTTTACTTTGAGCGGATCTTTATTATATAAACCTTCAGCATTATATGTTCTTAACAGGAATGTATACTTACCATCTTCAACACGTGGGTAATACGCGCTGTTTTTTGAAGACAAATCAGACCATTTATCTTCCCATCCTTCTATCTTATACTGATATTTCACACTGTTTGGCGAACTGAAATTCAGTCCCACAAAATCAAATCGCAAGGAATAACGGCCATAAGCGAGGTGAATGTCCTTTGTCTTATCAACCTCTTTACCGGACACTTCTATTGACAGTATATTCGGAACCGGTGGCTGCTGGTGTTTGTTATATAATTCGGAATTGAACTCTATCAGACCGTTGCTTGTACCAAATCCAAACGTGTTTTTAGTTATCAGGGTAGCTGCATTATAATTACAATTGCTGTTGATACCTGATTCATGACTAAACACAACGATATTTCCAGTTTGAGTGTTGATCTTGCTTAAGCCCATCTGGTGACCTACCCAGATGTTATTATCTGAATCAGCAATCATACTGTAGCAATAATCTGATTTCAAACCTTCATCGGTTGAATAATGAATGAGAGAATCCTCGCGGAATTTAAAAACTCCGTCGCCATTAGTTCCTGCCCACATCACGCCATCCTGATCTTCTGCAATACAAGTAAAAACAATCTCCCTTGTTCGTTCCTGAATTTTATATTTATGATTGTTCTTCAGCGTAAATATACTATTGCTTTTACAAGCAACCCAAACATTATTTTTTGAATCAATAAATATTTTTATAACATTGTTGTGTGGCAAACCGGTATTGGTAGTATACAATTTCTTTTCTTTGGTCAATGTATTTAATTCTATTATACCACCACTGGTTGCTATATAAATATAATTCTTATTGCCGGTAATATAATTGATCCAGTTTTCAATTGAATTTTTTGATGCGTTAACACATTCCAATTTTTCAGTCATCGTGTTAAGTGTATAAATCCCTTTATTGATGACTCCCATGTAAAGCAGATTATTTGATTTATCAAAGTATAACGCTGTTATTTCCGCATCAGGAAGCTCTTTTTTCCGATAATAGATTTTACTATTATTCTGATCTTTATTGTCTAATCTTATAAGCCCATATCGTCCGCTTAGCCATGTATATTGTTCATTTGAAGCAATACCAGAGATATTCTGATCCAGCAATTTGTCTTTGTTATAGTAGAATGAGAAAGCTTCGTTCAACATGCCGTTTAAGCCATTACCATAGGTCCCAATCCAGATATTTCCTTCAACATCCTGTAACAGGGAGTTTATAAAATTGTAACTTAACCCATTTGAGGTATTATAAATATCATAATTGATATATTTTTTTTTGTTTCCGGAATAATTAAACTTATAGATACCCTCACCATAAGTCCCAACCCATAGGTTATTCCTGTTATCTTCCATGATGGTTTGAGCATGAAAGTCTTTCAGCGGAATATTTCTTATATTATGAGAAACCTGTATATCTGATGGATCGGAAAAAGAAACTGAATAAAAACTTTTATCCCTTGTCCCTACCCAAAAGAGGTTTGCAGTTTTACTTTTCACGATGCAAGAAGGAATACTGTTTATTTCCTTTATTTTTTTAATTTCTTTAATGGTATAAGTTTTTAAATCTAACTGAAAAAGAGACAAACCATCTTTCAGTCCAATAAGTACAAAATTATGATTGGCATAGCCTGCAGAATTAATTATTGCATTGTTAAGTCCCTTTATTGATTTAGCTGTTTTTGAGTCTTTCTCCAGAATACCGGCACCGTTATCCTGTGAGAAGAAAATTAAATCACCCTTTTCATTTTCAAACAAAGCAATAACGGGACTTTGAATAAATTTATCAGGAACCATATATTTAAAATGTTTGCCATCAAACATCGAAATGCTTCCATCGTTATGACCGAACCAGATATTTTTTTTAGAGTCTTTAAAAAGAGAAATTATCAATTTCTTAGTAATGGAATCTGTTTTAAGATCTGATACAAAATTTTCCCCATCAAACCTGCACAACTTTTCACCGGTAGCAAGCCATATAAAACCGCTGGAGTCTTGAATCATCGCGTAGATAAAAGGATTGCAAATACCTTCATCAGAACCAAATTTTTTTACTCTTATTTGTTGTTGGGAAAAAACAAACGAGCAGGTAAATAGTAAAATGAATAAATGACAGACTCTAATTAACATTTTATTGAAATTAATATTATATCACATCCACTCTGATCACATTCTCTACGCCCTTTAGCTTCAGAAGTTTATTAACGAGTGCATCCAGATGTTGTGTGTCTTTCACAAACAGCTTGATGATACCTTCAAAATATCCGTTTCCGCTATCTAAATTTACCGATTGAACATTTACTTTCATGTCTTTTGAAATAACATCTGTTATTCGACTGAGGATTCCAATATCGTCCATCCCTTTTACTTTCAGTCCTGTTTTAAAAAATGTTTTACTATCCGTTCCAATCCAACGGGCTTTAATAATCCTGTAGCCATATTTCTGAAGCATCTGAGATGCATTCGGGCAGTTTAGTCTATGAATTTTTATTCCTGCATTTACCGTTACAAAGCCATAAATATCATCGCCAAAAATGGGATTGCAACATTTTGAGAGTTTATAATCGAGCTTGTCCGTCTTTTCATCAATGATTATTAATGCTTCTTCCGGCTTTATTGAAAGTGAAGGGATGACTTTTTCTAAAGATGCTGAACCAATTTTTTCAGGGGCTGTTACGGGTTCATTTTTATTCAACTTTACGATTACTTCTTTAAGTTGGGTAAGATCAATTTTATTGGTTGCGATTAAATAATATAAGTCAATAGCATTTTTAAACTTCAGGTATTTGATAATGTCATTTATAATTTTATCATTAAATGGGACTTTCCAGTTTCTTAATCTTCTTTTCAAAGTTTCTTTTCCGGTTTCAGCTTCCGCCATTACTTCTTCATTCAGAGCTTGTTTAATCTTCGTTTTGGCTTTTGAAGTAACAACAAATTCCAACCAGTCAGATTTTGGTCTTTGAATCTTGGATGTTGAAATTTCAACCCGGTCACCGTTTTTCAGTTCCTGACGAATGGGAACATTTTTATTATTTATTTTGGCGCCTACACAAGTATTTCCCACATCTGAGTGAATGTCAAATGCAAAATCCAGCACTGTGGAATTTACAGGTAATTGTCTAAGGTCTCCTGCCGGAGTGAAGACAAATATCTCATTTGAAATATCAGCCATCCGGAAATGCTCTGGAGATTCTAATGCATGAGGATCTGATTTTTCAAGGGCTTCGCGCATCCTGTTCATCAATTTATCCAATCCGTCATCACTGGTTTGTCCTTTATAAATCCAGTGAGCGGCAAATCCTTTCTCAGCGATTTCGTCCATGCGTTGGGTGCGGATCTGTACTTCAACCCATTTTCCGCCGGGTTCGTGAACAGTTGTATGAAGGGCTTCATACCCGTTAGCTTTGGGAACAGTAATCCAGTCGCGCATTCTTTCCAGATTAGGAGTGTACATATTGGTGATGATTGAAAAAACTTTCCAGCAATCAATTTTTTCATTTTTTGATTCGCTGTGTATGATTACCCTGATGGCAAAAACATCATAAACCTCTTCAAATTCCAGATTCAGTTTATGCATTTTATTCCAGATAGAATATACGGATTTGGTTCTTCCCTTGATATCAAAATCAATACCATTCTGTAACAATTCTTTTTTCACGGGTGCAATAAAATCGCGGATCAGTTTGTTTCGTTTTGATGCTGTATCCTGTAGCTTTTGCAGGATCGTATTATAGGTTAAAGGGTCATTGCAACGCATCACATGATCGTCCAATTCTGATTTTAAATTATACAAACCAAGTCTGTGTGCCAAAGGGGCGTAAATGTCAGTAGTTTCCCGGGCTATTTTTTTTTGTTTGTCAATAGAATGCAGGAATATAGTTCGCATCTGGTATAATCTGTCCGCTAATTTTATAAGAACGACCCTGATATCTGTAATCTGGCTTAAAAAAAGTTTTCTGAAATTTTCTGCGCTACTATTGGATTGTAGTGTATCATATTGTTTAATGGTTGCCAACTCTTCAATGATTGTAACTACTTTTTTCCCGAATTCTTTTTCAATAAGGACGGTGCTTAATTTGCCTGCTTTTACAAATCTGTACATGATTGCCGATACAACGGGTATGGTACCCAATCCTATTTCTTCAAGAACGATTTGTGATATACGTAAGGAATCAAATAATAACTGTTCGGTATTTTTGTCATCACAGGAGTTTGCTGCTTCATAAGCAAAGGTAAATGCTTGCCGGACCAGTTCAGTATTTGTAGGATGAATGGAATCGCGACACAACCTTATTAATTTTCTGTATTCCTTCAGAATATTTTCTTTAAGTATTACCTTGACCTTCTTCATCAATACGGAGCTAACGTTAGAAGAGACTTTTAATAAAAAATCCCTGTAGTAAACCGAACAGGGATTGAACTAATTTTGTTCATTTTTATCTGAAACTGAAACCGATACCTGCTGCTACCACTGAATATAAATCTTTCGTATAATCTGCATGAATGGTTATGATAGCCATTTTTAATCGTAAGCCTATACTGTACCGTATTCCGCTATTATTTTTGATCGTTATACCGGAAGGATTTTGTACAACATTGCTATTCGTTAAGACTAATTGTCCACTTGAATTAACGGTTGGAAACGCATAATCTCCCTTGAGCAACATCTGCGTTTCAGTATTGCTATATCCTACTCCTCCGTATATGTTAATAATTGGGAATGTAGTTGAAATCAACAAACTTGCGGTAAATGCAGAAGTATTAAGATTCATACTTTGACCGCTATAATTAAAGGTCTGCGTCGTCTTATCACTTATTAGTCCACTGTATCCACCTTCACTTAAAGGGAAATTGATATCAGCGCTGGAACTCAGTTTTGTATAACCGCCTAATATAGAAATATCTATAGGAATCAGTTTTTGAGCCGGCAAATACTGAAATAAGCTATGCTTTATTCCGACTCCCCAAAGTCCTATTGATCCAATACCAGACATGCTAACCGTTGGTAAATATCTGCCTATAATTTCCGTACCTTTAAATAAACCTAACCCAATCTGAGCCATGGGTAGAGGGAAAAAATTCAATCCGGCACCGGAAGGCATGGTAATACTGGAAACTTTGTAGTATTGACTATTATCAGGCGATTTTATATAATAATCTATTACAGGAACTTGTGTTCCTGTACTTCCGGATATGGTAGGAGAATTTGTAATTGTATTTGTTGGGCTAAAAACGAGACAACTTGAAGGTGAAGATGCTGTGACATTTGTTGGTACATTTGATAATACATAAGGTGTCAGACTAAAGGCAGATGCGCTTGGTGGAGCAAATGCAATATTGGCTGAAAATGTAATGTCAAAACCACCCAGTTTGTGAGGCTTGGCAGTGTTATACCAGCCCCCGTTAAGAGCTGCTCCAAACATATTTCCCCAGGGAGTCAGGTATCCTTTGAAAAGATTCTGTGCATTTGAAAAACCTGTTTCTAACAGATCAGGTTGAACAAATTTAGTTACTGACTGAGCATTTGCAAATTTCATCGAAAATGCTAACAAAAGAACGATTGGTGTAAAGATTCGCTTCATATGAACTGTTTTATAATTTCAACGTTAAAATGATTTAGCTAAGTTCGGAATATTCTTTCTGAAATGCAAATACTTATTGAATTTTATGATTATTTAAAATGATTTAAAAGAATATAAGTACTGACTATCAAGTAATTAAATGGAATATAGGCAGCGTATACGAATTTCACGTAAGTGGATATTCCTTGATCATTGCTTTCGCAGGAACATGGAATGTATTACAGAATTTTATCATTTCAAGTGTTAAAGTCCTTTTTCGGTTCATAATCTTAGAAACAGTTGTCTTGTCACCAAGAATACCCACAAGAGCATTCTGTTTTAACTCATGCTGTTCAAGTATGAATTCAATAATTTGTATAGGGTCCGCTTCAGGTATTTCAAAATAACCCGGTTATTCTTAGTTGGTAAAGAAAGTTATCTAATCAAATTATTTTATTAGCACTAAAAGGAGTATTGACGCTGAATCGGATCGGATATTTAAAATTTAGTTAAACAGAAAATTCTTCTCAATGTTAAATCTGTTCAGTCTTTGAGACTCCCGGCTCATTAAACAAAAACATTTCAGCTTATAATTTTAGTAACTATTTGATTTTATTTTGATTGTCGTGTTTTTATTTGTCAGATAATTGCGATTATGTTGAATCATGCTCCCGGAGCCTTTTTGCATGGTTAAACAAAATATATGGACAATAGAATGTTATTGTCCGATAGGTTTTAATCCACTTGATTTTATTCGCGATTCAATATAGTTCTTGAATTGTTCAAACGACATATTTTGCGTTTCATTACTAATTTTATCACGAATATCACGCATCATCTCCACTGCGTCAAAATCTTTATTTTTAGTCTTCATAATGCAATAAATCTTTAGGGCTTCGTATTTCAACCATCTGATAGACCAGTTTATAATTTACAGAGTTGTAACCTTTTATTTTATCAAGATTTACAATGTGTTTAAAATTCCAACTCGCTAAAACGTCCACTTTATTTATAGTAGCTAAAGCAATGTGTCTGCAATCCTCAAGACTAGATTTACCAACAACATTTTCAACTATATAACTATTGGCAAGATCAATTACTGCTGCAGTTATTTTAACACGCTCAAATTTATCATCGGAATAATTATATAATAAATCTCTAACATTTTGAGGTGCATCTGTTAATTCCAATTCAAGCAAATCTGAAATTACAAATATTATTTCTTTCTTCTCAAGTCTTTTAAATAAAGCTATTGTTGCAACACTAAATTCATCATCAAAATAGCCACCGACTATAGATGTATCAATATATATTCGTTGTATCATACAGTCATTTTAGCCAATATACAATTTTTTATGACATGACTTCATGCGTATTGGTTTTATTATGTTAAATTAGCCTTCCGGTGGCTTTTTAAGGGTTAAACAAAATATGAACCCGATGGGATCATTTATTTTACCACCATTTTACTGACATTAAGACTATCCACTCCCTTAACTGTGACTAAGTATATTCCGGATTGTAATTTATTACCGGTGTAATTATACAACTCTTGTGTGGTTGTGGTTTCAAAGACTGTTTTACCTGTAATATCGTTAATGATAATGTGAACCTGATTGGATTTAGGGTTGGGAAATTCAAGAGTAAATGCGCCATCATTTGGATTAGGATATATGGAAACGGAAGTGGTCTTTTCCGATTTTATAGAATTTATATTATAAACAGTCATCACGATGGCATTGCTCGTTAATGTGGTGTCGTCAAAAGATGCGTTACACGTAATTGAATCACCGTTTAAAGGAACATAACTGAAAATATTGCTGTCTTTTCCGACTTTGATACCATTTACATACCATCTAAATCATTTTGTATTATACACCTGTTCTGAAACACTATAAAATAAAAATAGTATTATTATTAAATTAAAAATTTGTAGATTTGACTTTATAAAATAGAATAAAGACATTTTATAGAATAGACTGTAATTATTACTCCTGTAGCCAAAACTGCTAAATTTTGTTACAATCAGGATAATAAGTTATTTGTCACGTCATGGCGTGGACTTAACTATTATTTGATTGTAGGGTATAGCAGTACCCAGGCTACGGATATATGTTAATGTTCACGCTTTACGGTTTAAAATTTATACATATGTCTCAGGAAAATTTTAAAAGTTGGTCCGGCAAAACGATTCTTTTAGTTGACGATGACGAACTCTGTGGTATTCTTTTATTTGAAATATTTAATCCTTATAAAATAAATTTTGTTTATATAGCAGATGGTTACAAAGCTGTTGAATATTGCCAAAAGAATAAGAATATTGATCTTGTACTGATGGATATAAAATTACATAACATTGATGGATTCCAGGTGACTAAATTAATTAAAAATTTGAATCCCCAATTGCCTGTTATATTCTTTACAGCGTATCTACTATCAGAAATAAAAGAAAAATGTTTTGAATCAGGTTGTGATGAAATAATTTCAAAACCATTTAACATGGATGAATTATTTTCAAAAATTGATTATTTTTTTAAATAATGTGGCTCTATTCTAAAAGATGATTGATTTTGTATCTCCCTTTGTGACGATACGGAAAACAGATTTCAACCTTACGAATTAACTCCCGATGAAATAATATTATATTTGCATTTTGGTAACTATGAAAAAAGTAAAGAACTTCCGGTACTCTATTGCCTGGGCTATAATTATTTTGATACTAAGCGGCATTCCGGGAAAATACCTGAAAAAAATTCACTTTAAAAGCTTCCCTATTCCCCATTTTACTGATAAAGTGGTTCATTTTTCAATGTATTTTATATTCACAGCATTATTAACATTTAGTTTTACTGCTATTTATCCTAAAAATAAAAACAAAGTTCTCTTTTTCTCTTTTTTTATTCCTTTTTGTTATGGTGTGCTGATGGAAATATTGCAGAAATATCTTTTTATTGGACGCAGTGCTGAGTTTTTCGATGTTGTTGCGAATACTACAGGTATTATAGCTTGTCTTGTGCTTGTTTTAATATACAGGCAAAAAATAAGTTTAATGGAATAATTGTCAATAAAATTTCACATAGATGCGAAGATTTCTTCTTTTATTGCTTCTTGCAATTAGTTATAAAGTACCTGCACAGATAGGCAGCTGGAGTATCAACGATTATGGTTTGCCTGAATATCATTACTTGTCAAAATTACCTTATGTGAACATCAGTGATTCCATATATGAAAAACCAATCAATTTACCCGAAGACCCTTATTTTTTAATTGGAAATTATAAAATCAAACTTTTTACTCATGTTAGCGGCGTGTTTAGAATCATTACCGGGCAGCGTTCCTGGATGTGCATGAATGAGGGGAATAAGGCTGAATATGGTGCTAATGAAGCAACCATTGAAAATCTATCAGATCATAAAATCACTTCGCTCACGGGCGTTCATTCCCTGGCCTCAGATCCGAAACTAACAACCCGTGACTTTGGATGCGGATATGCCAGGTACAATTACAAATTACCGGATAACTTGTCAATTAGCCGCGCAGTTATGGTTTTACCCTCTGATTCAGTGAACGGGGGTGTTCCCGCGTTCGAAATAAAAATTTTTATCAAAAATAAATCTTCCGTAAACCTGAAACTTAAATATGCTGAAACTGTAAACGCCAATCCTGTTATGTTGCAGGAACAGTCATTGGTCCCCCAACAAAGAAAAGCTGTTTTTACCAAATCAATATCCAATAAAGACCATGCACTTGTTGTTTCATTTAGTCCGGGCAATGAATTACCAAGCTATATTAAAAATAGTACTTCTGTTTCTTTGTATGATTATTATCCTCCATCCTTGTTTTTTTCAAATCTCTCTGAAACAGGAAAAAACGATATTCAGGTGATTGATTCATCCGAAAATTATTCCATAAGGATGCATACAGAGTTTAATCTTGATGCAGGAAAGGAGATTGAACTTAGTTATGTTATTGGAATTCAATACGATGAAAATATATCTGAACTCATAAGGACTATCCATGAAAAACTAATACCCGGTGATCCACTGAAAAAACTTTGTTATCTCTGGAAAAAGCGGTTGCCCAATTTAGAAAATGAAAAAAACCCGATATTGTATCGTGAAATGCTATGGAATGCACATGCTTTGGAAGCAATGGCCACCTATAACAGGTATTACAACGAAACATTTATCCCCCAGGGAACAGCATATACTTTTTCCTGGGGTGCAAATTCAGCCGTCAGGGATCATTTGCAACATGCCCTGGGCGTAGTTTATTACAACCCTGCCCTGGCCAGATCAATCATCAGATATGTTTTAGGTCATATCACTATTACCGGTGACATATCGAGGGAAGAAACTGGTTATGCTTTTCAGAATATTAGTCCGTATACGCAAAGTGATAGTCAATTGTATTTGTTTTATGTATTGTCTGAATATTTAAAAGTTACCGGGGATTATGGTTTTTTATTTGAATCAGCGCCATTTTACCCGGCGGAATTTAACCATTCCGAAATGATTATTGACAGATTACAAAGAACATATGATTATTTCATTTCTCAGATAGGAACAGGAAAACATGGACTGGTGAAACTATTAAATGCAGACTGGAATGATGATTTTTTTACTGAAGTTCCTTCAAATTTATATTTTGACAAAGCTGAATCACATCTCAATTCTTTAATAGCTATCATCGGATTCTCCGGGTTTATGAATAATCTGGATGTGATGATTCATAAAGTTGAGTTTAAAGATCAGCAGAATAATCTGATAAATTTCAAAAATCAGTTGAGTGGATTTACAAAAGCGTTAAAAGATTCATTTTATAAAGATTTGGGAAACCGCTCCTATTCCGCCCGTGCCTATTTTAACTATTTAGGTGATGTTAAGATCGGTGTTGACCAGATGTACATTGAACCTCAGGGATTTCTGCTGCAGCTGGAGGATTATCCTGTTGAGAAAAAGAAAATCCTACTGGAAGAAATCCAAAAACGGTTAATTGATCCGGAGCCTTTTGCAGGCCGCTGTCTGGAGCATCCTGTAATCTGGTCTGAATTATTTAAAAGGAAAGCGCTTATTTTCCCGGGCTATATGTCTAATGGCGCTGTATGGTTTTCCACTTACGCTCCTGTCGTGGTAGGTGCTGCAACATTCGATAAGGAAAAAGCCACCGGATTATTACTTAAAATGACGATGGCCAGGTATGCAGATGCATATCCGCAATTCTGGCCAGGTCAATGGTCTTTTTCTGATTGTATTATTTCTTCATTAGGTGATTCACCCGGTGCACCTCAATGGAATCAGTATTGTCCTGTTTATTGTGCTCATCCCCATGCATGGGCATTGTATTCGTATTTTAAAATACGTAATTAAAAGGACAGGACTGTCCTGACTGCGTTTCCGCTTTCAAACTATTATCTTATTATCGTTACGACTCCTCTGCATAGCATCTTATTATTCTGTGTAATGACATAGTGGTATGAATCTACCGGTAAATTCGATCCATCCCAGTCGTTATTATAATTTGATTTCGACTCAAAAACCATTACTCCCCAGCGATTGAACACTTCCACCGTGGCATCTGGATAACGTTATATATTGGTTATTACCCAATATTCATTGACTCCGTCTCCATTGGGTGAAAAAGCTGACATCGGCTGCAACTTGTCATTGATCGTTATGTTGATGCTTACTTCACAGGAAGCCTCTTTCTGTCCCGCGTTCACCGCTGTCCATAGAATTGTTTTCTCAAAATTATTTCCCGATCCAGCCACACTGATGGGTATTAACCTGCCTACCTTGATTGAATCGGTGTTATTGAAATTATTCTGTAAAACAACAAATCCACAATTATCTTTTACCGATAGCGGTTGTAACTCATTTAATACAACCGGATATTGATACAGGTTATTCTGAATATCTGCAATATTTTCTTCCACCTGTATATCTTTTGCACACACGATAATAGGGAGGGTAGAATCGCTTATGGTTACATTAAAAGTATCACTGATCCCACAACCGTATTTGATTATGGAGTCACTGACGATGACGGTTCCTTTTGGAACATTGGACTTCCAGCTGATAAGTATGTCAGTTATGCCTGAGTCTTTTAGAGTTGTATCTCCGGTTACATTTATTGTATAGGTATGCCCGGGTTCTTTGGTGATCGAATACAGTACGTCTGTATCGCCGGGACAAACACCAAATGCCCCGTTCAGCTTCGGATTGAATTGTAATATAGTGACTGTTGCTGTTCCTGATAATGTGTCCACACAAGCAGCCTGATTGCTAGCAATTATTTTATAAAGGGTTGTACTTGTTACCCCTTTGCTTGTCGTGAGAATATAATTGCCTGTTGAGGAATCGGCTGTTGCACTCACCGGTGTTCCTGCACTTGTCAAACTGTAGCTGACTCCTGGTTCCCTGTTTTCTATTGTTACCATAGCTGTCTGCCCGGAACAGTTGGAATCTCCCAGTACAACCAAATTTTTTATTGGAGCGGGAAGAACAGAAATAACAACCGGTATGGTTGTATCGGCAGGGCAAACACTGTTCGTTACAACAACGGCAAAACGGGTCGTCAATAAAAGTGTTGAAAGTTTCTGCGAAGCGGATATCCCGGGAATCGTGTTCCAGAGGATCCCATCTGTTGAGCTGATCCAGCTCTGTACAGGTCCTGTATTTCCACTTAAGGTGATTGTATCATTTCCCCCTGAACAAACAGAATTCTTTGCTGGCATTATAGAACCTGTTTGAGGTGCGTTGACTGTTACCACGGAAATGATATTGGACGTATCCGCTTGCGCGGCAAGGGTAATCAGTACCCTGACATAAGTTGTGGCTGTGATGCCGGTAAGGTTGAAAATCGTGTCGGGAATCGGCAGCAGCGTGTTGGTCCAGGGCCCGTTTAAACTACTGGATGATTGCCAATTTGTGACCGTCCCTTTGCATCCTATTAATTCCAGTCTGGCTGTATTTGTCCCGGAACACACGGTATCCATATCGGTTGTTAAAAGACCTTTGTTCCCCGCTACATTCACGGTATAAATAGCAGATGTGTCCAACCCGCAAACTCCGTTGTTAACGATAGCCTTGTATTTAGTCGTTTGTGTCAGAATCAATGAGATGTCTGTACTGTCGTTCGAATTGAGAACATTGGTCCAGACACTGAATGGCGAAACCGATTGTTGCCATGTCACCACAGTTCCTACGTAGGCATTTAATGACAAAGAAGCGGTCCCCCCGGTTTGTATGGGACTGTTACCTGTTATATTTCCTGCAACCGTTTTTGGCATAACCACGATGGAGTCAGGCTGAGAAATTATTGTATCGCCTGTCAGTCCTACAACTACTGTCCAGAATCTTGTAGTAACAATTAATGGCGGCAAATTGATTACAGAATCCTTTACCAGCGTGTCTTTTATGATATTGAACGACGGAGCTTCGGCATACTGCCAATCCTCTACTTTACCTGTAAAGCCTTTCAATTTTAGCTGTACTGACGTGCTGCCATAACATATCGTTACTCCTCCCGTTACAGAACCAGCATTATTTGGAATAACTGTTATCGTGATGGTTTCCGAGTTTACCACTCCGCATCCCAAGCCTCCCTGGATGACTGCCCTGAACTTCGTGATGGCAAATAGCTTCTGTGTTGTAAACGTTGACGTGGTGATAGCTGTGTCCTTCCAGACAGTATACGGACTTACCGCGAATTGCCAGTTTACTATTGTTCCTGTATAACCGGTAAGAGTTAATGATACAATCCCTCCCGGACTGACAATGGTATCAGAACCGGTAACTGTTCCACCGACAGGCATTGGTGATACAGTTATCGTATCCTCTTTGGAATCCATAGCTGCTGTTCCCTGGCTTACCGCCCTGAAATAGGTGGTCTGACTTAGCGCTGTTGTTATATAGGTATGTGTAGTATCTGCAATATCGTTCCATGTGATGCCATCGGTGGATGACTGCCATCCGGTAATTGTTCCGGTGTTCCCTTTTAATGTAAGAGTCTGACCTGAACTACCTGCACACACAGTGGTGGAAGGTGTAACTGTTCCTCCCGATTCAACCCCGATTGATTTAACCGTAACAGTAATTTCGGCCCGTGGACTTTCACAGACTCCAATTGACTGGGTAACATAATAATCTGTAGTTCCTGCTGCAGCGGTTGACGGAGTCGGAGCTGTTGCAGATCCTGTGCCTCCAATAGCTATAGGATACCATACTAAGTTCGTTCCTGTGGCTGTCAATGGACTTGCTGCATCCCCAACATTATAATTAACATTGGCAACCGTTGGTAATGGTACAGTACCAACAATATTTACATTGGCTGTATCAAATATAGTAACTGTTGCACAACTCAAAACTCCTGATTTTACACTGACACTGATGGTATTGTTGCCAACTTTCAGGACGCTGTCAAAAAGCTGGATATTCAGGCTGCCCCCGTTTCCATTGGTCGGAAGGGATGCAACTTCTGTTCCAATATAGGCAGTATAAATCATTCCTATCTGATCGCCAACAACAGTGATGTGCGATGTGGAAGCACAGAATACCCCTCCGTTAACCGTTAAATCCCTATCAGGATTGCTGACGGTATAGATTGCCGAGTCATTTAAAATCACGAAAGGACATTGGACATTTTTAGCCTTCATCTTTACCACGGTTGTTCCGTTGGAAAAAACATTTGCAGGAAGAGGTATGGACAGATTCTCTGTAGATGAACCTGTAGTCACACCGGT
>Ga0302320_10012228_pt1 | contig 18070 bp, 19 predicted proteins | sample Bog_T0_3_FD_202130 | JGI IMG/M metagenome (GOLD analysis project Ga0302320, IMG submission 202130) | Peat permafrost microbial communities from Stordalen Mire near Abisko, Sweden - Bog_T0_3 | ecosystem: Environmental > Terrestrial > Soil > Wetlands > Peat | place: Sweden: Abisko, Stordalen Mire...
TGTAGCCGAGGGCTTCACCCGCTCCGGTTCGTCCTATGAATTCGCGATGCGGCCAGGAGCGGGAGCCCACGGTCAGCATGCCGCCGGCCAGGTATTTGAATACGGAAGCTCGTGGTCTATTGAGGTCGAAGCGGATGCGCAGCAGCGCAAATGCGACGATGCGCCAGGTCACCCCTAGGCAAAATACCGTGATCGCGACCTTAAGTGCCGGTCCGCGTGCAAAGTCTAAAAGGTTCATGGCTCAGCCTTCCTTCTGGTTATGATCGGCCGCATCCTGTTCGCTGCGATGTTGACGCAACCGGCCGACGCCGGCGGACGCCACTCCGAGGACGGCACCCGCCGCCACGGCCGCTGCACCGAGTTCCAGGGCGCGCCGCGGTGAAGGCGTACCCGCCTTCCCCCACTCGGCGCTGGATTGAGCCGCATAGAAGCTGCCCTTATCCCAAAATCCCGGCTCGGAACAGCCGAGACACCCGTGTCCCGACTCTATCGGGAAGCTGGTGCCGCCGTTCCACTTGATGGTCGCGCAGGCGTTGTGGGTGGTGGGCCCCTTGCAGCCGAGCTCATACAGGCACCAGCCATTGCGTGCGCCTTCATCGTCAAAGGACTTGGCAAATTTTCCCTCGTCATAAAACGGTCTGCGGTAGCAGCGATCGTGAATGGTATTGCCGAAGAAGGCCTTTGGACGCAGATGCTCATCCAGATCGGGAATCCGGCCGGTGCTCACGAATTGCAGCAGCGTGCCGGTGATCACTTCCGGAATAGGCGGACATCCTGAGACATTAATGATGGGCTTGTCATTCACAATGGCCGTTACCGGCCACGCGCCCGTCGGGTTGGGATCCGCGAAGGGAATGCCGCCAAAGGCGGAGCAGGTTCCGACGCAGACGATGGCCGCTGCCCCTTTCGCGGCCTCGCGCAGTATATCCACCGCACTGCGGCCGCCGGCCGTGCAATAGGCGCCTCCCGCTCCGGTCGGCACCGACCCGTCGATGACCAGCACGTACTTACCGAAATTGTCCTTCATCGCGTTCGCAAGGGCCGTCTCCGCAGCGTCGCCTGCCGCCGCCATGAGGGTGTCGTCGTAATCGAGGGAGATGACATTGAAGATCAGGTTCTCGATGGTCGGGGCGAAGGAACGCGTCAGTGACTCGAAACAGCCGGTACACTCCTGGAACGACAGGTACACCACCGATGGTCTTTGCGCGTGGCGCAACTGCTCGGCCATCGCGGCTCCGATCCACGGTGGTAATGCCATGGCCGTTGCGGTGGCCGTGCAGAACTGGATAAAGCCGCGCCGGCTGATTCCGTGCCTCAGCAGCATCTCGCCGACCGTGAGTTGTTCACTGGCGAGCGGCATGCTTCCCTTCGCTACCTGACGGCGTGATGAGCTGCGCACGAAGTGCGCGCGCGCTTGCAGCGATCTCATCGGGTGCGCTGGTCAAGATGACCGGCACGCGGCTCACATCGATCAGTTCGGCCACCATTTCACCTTGTTGATCAAAGTGCTCTACCCACCAAACCCCGGAAATGCGCGTTTCGCGCACTCTTGAGAGGCCTTGCGCAGTCACGGTGGCCTGCACTTCGCCCTCTCCGAGCACCCTTTGCAAGACCGCCCGGTCCATGGGACTCATCGGCAGGCTGCGCAAGTCGATCGCTCCCGGGGATTCGGCAGCGACCAGTCGCTCGAGCAGGGTCGCCAGCTCAGATAGAATCGCGGCAACGCCACCGCCCAGCCCGCCGTCTTCGCCAGATCGCTCGATCCGTGCCGACGATTCGCTGCGAATCGGGATATCGCTGAGCCGACTCATGGGAGTTTCCACCGTTGCAATGTTAACCGCGCTTGCCGGGCTGCCTCGATCATCGCGTGCGCGACCGGAGCCGAGAGGGTCTCGCACCAATCGATTCGCCCAGGTTGGATGCAGAGCAGGGCACGCTGGCTGGGTAGGCAACCCTGAAGCCGAGCCATATCGAGCAAGTCAATGAGCCCCACCTCGTGAACGGTGCGCCGGCGCGTAGTCTTCAGAAACTCGTCCATCGCGTCGTTCTCGAACAGGCCGATCGTGCCCGGCGCGCTCCCAAGATCTGCGGCATCGAGCACCAGCATCGACTCCGCCGCCTCCACGTAGGGCAGTAGGCTGAAGCTCAGTGTCCCCCCATCGACAAACTCCGCCGCTTCGTTCCCCAACTCACACCGAAGCCTCTCGGTGAGACACACACCGGCGCCGTCATCGCTCAGAAGCACATTGCCGAACCCCAAAACCAGTATGGGAGCTGGGATGAGTGGAGTACGTGGAGCGGTGTCGGTTGCTTCTCGGGCGGCGCTGCAATCTGTCATGTCTTGCCCGTGCCTGAACGTCAACGCGCATTCTCGCTTGGGAGCACAAATCTGCACTCGCGTAGATGCTTAGTCTGTACGGTGGCGTACATAACAATAACTGCCGATGCGCTAGGCTGCTGCTGTGCACGAGCTGTCTGTTTGCCAAGCGCTGCTGCGGCAGGTCGCCCAACTCGTTCAAAGTCGAGGCGCAAGTGTCGTCGAGAGCATTACCGTCGAGGTGGGTCCGCTCTGTGGCATTGAGCCGATGCTGCTTGCCAATGCATTTTGGATCATGCGGGCGGGAAGCTGCGCGGCGCAGGCGGCGCTTTTCATCGAAGAGACGAGCGTCACCGTCGGATGCGTAAGCTGCGGCGCGCAGTCGCAGACCGCGCCGAACCGATTGACATGTGCGGCATGCGGGGGATTTCGAACCCGAATCGTAGCCGGCGATGAATTGCGCCTGCGCCGCGTCGAGCTGCGAGCGCCCGAGCCAGTCACCGTATAAAAGCGTGGAGATTACGATGTGTGAAACCTGCGGCTGCACCGTCACCCCTGGAATAGATCACCAGCATGGCAATGAGAAGGTGCTGGTCGAGGTGGTGCAAGACCTGCTTGCCGCCAACAATGAAACCGCGGCACACAACCGCGAGCACTTTGACCAGCACGGGGTGCTGGCCATCAATCTCATGTCCTCGCCCGGCGCAGGCAAAACCGCTTTGCTGGAAGCGACCATTTTGGCGCTTCGCGATCGATATCGCATTGCCGTCATAGAGGGCGATCTGGAAACCGACAACGATGCGGTGCGCATTCGCGCGCACGGCGTGCCGGCAGTACAGATTACAACGGGAACGGCGTGCCACCTGGATGCGCACTTGATACACCGGGCACTGCATGACTTACCGCTGGCCGGCCTGGATTTATTGTTCATCGAAAACGTCGGCAACCTGGTTTGTCCCGCCAGCTTCGATCTCGGGCAACACCGCAACGTCACGTTGCTGAGCGCCACCGAGGGGGACGATAAGCCGGCAAAGTATCCGGTGATATTTCGCGCGAGTGACTTGGTGGTGATCACCAAGACAGATTTGCTGGAGGTATTGGACGATTTCGATCCTTTGCGCGCCGCCGCGGCGGTCCGAGCGCTCGGCCGGGATACACCGATGATCCGCACCGCCGCGCGGCGCACCCCCGATATCGGTTCCTGGTTGAATTGGCTGGAGGGGCAACTCGGCGCTTGGCGCCGGATTGCGCGGCGATCGCGATCGATGATGGCTGCGTTGGTTGGAGCCTGAAGCGTGTGTCTCGCCGTGCCGGTGCGAGTGGCGGAGTTGCTTGATAACCAGTGGGTCGAGATCGAGGTGGGCGGCATTCACACCCGCATATCCATCGCTCTGATCGACGATGTCGAGGTCGGTGACTATGTCATTGTGCATGCGGGCTTCGCCATCACGCGCCTAGATGTTGCGGAGGCAGAAAAAACCCTGGCATTGTTCGATGAAATCGCCGCCCACCTCGGGAAGCCCATCGATGCGCTATATCCGCGGCTTCCGTGAAGGCGCGGCCGCAGCGGCTCTAGCGCGACTGCTTGGCGCGGAGGTTGACCCGAACCGCGAATACTACTTGATGGAATTCTGCGGCGGCCACACACATGCCATTTTCCGCTACGGAGTTGAGGGGCTGCTGCCCGGCAACGTGCGGCTTGTGCACGGGCCGGGCTGCCCGGTCTGCGTCCTGGCGGTGCCTCGGCTCGATGCCGCCATCGAGCTCGCCCGGCAGCCAAATGTTACTTTGGTGAGCTACGGCGACATGCTGCGAGTGCCGGGGTCCCGCCGGCGCAGCCTGCTAAAAGCACGGGCACTCGGCGCGGATGTGCGCATGGCGTATTCGGCGCTCGAGGCGTTGAAGATTGCAGCAGATCATCCGCAGCGCGAGGTCGTATTCTTTGCCATTGGGTTCGAGACCACGACGCCCGCAACCGCCTACCTCATCCTCGAAGCCCGGCGCCTGGGGTTGTCGAATTTCAGCGTCTATTGCAATCACGTGGTCACTCCGGCGGCCATTCAGAGCATTCTCGATTCACCCGAACTGCGTGAATTGGGGCAGGTCCGCGTCGATGGGTTCATCGGGCCTTCGCATGTCAGCGCCGTGATCGGCAGCAAACCCTACGAATATTTTGCGGACGAATATCAGCGTCCCGTCGTCATTGCCGGTTTCGAGCCGCTCGATGTGATGCAGGCGGTGCGCATGCTCGTGCAGCAACTGAACGCCGGGCGCGCCTGTGTCGAGAATCAGTTTACGCGCGGAGTCGTTCGGGAAGGGAATCTGAAGGCGCAGCATCTGGTAGCCGAAGTATTGGAGTTGCGCCCGAGCTTTGAGTGGCGCGGCCTGGGCGCACTACCGTACAGCGGACTGCGCATCAAGTCCGCTTACGCGCAGTTCGACGCGGAGCGGCGCTTCGCGATGCAGTTCCATGCGGTGCCCGAGAACGCGGCATGCCAGTGCCCGGCGATCATCCGCGGCATCAAGAAGCCCACCGACTGTACGATTTTCGGAACGGCTTGCACGCCGCGCAACCCGATCGGTTCGTGCATGGTGTCGGCGGAAGGCGCGTGCGCGGCCTATTATAAATATCGACGCGGCGTGGAGCCGGTGGCGGTTTGATGCGCATCCTGCTGCTCGTGCATGCCTTCAACAGCCTGTCCCAAGGCCTCTTTGTCGCACTCAGCAGCGATGGCCACGAGCTGTCGGTCGAATTCGACATTCACGACAGCGTGACCTGTGAAGCGGCGCAACTGTTCCGACCCGACGTAATCCTCGCGCCGTATTTGAAGCGCGCGATTCCGCCATCGGTATGGCAACGGTATCTTTGCCTCATCGTGCATCCCGGGCCGCCGGGTGATCGCGGGCCGGCGGCCCTGGACTGGGCGATTCTGCGGGGCGTTGACACCTGGGGAGTGACGGTCCTGCAGGCAGCGGCTGGCTGGGATGCCGGACCGATTTGGGCCAGCTGCTCATTTCCGATGCGTTGCGCACGCAAGAGCAGCCTGTATCACCATGAGGTAGGGCAGGGCGCCGTCAGCGCCGTGCGCGAGGCGCTCGCCCGGATTGCGGCCGGCGTTGGGCCCCGCTTGAGCGCTGGGGAGGCAACTCAGCATGGTTGGCAACCACCACTAAGCCAAGCACAGCGCGCAATTGACTGGGATCGCGACGATAGCGCGACTGTATTGCGCAAGATCCATGCGGCCGACGGCTTTCCGGGCGTCGAGGATCGATTGTTCAAGCGTCGCTTCAGGCTGTTCGACGCGCATCCGGAAGGCCGCCTCACCGGCAAACCCGGCGCGCTCATCGCGCGCCGGCACAATGCCATCTGCCGTGCCACCCGGGACGGCGCAGTATGGATCGGCCAACTGCAGCCCGGCGAGGAAGCGCACCTCGGCTTCAAGCGGCCGGCGGTACTCGCGCTCGGCGCACTCGTCAACACCCTGCCGAGCCTGGATGACGATCCAACGGGCGAGATCCGCTACGAGGAGTGCGGCGCCGTGGGCCGGCTGTATTTTGATTTCTATAATGGCGCGCTCAGCACGGCACAATGCATCCGATTGCGCGCCGCCTACGCGCAGGCGTGCCGTCGGCCGACGCGAGTCATCGTGCTCATGGGCGGTGCGGATTTCTGGTGTAACGGCATGCATCTTCACTGCATTGAGGCCGCCGACAGCCCCGCCGACGCCTCTTGGACCAACATCAATGCCATTGATGATCTTGCCCACGACATTTTGACGACCGACTCGCATTTGACGATCGCTGCGCTGCAGGGAAACGCGGCTGCCGGCGGGGTTTTCCTGGCGCTCGCTGCCGACCGGGTACTGGCGCGCAGCGGCGTCGTGCTGAACCCTCACTATCGCAACATGGGCAATCTCTACGGCTCGGAATACTGGACTTACCTACTGCCTCAACGGGTCGGGGCCGCCATAGCGCAGTCGATCATGAGCCGCCGACTGCCGCTCGGTGCCGCGGAAGCGAGCAGTCTGGGAATGATCTACGCCCATGCGGGGCCGGATCTGGCGACTTTCCGCGCTCTCATCGAGTCCCAAGCCGTCGGACTGGCCACCAATCTGGCGTTCACCAGAATCTTGGCCGAAAAGCGCGCGCGACGAGCGCACGATGAGCGGATACGCCCGCTCGCCGCCTATCGCGCTGCGGAGCTTGAGCGCATGCGGGTCGGTTTCTACGGGTTTGATCCTAGCTACCACATTGCACGGCACCGCTTCGTTTACCGCACGCCTTACGCTTGGACGCCCTTGCATCTGGCACGTCACCGTCGCCTTGCCGTCGCCGCCGAGCGCGAGCCCGCTCCTGCATGAGTGTCGAGCATTTGCCGCTACCCGCGGGTTTGGCGCTTGCGGCGCAGCGATGGCGAATCGGCGGGCGCGTGCAGGGTGTTGGCTTCAGGCCTTTCGTGTTTCGTCTCGCGCATCGGCATCAGCTCAGCGGCTGGGTACGCAATATCGGCGGCGCGGTCGAAATTCATGCCCAGGGGGATGCCGAACGACTGCGATTATTTGCCAAAGATCTGCTGATGTCCGCCCCGCCTGCCGCGCGCGGTCGACTACTTGACGTGCAAGCTGCTTCCATCGAGGCGAGCGACGGGTTTCGCATCTTGGCGAGCACCACTGAAGTGGATCAGCACATCCATGTCCCTGCCGATCTGTTCACATGCAATGAATGTATGGTGGAACTTCGCGACTCCACAGCCAGGCGCTATCGATACCCCTTCATCAACTGCACGCAATGCGGTCCGCGCTACACGATAATTCGAGCAATGCCCTACGATCGCCCCAACACCACACTCGATCGCTTCTCACTATGCCGCGACTGCTCTGTTGAGTATGCGAACCCGTTCGACCGCCGTTTTCATGCGCAGCCGCTGGCGTGTGCCAGTTGTGGGCCGCGTTTAAACTGGCAGATCGGTACGCGTGAGATTTGCGGCAATGAGCCGGCACTTGCTGCCGCGCTAACCGCATTGCGGGATGGGCTCATCATCGCCGTGCGCGGGGTAGGCGGCTATCATCTGCTGTGCGATGCGGCCAATGAGACCGCAGTTGCCCGCCTACGGGCGCGCAAGGGCCGGCCGGCGAAGCCGTTGGCAATAATGGTCCCATGGCGGGGCGGGGACGGCCTGGACTACGCGCGAAGTTTGGCGCTGTTGTCGCAGCTCGAGGCCGACACGTTGCGTGATTCCGTGCGCCCGCTGGTGCTGACAACGCGACGCGCACAAGCCCTGGTTGCGGCCTCGGTCGCGCCCCACCTGCGCGAGCTTGCGCTGATGCTGCCCTACAGCCCGCTGCATCATCTGCTGCTCGAGGATTTCGGTGCTGCGCTGATCGCGACGTCCGCGAATTTGAGCGGTGAGCCGGTGTTGATCGAGCCCGAGGAGGTGCGGGACCGGCTGGGCGAAGTAGCTGACGGGTTTTTACATCACGACCGCGTGATCGCGCGCCCGGCGGATGACCCAGTGCTGCGAGTCATCGCGGGCGCCGCACGGCCCTTGCGACTTGGGCGGGGAACCGCGCCTCTCGAGTTGACTCTGTCGCGAAGCATCCGGGTTCCCACCCTCGCGGTCGGTGCTTACATGAAGGCCACTGTGGCGCTGGCTTGGGACGAGCGCGCCGTAGTGTCACCGCACATCGGTGACCTCGAGAGTCCGCGCGGACGAGAAGTGCTGGCGCAGGTCGCGCACGATCTGCAGCGGCTCTATGGTGTGCGCGCCGAGCGCATCGTGCACGATGCGCATCCAAATTTTCCAAATACGCGCTGGGCGCGCGCATCGGGGCTGCCGACCCAGGCCGTCTGGCATCACCACGCGCACGCGTCCGCGATGGCCGGCGAGTACCCTCGCGACGTGCCGTCACTGTGTTTCACGTGGGACGGCCTCGGTCTGGGGCCGGACAATACCCTCTGGGGCGGTGAGGCGCTATTGGGGCGCCCGGGCCGGTGGCAACACGCCGCGAGCTTTCGGCCATTCCGATTGCTGGGGGGCGAGCGAGCCGGGCGCGAGCCGTGGCGCACGGCGCTCGCATTGTCCTGGGAATGCGGGCAAGTCTGGCCCGAGGGCGAAGGGCCGGGCACCTCCTTATTGCGCAGGGCGTTCGATCGGGGACTGAATACCCCCAAAACCACCGCAGTCGGCCGTCTATTCGACGCCGCCGCGGCGTTTCTCGGCGTCTGCTTATATGCAACATACGAAGGCGAAGCACCGATGCAATTGGAAGCGCTCAGCGCCAGTTCCGGTTCCCCGATTTTGCTGCCGCTGGCGCAGGACGCGATGGGAATTTGGCGAAGCGACTGGGCACCGCTCGTCGCGGCGCTGTTGGACTCCCGGCGCACGCCGGCCGAGCGCGCGGCGATGTTTCACTCGAGTCTGGCGCATGCCTTGAGCGACCAGGCACTCAAGGTGCGCGAACAAAGCGGCGTCTCGCGCGTTGGCCTCTGCGGAGGAGTGTTCCAGAATCGCGTGTTGACCGAGCAGGTGCATGAGCTATTGACGGAAGCGGGTTTCGAAGTGTTGATACCTCGGCGGCTGCCGACTAACGATGCTGCAATCAGCTACGGGCAGCTTATCGAGGCCGCCGCCCTCGATAATCTCCACTAAGCTGCAAACCGGATGGCACGCACGCAAAGGTCTCGGGAAACGCATATCGCGCTGGCGCACGGCAATGGCGGACGCATGATGCGCGAGTTGATCGAGGGCCTGTTCGTTCCCGCACTTGCCAATTCCCACCTTGACGCGGGGGCCGATGCGGTGCCGCTGCCAGTTCCTGCCGGCCAAGAGCTGGTCGTGACGACGGATGGTTTCACTGTTCAACCGCTGGAGTTTCCGGGCGGAAACATCGGTTCACTCGCAGTTCACGGCATCAGTAATGACCTCGCTGTGAGCGGCGCAACCCCTCGATTCCTGACGCTGAGCGTCTTCCTCGAGGAAGGTTTGGAGATCGCTCTGCTGCGCCGCGTGATTGAGGCCATGGCGGCCGCTGCCCGCGACTGCGGCGTATCGGTGGTTGCTGGAGATACGAAAGTGGTTGGTCGCGGGGACTGCGACGGAATATATCTCGCCACGACAGGCATCGGTTTTCGGCCACGCGGCGTTTGCTTCACTCTCGACCGCGTTCGCGCCGGAGATCGCATTTTAGTCAGCGGTCCGATCGGGAATCACGGCGCCGCGGTAATGCTGGCACGCCAAGAATTTGGCCTGCGCGGAATTCTTCAATCGGACGCGGCAAGCGTACTGCCCCAGGCTCAGGCTTTGATGGCTGTCGAGGGCTTGCGCTTCATGCGCGACCCGACGCGCGGCGGACTTGCCACTGTCGCTCATGAACTCGCGCGCGCGACGAGCCTCTGCGTACACCTATCGGAAGCGCAGATTCCAGTGGACGACTCGGTGCAGTCAGTATGCGAGCTGCTGGGCTTCGATCCTTTATATCTGGCGTGTGAAGGCCGGATCCTCGCAGTGGTTGCGCCGGAATCCTCCGAGGCCGCGCTGGCGGCGTTGCGCATGGTGGCGCCGCAGGCCGCCCTGATCGGGGAACTAAGCAAGGGTGCTTCTGCCGTGGTCTTGGATAGCTCTTTCGGCGGCCAGCGTTCGCTCGATGAGCTTGAAGACGACCCGCTGCCACGCATCTGCTGAGGCGGTCGAAGCTCAAAGACCGCGCTACAACGCATCGCCTGTCGGGCACCAAGCCGGCTCACTTTGGGTTATTATCCGCTCCGGGTGGATGAATGCTGGTACGCACATATGAAGCTGACTGCATTTCAAGTACATAGGTTTTGGCTGATTCGAGCCACGCTGGTGCTCGTGCTCACGTGTCTCGCTGACGGCATCGTCGTGTGGTTCGCCCAGCGGCCAATTTTTTGGAGCGCGCTGATCGGATCCTCGCTGCCGTTCACCATGATGGTCTTCGTGGCCATCCCGACAATCCGCGAAGAAAGCCGGAAATCGCAAAGCGATTAGCTCATTTCCCCGCGCGGGCTAGAATGATCGATGGCCTCCGCACCTCTGCTCCTGTGGTTGACGCCGGCTGTGCTCGCGCTGCTGCTCTACGGCGTGGGCCAGGGCTTCGTCAAGATGTGGATCACGGAGGTGTCACCGGCGCGCTTCTGCCTGTACTTCGCGTGCGCCCGTGCGCTGGTGATGGGCTGCTACTTTTTCGCAAATCCGCATACGCCGGTGTTCGCGCCCGAGGGCCGAGAGGTGCTTGCCATCGGCGTGCTCGCCTACCTGCTGGATGGCGCCGGCTGGATCATGTACTTCCAATCGATCATCGCCGGCCCGATCACGATCGTGGGCACGCTCTCGGCCGCGTATCCCGCGATCACCATCGTCTTCGCGCACTGGTTTCTCGGTGAGACGCTCACGTGGCTTCAATACTGTGCGGTCGCGCTCGTGATCGGCGGCTGCATCGGGCTGGCCTACCAGCCGGCGGACGCCGCAAACAAGGTGGTAGGGCGAGCCTGGATCGCACTCGCGTTCTCGGCGCTCATGCTGTGGGGCGGCGCCCAGACGATTGTCAAATACGACTACAGCTTAGGCGCTACGGACACCAATATGGCGCTCTACAGCATGATCGGCGCGCTGCTCACGCTTGGCGTCTACGGTTTGTGGAAGGGGCGTGCCGGCACGCATTCTGTGATCGAATGGACACGCTCGTTCCTGCCGATGGGGATGATGGCGGCGGGCGACCTTGGCGTGCTGATCGCGAGCCGCTACGGCGAGATTTCGATCGTGACGCCGCTGACTGCCGCCTATCCGCTGGTCACGCTCGCTTTCGCGGCTGTCGTGCTGCGAGAGCGGATTATGCCACTGCAGTGGGCCTGCATAGTCGCGATCCTGGCCGGCATGTTCTTCTGCACTTCCTGAGCGGCGGTCCTGCAGCGCAGGAAGATCGATCACCGTATATCACATGAGGATGTATGCTCTAATAGGCTATCGCTGAGCGTACATCCCGCATGCTTGCCCGGAACGCCAGGTACTACTATCTTCGGCTCAGGAATCACGTTTTATGGATCTTAATAAGCAGATGGATTACGGTGCTCCGAAACCCGGCGAGAGCACGATCGACTTTCGCGATCGCCTGGCGCAGCGTCAAGCCGAGGCAATTGAACTCCGCCGGCGCGAACTTGCAGAACAGATCTCGGATGCGAATACGCCCGCCGCACGCATCAAAATCTGGGAGCGTTTGCATCAGATCACATTGCCCCGGAATCCGACGCATCCTCTATTGAGTGTAATTTCGGTGAATACCGGCCTCACCATCGATGAAGTGCGCGCCGAGCAGCGGCAGCGCACGATGCCGGCGACCTAGCCCGACAAAACGGCGGCACTTCTTCGACCGTACGCTCGCGCAGGTCACCGACCAATCGCGGCACTTGCGAAAACGGCCAGCCGCTGAGTTCTTGCTGTTCCGCATCCGGTTTGAACTACGAAATTGATGCGGGAACTGACTTTTATTACGTCTCGTAAGTAATTAAAATAAAACATGTTTTACACCCTACTGCCGGCCGGTAGCATTGGCCGCACCGGGGGCTCCACTCTTCTGTAACCTTGCGCCGGCTGCGGTGTTCTAGACTAGCTGCTCGCGGCGAGTTTCAAGGAGATTGCTAATGACACTGAGTGAAGAGCTGGCCAAATTGGCAGAACTGCGGGCGAGCGGCACATTGACGGAGGAGGAGTTTGCCCGCGCCAAGCAGCGGCTACTGGGCGCGCAATCGCAGCATCCTCAAGAACCTGCGGTGGCGGCGGTCAATGCGTTCCGTCGCAGTCGCAGCGACCGAGTGCTCGGCGGCATCTGTGGAGGCATGGCACGGAGCACCGGTGTCGAGGCTTGGGTATGGCGGCTGCTGTTCACCGTCCTGTTCATTTTTGCGGGCGCCGGCCTTCTGCTGTATTTGCTGCTATGGATCTTTGTGCCTAGCGAGTGATGGCCGCCATGCACGTTGGCGACATTGGCGCAGGACGCGTGATGATTCCCAGCGAATCTCATGGAAGACCAAGCCCCTCCACCACGCCGCACGGCCCATCTGTGGTGCGGGCGCCGGCCGAATCCACGGCACAGTTGCCCATCGTGTTCAAGTTGAACTAGGGAATAGGCGCTGCCCGCAAAAGCACTTGCATCGCCTAGGGGGTTATGTGCTACATTCAGTAACACTATGAACAGTAACACTCCTCAGGGACACGATCCTGTCGATCTAGGCGAATTGGAGCGGGCGGTGCTCGAACTGATTTGGGAACACGGCGTGCAGAACGCCGACCAGGTGCGCGAGCATCTGGTGCAGAGCGGGCGGCCGTTGAAGGATTCGACCATCCGCACGGTGCTGCGCAGATTGGAGGAGAAGGGCTACCTCACTCACTCGGTCGAGAGCCGCACCTTCCTGTATCGGCCGGCTGCATCCCGGCAAGCAGTCGCGGGCCGAGCGGTCCAGCGCATCGTGGATTGGTTCTGTGAGGGGTCGGTCGAAACGCTTCTTGCCGGCATGGTCGACTCTGCGGTTCTCGACCGTAAGGAACTGCAGCGCCTTGCCGAGCGTATTGCTGCATCGAAAAAGGGGAAAAAATCGTGAGCACTTACTTAATGCCCGAAGCTGCCCTGCGTTCATTGGCGATGGGCGTAATCATCCTCGCCGCGCTGCGCTTCCTGCGCATCGACCAAGTGCGCGCGCGGCGAACCGCTTGGCTGCTCGCGCTCGCGGGCGCGCTGGCGATGCCATTTTTGGTGGGCGCGCACATCGGACCCCGGCTGTTGCCCGATATCTCCATCGCCGGCTCACAGCTGCAGGTGCAGCCGATTCCCGCGCACTACGACAGTGCATCGGTGCCCTGGTCTGCGATCGCCGCCCCTGGCGCACAGGCCATTGATGGTGCCGGCCAGCGGAATGCCCGGCTAGCAAGCTATGCCATTTCGATTTGCGCCGTGGGCTACTGCATCGTCGCCGCCGTGTTGTCATTGCGGCTCGGGGCGGGGGTGGGCTTTGCCTTGCGCCTGCGCAAACAGGCGCAGCGTCTCGATCTGCCGTTCGACCCGCACTTGGACGTGCGCGTGAGTCCGCGGATCGCCACCCCGGTGACCATCGCTTCGACCGTCTTGCTGCCGCCTGGTTTCGCATCCTGGGATGCATCTACTTTGCGCGTCGTGCTCGCCCATGAGCGCGCGCATGTGCTGCAAAGAGATTTCTTGGTGCATCTGCTGGCGGGACTGCATTGCGCCATCTTTTGGTTCAACCCTTTTAGCTGGTGGCTGCAGCGCCAGCTTGCCGAGCTCGGGGAGGCATTGAGCGACCATTCGGCCGTCGGACAGGCGGAGAGCCGCGCCTCCTATGCCGAAATCCTGCTGGCATTCGCTTGCGCGGTGCGCTCGCCATTTGCCGGGGTTGCCATGGCCAACTCCAGCAATTTGACGCCGCGGATCGAGAGGCTGCTGAGTGACCACGGTTACGAGCGCTCATTCGCCAACACGCAGCGCATGCCGTTCATCGCAGCCGGCGTCGTTTCATTGGCGATGGCCGCATCCACGTCGATGGCGCGAGTAGATGCCTCGCCGAACGCCGCGCAGACTCTAAAGCCCGCAGCGGCGCCCGCCGCACCCGCACCGCCCGCGGAGCCCGGTATGGACGAGGATGCGTCGGCCGCCAAGCGGGACGAAGGCGTTCTCGTGATTCGCAGCGGTCAATCGAAAATCGCCATTGACTCGGGCAATCAGTTGCCTTCCCATTCGGGCGATTACATCTATTTTCAGCATAACGGCAAGCCCTACCTCATCCAGGACCCGAATATCCTTTCTCGGGCGCAGTTATTGCTGGCGCCGATGGAGGATTTGGGGCGGCAGGAAAGAGATCTGGGCAAACAGCGGGCGTTGCTCGGGAGCCAGCAACGGGAACTGATTGCTCAGCAGCGCATGATCAAGATCGATTCGCCTGACTTCCGGCGCGAAGTCGCGGAGCTGGAAAACGTGGCGAAACAGATGAAGCTCGCGGAAATCTCACAGATCGATGAGAAGGTTCTAGCGCAGCTACAGGCGCATCTGGCGGAAATTCAATCTCGCGTCGAATCAATCCAAACGGACCTCGCCCACCAGGAAGGAAGCTTTGGTGAAAAGGAAGGCAATCTAGGCGACCTGGAAGGCAAACTCGGGGAGCAGCTGGCCCACGTGGCGGAACAAAGGCACAAGATGATCGAAAACGTCAGGCGCGAGCTCAAGCCGCTCATCGAGCAGGCGATCCGAGACGGCAAAGGCACGCAGCTGTCTAAGTAACGCTTACATTCGTTAGAGTTGCCGGTGGGCCGGCGGCCCATTTTGTTGCCAATGCAGAAAGACATGCTTGAAGATCGTCCAAATGTAGTAGGGAGCACCCGATGGTGGAAGGCTTGATCATGGGCGCGAGAGCAACGCGTTCCAACATGGTTCTCCGACTCGTCCCGGTTTTCATCGCGCTGCTTGCGCATATCCATGCAGCCTACGCCGACTCCCCGAGCGTTCATCTCGACGACATGGATAAGGGCGCCAATGCGTGCACGGATTTTTATCAGTACGCGAACGGCAGCTGGCGGGAAAATAACCCCATTCCGCCCTCGATGTCGCGTTGGAGCCGTCGGTGGCAGGCGGGTGAAGAGGCAAAAAACCAGTTGAAGGACATACTGGACGCCGTTGTGCAGCGACACGACTGGCAACGCGGCAGTCCCGAACAGTTGATCGGGGACTTCTACGGCTCCTGTATGGACGAGAGGCATATCGATCAGGTCGGGCTTGCGCGCGTAATGCCGATCCTCGCGGAAATCGATGCTGCTCGCACGCCAGCGCAGTTGCAGGCTGTGATTCGCCACCTCCAGAGCTTCGGTGTGCTGGCTCCCGTCGCGGTGCGTTCAACCCCGGACGTGCACGATCCCTCGCAAACCATTGCCGACATTGGCAGCGCGGGTCTGGGCATGCCGGACCGTGACTACTACTTACGGCCCGAGCCACGTTTTAAAGAGGCACGGACGAAGTACCTGGCGCATGTCGTCAAGATGCTGGAACTGGCAGGCGCGCCGCCGCAGCAGGCGCAGCACGACGCGCAGATGGTGTTTCGGATGGAAAAGGTGTTGGCGCTCGCCTCGCTCGACAACGTCTCGCTGCGCAACCCGAAGGCGACTGATCATAAGATGTCGTTTGCTGCGCTCGAGAGCCTCGCGCCCGCCTTCGACTGGGCCAGCTACTTCGCGGACGCAGGCATCCCCAAGGGGGATCTCAACGTGGATGAGCCCAGGTTTCTGCGCGCGGTTAGCCGGGCGCTGCAGCAGAGCTCTCTGGAGGACTGGCGGGCGTATCTGCGCTGGCATTTCCTGCATGCGTCGGTCGATGGCCTGTCGATGCCGTTCGTCGAGGAGAACTTCGCCTTTTACGAGGCGTATCTCGGCGGCGCCAAGGAACTGAAGCCGCGCTGGAAGCGTTGCGCAGAAAGCACAGATCGCCTGCTGGGCGATGCTCTGGGTCAGAAATACGTCGAAAAGTTTTTTCCACCGCCGGCGAAAGAACGTGCCCGGCAGATGGTGAGCGACATCATCGCCGCGATGCACGACACGCTCAGTGGGCTCACCTGGATGAGCCCGCAGACCAAGGAGCAGGCACTGGCAAAGCTCGCAGCCCTGCACCCGAACATCGGCTACCCGGACAAGTGGAAAAGCTACGCCGGGGTGGACATCGTTCCTGGCAATTACTGGAGCAATCTGCTTGCCGCAAGCGCTTGGAACGTCAGCGACGATCGTGGGCTGATTGGCAAGTCCACCGATCGAGGCCGCTTTGACGAGACGCCGCCGACTTCCGATGCGAGTTACAACCCGCTGCTGAACGCGATCTTCTTTCCGGCGGGCATCCTGCAGCCGCCGGCCTTCGATGCGTCGGCCGTGGATGCAGTGAATTTCGGCGGAATCGGTGTGGTCATTGGGCATGAGATCAGTCACGGCTTTGACGATGAGGGTGCGCAGTTTGATGCGCAAGGGCGCCTGCGCAATTGGTGGACTGCTGAGGATCTCAAGCGCTTTCATGAACGCACCGCATGCGTGGCGCGCCAGTTCGACGGCTATTTCATCGAGCCCGGCATCCATCACAACGGCCAGCTGGTGTTGGGAGAAAGCATCGCGGATCTGGCAGGCGTCAAGGTTTCATTCCTGGCATTTCAGAAGGCGCAGCAGCTACACCCGGCACCGACCGTCGCTGGCCTGACCCCCGATCAGCAGTTCTTCATCGCCTGGGGGCAGTGGCGGGGGGATGAGATCCGCCCGCAGGAGCAACGTCGCATGGTGCAAGGCGATCCGCACCCGATCGCGAAGTATCGTGTGATCGGTCCGTATTCGAATCTCGAGGAGTTCGCGCGCGCCTTCAGCTGCAAGGCCGGTGCGGCCATGGTCCGCGTTGGCGCGCAGCGCTGCGAGGTGTGGTAGGGACGTTGCGCCGCGGTCGAAACCCCCTTCACCGTCAGTAAATTTGCGCGCTGCGCGCGGCAACCGCAGAGCGTACAAAGCTGACGATCACTCGGTTCGACTACTACGCGGGCTCAGGGTTCTGACGCAGGGCCTGCCCCGCAGCCCACGCGGCACCGATGAGCCCCGCGCGATCGCCAAGCTGGCTGGGTGCGATGGCAATGGGTCGTGAGAAGAGGGCCGGAAGGGCTCGTCGGACCCGCTCATACAGCTCGGGACGCACACCGATGCTTCCCCCGAACACGAGGAGCTCCAGATCGAGGAGCGATTGTAGTGTCACTACTGCGAGGGCCACCCAGCGCGCCGTCGTGTCGAGGACCGACGCCGCCACTTCGTCTCCTCGCTCGAGGAGCCTGAAAATGTCGCGCACCGTGGCGGCCGCGGTTCCACCCTGGCGCCGGTATCGATCCACGATGGCGAGTGAGCCCACCTCGAGCTCGAATGTGCCGCTGGCAGATTGGATCTGCGAAGCCGGGTCGCGCCCGATTGGCAGGTCTGCGATTTCCCCCGCCGAGCCACGCGCGCCCCGAAACAGCTTGTCATCGATGAGCAGGCCCAGCCCTACACCCGTTCCTAGCGAAAAGAACGCCGCATTGCGGCAGTGACTGGCACACCCGAGCGCATGCTCGCCCAGCATCGCGAGATTCACGTCGTTCTCGATCGCAACATCCGGTCCGAAGCGGCCCCGCAGAAAGCCGAGGACATCGAAGTCCTCCAAACCCGCAATGTTTGGAGTCAGGGAAACACGGCCTGTGCGAGGATCGATGGCTCCAGGAATTCCCACCATGACATGGTGCGCCCGCGCGACTTCGATCCCGACGGTTTGCGCCAGCTTGTCGGCGCAGCCGGCGATCTGTTCGGCCACGTACACCGCGCCGCGCGGGTCGGTGGGCTCGGTCAATTCCGCCACGATACGACCACGCGCATCAGCAATCGCTGCGGCGAGCTTGGTGCCGCCCAGGTCCGCCGCAAAACAATAGCCAGGTTCGCGCGTCATTGATGTGCGCTACGGTGCGCGGGCGCCGGAAGAGGAAGGGCCGTCGCGAGCTCCGCGACCCCGAAGACTTCATCGTGGAGACGGCGCAAGGCGACGGACAAGGCGCCCACGACGCCTGCTCGCCTGCCGAGTGTGCTGCTGCGAATCTCCACCGGCCGTGCCGAGAGCTGCAATAACACGCGCGCGACCTTGTCCGCAAAATCCGGACGCGCTCCGACCGAGCCACCCAGAACGAGCAGTTGCGGATCCACTG
>Ga0302320_10012233_pt1 | contig 18069 bp, 15 predicted proteins | sample Bog_T0_3_FD_202130 | JGI IMG/M metagenome (GOLD analysis project Ga0302320, IMG submission 202130) | Peat permafrost microbial communities from Stordalen Mire near Abisko, Sweden - Bog_T0_3 | ecosystem: Environmental > Terrestrial > Soil > Wetlands > Peat | place: Sweden: Abisko, Stordalen Mire...
GGCCCGGTCACTGTCATTGCCGTAGCTCATCATCCCCAGGCAGATACGCGACACGCGCAGCCCGGTGGACCCGAGGTTGACGTACTTCACAGCGTTCTCCAATCACGGGGGCGTTACGAAGGCGGAGCGACTATCCGGCGCACGCACTCGGCGACGAACTCCTCGTGCCGGGCGATCGTGGCCGCGTCGGGCTCGGTACCGAAGATGACCCGCACCAGCTGCGGCAGGACATGCCAGTAGTTGGCGATGCCGAGGAGCGTGATCAGCAGGTGCCGCGGGTCGAGCTCCGGGTCGATCGTCCCGGCTTCTTGCTGCTCAGCGATTGAGCTGAGCTTTTCCCGGTAGTGGTGACGGCGATGATCCATGGCAGAGGCGTCGGACCCCGCGCCCAGCTCCAGGCCTTCCCACAGGGACAGCCGGAGGAACTCCGGATGGGCGGCAAAGTAGCGGAACAACCCGGCCGCGTAGGCGTCCACGTCCTGCGACTGGGGCAGCAGCTGCTCACCCCGCTCGTCGAGGAAGCGGTCGAGTACCCGGCGCAGCAGCTCGTCCTTGGTGCCAAAGTACCGGTAGATGGACTCCTTGTTGGCCCGGGCCTTCTCGGCGATACGGTCCACCCGCGCCCGGCGTTACCGTGCGCGGCGAACTCCTCGATTGCGGCCTCAAAGATCCGCTGCCGTGTCGATTCAGGATCCGACACCATGGCCGGTTTCTCCCATCTTCGGTCCGGGCCAGAATATCGGCTGACGGCCCAACTATCTAGTTTGACTACTTAGTTCATAGGTTTGACCCTGACGACCGTCGCGCTGCGTATCGCGCTGCCGGACCACCCGCGTGAACTGTCCGTCGGCTACCGCGAGCAGATGCGCGGCGTGTTCGCCACCGCCCGGGCCGAGCCGGTCCTGCGCTGGCGCTCCCTGATCGGCGCCTGCGGGTTGGCCGCGTTCGGCTGCTTCTGGACGACGGTCGCCTTCCTGCTTCCCGGGCCGCAGTACAACTTTTCCCAGTTCGACATCGGCCTGTTCGCGCTGGTCGGCGCGGCCGGTGCCCTCACCCCCGCGTTCGGCGGCCGCATGCTGGACGCGCGCCGCCGGCTCCGCTGGCCCGTGACCGGCCCCGCGCTCGCGCTGATGGCAGCGTCCTTCGCGCTGATCGGGCTAGGCGGCGCACGACTCGGCCCCTGGAGCCTGGTCCTGCCGGTGATCGGCGTGCTGGTGATGGACGCGTGCGTGCAGGCCGCGCACGCGGTCAATCAGAGCGTCATCTACAACCTCCTGCCCGGGGCCCGGTCGCGGCTCACCACGATCTACATGACGACGTACTTCATCGGCGGGGCGCTGGGATCCGCCGGCGGGTCGCAGGCTTACGAGCACTGGGGCTGGGCCGGTGCGCCTATCACGGCGGCGGTCTTCACGGTGCTGGGGCTGATCGCCTGGCTGGCGGATTACCGGGAGAGGGAGGATGGGCTCAGGACGGCGGCCAGGGCGTCCAGGGCTGTGGGGACCAGGGCGTAGTAGGCCCAGACGCCGCGTTTGTCACGGATCAGGATGCCCGCGTCGACCAGCACCTTGAGGTGGTGCGAAATCGTCGGCTGAGTCAGCCCGAGCGGCTCGGTCAGCTCGCAGACGCACGCTTCACCGTTCTCGTGCGCCGCGACCATCGAGACGAGCCGGAGCCTGGTCGGATCAGCCAGCGCCTTGAGCAGGCGGGCCAGATCAGCGGCCTGCTCCGCCGTGATCGGCTCCGTCAGCAGCGGCGCGCACGGGCTGACCGGCGGGAGCGGCTGAAGACTGGTGACGGTGGACATTTCTCCAGTATGCGCCAGCATCGACACACTTCTATGCGAACGCCAGGACTGGCCCAGCCGAGATGATAGCTGCCATTTCGATTGGCGACACGGTAGCGCTGGCTTCTCGCGCCGGCCCGCCCGGCAGCCTGCGCGGCCAGACAGCAATCTGAAGCCTTACCTCGTCAACAGCGTTACGGATGCTGACGTGCTGTCCGGGCCGTCGTTGGGCGAGCGGGCCGGACAGTTGACGCCACCGATCCCCACTTCGGCTCCGAGCCAGAACAAGGACATCAACCCCGGTAACTAGGCCACGAACGGGTCCGCGCCCGACTCGCTGACCATGGGACGGCCCGCTGACTCCCAGCCGAGCATGCCGTCGGCCACGTTGACCACATTCCAGCCGCCCGTGCCGAGGGCCTGGGCCGCGTAGGCGGATCGCGACCCGGCCCGGCAGATTACGTACACCTCGCGGTCGCGCGGAACCTGGTCGGTCCGCCCGCCCAGATCGCCCAGCCGAATGTGGACCGCATCGGGCGCATGCCCGGCCGTCCACTCGTCATCCTCGCGGACATCCAGCAGATACGCGCCCTCCGGGAGCCCGGCCGCGGGCAGCTCGGGCACGATCCCTCCAGCGTTCATCTTCGCTCCCATCAACAAGGCGCCCAGCGTCGGCCGGACCGGTGGCCACTATTACTACTTCTGGTTACGAATTGAGGCGCTGAGCCGGCCTTGACGCTATCCCAGGACCGGCGCGGGCGCGACAGCGGGCCCGCCCGCCACGACCAGGCTCTTAGCCGGCCCGTCAGCGCTAGGTTTTAACGATCCAGTCTTACCCGGAGGGACACCGAGCCGCACCGCTGCGGTGATCCGGCCTGCTCTCCGCTACCCGCACGGAGGACCCGATGCGCCGCGTTGTCCTGGCCATCGCCGGCACGATTGCCGGACTGGTCGTGCTGTTGACGTTCAAGTCGCACACCGGCACGTCGGCGGTGTCCGCCGCCCCGGCCGGGACGGCGGGCCCGGGGGGCACCGCCGGAACCTCCAGCGGAGCCGGGACGACAAACGGAGCAGGCGGGACCGCCCCCTCGGGCGCGGCCAGCGGGACCAGTGGCGGCGGGACTGCCCCGTCGGGCAGTGGCGCATCACCCGGGACGCCCCCAGGTCAGGGCGACACCGCAGGCGCGCGCATCATCACCGGCAATGTCACGAGCACGATCTACGGGCCGGTCCAGATCCAGGCGGCGGTCAAGGCCGGCAAGATCATCAAAGTGACGATCCTGCAGCAGCCGAGCACCACGGCGCACGACCTCCAGATCGGTGCGTTCGCCTTCCCCCAGCTGGAAGCCGAGACGCTTTCGGCGCAGAGCGCCAAGATCGACATGGTGTCCGGCGCCACCTACACGAGCGGGGGCTATATCCAGTCCCTGCAGAGCGCGATCGACCGCGGAGCCTGACCCGGCCGGCGTCGACGGGTCTCCGGGGCTCAGGGCCCCGGAACTCAGGGCCCCGGAACTCAGGGCCCCGGAACTCAGGGCCCCGGAACTCAGGGCCCCGGAACTCAGGGGCTGCAGGCCAGCCGGTCTGCGGGCGCGTCCGGCGCCCAGGGCGCAGGGCGCACGGCCCAGGGCCAAGGGCTCAACGGCCGGGGGCGGGGAACCAGGGATTGTCCTGGCCCGTCAGGTAGCGGTCCGCAACATGATTGAGCACGCGTCGCGCCTGGCGGAACCGGTCAGCGACCTCGGCGACGACAGCCAGCCGTCCGGTTTGCACCGGGGCCAGGGCCAGCGCCGACCGGTACCAGCGGGTGCCGAGGTGCTCCAGCAGCTCGATGTCGGGCGTAGCTACCAGCCGTTCCTGCTCGGACGCGGGCACCTGCGCGGCGCGCAGCAGCCGGGCGGCGTTGACCGGGCCGAACGCCCGGGCCGCTACGTAGTCCGGGAAGACCCCGGACAGGAACAGCGCCACGTCGCCCAGCCGCCGGTAGATACCGGGCCGCGACTCTTCCGGGGCGGCGTCCAGCAGCCCGGCCAGGCGGACGGGATCGAGCTCGCTGAACCGCCGGGTCTTCGGCCGCCCGCCGACGCTGACCCGGTACCGGCCGCTGGCCACCCGCGTGAAGGAGTTGAGCAGCTCAGTGAGGAAGAGCCGCCGCGCGGCCGAGCCGAGAAAATCGCGCAGGTCGGGGGCGTCGAACACCGGTACCCGCTGCCGCGCCAGGGACCGTTCCGGCACGTATCGCGCGGTGGCGAGATCCGTGGCCGCGCGATGCACAGCGACGGCGAAAGCCAGAAACGGTGAGGCCAGAACGGCCTCACCGGATGCGGCCGCCGCCGAGCCGAAGATGGCTTCGAAGACGCGCGGATCGGCCAGGAGCCCGGGCAGGACATCCGGGCGCGGCGGCAGGCCGGTGATCGTGGTGAGCAGCCTGACATCCGCCTCGGTGACGTGCTCTGCGTACTCACTGCCGACCGAGATGCCGTCCATAACTCAACGTTACGTCGCGTTCGGCGCCGGGAGAACCCTCGATTTGATCTTGCCTGCGCGGGGAGTGCGCCGTCCTGGCCGTACCGGGCGTACAGGTGGTGCAACGGCCCGGGCGCCCACCAGTTGGCCCGGCCGAGCAGCCGCATGGTGGCCGGACCAGCAGAATCCCATTCCGCTCGGCGCCCTGCTCACGTTCCTGCGCTGCTGGGTGAAGCCGTACGGGGCGGTGAGCATGGAAGTCTTCGGGCGCCTCGGCTTCGCGCTGAAAGACGCCACGCCAAAGTTCGAGATCACCCTGACCGAGCTGGCCGAAAGTGTCGGCCTGCGGTACGCCCCAGGATCTGACTCGACCGCCGGCATAACGGCGGAATTAAATGGTAGCCAACAGCCGAGACTTATCGCGAAGGAGACTGCTGCTGATGCGGATGCGGACACTCGGCGGGACCGGGATCAAAGTCAGCCCCTACTGCCTGGGGGCGATGATGTTCGGCGCGTGGGGCAACCCCGACCATGACGACAGCACGCGGATCATCCACGCCGCCCTGGACGCCGGGATGAACTTCATCGACACCGCGGACGTGTATTCGCACGGGGAATCGGAGGAGATCGTCGGCCAGGCGCTCCGCGGCCGCCGCGACACGGTAGTGCTCGCCACCAAGGCGCACTCGAGCATGGGCGACGATCCGAACTGCGCGGGCAGCTCCCGCCGCTGGATCGTCCGCGAGGTGGACAACAGCCTGCGGCGCCTGCAGACCGACTACATCGACCTCTACCAGATGCACCGCCCCGATCCGGCCACCGACATCGACGAGACCCTGTCCGCGCTGTCCGACCTGATCCGGACCGGGAAGGTACGCGCCATCGGTTCCTCGACGTTCCCGGCCGAGCAGATCGTCGAGGCCCAATGGGTGGCCGAGCGCCGTGCGCACGAGCGGTTCCGCTGCGAGCAGCCGCCCTATTCGATCTTCGCGCGAGAGGCCGAAGCGGCGGTGCTGCCGACCTGCGCCCGGTACGGCATGGGCGTGATCACGTGGAGCCCCCTGGCGGGCGGGTGGCTGAGCGGCAAGTACCGGAAGGACAGCGACATAGACCTCACCTCCGGCCGCGCCCAGCGGATCCCCGGGCGGTTCGACCCGTCGATACCGGGCAACGCCCGCAAGCTGGAGATCGTCGAGGAACTAATCAAGATCGCCGCGGACGCGGGCACCTCGCTGACCCACCTGGCCATTGCATTCGTGATCACTCACCCCGCCGTGACGGCGGCGATCATTGGGCCGCGCACGATGGAGCAGCTCGAGGACCTGCTGGCCGGGGCCGGCCTGACGCTGGACGACGAGATCCTGGACCGCATCGACCAGATCGTCCCGCCGGGCGTCACCCTCAACGCCGCCGACGCGGGCTGGCAGCCGCCCGCCCTGACCGACCCCTACCTCCGCCGCCGCCCGGAGCCTGACCGCTCAATGGTCTAGCTGTGCTGGCCCAGCGGGACGACTGCCTGGAACCCCCGGTGCGCTTCGCGCCCGCGCGGCGATACTTCGCCGGGACACCGGCCGCTGCTGTGCTTCAAGTCGATAGCACCGGCCGCTCACTGGGGCCTTCGGCCCCAGACTCGCTGGGCTGGTACGAACGTTTATTCGCAGCGGCGGAAGGTGCGGGGGCGGAAAAGCGTTGTACTAAGCCGGGTCCGGTGCGTCATTCTTGGGCCCGTTCCTGTGCGTGATGGAGACCGCCTTGACTACCTCGCTCGCCAACCTGCGAGCACGCCTGCCCGAGCTGCCGCCGCGCGACCAGCTCAGGCTGGGCCGCCGCGCCGATCGTGCCGCCGCACTTCGGAACACCGAAGCGCGGGAGCGTGCGTTCGGCGAGATCAGCGCCGAGCTGGACCGGGCCGCGGCCCGGGTAGCCGCCCGGCGCCAGTCCGTCCCGGTGATCTCCTATCCGCCCGAGCTGCCGATCACGCAGAAGAAGGACGAGATCAAGGCGGCGATCCGCGACCATCAGGTCGTCATCGTGGCGGGCGAGACCGGCTCGGGGAAGACGACTCAGCTGCCCAAGATCTGCCTCGAGCTGGGCCGCGGCGTCACCGGTCAGATCGGCCACACCCAGCCGCGCCGGATCGCCGCCCGGACCGTGGCCGCGCGGATCGCCGAGGAGCTGCACACCGAACTGGGCAGCACCGTCGGCTATCAGGTCCGTTTCAGCGACAACTCCAGCGACCAGACTCTGGTCAAGCTGATGACCGACGGCATCCTGCTGACCGAGCTGCAGCGCGACCGTCGGCTGCTGCGCTACGACACGCTGATCATCGACGAGGCACACGAGCGCAGCCTAAACATCGACTTCATCCTCGGTTACCTGAAGCGTCTGCTGCCCAGCCGCCCGGACCTGAAGGTGATCATCACCTCCGCCACCATCGACCCGCAGCGCTTCAGCGAGCATTTCGGCGAAGCCGAAGCAAACCAGCACAGCGCCGGAGGCGAAGCAAACCAGCACAGCGCCGGAGGCGAATCAGGCCAGCACAGCGCCGGAGGCGAATCAGGCCAGCACAGCGCGGTAGGCGCTGCCGCCGCAGACGCCGACGACGAAGTACCGCAGGAGGACCTACGGCGCGGCGCTCGTTACCGGCCCAACGAACCGGGCCCTGGGCCCGGTGAGCGGCCGGTGCTATCGGCGAGCACCACAGCGGGTTACGGGGAGGCGTCCGTTACCGGCCCAGCGAACCGGGCCCTTGGGCCCGGTGAGCGGCCGGTGTATCGGCGAAGTACCACCGCGGGGCGCGGAGCGCATCCGGGGGGTTCCGGGGGGTCGTCCCCCCGGGCCGGCCCTGTGCCGGTGATCGAGGTGTCCGGGCGGACGTACCCGGTCGAGGTCCGGTACCGGCCGATCACGGACCCCGATCGCCCCGACGAGGAACCGCGCGATCAGGCCCAGGGCATCTGCGACGCCGTCGACGAGCTGAGTGCCGCGGGCCCCGGCGACATTCTGGTCTTCCTCAGCGGCGAACGGGAAATCCGGGACACCGCCGACGCGCTGAAGGAGCGGGCCGGCGGGCCCGGCGGCCTGGAAGTGCTGCCGTTCTACGCCCGACTGTCCACCGCCGAGCAGTACCGGGTCTTCCAGCCGCACCGCGGCCGCCGGGTGGTCCTGGCCACCAACGTCGCAGAGACCTCGCTCACCGTGCCTGGCATCAGATACGTGGTCGACCCGGGCACGGCGCGGATCTCGCGCTACAGCTACCGGACCAAGGTGCAGCGGCTGCCCATCGAGCCGATCTCGCAGGCCTCAGCCAATCAGCGGAAGGGCCGGTGCGGCCGGCTCTCCGACGGAATCTGTATCCGGCTCTACAGCGAGGAGGACTTCGCCGCCCGGCCGCAGTTCACCGACCCGGAGATCCTGCGCACCAACCTTGCGTCCGTCATCTTGCGGATGGCCGCGCTCGACCTGGGCGAGATGGCCGACTTTCCATTCGTCGACCCGCCCGAAGAGCGCAACGTCACAGACGGTGTGCGGTTGCTGGAGGAGCTGGGCGCCTTCGCCACGGCGTCCCCCGAGCCCAGGATGGCGGGCACCCGTCCGGAGAACGGGCACCGCCGCGGCCACCGGCGGCTGAGCGACGTGGGCCGAAAGCTGGCCGAGCTGCCGGTCGACCCGCGGATCGGGCGGATGATCATCGAGGCGGCGCAGAACGGGTGTGCCCGGGAGGTGCTGGTCATCGCCTCGGCCCTGTCGATCCAGGACCCGCGGGAACGGCCGGCCGAAGCGCGCGAGGCGGCGGACGCGATGCATGCACGGTTCGCCGAGCCGGGATCGGACTTCCTGGCCTACCTGCACCTGTGGGACTACCTGCGCACGCAGCAGCGCGAGCTGTCCTCGTCGGCGTTTCGCCGGCTTTGCCGCCGCGAGTACCTGCACTTTCTGCGGGTCCGAGAGTGGCAGGACCTTTATGGCCAGCTCCGCCAGGCGGCCGCGGACCTTGGCATCAAGCTAGGTGCGGGCCGGCCCGACGAGCCAGCGCCGGCCGCGGCCCGGGACGGCACACAGGACGGCGCGGACCGCACCGCCATCCCGGCTGGCCTGGCCCGGCAGATACACATCTCGCTGCTGTCCGGGCTGCTGTCGCACGTCGGCATGCGGGACGACGGCCAGAAGACCAGCGGAAAGCGCCGTCCGCTGCCCGAATTCGCCGGTGCGCGCGGCGCCCGCTTCGCGCTGTTCCCAGACTCGTCGCTGGCCCGGAAGCCGCCATCGTGGGTTATCGTCACCGAACTGGTCGAGACGTCGCGGCTGTGGGGCCGGATCGCGGCCCGCATCGAGCCGGAGTGGGCCGAGCCACTGGCGGCGCATCTGGTGCGGCATTCCTACAGCGAGCCGCACTGGGACGCCCGCCGGGGCGCGGCGATGGCACTGGAGAAGGTCACCCTGTACGGCCTGCCGATCGTCACCGCCCGCAAGGTCGGCTACGCGCGGGTCGACCCGGCCGCCGCGCGCGACCTGTTCATCCGGCACGCCCTCGTGGCGGGAGACTGGCAGACCCGGCACCCGTTTCTGCGGCACAACCGGGAGCTGCTGGACGGCGCCGAGGAACTGGAGCGCCGTGCCCGGCGCCGCGGCATCGTCGTGGACGACCAAGCCCTCTACGACTTCTACGACCGGCGGGTTCCCGCGCAGGTGACCTCGGCCCGGCACTTCGACACCTGGTGGAAGAAGGCACGCGCCACCACCCCGGACCTGCTCATGTTCGCACCGGAGCAGGTGACCGGGCCGGGTGCGGCGGCCGTGCAGCCGTCGGACTATCCCGACGAGTGGGGCCCGTTCCCGCTGTCGTACGAGTTCGCACCGGGCGATCCGCGTGACGGCGTGACCGTGGATGTCCCGCTGGACAGGCTGAACCAGGTGCGGGCCGAGACGTTCGGCTGGCAGGTGCCGGGACTGCGGGAGGAACTGGTGACCGAGCTGATCCGGTCGCTGCCCAAACAGCTCCGGGTGAACTTCGTGCCGGCGCCGGATGTGGCCCGCACGGTGCTGGGCCGGCTCGGCCCCGCGGACGGCGATCTGCTGACCGTACTGGCCGCCGAGCTGACCCGGCTGCGCGGCGTGCCGGTGTCGCGTGACGCCTTCGACCCGGCCAAGCTTCCCGCTCACCTCCAGGTCACCTTCCGGGTGCTCGACGGTGGCCGGATGCTGGCCGTGAGCAAGGACCTGAACGGGCTGCGCCGCCAGCTCCGCCCGCAACTGCAGGCGACCCTGGCGGAGGCGGCCCGGGACCTGACCCGTTCGGGCCTGCGCTCCTGGACCATCGGCTCGCTCCCGCGTGAGTTCAGTGACGGCCGCGTCCGCGCCTATCCCGCGCTCGCGGACGCCGGCGACAGCGTCGACGTCCGCTTGTTCGCCACGCCGGAGGAGGCGGCGCAGAGCATGCGGCGGGGAACACGCCGGCTACTGCTGCTCGAGGTCCCATCGGGCGCCAGGGGGATCGCGTCGAATCTCGCCGTCCCGGACAAGCTGGCCCTGAGCCGCAGCCCCTACCCGGGCGCCGCCGCGCTCGTGGACGACTGTGCCGCCGCGGCGGCGGACGAGCTCATCGCCCGGGCCGGTGGCCCCGCCTGGGATGAGCCAGGCTTCGCGCGGCTCATCGCGGCCGCCCGCTCCGGGCTGGCCGCGCTGACCGCGGAGGTAATCACCGGTGCCGCGCGGGTCATGGCCGAAGCTCACGAGGTCGAGGTGGTACTGGCCAATGCGGCGGCGCACGCGGGCGAGCCGGCGTTCGCCGACATTCGCGCGCAGTTCTGGGCTCTGATCTACCCTGGTTTCATCAGCGCCGCCGGGGCGCGGCGGCTGGCTGACCTGACCCGCTACCTGCGGGCCATCCGGCAGCGGCTGGACAAGATGGCCGGGGACCAGATCCGGGACACTGAGCGAATGGCCGCGGTGCAGCGGGTAGCCGGCGCCTACGCCAGCACCCTGCAGGCCCTCCCGCCCGCCCGCCGCGATGCGCCTGATGTCCAGGCCATCCGCTGGATGATCGAGGAACTGCGGGTCAGCCTTTTCGCCCAGACACTGGGTACCCCAGCTCCGGTGTCGGAGAAACGGATCCTTACCGCGCTGGGTCAGCTGACCGGCCGCTGACGCGCGGCAGGCCACCGGAACGCAGCAGGAGCAGCGCGGACGTGCTGAACAACGCCGCGCAGAGCGCCTCACGCCTGTACCGGTCAGGCGCCTCGTCCTGAATGCCGCTGTGAAAACGGCCTACCGCCGGCGGAAACGGCGAGAACCCAAACCACAGCCGGCTGGGCTTGTCGATGTCCGGCAGAGCCGCACCGACCATGCCGACCACCACCGCCGCGCGGCGGCTCGCCGGCGCGGCCGCGGTGAAGGCCGCCATCGCGGCTAGGCCGGTCAGCCCGTCAGGCACAGCGACCTGCAGGAACTGCCGCGTATCGCGCCAGTTGCCCCAGTGCGGGACCGCATCCAGCACGAAGTGGGAGGCGACGCCGAGCAAGAAGGCGGGCACTGGCCGCCGCACCACCGCACCGATGAGCGCGCCTGACAGAACGTGATTCGTCACCAGCACCGGTGGTCCTCCCCCTAAGCTCCAGCATCACGGTACGCGACGGCTCGGCTCGTCGCGTACCGCCCACGCAGCCACGGCGCGGGTCCCGCTCCCGGTAGCGTTTTAGCGGCGCACACATAATTTCCGCTGAGAAAAGCCTCTGGCCAGGCCGAGAGCCCCCGGCGGCGAACCGCACAGCGCCGAGGCACCGTCCGTACGACCCAGGATCAGGCAAGGGCTGACGCTCACTCATGCTCGACAGGCGATTCATCAGAGACAATCCGGACGCCGTCAAGGCGGCGGTTCGCGCCAAGGGGATCGACCTTGACGTGGACGAGCTTCTCCAGGCCGACAAGACCGTGCGCAACCTCACCCATGAGCTGGATGACGCGCAGGCCATGCGTAAGAGCTCGGCCAAGCAGTTCGCCAACGCCGATGAGGCACGCCGGGCCGAGCTCCGGGCCGAGCACGAGAAGCTCGAAAGCAGGCTCCGGCAGCTGCGCGACGAGCTGGCCGAGGCGAGCGCCCAGCTTCAGGAGCTGATGCTGCGGACGCCCACCATCCCCTGGGAGGGCTCACCCGTCGGACCGGACGAGTCCGCGAACGTGACCATCCGGACCTGGGGTGAGCGGCCTGAGTTCGACTTCGCGCCGCTCGACCATGTCGAGCTGCTGGAAAAGCGCGACTGGGCGGAGTTCGCCCGGGCCCGCAAGGTGGCCGGCGAGCGCGCCTACGCGCTCAAGAACGATGCCGTGCTGCTGGAGCGCGCGCTGCACTCGTACGCCATCGACACCCTGCTGGGCCAGGACTTCACTGTGATCTCGGTTCCATCCCTGGTCAAGGAGGAGCCCCTGATCGGGACGGGCCAGTTTCCCGGTCACCGTGAGGAGACTTACGCGGTCCCCGCCGACGATCTGTACCTGGCGGGCACGGCCGAGGTGGCCCTGGTCGGCCTGCATTCGGGTGAGATCCTCGATGCCGGCAGGCTGCCCGTCCGCTACGCGGGGATCTCACCGTGCTTTCGGCGGGAGATCGGCAGCGCCGGCCGGGACGTTCGCGGCCTGCTGCGGGTGCACCAGTTCGAGAAGGTGGAACAGTTCGTCATCTGCGCCGCGGACCCGGCGGAGTCGGACCACTGGCACACCGAGCTGCTGTCCACCGCCGAGCGCCTGCTCCAGGGACTGGGCCTGCACTACGAGGTGGTGGAAACCTCGACCGGTGACATGGGAATCGGCAAGTACCGGATGAACGACATCAACACCTGGTTCCCGTCCCTGGACCGGTTCCGGGAGACTCACAGCTGCTCGTCGCTGCACGACTGGCAGGCTCGCCGGGCCAACCTGCGCTACCGCGACACCGACGGCACTGTCAGGTTCGCCTACACGCTGAACAACACCGCGATCGCCACCCCGCGGCTGCTGGCCGCGCTGGTCGAGAACGGCCAGACCGCCACCGGGCAGGTCCAGGTGCCAAAGGTGCTGCGGCCCTACCTCGGCCACCGCGAACTGCTCTGACCCGACCGTGGCCGATCCGGCCAGCCGCCGGACGGCCGCAGGAAACGGGCCCGGGAAATTGGACCGCCACACGGCCGCCCTGTCATCGTCGTACGCTGCCAACCGTGGAACTCCAAGTCGGTCGTATCGCGGAACTCGCCGGGCGGCCGATCAGCGCGCTCACCCGGCGGGACGTTGCCCTGGGCCTGCTCAGCGTTGGGCCCGATGATGCTCTCGCCTCGCTGCCTGCACTTCGCCGAGGCCTGCTCGCGGTCGGCAACCCGATGTCCGCACCATTCTGGGCGGGCACCGAAGAAGTCCTCAGCGCGCTGCGTGACGGCACCGCCCAGGCCGACGACATCAGGGAGTGGCTGGAGGCGACCGGGACCGAGCCGGCCAGCATAATCGGGCTGCACGTCTGGGATGAGGCGCCGGAGCAGAGCCAACTGCAGGCCGAGATGCACGCGATGCTGGTCCGCCACCTGGAGGAGAAGCAGGCGGCCGGAGAAATTGATCCGGATCAGCTGCTGGCAGGCGACATCGCCGGCCACCGGGCCTACGTCGCGGTGCAGGAGGAGTGGATGGCCACGCCGCTGCCGGACGGGCGCGTGCCCATGGACGTGCTGCTGGATGAGCAGGACGCGGAATTCATGGCCGAGTGGGCCGCCGCCGATGCCGAGGCGCTAGCCGAACTGCAGGCAGTGGTCGACGAGGTGGGCGAGCGGCCACTGCCGGCGGACCAGCTCACCGCGGCGTGCGACGCGGCGCGCACCGCCCTTGCCCACCCGGGGCTGACCGGCAGGCTGCTCGCCGCCTGCGGCGGGGCCGCCGAGCAAGCCTGGTCCGGCAATGACCAGGACCTGTGGCTGACCCTGGCCGCTGGGGTGGTTTCGCCGGCCGGAGAAGCCGCGGCACCAGCAGGCCCGTCCGGCCTCGGGCCTGACGGGCTGGCAGCCGACGAGACGAACGAGGTGCCGCTGGCTCTGGGTGCGCTCTGCGCGCTCGAGCACATCGACTGGCTCGCGGCCATCTCCACCCTGACCAGGGGCGGTCCTGGGACACCGGCGTCGGCCACCGACATGGCCTGTTATGTCCGCGACTACTGTGCGGCCGACGGGATGCCAGACGATCCCGGCCACGACGGGGACGTTGACGAACCGGCCATCGAAGAGCTGTTTTCCCACGTGGGGAGCCTGTGGGAGGTGCTGGGCGCCACCGACGCGGCACAGCGCCTGACCCCGCTGGGCTGGTGGGGGCTGCCGGAGGCGCTGCAGAAGGCGTGGTCCCCCGCCCGGTGACAGTCGGCGGCCCCGGGCACGCTGACTGCGTGTTTGGATGGATGCCGTGATGGTCAGAGAGGCAAGGCCCGAAGAGCTTCCCTCGATCGGCGCGCTGCGGGTGGAGGCCTACGAGCGCGGGGGTTTCCTGCGCCCCGGCGACCCCTACGCCGGGACGCTCCGCGCGCTCGGCCGTCAGGGCGACGGCACCGTCCTGGTGGCCGAGGACGGCGGGCGGCTGCTGGGCACGATCATGCTGGCCGCCGGGGCCGCCACCGAACTGGCCGGCACCGCGGGCGCGGCGGATATAAGGGCCCTGGCCGTCGCGCCGGGCAGCCAGGGCCGAGGGGTCGGCCGGCGGCTGCTGCGCGCGGCCATCAGCCGGGCCGCGGCGGCTGGCGTGCATCGGCTGCTGCTGTCGACCCAGCCGACGATGCGGGCCGCCCATTCTCTGTACGAATCAGAAGGTTTCCGCCGGGCACCCGAGCTGGACTGGCAACCGGTCCCCGGCTACACCCTGCTGGTCTACGAGACGGCTGTCCCGCGGCGGCCGGGTCAGTCCCGGCGCTCACCGGGCGGCACCGAGAATCTGGTTCCCTGGGCGGACGCGGCCGAGGCGCCGTCGTCCACGGCGTCGTCCGCGGGCGGCGGGGGAATCTTCTTCAGCTGCCGGCTCAGGGAACGGAGCAGAAAGTACAGGGCGATGCCCATCCCCGCGACGACGAGGAACCCGAGCACACCCGGTGTGACGTTATTGTCCGACACCGATCCTTTGGCCAGCACCGTGCTGGCCAGCGCCGCAGCGGCAGCGGCAGTCACAAACACACCCTCTCGCGGACCCCGGCGAACAGATCATCTTCCGGCAGCTCGGTATCGACGAGCGACCTAGCCAGATGATAGTCCTCGGTCGGCCACGCGGCGCGCTGCACCTCGAGCGGGCAGGCGAACCAGAAGCCCTTCGGGTCGACCTGGGTGGCGTGCGCCTGCAGCGCCTCGTCCCTGATCCCGAAAAAATCACCGCACGGCACGCGCGTCGTGACTTCGAGCTCGGCCCGGCGGTCGGCCCGCTCCTCCCATTGCCCGAACATCTGGACGTACGGGGACTCCAGGCCGCGGCGAAGCATCTCCTCGTGCAAGGCCATGAACCTGCCGCGCTGGAACGAGGCGAAGTAGTAGAGCTTGAGCGGCTGCCACGGCTCACAAGTACCGGGGCCCGCGCCGGGGTAACGATCCGGATCGGCGGCCGCCTCGAACGCCTCGACGGCGACCTTGTGGGACATGATGTGATCCGGGTGCGGGTAGCCGCCGGACGCGTCGTAAGCCAACATCACGTGCGGCCGGAACTCGCGCACCGCGCGAACAAGCGGCCGCGCCGCGTCCTCGAGCGGCGTCAGCGCGAAGCAGTCGGCCGGCAACGGCGGCAGCGGGTCGCCTTCCGGCAGGCCGGAGTCGGTGAACCCCAGGAAATGCTGGCTGACCCCGAGGATCTCCCGTGCCCGGGCCATCTCCTGCCGCCGCAGCCGCGGCAGGTTCGCGCGCACCTCCGGGCGGTCCATCGCCGGATTGAGGACATCGCCACGCTCGCCACCGGTCAGCGTGCACACGAGTACCTCGGCGCCGTCCCGGACGTAACGCGCCATCGTCGCGGCACCCTTGCTGGACTCATCGTCAGGATGCGCGTGCACGGCCATCAGCCGCAGCGGCTCGCGGTCCTGACCTGGGCCGGCGGCACCAAGCGCGCCGGCGCGGGCTGGCGCATCGGACGGCTGTGACCCAGCTGTCTCGGCGGACAAGCGATCTCCCTTGATTGCCCTCGTTTGTGCGTAAACGGGCCGGATACGGGGACGCGGCTGCAGGCCCGTAATTCGGCCAGCTATCCCCGCCACGACGCCGTGCCGCGCTAGCGCCCGAAAAACACCGGGGTCGGCCGGCCACATTCCCTGCCTGCGCCATTTGACTAGTTCGGCTCTGTCGTTAACGCTTGTTAGCCTCAAAAGGTTACCCCGGCGGGGGCCGGCAGGGCTCCCGCGACAAGGCAAGACGCGTGCAGTACTGAGGAGTGCCCGTGACCGAGACCCGCGAAGGAAGCGTCACCTGGCTGACCCAGGAGGCGTATGACCGGCTCAAGGCCGAACTGGATGACCGCTCGGGACCGCTGCGGGTCGAGATCGCAAAGAGAATTGAGGCGGCTCGCGAAGAAGGCGACCTTCGCGAGAATGGCGGGTACCACGCGGCCAAGGAAGAGCAGGGCAAGAACGAGGGCCGGGTGTTGCAGATCCAGGCGATCCTGGAGAACGCCCGGGTCGGCGAGCCGCCGCGGACCGATGGCGTGGTGGGGCCGGGCATGACCGTAACGGTCAGGTTCGCCGGCGACGACGAAGAGGTCACCTTCCTGCTCGCTTCACGCGAGGAGAGCGGCGCCCCTATCGACGTCTACTCGCCGCGCTCCCCGCTGGGCAGCGCGATCTCCGGCAAGAAGGTCGGCGAGAAGGCCACCTATTCGCTGCCGAACGGACGCTCCGCGACGGTCGAGATCCTGGAAGCCGTCCCTTACGGGGGAGCCTGACAACCAAACCGCAGCCGCTGCGGACGCCCAGCGTATATCGGCCGTCCGCAGCGGCCCAGCGAGTCCCGGGCGGACGCCGTCCGGGGGGTCGCCCCCGGGCCAGCACGGGCGTCTCTTAACCGAAGACCAGGGTGTACCCGGCCTGGCGCAGCTCGGTGATCACTTCCTCGCAGTGCTCTGGCCCGCGCGTCTCCACCTGGAGCAGAACCTCCACCTCGCCCACCTGCAGCCGCGGGGTGACCCGCTCGTGCCAGACGTCCAGGACGTTGGCGCCCAGGCCGGCGAGCTCGTGCAGCAGCGTGGCCAGCGCGCCGGGCCGGTCCGGTAGCCGGCAGCGGAGGGCCAGGTAGCGCCCGGCGGCCCGCAGGCCATGCCGGAGCAGGTTCGACAGCAACAGTGGGTCGATGTTGCCGCCGGACAGCACCACCACCACGGGAGGCTGCATCTGCTCAGCGTGCTCCAGCAGGGCCGCCACCCCGGCGGCCCCAGCGGGCTCGACGACCTGCTTGGCCCGCTCCAGGCAGAGCAGCAGCCCGCGGGACAGGCTCTCCTCGGTCACGGTCAGGACACGTGCACCGGCGGACGACAACAGCTCGAAGGCGAGCTCACCGGGGCGGCTCACCGCGATGCCATCGGCCATCGTCGGCGTGCCCTTCACCGGGATGACCCGTCCCGCGGCCAGCGACGCCGGGTACGGCGCCACGGCGGCGGCCTGCGCCCCGACGATCTGCACGGCCGGGTCCAGGCTCTTGACCGCCACCGCGACACCGGCGGCGAGGCCGCCGCCGCCCACCGGGACCACGACCGTCCGGACCTGAGGGCACTGCTCGATGATCTCGAACCCAAGAGTCCCCTGGCCGGTCACGATGTCCGGGTGCTCGAAGGGATGGATCAGCACGCTCCCGGTCCGGCCCGCGTGCTCCTCAGCGGCCGCGAGAGCGTCCTCTACCGAGGCTCCCTGCAGCACGACGTCCGCCCCGTAGTCCCGGGTGGCCTGGATCTTCGGCAGGGGCGCGCCCTCGGGCATGAACACGGTGGCCTTGGTATCGAGCAGGGCCGCCGCGAGCGCCACCCCCTGGGCGTGGTTCCCGGCGCTCGCCGCCACGACACCGCGGGCCCGCTCCGCGTCGGTCAGCCGGGCGATCCGCAGATAGGCGCCGCGGATCTTGAACGAGCCGGTCCGCTGAAGGTTCTCGCACTTCAGGAACACCGGGCCACCCACCAGATCGGACAGGACCCGGGAGCGGAGAACCGGCGTGGGCGAGATCACGTCGCGGAGCAGTTCCCGCGCGGCCACCACGTCGTCCGTCTGCACCTGACTGGAGGTCATTGCCACCAGAGCAGTGTGCCACGACGGCCGGACCAGCGCGGCAGGCGTCCGCAAAGCGCCCAGGAACAGCCAAAACGGGGGGCAGATGCGAGCAACCGCGAGAGGGACATAGTGTCGAATGGTGCAGCCAAACAGCCAGCCTCGTCATCCCGCCGCGCGGCACGGGCGTCCCCCGGCTCCCGCCACGCTGGGCGAACTGCGCGCGGACGGGCACGTCTACCGGAGCGTCAAGGAAGAAATCAGGCAGAACCTGCTCACCCGGATGCGGGCCGGCCAGGACCGGTTCCCGGGCATCATCGGCTTCGACAACACGGTGCTGCCGCACCTGGAGCGGGCGCTCCTGGCCGGCCACGATGTCATCTTGCTGGGGGAGCGCGGCCAGGGTAAGACCCGGCTGATCCGCACCCTGGCCGAGCTCCTGGATGAGTGGGCTCCCGCCGTGGCAGGATGCGAGATCAACGACCACCCGTTCGTCCCGGTGTGTGCCCGCTGCCGGCGCCTCACCGAGGAGCTGGGCGAAGACCTGCCGATCGTCTGGCGGAACGCACGGGACCGGTACGGCGAGAAGCTCGCCACCCCG
>Ga0302320_10012234_pt1 | contig 18069 bp, 12 predicted proteins | sample Bog_T0_3_FD_202130 | JGI IMG/M metagenome (GOLD analysis project Ga0302320, IMG submission 202130) | Peat permafrost microbial communities from Stordalen Mire near Abisko, Sweden - Bog_T0_3 | ecosystem: Environmental > Terrestrial > Soil > Wetlands > Peat | place: Sweden: Abisko, Stordalen Mire...
GCAAGATCGAACGGATTTCCGAGCGTATGAGCCATCATTACAGCTTTGGTCTTGCCGGGGCTGAAGGCAGCGTCAAGCTGGTCGGTGCGCCCATTCAGGGTCGCTGGATCGTTGTCAATAAACACCGGCACGCAGCCGTTCTGCAAAATCGGCGCGACCGTCGTGGGGAACCCGGCGGCCACCGTGATGATTTCGTCGCCGGGACGAATCTGCCGCTCGCCCAGCTTCGGGCTGGTCAACGCGGTCAACGCGACCAGATTGGCGGACGAGCCGGAATTGACGAGGATGGACTTTTTGACGCCCAGCAGCTCCGCGAGTTCATTTTCAAACAATTCCCCTGCTGGACCGAGCGTCAGCCAGAAGTCCAGTGTGGCGGAAACCGCGGCCTCGACCTCGTCTTCGGTGAAAACCCGGCCCGCATACGGCACGGTGGTCTGACCCGGCACGAACGCCTCGCGCTTCGGGTCGGCGCCGGGCCGGTTCGCCGTGTGCGTGGCGGCGGAAAACTCGCGCGTGAGTCTCAGGATCTCGGCTTTGATTTCTGCGGGCGACTTCGGCATGGGGAAAATCAATGGCTCGCCCACGCCAGGTTGGCGGCGCGGGCGGCGGCTTCGTATTCGGTTATTTGCTGGAGCGTCAGAATTTCGGCGGCGGCAGAATCCTCGTTGACGCCCCGATACCACTCCATCGTCTTGGCGATGGCGGTTTCGAAATTCCACGCCGGCTGCCAGTGCAAAACTCTTTTTGCCTTGGCCGTCGAGAGCATCAGCAATTTCGCCTCGTGCGGCGCGTGCGGATTGCTCTGGTCGTCCCAGCGTCCCGGCCAGTGTTTCAACAGCTCGCGGACAAGCTCTCCGACGTTGCGGTTGGCTTCCTTTTCCGGGCCGAAATTGAACGCCGAGCACAGCTTCTGCTGCTCTTGTTCCACGATTTCTGGTCGCGTCAATGCCGCCGCCAGCCACAAATAGCCGCTCAATGGTTCCAGCACGTGCTGCCAAGGACGCGTGGCGCGCGGATTGCGCACTGGAATCGCCTCGCCGCGCTGCAGTGCGCGGATGCAATCAGGCACAATGCGATCCAGCGCCCGGTCGCCACCCCCGATCACGTTCCCAGCGCGGGCGCTGGCGAGGCGCACCGGCGACTGTGCTAAAAACGACCGCCGATACGCGGCAATCACAATCTCCGCCCCAGCCTTGCTCGAACTATACGGGTCATACCCGCCGAGTGCATCATCCTCGGTGTAGGCGTACTCCAGTTCACGGTTCTCGTAGCATTTGTCCGTCGTCACCATCACGGCTGCGCAGGGCAGATTCAGCGACCGCAAGGCCTCCAGCACATGCACCGTGCCCATGATGTTCGTGGCGTACGTTTCCGGGGCATGCGCGTAGGAATAGCGCACCAGCGATTGTGCCGCGAGATGAAACACAAAATGCGGCTGGGCGCGATGAATGGAGCTTTTTACCGCATCCAAATCGCGCAAGTCAGCAATCTCATGCTCGATCTGCTGCTCAATTCCAAGTTGGGCAAACACCGACGGAGTGGTTGGCGGCGGCTGTGCGAAGCCATGCACCCGCGCGCCGAGTTTCAACAGCCAGCGCGCGAGCCACGCCCCCTTGAACCCGGTGTGGCCCGAGAGCCAGACGGTTTTGCCTTGAAAAAGGTTGGCAAACATGTCGGTAAAAATTATTTCAGCCACGGCGGCTGGCCGGATTCGACCAGCTTGGTAAGAAAATCCCGGTCGCGCTGGGTGTCCATGCAGGCCCAAAATCCCTGGTGTTTGCAGATGTTGAGCTGGCCGTCCCGGGCCAGTTGCACCAGCGGTTCACGTTCCAGCACACAACTGTCGTCTTCCGAAAGGCGCTTGAGAAAATCACGCTGGAAGAAAAAGAAACCCGCATTGATCCAATGGCCCTCCAAATCGGGCTTTTCGGCGAACTCCACCACGCGGTCGCCGTCCACTTTGATTTCCCCGAACCGCGACGGCGGATTCACCCCGAGGACCGTGCCGAGCTTCTTGCCGGCCAAATGCAGGCGAAATTCTTTCGCCAGATCCATGTCCGTGAGGCCGTCGCCATAGGTCACGGCGAAATGCCTGGCTGCGCCCAGATACTTGCGCGCGGCTTGCGCCACGCGGCTGCCGGTCTGGCTTTTTTCCCCGGTGAATGCCAGCGTGACTTCCCAGTCCAGTTGGTGATGGTGCTCGTGAACGGTGATTTTATTGGTCCGCAAATTGATGGTGGAATCGGTGTTGCGGAGGCGAAAATTGCTGAAGTAGTCCTTCACGACGTCTGCCCTGAAACCGAGACACAATACGAAGCGGCGGAAGCCGTGCCGGGCATAAACCTGCATGACGTGCCAGAGAATCGGATGTTCGCCTATGGGGACCATTGGTTTTGGTCGAAATTCGGTTTCCTCCTTGATGCGCGTGCCCAGGCCGCCGCACAGGATGAACACAGGGATGTTGGCCGGTTCGTTCATGTCGGTTTCGCCATGATAAGGCCCGCGCCAGCCAAGTCCAGCTTTGAACGCAGGCAGGGGTTTGCTGAATTGTGAGACAAAATTCTTCCCGGGCATCGCTTGGCCCTGGAAGGGGCACCGGATATAAGCCGGACACGGCAGTGTCTGGTAACACGCCAAAAGTGAATTCGTCCTGCAGTGACGACGGCGATTACATAACAGACAAAACGCGGACATACAACGACATGCGGCTCCTTCGCCGACAGCGCCGTCTTGTCCCGTCATAGCCCGGCGAAGGCGGAAGGCGCGGCATAGCTGTAGAATCAAGAGCAAAATAAATCTCAGCTCCGTAGGTGTGACCTCTCCAGCCTCACAATCTGTTTTATTATAGTATATTATCCTAATTGTTTATTAAGTAAGGTCCATTTTCCTGAAAGGACGACGCAAACGGTTCACGAAACCAAAGTGCCTCGTGGCCTGGTTTCTATTTCGCGGAAGAATTGGCAGAAACCGCCGATTGAAGAATTCTGTCTCCTAACCGGCATACTGGCTGGCCGAAGCGCTGCAAAATGCGGGCAGGCAAATTTATGGTTTACAACCCAAACGGGTGCTGGCATTACATGGACGTGCCGGACGGACTTGATGCCATTAAAAATAAACGGGGGGAGCAGGAAACGCTCAGGCCGGCCGATGCCATCAAACCCCAGCCGAATGATTTTTGGCGTAATCGGCGCGTGTTTGTGACCGGTGCGACGGGAATGGTTGGCGGCTGGCTGACCAATGATCTGCTCGCAGCAGGAGCGCACATTGTCGCTTTGGTGCGCAATGGCGATCCACAGACCGTTTTCAACCGCTGCGAAGACCTTCGGCGAGCCTCGCTCATCGTGGGTAACGTCGAAGATTTTTCGAGTCTTGAGCAAGCCCTGAAAAAACATGAAGTGGACACGGTTTTTCACCTGGCTGCGCAGCCCATCGTCAGCGTTGCTCATCGTCAGCCTCGCCCGACATTTGAGACCAATATTCGCGGTACCTACAATCTGCTTGAGGCCTGCCGGCTTCATCTCGACTCGGTGAAGCGCATCGTCATCGCTTCGAGTTACAATGCTTACGGTCAACAGGAACAGCTTCCTTATACCGAAGATATGCCTCTGCAAGGCCGGCATCCCTACGAAGTCTCGACCAGTTGCGCCAATCTCCTCGCCCAGACGTATCATCACACATTCGGTTTGCCGGTGGCGATCCTCCGCTGCGGCAATATTTTCGGCGGGGGTGATGTGAACCTGAGCCGCATCGTACCCTATACCATTCGCTGCTGCTTGAACCAGCAGCGCCCGATCATTCGCAGCAACGGTGAATCGGTGCGCGATTATATCTATGTCAAAGACATCAGCCGCTGCTATTTGCAAATCGCGGAAAATCTGACGGACAAGAACGTGCAGGGCGAAGCGTTCAACTTCAGTCTTGAACGTCCGGTGACCGTCCTCGAACTCGTCAAACTAATTCAACAATTGATGGGTTGCCAGCATCTCGAACCCGAGGTGCAGAACACCGCTACCGGCGAAGTTCGAGCGCAGTATTTGAGCGCGGAAAAGGCGCGCCACCGGCTGAATTGGCAACCGCAATTCACGCTCGAACAGGGGCTGAACGAAACGATTGCCTGGTATCGCGGACATCCACCCGCCGGCCTTTAGTCCAGATAATTCATATCAGGACTTCGGTTTTGACGGTTTTGATATTTTTGTCCTGCCCATCCTGTCGGTGCCGACTATTGCCGCATGGGTATCGGCACCGCGGTGGAACTTGATTACGCTTAGAAGAAGTTTCGTCTCTGAGCAATCTGGTTCCCCGGGCCGTGCTTCATGGTGCTGAGCCACAGATCCCTGCGGGCGGGGCTCAAGCGCGGCCGGCCAATTTCGTTGTCGCGGGGGATCCCGCTGAGCCCGCTTCCATGCGCGCCGCAAATTCCCGACACCAGTCAATGCCGGGCGCTTGCAACTCGCGGTCCATGTGCGTGGCGATGGATGGATCTGGCGTCCAAAGCGTAAAACGGCGGCCAAATAAGATCTGCCGCCAGCCATAAAGCCAGGCCAAAAATATGCTGCCGGCCCAGAACCGGTGCACCGGAAGCCAGAGGACAAATTTGATCGGATTAAAAACCCGCTTTTTAGTCAGCGCCATGAACATGGCCAAATCAGGGCTGACGCCCTTGGAAAAGGCTTGGAAAAGCCGGTCGCACAGATCCCGGCATTCGATCAGCGCCGAGCGCCGTGCAAGGAATGTGTGGGTGGTGCTGACAGAAGAACGCCAGCGTTTTTCTCCCAATAACCTCGTTTCATCAATGCAATCATGCAAATCTGTCTGATGCAAATCTGGGCTGTCATACGGCGTGGCAAAATCGGCGTCGGGATTTTGCCTGAGGAAATCGACCGCCAGAGGGAACTGCCCGGGAAGGTAAAAATAGTCGTCCTCGGCCAGATATACAATTTCCGCATCGGTTTGCTCCATCAGCAGGCGGAGTTGTTCATGCAATGTGGTGCTGCCGCTGACGTTCGAATAGCGAACGAGCGTCAGGTCGGCCGCCGGCCAAAGCTGAGTGAAAAGGTTTTCGTATTCCGGAGGACAGTTGTTGAGCAGCACCCACAGTTTGACGCGCAGCCCGCCAAGCGACTGTTTGAAGGACTTTGCGCAAAGCTCGGCTAACTTGAATTTATCCTCGGCAAAAATTGGCGGCGGGTGGGCGGACATTTTCGGATAAACCCGATAGGCAATCGCCAAATCATAACTAAACTGGTTCATAATTGTTCCCATCCCGTTGAGGGGACAGCATATTCTACAGGTAGAATGGTATGCAGGAAAAGGGGTGTCAAGTTTTCAAGTGGGTTCCCCGGGCTGGCACTAGCCCTTAGAAACGAATCTGGTTGAGTTTGGTGGCGGCACCGGTTTTTCAATCTGCCTGGGGATTTATGGCCGCCAATTTCACGGACATCATGCAGCCGCCAAAAGCGGTGGAGGGGGTGCTCACCGATCAGGTCGTCACACTGTCAATCAGATCCGTCTGCGTCAACCAGAAATTGGTGTCCGCCAAATTGGTCGAGCTTTGAGCTGGCGAATTAAGACAATTCCGAACTGGCTTTGCCTTCATGCCTGCGTTTAGTCTGTTGCCATTATTTATGCGCACCCCGGTGAAGCGAATCTGGTTAAGTTTGGCGAGGGCGCTGGTTTTTCAAACTGCCGGCGGATTGATGGCCGCTAATCTCACGGACATCACGCAGCCGCCCAACTCGGTTGAGGTGGTTCTGGCCGGTCAGGTCGCCACACTATCAGCCGGCAAACCCGGCCACTGGGCTGGCGAGGGCGTGGAAGTCGTGATGAGCGCAAACCCCGCCGAAGTCGTGTCATTGAGTGCCCCGGGTGTGCCGGTTAAAAAAGTGCATTTGCACTGGGCCGCGAGGTTCGCTACGAATGCCTTTTTCCTCGGGGACGCCTGGGAACGAGCTTATGGAGATTTGCAATGGAAGCCGGTGGACCAGACCGGGCCAATGCCGTGGTATTTTTTGGTGACGGACGGTGTTGCCACCCACGGTTACGGCGTGATGACCGGTCCGGCCGCGATGTGCTGTTGGAAAGTGAGCCCTGGCGCAATTGATCTGTGGGCGGACGTTCGCAGCGGCGGGGTTGGAGTGGAGTTGGGCGACCGCACGCTGACCGTTTGCAAAATCACCGTCCGCCCAGGCCGGCCCGGTGAAAGTGCTTTTGCCGCGGCGGCTGCGTTTTGCCGTCAGATGTGTCCGCATCCGCGCGTCGTGCGGCAGCCTATTTACGGATTCAACGACTGGTATTGCGCCTACGGCGCAAACACGGCGGAATCATTCTTGCAGGACGCAGCCTATGTCGCATCGCTCTCGCCGACCCACGAAGACGAGCCTTTCATGGTGATTGACGATGGCTGGCAAGCCAACCGCCAAGGCGGCGGCGGCGACGGTAATCCGTGGCGGCACACCAACGCGAAGTTCGGCTCGACCATGCCTGAAATCGCCCGGAAGGTCAAAGCCATGAATGCCCGGCCCGGCCTCTGGTATCGGCCGTTGCAAGCCTGGACGAATTGCCCGGCGAACTGGCGGCTGGCCGTCCGCTCCGAGGTGCTCGATCCGTCAAACCCGGAAGTATTGAAAGCTGTTGCCCATGACATAAATCAGTTTCGCGACTGGGGTTACGAGCTGATCAAACATGACTTTTCCACTTTCGAAATCACCGGCCGTTGGGGCAACCACATGGGCGACGAGGTGACTGCCGATGGCTGGGCATTTTCTGATCGGAGCCGGACCACGGCGGAAATCATTCTCAACTTTTACCGCGCGCTCCGCGCGGCTGCCGGGGATGACGTTCTATTGGACGGATGCAACAGCCTGAGTCACCTTTCAGCCGGGATATTTGAACTGAATCGCATTGGCGACGACACCAGCGGCAAAGATTGGAAACGCGTCCGGCAAATGGGGGTGAATGCCCTGGCCTTCCGCGCCGCCCAAAACGGCGCCTTTTATCTGGTGGACGCCGACTGCTGCGGCCTGGCCCGCACCAACGCGGTGCCGTGGGATAAGAACCGCCAGTGGCTCGATCTGCTTGCCCGCAGCGGCACGCCGCTCTTTATCAGCTGGCCGCAACGACTGGCTGGCCCTGAACAGGAGCAAGCCATGCGCGCGGCGCTATCCAGCGCCGCCGGCGCGCAGCCGCTGGGGGAACCACTTGACTGGCAGCAAACACGAACCCCGACGCAATGGAAACTCGACGGGAAAGTGACGACCTTTGAGTGGTAAGCAGTGTTAAGTATCAGTAAACAACCTTGTTTAGCGGATACTCGATTATCCCCTCGGCGCCGGCGGCTTTGAGCTGGGGAATCAGTTCGCGGACGACTTTTTCGTCAATGATCGTCTCTACGGCGACCCAGCCTTTCAGGCTGAGATTGGAAATCGTGGGATTGCGCAGCGCCGGCAGGTCGGCCAGCAGTTTCGCCAGATTCTGCTCGGCGATGTTCATTTTCAGCCCCACTTTGGCTTCGGCGTCCAGCGCGCCCTTGAGCAGCATGGCCATCGTCTCGATTTTCTTGCGCTTCCAGCCGTCCTTCCACGCAGTGTGGTTGGCAATCAATCGCGGCGTGGAGCTTAGCAGTTCGTCCACGATGCGCAGATTGTTGGCCCTGAGCGAAGACCCGGTTTCCGTGACTTCCACAATGGCGTCCACGAGTTCGTGCGCCTTGACTTCCGTGGCGCCCCAGGAGAATTCCACTTCGGCGTGCACGCCGTTCTTCTTGAGATACCTCTTGGTCAGATTGACCACTTCGGTGGCGATGCGCTTGCCCTCCAAATCCTTGACGGATTTCACCGGCGATTTTTCCGGCACACACAGCACCCAGCGGGCGGGGCGGCGGGAAACCTTGCTGAACAGAAATTCGCCCACCTCATGAACTTTCGACCCGTTTTCCATGATCCAGTCGTGCCCCGTAATGCCGCAGTCCAGATAGCCATGCTCGACATAACGGCTGATTTCCTGCGCGCGAATGAGGCGGATTTCCAATTCGTCGTCGTCCACGTAGGGCACGTACGAACGGCTGCTGACCTGGATGTTGTAGCCGGCCTTGGCCAGTTTTTCGATGGTGGCGTCCTGCAGGCTGCCTTTGGGCAGCCCGAATTTCAATTTATTGCTCATGTATTTTTAAAAGTCATTTCACCTCGGCGATCTGCCAGTCGCCGTTCAACTTGGTCAGGTGAACCGCGCGAAAACCCGTCACCGCATCCCCGGCATACCAGCGGCCGATGGCATCCACGGAACCATCCGCGTTGGGCTCGTTGATTTCCGCGCTCAAGATCATCGCCGGCTTCTTGGTGTCCTTGTCCATCGGCGTGAGGTGCGGTTGCACCTCCGCATGGGAACTGGGTTTGACGGGCGGAACGTGATCGGGATATTTCGCGATCAGCGCCTTGATCTGCGCGTCGTCGGCCTGGATAAAAACCGCCGAGTAATCGGCCAGGTCCCAGAAATGCCGTTCCAGCAGATAGCCGAAAACCTGCTGTTCGATTTTCAATTCGTCGGCCTTCTCCAATCGCTTGGGGCTGGCCGCTGGCGCCGTGCCGGCGACGGCGCGAATCTCCGCTTCATCGGAGAACGTGATGTTATCCGGGGTCGAGGCGCAGCCCGCCGACAGGACGAGCAGGCCGAGCATCAAATGGATTTTGAACTTCATGGTTTTCGGGTTCGAGACGTTCAGTCTTCCCGCCTATTTTTCCAGATCACGCGCCGTCCCGCCACTGAAATCTCCCGGCGCGAAAGCGCCGCCACACAGCGCGGAAAAAGCTCGTGCTCGGCAGCATGGATGCGCTGGTGCAGGCTCTCCGGCGTATCGTCATCCAGAACCGGCACGGCCTGCTGACCGATGATCGCGCCTGAATCCACGCCCGCATCCACGAAATGGACCGTGCAGCCGGTCACTTTCACCCCCTGCTCCAGCGCCTGCTTCCAAGCCTCCAGCCCGGGAAACGACGGCAGCAACGACGGATGGACGTTGACGATGCGACCCTCGAACACCCGCAAGAAATTCCCCTTCAGCACGCGCATGAAACCGGCGAGCACGATCAAGTCCACGCCGGCCTGTTGCAGGGCGGTGACGAAAGCCGATTCCGCCTCGTCGTCCAGCTTCGTGCGGAACTTGCCGGGCGGGACGAATTGCGCGGGTAGATTCCGTTCGCGCGCGCGCGCCAAAATGCCGGCCTGCTCGACATCGCTCAGCACGAGGGCGATTTCCGCCGGGATTTTGCCGGCGGCGACCGCGTCGGCAATCGCGACAAAATTCGAGCCTTGGCCGGAGCCAAGGACGCCAATGCGAAAGGGGCGGTTCACGCTCAATCCTTCAGCGCGGCCAGCCGACACGCCTCGGTGGTGGTGTAATACTTCGCCAGCATCCCGGCGGTTTCCCATTCCGGAATCTTGCCGGCGGCGAGATAGCCCAGGAAATTCGCCATGACCTGCGCGAAATGCGCTTCATGGCCGACGTCGTATTTCGCGGGCACCACAATTTCCCAGGCGGCGCCCGCCGGTTTCACCTCCAGGCCGGGCCAGGTGACGGCCAGTTTGGCCACGGCGGCGCGCACGGTTTTTTCAAAGTCGGCGGCCTCAATGCCGGACACATTTTCAATGCTCAGCGTTGGCTTGTAGTTCTGTTCGGCACCCTGCCGGATCACGAGATTGGCGCGCGTTCCGCGGAACAGGGCATTGTGGGTGTCCCGACCCCCGGCGGGCGGTTCGTAGTTCCATAGCGCGGTCACTTTGACGTGCAGGCCGCGCAGGGTGTAGGCCACCTCGCCATTCTGCCGCACCTTCAGGACGTGGTCCGGCCCAACCTCCTTTTTTAGGAAATCGGGATATTCGTCCAGGCCGGTCACTTGCTTGAACTGCACAGGCGTGAGCAGCGTGGGCCAATGCCGGGCAGCGATGACTTTGATATCCTTGTGCCAGTCAAGAACCTGATCCGGGAAACACTCCCATTGAACCAGGTCCACAAGATGCGTGCCCACATCCGGAATCCCTTCACCCTGTTGGGTCACGTCGAAGGACCACGCCGGGCGGATCAACGGTTTGCCCGCCACCTGCTTGAAGTAATGATGCACGCTCTCAATCACCACCGCGGGATTATCCGGTGTGCCGGGAACAAACTCTCCGAATACCTCCGGCATCCGCGCCAGTTCGCGCTGCAAGGCAATGGTGATTTCGTTGCGCTCGGTCATGATGTCGTAAAGCAGGACGTGCTTGCGCTCGGCCAGTTTGAAGGCCCGGCTCAATTGCTGGAAGCCTTCGGGCGTGATGGCCATCGGTTTGTCGGCGAGCACGTTCAAGCCCGCGGCCACCGCCTGTTCGATGTATTCAGTTTTCCGGCGGTTGTTGCCGGCAATGACCACGACGTTGCCGGCCTTCTCGTGGCACATGCGCTCCAGGAAGTCCGGGCCGCTGTAAACCTTCTCTTCCCAGCGCGTCGGATTGTTCGGGCGCGCATTGAAATCTTGAATTCGTTGGAGGTGGGCGTCGAGATCCGGGCCTGCCAGCGCATAGACATGCACCTCCGGGCTTACCTGCGGATACATTTGCTTTTGGACCAGCGCGGCGTGGAAATGGCCGGGGTCCAGGGTGATCAGGCGGACCGTGGGGTCAATCCCCCGGGCGGAAAAGGCGGCCATCGAAGTGGCCAGTACGGAGCAGGCGACAGTTGATTTCATTATTTGAGCGCACAAGCTTGCCAGCGCCAAGCCGCCTTGTCGAGAATTTGGGGAATTTTACGAAAAGACCGGTTAAACCGGGTGTGAGACAAAATTCTTCTCGGGCATCGCTTGGCCCTGGAAGGGCACCGGGCATAAGCCAGACACGGCAGTGTCTGGTAACGCGGCAAAAGTGAATTCGTTTTGGAGGGACGACGGAAACGGATCACGAATGGATATTATAAATTATACTGAAATTCTCTTGACCGGCGTGCCGTTTTCCATTAGTCTATCGCCGATCCATTGCAACAACTAACAGGTTGAGTTCCCAAGCAAACCATGAGAAGTGCCATTATGCGAATCGTCCCTGCCTTACTAGCGCTTGCAGTTTTTTGTTCCACCCTCGGCCTCGGCCGCGCGCCGGCCGCGCCATTGACTTGGGATCCGCTCGGCAACAATGGCGGCGCCGGCAGCGGCAACTGGGACACCACCGCCGGGAACACGAATTGGTGGAACGGCACGGCGGACGTGCCATGGACTCAAAGCAGTACCACGGCGAGCACCAATATCGCCAATTTTAATGGCCAGGATGCGGCTCCGGGCACGTATTTGGTTACGCTTGATTCCACCCAGGTCGCCGTCACCAACCTCAATATCAACAATTCCGGCTACACCTTCAACGGCCCCAACCCCATATACATCGGCGCCAACGAGTTCTTGAATGTAGCCGCCGGCAAGGCGGTAACCTTCAACTGCAACATGTCTGGCAGCGGCACTGCTCCCTGCTGGGTGCTCGGCGCTGGTTCGACCATGAATGTCGCGGGCAATATCACCTCCGGCCAGCAAGTCCATCTCGCAGGAACTGCCAATAGCGCCTTCAATTTGACCGGGGTCAATGCCCCCGCAATTATGTTTGTGCAAGCCCCGGTGTTTGTGACCAGTGGTTCGGTAATTCCCAGTTCCAGTTTTTACATCGGGTATAATCAGACGCTCCCCGCCCCCAACAGCACTGCCTACAACACCGGCAGCTTTACCATCAGTAACGCCACGTTCAGCCTCAACGGCAATGTCTTCATCCTTGCACGTGGCGCTGGCAACGGCACGCTGACGATGCAAAACGGTTCCAGCGTGAATGTGGGGACCACCGCCGCACACCCCTTGGCGATCAACTATGACGGCAACGCCGCCAATGTAGCCACCCTAAATGTGGATGGCGGAACTTTGACGGTGGGCAGTTCCACTCTGACCGCCGCGAGCAGCGCGATTGATTTCTTTGATACTGGCGAGGCGACCGGCTCGACGGCGGTGATGATCCAAACCAACGGGGTCGTTTATGCCTGGGGCGGAATTCTGTTTGGAGCGGGCTCCGGCACCCCCGCCTCGGCCACGCTGATCAACTCGGGAGGAACTCTTTACCTCGGCAAGAATGGCATCTCTCTGAACACGGTACCGCCGGTCGTGAATCTCGCTCTCTCGGGGGGCACAATAGGCGCCTTGGCAAATTGGTCTTCCTCCGTGCCCATGACCCTCACCAACCTCAATGGCAATATCACGTTTCAATGCGCGGACAATAACGGCAATCCCAACAACATTACGCTTTCCGGCCCGCTCACCGGCGTCGGCGGGTTGAATGTGACCGGTACTGGCACACTTACTTTGAGCGGGGCCAACAATTATGCCGGCACCACTGTGGTCAGCAACGGCGCGCTGGCGGTGGTGACCGGTTCTGCTCCGCAGATCTGCGGCCCGGTCACTGTGGATGGTTCCGCGGGATCGCCGGTGGTATCCGTTGCGGTTTCCAGTCCGGGGCAGTATTGGACCAACAGCGGCACGCTCACCTTCCAAAACGGCACGCCGGCGGCGGCTTTTCAATTTGGCTCGCTGGCCCCCAGCACCTCGGTGGCGGCGATCCATGTCGGCGGCGGGGTTGCGTTCACGGCCACGCCAAATGTGACCGTGGCCGGCTCAGCCATCGCCGTGGGAACGTATCCGCTCATTGCCTACACCGGCGCGCTCTCGGGAACCATGCCGACAGCCTTGACGCTGCCGGGATACATTTCGGCCGGTTACCTCACCAACTTCGCCGCGACCAAAACCATCGCCTTGGTGGTCAGCAGTTCCACTTACAATCCGGCCGACTACTGGGGGGTGGGCAATGGGGTTTGGGACGTCAACACCACCGCCAATTGGAAGCAGTTTGGCAGCCCCGCCAAATACGTGGATGGCAATGCGGTGGTTTTTGATGACTCGGCGAGCGGGACCTCGCCGATTACGGTCACCTTGAATACCACCGTTAATCCGCTCGACGTGGTGGCGAATAACTCGGCCAAGAGCTACACCATCACGGGCACCGGCAGCATCAGCGGCCCGGGCAACTTGTCGGTGCAGGGTGGCGGAACCCTTACTCTCGGCGGCACCAATGCTTACAGCGGCGGCACCGTGATCAGCGCGGGCCAGGTGAACATTAATAATGGCGGCAACGCCACCGCCTCGCCCATCGGCACCGGCACCCTGACCCTCAATGCTGGCGCAGTGGTTGACAACACGAGCGGGTCGGATGTCACGCTGCAAGCTCCGATTCCTGAAATCTGGAACGGCAATTTCACCTATGCGGGTTCCACCAACAACTTCAACACGGGAGCCGGCTCGGTGACGATGAATTCCGACATTGCGATCACGGTTGGCGGCAATAATTTTACCGTCTCAAACAATATTTCTGACAATGGGGCCAATTTGCAACTGACCAAAGCCGGCCCGGGCGCGTTGACGCTGCCGGTCGGCAACAGCTTTGGCGGCGGCCTGAAGGTGGCTTCCGGCTTGGTGAATCTGGGGGATCCCAATGCCGCTGGGTCCGGGGTTTTCACCATCAGCGGCGGCGCGATTGACAATATCAGCGGCGCGGAATTCATTTTGACGCCCGCCTCCTTTATCTGGTCCGGCAGCTTCAGCTTCATCGGCTCCACCAACTTGGACCTGTACGGGAGCGTGGCTATCCCCAACGGATTGGGCAGCATCACCCTGAACGTGGCCAGCAACACCCTGACGACCATGAGCGACATCGTCAATAACAACACCACGGTGATCAAAACGGGTAATGGCACCTGGGACATCACCGGATCTGCTGCGGGTCAGAGTCTTGGGTTGGTGGTCAGCGCCGGCCAGGTTGATTTGAGCCAGTCCGGCGGTCAGGCGATTACGGGTGGTAATAATGTCGGCCTCACGGTTCAATCCAATGCGCTGGTGCTCGACAACAACAGTTACCAGATTCATTCCGATACCGCCGTCCCCTTGCCGGTGAGCCTGGCCGGCGGAACATGGGATTTGAACGGTCAGAACGAAAACGTGGACGAGCTCTTCCTCAGCGGTGGCGGGACGTTGCGCAATGGCGCGCCCGCCAGCACCTCCACGCTGGATCTCGTCTCCGGCCACCCCGCCACGCTCACCGGCGGCAACGGCCAATTTGACGTCGAGGCTGTGGACGGAGTCTTGAATCTCAAGGGTGTCATCGCGGGCGGCGGTTCCCTGTTGAAGCTGGGTTTGGGGGTGCTCAATCTGGAGAGCAACAATGTGTACACCGGCGGGACGGTGGTCAGCAATGGAACCCTCGCCTTGCCAGGCGTGAGTTCCATTGCCACCACTGCCGGAATCTATCTGGCCACCACCAACGCGGCGCTGGACCTGAGCCATAATACGGATACAAATGGAAATCCCACGCCGGTGCTGACACTGCTGAGCGGCCAGACTTTGAGCGGATTTGGCACCGTGACAGGTCTGGTGCAGCTGCTGAATGGCGCGGTTCTGGCGCCGGGTGCCGCCGCCACCGTGGGCACCTTGAGCGTGACCGGTGTGGCCGGCACGAACACCCTGGCCGGCACAACCATGATCAAGCTCGATCAAGGCAATCTCACCAACGATCAACTTTCCGTCAGCGGCAGCTTGCAATATGGAGGCATATTGACGCTCACAAATTTGTCCGGCTCCCTGACGAATGGAAACAGCTTTGTCCTGTTCAACGCGGCCGGTGGTTACAGCGGTGCGTTTGCCGGCCTCAGCCCTTCCCGTCCGGGTTATCCGAATTTTGGCCTGGCGTGGAATACGAACAACCTGGCAGTGAACGGCACTATATCCGTCGTGACCGCAGCGGTTCCTCCTCCGCCGAATATCACGACAGTCAGTTTGGCCGGCACGACTCTGACGATTCGTGGCACCAACGGCGTGCCCACCGGTCCGTTTGCACTGCTGGAGACCACCAACTTGGCGTCGGCCAACTGGGTGCCCGTGCTCACCACCAACTTTGACGGCACTGGCGACTTCAGCGTATCCGTCAGCGTGACCAACAGCGTGCCGCAACAATTCTACAAGCTGATGTTGCAATAGCCTTATTGCGTTTCCAACAATCGCGGGGTCATCGGCTCCAGCTCGATTTTATCTGCATCCACCGGCTCGCCGGAAAGCAGGTCCACTAATCCCCTGCCCTGCACCGCCGGGAGCTTCACCACCCGGCCCTTGCCCGCCATGTCAATCGCGGCAACCACCGTCCTGCCGCCATTGGTCGCGCGGCGGAACTCGATGCCCCAGGCCGGCTGGCCCGTCGCCGCGTCGGCCACTTGAAATAAGTCCAGGCCGTTGTCGGCCAGCATTGCGCGCAAGGCTGCGGCTGACTCTTGCTCCGTTTTCATAGCCGGCAGTTGGAGGCCCAGCGGAATATCGGCGCGCGGACGCGGACGGTGATATTCGTCAAAGGCGAAATTGTTGGCGCCCGCCAAAGCCAGATGACCGCCCGCATTCACGAAACGGCGCAGGGCTTGCGCCGCCGCGTCCGAAATATGCGTCGCTGCGGGGGCGATGATCCACTCGTTCGTGGGCATTCGGCCGTCGGCAAGCTGCCGTTCGCTGATGAAATCCGCCGGCTCGCCCAAATAGTTCAGTTGCCGGTAGCAGGAAAGAACCGTCGCTTTGTAGGCGTCCTCCCAGAAAATTGACGGCGGAGAATACAGCAGCGCCACCCGTGACTGCAGGCGGTCAATGGCAGCAGCCTCGGCCGCGAACCGGTTCAATTCCAGCATGGCCCGGCCCGCGCCGTACGCATTGGCCGGTCGGAAAAAGATGCTACCCGCCAGCGACATGTCCGCCGCCTCCTCCCAGACCCAGGTGGTGGTCGCCAATTGATGATGCAAGCCGCCCTGCCAAAAGGCCGCGCGGGTGGCAGCCCACGAAATATGATTCGGCGGCGAACCGTCCGGGATAACGTGGTTTTCGCTATTGAAAACTGGCTGATGCCGAAACGAATATAGCAAATCATAATAAAACTCCTCGCCCATCCAGTCATAAGTCTGGTTGTCCGCCGCCGGAAAAGCGTAGGCATCGCAACCCGCCAAGTCGGTCGCCTCGCAGCACAGTTCCGGGTCCACGCCGAAATGCAATTTGTCGCGGTCCAGGCAATAGAACACCATGAATTTGGCGTGCGTGGGAGTGCCGGGGAGATGCCGCTTGATGATCGACCCCAGCCAGGCGTGCCATGCCGCGAAGTGCCGCTGGTTGAAGCGCGCCCAGTCGTAGTAGGCGCGGTTCTCATGGTCCGTCGCTTTCAACCCGAGGCCAGGCGGCGCGATGTCCGCGAAATGGGCGTAATGCGTGCCATACAGCTCATTCAACTTCGCGATGCTCCCATGCAGTGCTTCCAGATAGGCATCGTACTCGGCGCGGCTCCATTTGGTCCGGCCGCTTTGGTCATAGACCGGCTCGTTGGCCAGGCAGATGGAAAAAAGCGCCGGGGCGTGCTCCATTTTTTCGGACATCTCGCTCGCGAATTTCTCCAGGACCTCGCGCACCATGGGATGATCAATGTCGAACGTGATGAATCCGGGGCCACCGCCGCGCGCATCGGGAGCCTTTGCAAAAGCCCACTCAGGGAAATAATGCGGCGACAGCAGCCAATCCATCCTCATGCCTTCGCGCCGCGCCGTGCGCAGATCCTTGAACAATTGCCTCGCTCCGGGACCAAGCGATCCATCCGCATTCATCGAACTCGGCCCCACCGTCCCGTCCTGGATTAGGGACGCGCCCAGTGCGTGGAAATTGGGCAGATCGCGGATGACCTGGTTGAAATGTCCGTAACCATAAAACCAAAACGGTTGTTCCGTCGCCTTCCTAATCTTTGCATAAAATAAGCCGTCGCGCACTTGCGCTGGTCCTTCCGCAGGCCAGGGCTGGGGCGCGGAAAGCTTGTCCGCTCCGCCCAGCGCTGCCAAGCGCCGCTCCGTTTCGTCCAGCACCACTTGCACCTCCTCCAATTGCAGGCGGGTCCAGGATCCGCCCTGCGAGGCTTTGACGCCGCCGTTTTCCGTCCGTTTCAAATAGCGCTCCGCGACGGTGAACCCGAGTTGGGTGACGGAGTCGGCCCGCGCATGGGGATCCTTTTTCGCACGGTCACGAAGGGTGGCCAGGCGCTCATCCGCTTTCTGCCATAGAGTATTGGCGCGCTTGACCACGGCATCGCGCTTCGCCGTGTCGGCCCGCAGCGCCTCCATCCGCACATCGTCCACCCAGACGGCGGCGGTCTGGCTTTCGGTCGCCACCATCAGTTCGAAATCCGGCGGATCCTCTCCGGTCGTGTATTCGGTGGTGACATTGGTCCAGCCGAACGTCCCTTCGGGAAATCTGGCGCGCAAATACCAGCCCGGCCCCCCGCCAATCCAGACCACGCCCGCATTGGTGCCGCGGGCGTAGCAACTGATGCGATACGTCGTGTAGGGCTCCAGCCCCTGCACTATTTGCGTCACCCGCCCAAACACGTTGGGTGCGAACCCGGAACTATTCGACAGCCGGAAGGACTTCTTGCCATCGTGTGCCACGTCGGCAACCACCTCCCCGCTGGCATTGGCAAGGTTGACTGAAAACGCCCAGCCCACGCCACCCTGTTCGAAGCCGCCATCCGTCACCAGATTCTTTTGGTCCGCCGCGCCTGCCGCTAACTGGCAGCCCAGTAAAAAAACGGCCGGCAAAAGGATCAAGCGCCGCGCGAAGAATTGCTTTATCATGGTAATGATTCAGTGTAGCAGCCGACGTGAGGAGGCTGCAATTTTTTTGAAACAGTTCAATTAGATGGAATTTCATGAAAATTGCCAACCATCAAAACGAATCAGTGGAAACGTCCGACCTCACCATGAATCCCAGGGGGAAATAAGTATGAATAACGCCCGCCCTCACCCCAACCCTCTCCCCCGAGGAGAGGGAGAAGATTGTGTGATATGGTTTTATCTGTGATTGGCTTTGCGAATTACCTAACCGCCGCAGGGGATCCAAGCAGGCGCCTTCGGATTTCGAATTTTGGCCTTCGGATTTTATCTGTGTCCATCTGTGATTAAAAAAA
>Ga0302320_10012235_pt1 | contig 18069 bp, 20 predicted proteins | sample Bog_T0_3_FD_202130 | JGI IMG/M metagenome (GOLD analysis project Ga0302320, IMG submission 202130) | Peat permafrost microbial communities from Stordalen Mire near Abisko, Sweden - Bog_T0_3 | ecosystem: Environmental > Terrestrial > Soil > Wetlands > Peat | place: Sweden: Abisko, Stordalen Mire...
CCTTCGAGACACCCTCCTGCCACATTCCAAAGAACTTTCGATTGGGCTGAAATACATCCTCTTTGAATTTCAATAGTCCCCATTCAAACTGGTTCATGCTGGAACTCATAACATAGAGACTTCCGACGAGGGCTCCCAGTTCAGTCCCAAAAACAGCTCCGATCGGCACTTTTGCTTCTACCAGACCGCGAAGGACACCCACATAGGCAAACCCCCGCGCCAATCCTGGCCCTAGGACTAACACCACAGGTCTTATCTGGACAGGTTCTGGACCATAAACAGGTGGAATCGGAGGTCCATAAGGCTCCGGAGGACCTAAAACTTCTGATGATGGATTTTGAGAACTTTGGGTAGCTGAACTCGATGGGTCTAACTCAATCTGCCCTTTTTTCTTTGAGGATGAACATCCGATGGCAAAAATCAGACAAAAAAGCAGGACTAAAATCCTGCTAGACAAACCTCCTCGAACCCAAGATTGAGGCTTCTGTGTGTTCGATAAAAATCCGGGATTTCCTTCAGCGATGTTCATGGGTCCAATGAGTGTAGTTTCCAATGGGCAAGAAACTCCTTATTTCCTTCTGTTCCAACAATAGGAGATTCTATCAAGCCACACCTCATCAAGCCAAGTGTTTCGGCAAAACGGGTAATTCTTTCAATGACAGCCTGGTGGTCCTCATCCGAGTGCACAATTCCACCTTTACCCACTTTGTCTCGCCCCACTTCAAACTGAGGCTTAATCAGAGTGATCCAGTCAGTTGAATTTTGAGAAAACTGGACCAGTGCTGGCAAAATCTTCTCCAGAGAAATAAAAGAAACATCCACCACCACGATATCTACCCATTCGCCAATCTGGTGAAAAACCATGGATCGAGCATTTACTTTCTCTTGAAGCAAGACTCGAGAATCTTGTCTGAGCTTCCAGTCCATTTGATTATGACCCACATCAATAGCATGCACCTTTGCAGCACCTTGCAAAAGAAGAACGTGGGTAAAGCCGCCTGTTGAAGCACCAATATCGAGAGCGATTTTTCCTTGAACCTGAATTTTGAATGAATCTAAAGCCGCCTGAAGTTTTACCCCTCCCCGCGAAACATAGGGATGATCTTGCCCTTTGACCCGAATCATTGCATCTAGTGAAATGGAGTGCCCCGCCTTGATTTGTGGCTCATCATTCACAAAAACTTTTCCTGCTATAATGAGGCTTTGAGCTCGTTTCCGAGTATCGGCCAACCCTCTTTCGACCAACAGTACGTCCAGCCTTCGTTTGGGTTTCATTTAAGCTATTTAAAAGGCTGAAACTCCGGAGTCGAATTGGATTTCATTAAAATATCCACACGCTGTTCAGCAGAGCTCAACTGCTCCTGACAAAGGCGAGTCAAACGCACACCCTCTTCAAATTGCAGAAGAGATTGCTCTAAAGTAAGCTCGCCACTTTCAAGCTTTTTCACTGCTAATTGGAGCTGTTCCAATGCGGATTCAAAACTAGTTTTAGTACTCATAGGGTCTATTTTTATCACTGAGTATTTAAATCACAATAGGAAAGGATAACCCAAGGGCTGAAGTCCGAGGTATTCGATGAACAATGGGGGAACCGTGCCCCACACGTTCCCCCTCCCCCAAAATAAAAACTGCTGGAAGGGCTACTATCTCCATGCAGCCTCCATCTTTTTTCATGGTGCCAGCTGCATCCCCCAAAAACGCCCTTACCATCAGCGTCACCCAGCGTTAAGCACGTTCCGTACCAGCTACTGAGACAAGGATTCCTGTCAGTTAGATCAGCAAGGCAGTCATAATCCTGTGGAATTTTAAGGGATTTGCAAAAACTCTCCCCAATTCAAATATGCCTAGCATTGACAGAACTCAGGACAAAGTTCGTCCGGACCTTTTTTGACTCCAGGCAGCAGGTGTCAATTAGACCATTTTAGTAGGGTCCAACAAAATTGACTACGCCTGGCGAAGTAATTACCAACTCTGAAAAAATCATTTGGTATTTTTCATCTCGAATTTCAACCAAAGTCGGCCCTTCAGGCAAATCAAACCCAACAAATCGACTCTCAAACCCTTGGAGGGTTCGATTCAAATGAGGGATCTCTTGAGGGGACAGAGTGAAAACCTTTGGTTCTGCGTGAGACGACGAATAAATAGAATAGGCACCTGGAATGAGCATGCGATCAGGATTTGCATCAATCAGGTTGGGAACGCTCGCAAACACGATTCCACTGGGGTCATTGACCTGTCCCGGCCCTTTTCCTACCCAGTACTGAATCGTATTTGCAGAAATCCGATGGAGTACCAGATTTTCAGAGGAATAGGGTGCTACTTGGTATCGATGAGGAAATTCTGACCCGTTGCTCTCATGAACTTCAGAGTCCCTAGACTCGATTAATAGAGGATAAGTCCCCACAGCATTCACGTGTCGAATTTCAAAGGTACCGCTTCCTCGTGTCAAATCGGACAACTCTTCTTGGCCAAGTACTACTACCCGATACTGCCTTTGAGCGGGAATCCAATGATTCGGCTCGTGAGGCACTTCTTCATCCAGTTGACCAGCAAGGGTTACGGTTGAGAACTGGCTAAAATCGAGATAAGTTTTCTGACCCCCCAAAATGGGAAAAGCCACCGACAATTTGGACCCTTCGAATTGAGAACTTAAAAACATCTGATGAGCGCCCGGCTCCGCATTCAGGAATGCAAAATAGCGATCTTGGTCGATCGCCGATTCCATCACTGACCTAAAATTCAGGTCGAGAAAAATGGGAGCTTCCGACCTTCCGGAAAACCGGATTTGCCAACCTCTTTTAATTTTCCCATAAACAATCCCAGCAGCTGCCTGCTGTTTGACTTCTCCCATTGCTGACAAAAGCTGAACTCCACTTTGCTGTCCGCTTTGGGCATTCAGCACCCGAGCTTTATTCAATCCTGTAAGAACCGATAGCATCTGAATTCCATTACGATCCTCCTCCGAAATGAGTGGAATTTGCTCAAAATTCGGCTGAGATTCATCCAACCAAGCGAGAGTGGTTCCATGCTGAGGGGTTGAAATGGACCTCCACCCTCTCGTTTGGTTCGTTCCAGCAATCGGTTGCAGCGAAAGCGGTTTGACTCGGATCTGACTCGCCGGAATCGGTGTGCCCTGAAGATCAAAAGCCTCTACATAACCCGAGCTTTCTCGCCTTTCTGATTGCACTGTTTCTTTAGAAATGCTCTCGGCACTCTCAGGCTTCACCTTGCTACGAGTGATTTCAGCATTAGCCTGATGAATAGTCAGTTGAGTATCCACTGCTGCCGTTGGTTGCACGGGGGTTGGCCGTGGAGAAAGAGGAGCTGGCATCTTCACAGGAACTTGCACCGGTTCAGCCATGGCTACTACCTTACTGTCTTCGGGAAAGAGATCTATTTTAGGTAGCTGCTCAATATCCATGGAGCGACTTACGGAATCAATTCGTTTCTTAATCGTGCTCAACAGAACTGAGGAAAGTCGATCGGAAACTCCATGAAAAAGGGTGTCTTTAAACTCGAGGGACTCAGCGGCCTCGGGGTGCTGAAACCGATAAGCATGAACCGAGGGGGTATTTACTGAGCTCCAAGCCCGGCTCGTTTCCACAGCCTGATGAATCTCCTTTTGAGCTTGATCTGAGGAATGATGGATTGGTTCCACCACCACTCGACTGACAGAAGCAATGCTACGAGAAGGGCTATTACCCCTGGACTGAAGTCCAGGGTTTTGAAGCTCGCCCCTTTTCCGCAGGGGCCCCGCACTTCGCGCCTTCCGGGCAAGGGCTCCCTCAACTCGATGAGAAGAAGGAGCTGGAAATACTCGATGAGTATTCACATGAGTATTCATGTTCGCATGACCTTCAACTGGGTTGATCAGTGAAGCATTCACAGCCACTAAAAATTGGACCGTTAGAAATCGATGCATTTGAGCCAACTTCCCTTTTTCTATAAAATCTCCCTCAGGTACACCGAGGTTTTCAGAAACATGTCTTGGAGCTGCTGAGGTCAGGACAACTCTATCCACGGTGGCAACCTTACCCAAAAGTTTTCTTCCAGGAAAGGGCTTTGATATGAGTCGAGTACGGCTATTCGAACTTGCAAATTGAATCTGAAACTGATTCAACCAGACTAGCTTTTCCCAACTAATCACTTGAAGAGCAGTGTTTCCAGGACTAAATAGGAACTGAATGGCTAAACCTAAAGCAAGACAATATACTACACCGGACAAAAATGCAACTTGTCCCAAGCGAAGAGGCAACACCTGAACTGTAGAACCGCTTCCATGCCGTTCGTACATGACTGAACTTTACCTTAGGTCCTTCCTGGTCCGAAGATATTTTCAAATAAATAAAAGACGCAACCACGTCTTATCTTCTAGGTTAATCTGAATGAACATTTTTAGCAATACACCAATAAATATTGTGAAATCGATAAAACTTTGACGCTCCTGTTTACTTATGTCCAATCAAATGTTGCCGAACTAGGGAGCGTTGGAGTTTAAGTTGATACTTTTTAAACTGACTTTCATCTAAATCAGCCGCCTTCAGAGTTTCCTCTGCCAACTGTTGGGCTTTTTTGGCCCGATGAACATCAATTTCACTCTTTAGTTCGAGCGTTTCTGCCAAAATGGTCAACTCGTCATCCTTCACTTCGAAAAAACCCGTAGAAATCACTCCCCAAACACCCTCATTTCCAGAGGCTCGATAATGAAAAGGTCCCGTTTCCAGAACACCAATCATAGCAGCATGACCTGGAAGAATTTGAATTTGCCCCTCAGTTCCAGTCAGAGTCACTTCTTCAACCTTAGCTTCCTCTAAAATTCGCCTCTCTGGAGAAAGAATTTTTAATTTCAATTCATCTGCCACTGGTGCTTCTCCTTGTCGCTTCGATAGGCTTTAGTTGAGCGTTTTAGCCTTTTCTATTGCGTCCTCAATGGTTCCCACAAGATAAAATGCTTGCTCTGGCAGATCATCGTGTTTCCCTTCAGCAATTTCACGGAATGCCCGAATTGTATCTTCGATCTTCACAAATTTTCCTGCAATTCCGGTAAATTGTTGGGCCACGAAAAATGGCTGTGACAAAAATCGTTGAATCTTTCGGGCTCTCGAAACCACGAGTTTATCTTCTTCTGAAAGCTCATCCATCCCTAAGATCGCAATAATATCCTGCAAATCTTTATAGCGTTGGAGAACGGCTTGAACCTGGCGAGCCACTTTGTAGTGCTCCTCACCTACAATTCTAGGATCCAAAACCCGCGAAGTCGAAGCAAGGGGATCCACCGCAGGATAGATTCCAAGCTCTGCAATTTGACGAGACAAGTTAGTAGTCGCATCCAAATGAGCAAAAGTGGTTGCGGGAGCAGGATCGGTGTAATCATCTGCAGGCACGTAGATCGCCTGAATCGATGTAATCGAGCCCTTATTGGTTGAAGTAATTCTTTCTTGAAGCTCTCCCATTTCAGTTGCCAATGTCGGCTGATATCCTACAGCAGAAGGAATACGACCTAACAAGGCTGACACCTCTGAACCGGCTTGGGTAAATCGAAAAATATTATCAACAAACAACAAAACGTCCTGATTCTCCTCATCACGAAAGTACTCTGCAACGCTCAGCGCCGAAAGAGCAACCCGTGCACGAGCTCCAGGTGGTTCGTTCATTTGACCATAAACAAGAGATGTTTTTGATAGAACCCCTGATTCTTTCATTTCCATCCAAAGGTCGTTCCCTTCACGGGTTCGCTCTCCCACCCCAGCAAACACAGAAAAACCTCCATGCTGGGTTGCAATATTATTAATTAGCTCCATAATCAGAACGGTTTTTCCAACACCTGCGCCACCAAACAGTCCGATTTTCCCACCTCGTGCATAGGGAGCTAAAAGATCAACCACCTTAATTCCAGTAAAAAATGGCTGAACATTCACGGATTGATCACGAAAGGCAGGTGCAGAACGATGAATGGGATAAGTTTTTTTTGCATTCACCGGGCCTGCTTCATCCACAGGCTCACCAATCACGTTCAAAATTCGACCGAGCGTTTCGCGTCCCACTGGAACTTGAATCTGGTTCCCCGTATTCATGACGGGCTGCCCTCTGACCAATCCATCCGTGCTATCCATTGAAACACAACGAACGGTATTTCCCCCAAGATGCTGAGCCACCTCAAGAACAAGGTTCCATTCCGTGTTTCCAATCGTACTATTGCTGACTCGCACAGCGTGATAAATGGCTGGCAGTCGACCTGATTCAAATTCAACGTCGACGATAGGACCGATGACCTGCTTGATTCGGCCTTGGTTCATTGGTTGATTAGCTGATGCTGACATACTCCGTTCTCCTTACACAACAAAAGTTTAACACTTTTGAGATTCGCTACCTGCGATAATCTCTAGTAACTCCTTCGTAATACTTGCTTGGCGCTGCTTATTGTATTGCAGTGTCAGTTTCCTAATCATCTCACTCGCATTCTTGGTTGCGTTTTCCATAGCTGACATTCGAGCTCCATGTTCGCCTGCCTGAGATTCCAGGAGAATTCTAAAAACCTGAATTGCAAAATTTTTCTCAATCAACTTCTGAAAAACCTGTGCTGAACTCGGTTTAACTAAATAATCCAAAATAGCATCCCCTTCACGAGGAGGCGTATCATCCTTCTTTTTCGGAGAAACCATTAGAGGTAAAAACTCATCTACAGTCACTTCCTGAAATACTGCATTTTTAAATTCATTAAAGATGAACTTAATTTCGCTAAATTCACTTTTCATAAATCGATCTACCAAAGCTTCCGATAGCTTTTTCGCCTTTTTAAAAGTAACCTTGCCAGTCAATTCTTGAAAATTCGCAGCCACTTTTACTTTTCTATTCTTAAAAAAGTCGTATCCCTTCTTTCCTACAAAAGCTAGCTCAACTGAGCAATTCTTGTCAGAATGTCCACTTATCCATCTTTGAGCCGATTTAATTACACTGCTATTAAAGCCTCCACAAAGACCTCTGTCAGAAGTAACTAGAACCAGCAGAACCTTCCTTTGAGAGTCACTTGACAGGACATCCTCTTCGACCATTCTCTGGTTGATGATTCGACTAAATGAACCATCAGCTCTACTATTTTCACTGATCTCAATAGTGGGAGCTAACTGTTGTATCAAATTCAAAATCCGTTTGGCATAAGGACGCTGATTTTGAACTGCCTCTTGCGCACGCCGGAGTTTTGCAGCAGACACCATTTTCATTGCACGAGTTGTCTGCTGAGTGTTTTTTACTGTCCCAATCCTTTTCTTAAGATCTTTTATGCTGGGCATACTCCATCCTTTACGCTAGGCATACTCATTTCCAAACTTAAGCAACGAATACGCTTTCGAAATCTTTTAATGCCTGTTCAATTTTGGCTTTAAGAGTATTCTCAATCTTCCCAGTACTCACAATCTCCTTATAAATTTCTGGATATTTTTTATCCAAATATGAGGCTAATTGCTCTTCGTATTCTTTCAATTTCTCAACGGGATGCTTATCTAGAAAACCATAGGTACCAGCATAAATAATGACGATCTGTTTTTCGACTGGCATAGGCTGGTATTGACCTTGTTTCAAAATTTCCGTTAATTTTTGGCCTCGAGCCAATTGCTTCTGAGTCGCTGGATCCAAATCACTTCCAAACTGAGCAAAGGCAGCCTTTTCTCGAAACTGCGCAAGTTCCAGCCGCAATGTACCAGCCACTTGTCTCATCGCCTTGATCTGCGCACTTCCTCCTACGCGAGAAACGGATAACCCCACATTCACGGCAGGACGCACTCCGGAATAAAACAGGTCTGTTTCCAAAAAAATCTGCCCATCGGTAATAGAAATGACGTTGGTTGGAATATAGGCTGACACATCTCCTGCCTGAGTCTCAATAATAGGCAATGCCGTTAAAGAGCCTCCACCCAATTTGTCAGAAAGTTTTGCCGCTCGCTCAAGTAAGCGGGAATGGAGGTAGAAAACGTCACCTGGGTAAGCTTCACGACCTGGAGGACGGCGTAAAAGCAATGAGAGCTGACGATAGGCTTGGGCTTGTTTAGTCAGATCGTCATAGACGATCAAGGCATGTTTCCCATTATCTCGGAACCATTCTCCCATGGTAACTCCGGTATAGGCTGAAAGGAATTGCAAGGGTGCCTGCTCAGAAGCTGTGGCTGCCACAATTATGGTGTGATCCAATGCTCCGTGAGCTCGTAACCTATCCACCACTTGGGCTACGGTGGATTGCTTTTGGCCAATGGCAACATAAATGCAGTAAACACCACGTCCCTTTTGGCTGATAATGGTATCCAGCGCAACAGCCGTTTTTCCTGTTTGTCGATCACCAATGATCAGCTCCCGCTGTCCCCGACCGATAGGAATCATCGAATCAATGGCCTTAATGCCTGTTTGAAGCGGCTCTTTCACAGACTGTCGAGCCACAATACCTGGGGCTTTAATTTCTACTTTTCTGGTATGTTTTGCGTTCAATTCTCCCTTGCCATCGATGGGTACCCCGAGGGCATTGACTACTCGACCTAAGAGCTCTTCACCTACAGGTACTTGAACAATTTTGTTCGTCCGTTTGACAGTCGAACCTTCTTTAACCTGAGTATCGTCTCCCAGAATCACAATCCCGACATTCTCTTCTTCTAAATTGAGAGCCATCCCACTGATGCCGCCACCAAAGTCGACTAGCTCACCAGCCATCACCTTTTCCAATCCATAAACCTTGGCAACCCCGTCACCGACGGAAACCACGGTCCCCGTTTCAGAGATGTCTAGCCTCTTCTCAAAATTCATGAGTTGCGTTTTTAGAATCTGTGTAATTTCTTCGGGACGAATTTGCATAAATTTCCTCGAAATGAATTAGTTCAGTGACTTAACCATGCGCACCAGGAAGTCCGGCTACGAAGTAATCACGAAGTTTTTGAATTTGAGAATGAAGAGTCCCATCATAGGTCACTCCATTCACAGTAACTTTTAGTCCAGCTAAAAGTGAAGGTTCAGTAGTCACTTGGAAAGATGCCTTTTTCCCAAGCTTTTTGCTAAATGCCTCTGTCAGGGCTTGACTGTCGGATTCGCTTAAGGGCTCAGCAGAAACCAGATGACCTGAGATCCCACCCTCAGAGGTGAAACGCTCAATGAAAAACGCTTTGGATATTTCCTCAAAAAGATTCAACCGATTTTTCCTAGCTAATAAGGCGAGGAATTGAGCCATGACAGGAGTAAAACCTGCTTTCTTTGCTATTTCCCCTACTACAGCCTCTTTTTCTTTCAACGATGCCACGGGTGTGCAGAGAGTAGCTCTGACATCTTGAGACTGATCGAGAATCGCTAGGAATTCCTTCAGCTGAGTTTCCACTGGATCAAGACATTTGAATTCCCTTGCAGCTTCATAAAGGGCACATGCATAAGAACGGGTGACACTCATTGAATGCTCTCCACTTGGCTGGAAAATTCTTTTCGCATCCGGTCGCGATCCTCTCCTGTTAATCTCTCTTTAAGCAATCCTTGGGCTTGGTCTAGAACTTGATTCACCAAATCACAGTAAAGCTTCCCTTTCAAATCGGCAAACATGCCTTCAGCAGCATTTTTTGCATCAGAAACCACACTTCCTGCCACTCGACGTGCCTCATTGGTTATCTTTTGCTTTAGGGAAGCGCTCTCTTGTTTGGTTTGTTCTTTGAGAATGGCAATTTCTGCATCAACTGCCTTTAGCTTAGCACTAAATTCATCGTATTTCTCTTGAGCCTGACGCAGCTGCTCTTGGACTGACTGTATTTCCCCACGAATAGACAGATGGCGTTGAGCAGCAAACTCCCGAATAGGTGCCCTCATTTTCGTTGCCAAAAATGCAATCAGAATCAGGACATTAATTAGGGGGTACACTAGGCTTTCCATCAAATCTTCCTTGCTAAAAGCCGCTCAGAGACATTCTGAGCTAACTGATTCACATCGGTTTCCAGTTGCTTAACCAGCTGCTCCCGTTGCCGATTTGCCGACTCTACTGCTTCTTGCGTGATCTTCTTTGCCTCTTCTCTCGCTTGAGCTATTAGCTCTGTTTCTTGCTTACGCGCATCACTCAAAACTTGCTCGTAGTCTTTTTTCGCTTGAATTCGCTCTTCCGTCAACAATCTACTGTATTCATCAAACTTTGCTTGAGCTTGAGCTAGCAGTTTTTCTGCTGCTTCCCTATCTTCTACCGTCCTTTTATACCTTTGCTCAAAAAGCTTCTGAAACGGCTTAAAGTACACTTGAGACAATACTAAAAAGAGCACTGCAAAAATTGCAAGTTCAATAAAAAATGAATAATTTAAACCAAGCTGGTCAAGAAGTGCGTCCACGTCACGCTCCAACAATTTAGGGGGCACATCGTTACTGAAACGAAAAATTTCGTTAGTATTAAGTAGCTGCTGGCTAACATATTGACTCGCTTAAGGTCAATAGAAATTCACATCATGAAGATACGATTTATTTTGATGAAGAATGAGCCATCTTACTACTGCCTTCAAAAATCACTCCCTCATCCACACTCAAGCTAGGAGTCAAAATGTCACCTCGAAAAACAGCCGGACGATGGATTTCGACCCGATGTTTTGCCCTGAGACTACCATTCACCTCACCGCTAATAATAATAATTCCTGCATCAATTTGAGCATCAACACGAGCCCCTTCTCCTATGATGAGCGTATCAGGAGTGTAGATTTCACCTCGGAAGGTCCCTCCGATCCGCACAGTACCATGGAAACAAAGCTTACCTTCAAACTCACATCCATTGTCAATGACAGCGGTAACAAGAGGATGGGAGACTGGAACATTTAGATTATTAGATCGACTCATATACTGTCAGTTTGCATTCGTTCTAGAATTCGATCAAGGTCTTGACGAGTGGAGTAATGAATTACTATCTTTCCTCGTTTTTCACTCCCTTTGATTTCGACTTTGGCTGACCAGTGACGAGCCAGTTCATGACTTAAATTGTTAAGCCGATTGGAAATAGGGGTCGGCACGCCAGCATTTTCATCTTGGGATAAATTTTTGCCTGGAGCGTTTTTAAAGCTTTCCACGAGAGCTTCAGTTTCTCGAACACTCAGTCGCTTTTCAATGATCTGATTTCGAGCCCTCAATCTTAACTCTACATCATCCAAGGCAAGGAGGGCTTTGCCATGCCCAAAAGTTAAAACTTGCTTCTTGAGATCGTCTATAATCGCCTCAGGGAGGCGAAGCAGACGCAGATAGTTCGCAACTGTCGCTCGATCTTTACCCACTCGATCAGAAACTTCCTCTTGGGTCAGTGAAAAATCTTGAATCAACTGAAAATAAGCAAGAGCTTCATCAATGCAATTCAGGTTTTGCCTTTGAATATTCTCAATAAGAGCAATTTCTAAAGTCTCTCGATCCGTAGACCTTCTGATAACAATGGGAACTTGTTTCAAACCTGCTATTTTTGCAGCTCGCAATCGCCGTTCCCCAGCAATTAACTCATATCCATCTTTTGAGGTCTTTCGAACCACCAGAGGTTGAATAATACCGTTACTTCGAATCGATTGCGCCAACTCTTCCAATGCCTGGTCCTCAAAATCACGCCGAGGCTGAAAATGATTTGCCTGAATCTCATCTACATTGGCCATGCTAATTCCCAAATGGCGATCACGACTGGCTGATTCCTGGGAAGGAGAAGTGGGCGTCGTGACAGGCGGCCCTGCAGAAACCGCTCCAGACACTCCAGGAGCTGCTGGAATCGAATTTGAAGGGGGAAACAAAGATGCTAAACCTTTACCAAGAGCTGGTTTTTGGGCCACAAATACCTCCGATGATTAGCTGCTCGCCTGAATATTGCTCCGAAAAACAGGCGGAGCATTTCTATTCTCTGTTGTTTGAGTTGTGAGAGTTGGCTTTTGCACGAGAGTTCCAGCGGAAGGCTGCTGATTTTTGGCCAAAACTTCTTTAGCTAAATTCAAGTAGGCCAAGCACCCTTTGGAATCAATATCATAAAGCAAAATAGGTTTTCCAAAACTGGAGCACTCACTTAGCCGAACATTTCTAGGAACGATTGTTTTAAAAACCTTATCTCCAAAATGGGTTCTCACTTCTTTTACCACTTCATTAGCAAGATTATTCCGACTATCAAACATCGTTAAAACAATCCCTTCTTCCATCAGGCTAGGATTCAGGTTTTGTCGAATGAGTGACACGGTATGAAGAAGCTGGGTCAAACCTTCCAAAGCAAAATATTCACATTGCAACGGAACCAAAAAGGAATGGGCTGCTGTCAAAGCATTGACAGTAAGGAGCCCAAGCGAAGGAGGACAATCGATCAAAATAAAATCAAATTGATTTTGAACCTCAGAAAGAGTTGCTTTTAGCTTGTTTTCACGAGCAAAGGCTCCAACCAACTCAATTTCGGCACCGGCAAGATCTCCCGTGGCTGGAGCTACAAAAAGACAGTCCATTTCGGTAGGTTGGATGACTTGTGATAAGCGAACTTGTCCGATAAGCGCTTGATAAATGGTCCCCTTTTCTCCAATACTTGCTCGATCCAGACCAAAAGCCGAGCTTGCATTTCCTTGGGGATCAAAATCCAAAACCAAGGTTCTCTTTTCTGCAATGGCAAGAGACGCTGCAAGATTGACCGCTGTTGTCGTCTTACCAACCCCACCTTTTTGATTTGCTATGGCAATTATTTTACCCATATGAACTCCTTAGAATCCGAATCAAGATTCGCCTGTATCCACTTCCAACAATCCGAATGACTAGTCGCCAGAATACCCAAACGGCTAGCCATAAAATAGATTTTTCTAGAGGCGCCCAAGGCGCCTCTAGAAAGGTACGGTTGTGGTTGGTGTGGATAATCAAGCTTTTTTAAACTTTGGATACGCATTTTTGCGACTACTTAAATTAAGGCTATCCGTGAATATCTAGAGTAGCAAGAATATTTTTTAAATTAAGTTGCTTTTTTTTGGAATAAATAGCAGCTAGGCAAATCCTGCTTAGTAAGGGCTCTTAAAAAAACAAATGTTCCACGTGGAACATTCTGTTGCATCGATCACCGGACTTCAGTCCTGGAATTGTACCCTAAATCCTACGATCTAACCGAATGATTCGCCGGCGTTTCGCCTCAGGTCCAACAGAATATGAGTATTCATCACGGAGTTTGAGTTCATCACTCCATCTATTTTTTTGAAACCGCTTCCATTCTACTTCCCACGAAGGCCCCTTGAGCAAAATAAGTGTGTTCCACGTGGAACATTTTCGAATCCAAGAATAAAGACGATCCACAGGCCCTACTGCTCTAGCAACCACTGACTTCACAGAATGGTTTTTTAAGTAATCCTCTGCCCGACCTGAAAAAACCTGAACAGAATCATTCAAGCCTAGCTCCGAAACGACCCTGAATAGATATTCAGCTTTTCTTTTCTCTGAATCACAGAGAATCCACTGACTTTCCTGAATAGCCGCAGCTAATAATCCTGGAATACCACCTCCTGAACCCATATCTAGTGCAGGAAACTCAACCCAGCCCAAATTCAAAAGCTCTAGAACATCCAAAACATGTCCGTTTAAAAAATCCTCACCTGAAATGAGTCGAGTCAAATTCTGAATCTCATTTTCCCTTTGAAGCTGTTGATAAAACGCCTGAACTCGGGATCGAACTGTTTCTGACTCCAAGCCAGCCCTCTTAAGAAGAAAATCAAGGGTCATATTCATTTCACACTACGTTCTGGTGCCTTTAGCCGCATTTTAAGAAAAATCATCAGATTTGCGACTGCTGCAGGAGTGACCCCCTGCAATCGAGAAGCTTGACCAAGCGTCTCTGGGCGGGTTAGCTTAAGACGAACCCTTACTTCATTGGATAAGCCAGGGACTTGATCAAAATCAACGTCCTCGGGTATGCGAAAATATTCATTCTTTCGCAACCTCTCCAAAAGACTCCCATCCCTTCGAATGTAACCATCATATTTAACCTGAATTTCAACCTGCTCTGAGATCTCAGGACTCGTATCCCGGCCAGGAAGGCCTAAATTACAAAGCTCAGCCCAACTCACCTCAGGTCGCCTCAAGAAAATATCGCCTCGAACCCGATCCTTCATCGAAGGCATGCCTCTCTGACTCAGCCACTGATTCACATCCTCACGAGGCATGACATAAAAACGTAACAACTCCCCTTTGCTTTTCTCAATTTCCGCTTGTTTTTGATTAAAACTCCGATAATTTTCTTCAGATAATAGTCCAAGTTTCCAGCCCTTTTCGCTTAATCGAAGGTCTGCATTATCTTCTCTCAGTAAAAGCCGGTTCTCAGCCCGAGACGTAAACATTCGATACGGTTCATCAGCGCCCTTCAGTACTAAATCATCGGCAAGCACACCAATATAGGCATCCGATCGAGTTAACACAAAAGGATCCCTTCCCTGTACCGATGCTGCAGCGTTAATTCCTGCGACCAGCCCCTGAGCTGCTGCCTCTTCATAGCCTGAAGTCCCATTAATCTGGCCAGCACAATAAAGTCCTGAGATATCCTTAGACTCAAAAGTGGTGCGCAACTGCCGAGCATCGATGCAGTCATATTCCACGGCATACCCGTAGCGAATAAATACTGCTTCCTCCAGTCCAACAATCGATCGAACAAACTTTTCCTGAACATCCTTGGGAAGACTAGTAGAAATCCCGTTGACATAAACTAAATCCGTATTTAATCCCTCTGGTTCAAGAAAAATCTGGTGTCTTTGCTTGTCCCGAAAACGTCTAACCTTATCTTCAATAGAAGGACAATACCTTGGTCCCACCCCTTGAATCACCCCAGTAAATAGGGGTGATCTTGAAAAATTCTCTTCAATAATCCTGTGAGTTTTTTCATTCGTATAACTGATATGGCAACTCACTTGAGGTAAAAATGGAAAAGGATTCGGTTTCTGATAAAAAGAAAAAGCAAGCGGATTAGCATCTCCCGTTTGCTTTTCTAACTGACTGTAATCAATACTCTTTTTATGTAAGCGCGGAGGCGTACCTGTCTTAAGCCTCCCCAACCTAAACCCAAGATTCTCCAAACTCTTACTTAACCCTACCGCTGCAGGATCTCCCCACCTTCCACCCGCCGTTTGCTCATTCCCGGTAAACATCATTCCCCTCAAAAATGTACCCGAAGTCACAATTACCGCTCTACACCCGATTTGAGCCCCATCCCCCAGTACCACCCTTGACACCGCCCGATCCAAAGTGAGTATTTCGCTCACCTCTCCAGAGAAAATAGCTAAGTTTTTGATATTACTAAGGTAATTCTGCATATTCTGCGAATAAGCCGCTCGATCGCACTGAGCCCGAGAAGACCTAACCGCGGGACCTTTACTGGAATTCAACCGCCGGTACTGAATGGCTGACCGATCGGTGATCACTCCCATAATACCACCTAAGGCATCGATCTCCTTCACCAATTGGCCTTTGGCAAGCCCTCCTATCGCGGGATTGCAAGACATACTGGCAATTCGAGACTGATCTAAGGTAATCAGGGCCGTTAAACATCCCATGCGAGCAGAGGCATGCGCGGCCTCACAACCCGCATGTCCCCCTCCTATAACAACAACATCAAATGTTTCCATTCAAGTCCGAGAGATACCATTGGGTATTTGCTCTCGTCAACCGTCATAACTTTTTTAAATATATTTTAAAAAATAATTAAAGAAAATTTAAAGTCCTGTCGATACGTCCATTGTATGGAAACACAAAAACTGAAGGTGATTAAGAATTGGATTTTTGGTATTATGTTTGCCATGGGCCTAGCCATTACTTGGAATCAGGCCCACGCTGACCCGGGGCCCTGCCAGCATCAGATCTACCAGGTCAAAAAGGGAGATACTCTCCTGGGGATTATTGCGGAGACTAAGGCCAAAACTCATGCTCATGCCAAAATTTTTGGAAAAGGCGGCGCATTAAGCCACCTCGTTTCGATCAATCGAAACACCATTCAAAACCAGGACCTCATTTTTCCGGGTCAAAAAATTCAGCTTCCTGAAGAACTCACCCCCGATTTCAATGCGGCCCATGGATGCAGAACGCCATCCGCTCAAGAAGAACCCAGCGAGCCCCAACAAAATGCTCCGGTTTCTGCCCCTCAAGCTGCAGCTCCCACACCACCTCAAATGCCACCTGCTGGACAGCAGCAGCCTCCTGCGGAAGCTCCAACAGTAACCGCGCCCCAGCAACAAGCCCCTGCTCCTCAGCAGCCCGAACAGCAAGCAAACCCACAGCCTGCTCAACAACCTCCACAGACCCAGCAGCAACAGCCCCCTGCGCTCCCTGACATGCAATCAGCTCAAACTCCGAATCCTGTTAGCCCTGCAAGCAGTGAGTCGGCTGCTCCAACCCAATAATTCAAATCCAATAACCCCCAGACTCCTGTCTGGGGGTTATTTTTCTGGATAAACAGCTCAAGTCTTGGCAAATTGCTCCCACCATGAACACTGTGATCGTTATTCCCGCAAGACTGGGTTCGAGTCGATTTCCAGGAAAACCAGCCTCTCTCATTCTAGGAAAACAGCTTTTGCATCGCACCTGGCTCATTGCTAAAAAAGTCAAAGACGTCGATGAAGTTTTAGTAACTACCGACGATCTGTCAATTCGAGATCTAGCTGAAAGCTTTGGAGCAAAAGTCATCATGACCAATTCCCACTGTCAAAACGGAACAGAAAGGGTTTTTTCTGCCTTAGGAAATCTCAAAGCTCACCCTCAAATTGCGATTAACCTTCAAGGAGATGCGGTCCTCACCCCACCCTGGGTAATTCAATCCCTAGTTCACGCAATTCAAAAAGACCCAACCATTCAAGTAGCCACTGCTGCCACTCAGCTGGACTGGCAAAAATATGAAGATTTTCGTCAATCTAAAAAAGAGGGCCAAACCAGCGGAACCACAGTCGTGTTTGATCAGCAGCAGAATGCTCTGTATTTTTCTAAGGCAGTTATTCCCTTTTTAAGAGAAACCGGTATTCAAACACCCCCTGTTTATCGCCATATTGGACTGTATGCTTATCGCGCATCTTACCTGGCCAAATACGTATCGCTTCAACCTACCCCACTCGAAACAGCTGAAAAACTTGAACAGCTAAGATTCCTAGAAAACGGCATTCCTATTAGGATCATATTGGTCGATTATCGAGGCCGCACACACTGGTCTGTCGATCATCCTAATGACATCCAGAAAGTGGAACAAATCATCAAAGCTGAGGGAGAATTGATTGAGTGAACCTCATTCTAGCGCGGCATGGCAATACCTTTAGCCCCAATGATCCTGTAGTCTGGGCAGGAGCAACCAATGATCTCCCCCTGGTTAAAAAAGGAGTCGAACAAGCCCATATCCTTGCTGAAGCCCTTCTCACTCAAGCCGTCATTCCTGCTAGGATTTATTGCAGCCCTCTGCAACGGACTCGAAGTTATGCTGAAATTATTTCCGCACGCCTAGGACTAGCCACACCTCCGCAAGTTGACCCAAGACTCAATGAAATTGACTACGGGCAGTGGACTGGCCTGACCGACCAGCAGGTTGCACACCAGTTTGGGGCTCAGCCTTTGCGTGATTGGCAGGAAAAAAGCCTATGGCCATCCCAAGGAAACTGGGGAAGTTCAGCAGCCACTGTCATCCAAGAAATCCAAAGTTTTGTTACAGAGCTTTTAAGCCTCCATAAAGAAAATGAAACCCTTTTAGTCGTTAGCAGTAACGGCAAACTGAGATACTTTCTCACGCTAGTGCCCGGAGAATTTGACAAACGGGTTATCCAAGCTTCCTTTAAAATGAAAACAGGCAATATCGCTAAACTTCGCCTTGATAATGGAACCTATTCTATTCCCTATTGGAATCAACAGCCCAATCTCGATTTACCAATCTAGCATCACACTTTAGAAGTTCTATGCATCCAACTATCTTAATTCCGAAAACATATTTTCAATATAATTCACTTGTATTTTGAATCATTCACTTTAAACTAAAGTAATATTCTTTAAAAAGGCGATAACCCGATTTCACGGAAGAAAGGAGGAACCCATGGCAAGCTGCCCCTATACTTGGTTTAAAAATATGTTTGGTAAATCTCCTTC